>CAFBMW010000021.1_pt1 | contig 71512 bp, 76 predicted proteins | sample 7269061 | NCBI WGS metagenome assembly CAFBMW01 (sample SAMEA6814074, study PRJEB35770) | uncultured Nocardioides sp. | biome: Freshwater; feature: Freshwater reservoir; material: water | place: Czech Republic | collected 2017-05-23 | depth 30m m | reverse complement strand
CCGGGGAAGTCGAAGTCGTCAGGCGTCGCAAGGACATGACTGACCAGGTCGGGCGTCGTCGCGAGCCACACCGACGGCGTGCCGAACTGCACGAGTCCGCCGCGGGGTGCAGCCAGAACAGCACCGAGGCGACCACCGGCCGCCTCGGCGCTGTAGATGCCCTTCGAGCCTGGGATCAGTTGCCCGGGCCCGGCCGCCAGAAGTAGGCGGCCTGCAGCTGGGTGGCGGCGCGCTTGGACTCGATGGCGGTGCGGATGCGGTTCATCATGGTGTTCTCCAGGGTGGGGTGGGGTGGGGCCTCGCGCCGAAGTGGTGCGGGGTGACACTGCGGGGACTCCGGAGCCCGGTGGTGCATTTCAGGGACGGGCTCAGGACTCCAGGGCATGCAGTGTCTCGGCGATCAGGTCAGTCAGCTGTTGGATGCGCAGCGGCTTCTGCATGACTGTCTCGATGCCGAGTTCCTGGAGAACAGCTCGGTGCTCACCCGCCCATGCGCTGATCACGACGATCCGCACGTCCGGCGCGACCTCGGGATGCTCCCGTAGCCAGCGCACGACATCGACACCACTCATGCGCGGCATCGTCAGGTCGAGGAGCATCACGTCGAAGGTCTCGCGCTGCAGCGTCTCCACTGCATCCATGCCGTCCACGGCGGTGGCGGGCTCATGGCCGGCCCTCTCCACGAGACGGCAGAAAACGTCACGAATGTCCTCGTTGTCATCGACGACGAGGAAGCGCAACTGCCGAGCCTTCCTGCTCACGAGGGCAAGACTAGTCAAAGTCGGTGTCAATTCGCTGCCAGATGGGTAACTCGGGACGAAACTTCGACACGACCACCCCAAAGGGGGGTGCCGCGACGGGTCCGCGGGTTGGAGGGCAGGGCCCCGCTGGCCCTATGCTGGGCGCGCTCGGTCAGGCGTGTCCTCGACTGGGCGGGCCCCCATCGTCTAGCGGCCCAGGACCCCGCCCTTTCACGGCGGTAGCGCCGGTTCGAATCCGGTTGGGGGTGCGGTCCGGTTCGGTGGCGGGCGCCGATTGGTGGTCTCCGAAGAGCATGGGTTAGAGTTCCACCCGCTTCACCAGTTACAACCTGGCCCCGTAGCGCAGTTGGTTAGCGCGCCGCCCTGTCACGGCGGAGGCCGCGGGTTCGAGTCCCGTCGGGGTCGCCAATGCATGCCGATCAGGGTGAGCCACAGGCTCACCCTGATCGGCATTTCGGGCTCCTGCGGCTGCTTTGGTGCCTCCCTAGGGTGGGAGCCATGCCCCTCGACCTGGACCCGGCCGCGTTCGACGCGATGGTGGAACGGGCCCTCGACGGCCTGCCCGACGAGCTGGCCCGACTGGTCGACAACGTGGTCGTGCTGGTCGAGTCCGAGGCCCCGGACGACGACCCCGACCTGCTCGGCCTCTACGACGGAATGGCGCTGACCGAGCGCCCGGCCAACCACTCCGGGATGCTCCCGGACCGGATCCTGCTCTTCCGCGGGCCGCTCCTCGACATGGCTGAGACGGAGGAGGAGCTGGAGGACGAGGTGCGCATCACGGTGGTGCACGAGGTCGCCCACCACTTCGGCCTCGACGACGCCCGGCTGCACCAGCTCGGCTGGGGTTGAGGTCCCGTGCCCGTCTAGCCCAGTCCGGCGCCGAGCACCCAGCCGAGTGCGCAGGCCCCGATCGAGAGGATCGTCGTCGCAGCGACGTACGCCGCCGCCGTACGCGCGGGACGGGTGACCGACTGCACCGCGAACGACGAGAACGACGTGAAGCCGCCGCAGAAGCCGGTGCCGAGCAGGGCCCACCATGCCTCGCCGAGCGACAGGGCGGCGAACACCCCGAACAGGCCCGAGCCGAGGACGTTCACCGCCAGCATGCCGACGGGGAACACGCCGTCGACACGGGTCAGGACGTATCTCAGGGGTGCGCCGACCGCGGCGCCGAGGGCGACGAGGAGAGCCGTCATCGCGTCGCCTCCTCGGGCTCGGGGCGGTGGGCGATCCGTTGGCCGAGCGAGGCCGCGAGGAGGCCAGCGCCGAGCGTGACGGCGAGGTGGAGGCCGGCCAGCGGCGCGTGGCCGGAGGCGGCGAGCTCGCGCACCTGGCCTGCCCACGCCGACACCGTGGTGAAGCCGCCGAGGAGACCGGGGCCCAGGAGCAGCGAACACCGGTGCGAGCGCCCGACCGCCGCGATCGCGGGGAGCAGGCCGAGGGCGAAGGCACCGACCACGTTGATGGCGAGGGTTGCCCACGGGAAGAGCGTGTCCCCGGCGGCGACGTCGGTGCCGTGGCGCGCCAGTGCTCCCGCGGCGCCGCCCGCTGCGACGAGGAGCAGGTCGGCGGCGCGGAGGTGGCGGGGGCTCACCCGACCCGGCTGGTGGCCGAGGCGCTCGCCCGGGGGAAGCCCGTCCACGGCCGGGCGGTCGCTCCGTCGAGCTGGTGGACGAGCTCGCCGAGCATCCAGTTGTGGAAGGCGCGCTGCGCCGCCGTGCGCGCCATGGAGAGCAGGCGCTCGGCGCGGCAGAACGCGTCGGCGACGTCGAACATCTCGGTCATCGTCACGAAGATCGGGCCGGCCTCACGCACCATCGGGAAGGCCACGTCGACCTGCGGCAGGCCGCGCGACTCGGCGTCACGGATCTGGTGGTGGAAGGCGGCGGGGAACTGGCGCTCGAAGTTGGCGAACATCGAGGTGAGGTCGCCGGCGAGGGGGTAGTCGGACTGGTGCGACAGTGACAGCAGGCGCAGCTCGCGTCGCAGCTCGTGGTACTGCCGGTTCAGCGAGGAGTGGAGCGGGACGTCGACCCCGATCAGGCGGATCTCGACGGCTGCCTCGCTGGTCGGCTCGGGCGCGTCGGCGTCGTGCTGGTCGATCACCCACTCCACGGACCCCTCGTCGCTCATCTGCTCCGAGGGCTCGAACCACACGATCTTGCTGTCGGACTCGATGGTCGCGCCCCAGGCGAGGGCGCACTGGGAGACGATCGCGAGGCCGCGTCCAAAGGTGAGCAGGAGGTCGAGGTCGTCGAGGTCGAGCGGCGCCGGAGGCGCCGGTGGCTTCGTGGAGCCGTCCACGACCTCGATGCGGGGATGGCTGGCGGTGCCGCGCACGCGCACCTTGTAGGGGGCCTCGCCGTGGAGGATCGCGTTGGCCACGAGCTCGGAGACGCCGAGCTCGGCGCACTCGACGAGGTCGGGTCGGTCGAGCCGCCGGCAGATGTCGCTGACCCAGCGGCGCGCGTCAGCCGCGGCGCGCGGCGACGACGCCAGCGTCAACTCGGAGCTCAGCGGCACTGGGACTCATTTCGAGGGGGGTGGGTAGTCCAGTGGAGCGTGATTACCCGACCGTCGGGTGGTTCAAACCTCGACAACACCATAGTTTCTCGCGACGCTGGGTAGTGGGTGTGAGCAACCAGACGCGCCCGGCGTTTCACGCCGACGCGCACGGCGGTACGACAATGGTGACCGACGTGACTGCACCTACGACCCCAGGAGCTCCCATGACCGCGACGCAGGCACCCCGCCACAAGGTGGTCGTGATCGGCTCCGGGTTCGGCGGACTGTTCGGCACCAAGGCGCTGAGGCGCGCCGACGTCGACGTCACGGTGATCGGCAAGACCACCCACCACCTCTTCCAGCCGCTGCTCTACCAGGTCGCGACGGGCATCCTCTCCGAGGGCGAGATCGCGCCGCCGACCCGCGAGATCCTCAGCGGCCAGGACAACGCGCGCGTGATCCTCGGCGAGGTCACCGGCATCGACCTCGAGGCCCGCACCGTCACCTCGCAGGTCCTCGGGCGCGACACCGTCACGTCGTACGACTCCCTGCTGGTCGCCGCCGGTGCCAGCCAGTCCTACTTCGGCAACGACCACTTCGCCGAGTTCGCCCCCGGCATGAAGAGCATCGACGACGCCCTCGAGCTGCGCGGACGCATCTTCGGTGCCTTCGAGATGGCCGAGCTCGGGGCGACCCGCGGCGACGACGTCGACCACCTCCTCACCTTCGTCGTCGTCGGCGCCGGTCCGACCGGCGTGGAGATGGCCGGCCAGATCGCCGAGCTCGCGCACCGCACGCTCAACAAGGACTTCCGCACGATCAACACCCGCACCGCCCGCATCGTGCTCGTCGACGCGGCCCCTCAGGTGCTGCCGCCCTTCGGCGCCAAGCTCGGCGAGAAGGCCCAGGCCGAGCTCGAGAAGCTCGGCGTCGAGGTCATGCTCGGCGGCATGGTCACCGAGGTCGACGAGCGTGGCCTCGAGGTGAAGTTCAAGGACGGCCACCTCGAGCGCATCAACTCGGTCGCCAAGATCTGGGCCGCCGGCGTGCAGGCCAACCCCCTCGGCAAGACCCTGTCGGAGCAGACCGGCGCCCCGCTGGACCGCGCCGGCCGGATCGCGGTCAACCCCGACCTCACCCTGCCCGGCCACCCCGAGGTCTTCGTCGTCGGCGACATGATCGCCCTCGACAACCTCCCGGGCGTCGCGCAGGTCGCCATCCAGGGCGCCAAGTACGCCGCCAAGGAGATCAACAACCGCCTCGAGGGCAAGCAGCCGCAGGCGCCGTTCAAGTACTTCGACAAGGGCTCGATGGCGATCATCAGCCGCTTCCGCGCCGTCGCGATGGTCGGCAAGTTGCGGATCACCGGCGTCGTGGCCTGGCTGATGTGGCTCGGCGTGCACCTCGTCTACCTCACGGGCTTCAAGAACCAGGTCTCCGCGCTGATGCGGTGGGCCATCACCTTCATCAGCAACAACCGCTCCGAGCGCACCACGACCGAGCAGCAGATCTTCGCCCGTGCCGCGCTGGCGCGGCTGCGGCGTGGTGCCGCGGACCTCGTCTCCGACCCCGGCATCTACGACGCCACGCGGGCGATGATGGAGGAGACGCGTCGTCAGGAGCTCGAGGCCGCCGCCCAGCGGGAGGCCGAGCTCACCGACTCGGGCGTACGAGGCGTGTCCGAGGCCCGCTGAGCCGGGACGGGGCGTTCTGGGGGCCACGAGTCTGCGGATTCGCCACACCCGGGCGCGCCTGTTCGCCCACACTGGTCCGTGACCTGATCGGCCGACGGACGGACCCCTGATGAAGCTCTCCTGGCGCATCCTCGCGTCGGTGGCAGCCGTCTGCGGCCTCGCCGCCACGCTGGCGGGCGTGCCGCAGCCGCCGGCGGACGCCGCGCGCGCGGGCGAGCGGACCTTCCGGATGGCCCCGCTGGGCATGACGGCCGACCTGCCCAACCCGCTGCGCGGGCAGTACCGCTGGCTCGGCGCAGGGCCGACGCCCGCGACGGTGACGTCCAACGACGTCTACTACCGCGACCAGGTCTACTGGGGCCGGATCGAGAAGGCCGACAACGCCTGGGACTTCAGCTGGATCGAGACCGGTCTTGCCGAGGCCGGCTCGCGGGGTGGCAAGTTCGGCTTCCGCGTCATGGCCTACTGCCCGGGCTGCTGGATGGGGAGCCGCGCGGACCTGCCGCCCGTCACTCCGGACTTCGTGCCGCGGCAGGCCGGCACGGACGTCCCCGACTGGAACTCCCCGGTCTTCGTCGCGCAGTGGCGCGAGCTGATGGGCGAGCTCGGTCGGCGCTACGGCGACGACCCGCGGCTGGGCTACGTCGACGTCGGCGGCTACGGCGCGTACGGCGAGTGGCACGTGTGGGAGGGCGAACGGGTCTCCGACGCCAACGGCCTCGCCCTTGTCGATGCCGTCGCCTCGGCCTTCCCCGGCAAGCACGTCCTGCTCAACACGATGACGCCGGTGCCCTTCACGCTGAAGGCGCTGCGCAGCCACCGCAACCTCGGCCTGCGCACCGACAGCCTCGGCTGCCCGGACATGCACTCCATGGTGGCGACCGACAAGCGCCTGCAGTCGGTGTGGAGGACGCGACCGTTCTTCTCCGAGTGGTGCACCCGCGCCGACCCGGTCCTGGGAGCCCAGCAGGTCCGTCGCTTCCACGTCTCGACCCTGTCCTCGGGCAACATGCCGTGGCGCGGCACCGAGCTGACCGGGCGCCAGCGCAGGGCGTACACCACGGCGCTCGCGACCGCCGGCTACCGGATCAAGGTCCGCTCGCTCACGCTGCCCGACGTCCTCGATGCCGGACGCAAGGCCGTGGTGCGGACGTCGTGGGCCAACCAGGGCGCCGCTCCGACGTACGACGCCTGGGACGTGCGGCTCACCTTCGTCCACGCCGCCACCGGGCGGACGGTCACCCGGTCGCTCGGCCGCCCCCTGGAGGGGCTGGTCGACACGGCCGTGCGGAGCAGGAAGGTCAGCACGAAGGGCATGAAGGCCGGGAGGTACGACCTGTTCCTCGGCGTCGTGGATCCGTCGGGCTACTCCGCGCCGATGCACCTGGCCAACGCCGGGCGCACCACCGCCGGCACCTATCGCGTCGGGTCGGTCAAGATCCGCTGAGGGACACGGGATCGGTAGGCCTCCAGGGGCTCGAACCCTGAACCAACGGATTAAAAGTCCGCTGCTCTACCCATTGAGCTAGAGGCCCGGGACACGCCGACGGGCGCGCGTCCACGCCCGAGTATCCCGCACCTGACGGTCGGCGGCTCCGGCGCCCCGCGAGCGTGGCAGGTGGGCCCTGCGGGTGCCTCGGCGACCCCGTTGGCCGACTGTTCACCCACAGGTGCCCCTCGGACCGTGACGTCCGGCGATTTCTTGGTAGGGTTCGTGGTGCAACAGGTGCAAGTTCCAGCAGGTTGACGCCAGCGGAGTTTGTGATCCAACGGCGTTTCCATCTTCGGGCCTTCCAGCTTGTGAGTCGGAGCGACGTGTCACCGCACTTGATGCGGAGTCGTCGAAGTGATGGCTTCTCGTTCCGATAACAGGAGTACCGAGCACATGGCTCAAGGCACCGTGAAGTGGTTCAACGCCGAGAAGGGTTTCGGCTTCATCGCGCAGGAGGACGGCGGCGACGACGTCTTCGTGCACTACTCGGCCATCCAGTCCAACGGCTACAAGTCGCTGGACGAGAACCAGAAGGTCGAGTTCGACGTCACCCAGGGCCCGAAGGGCCCGCAGGCGGAGAACGTCCGCCCGCTCTGATCGGCTGGTCCTGGACCTGTTCCAGATCTGATCGAGATCCGGCCCCATCCCCTCAGGGGGGTGGGGCCGGATTCATTTCCGGGTGAGACTAGTAGCACGTTCGGGTCATTGGCCCGGACGACGGTCGTGAGCGAGACTTGGACCAACGGCCTACAGTCGGACGATCGAAGATGATGGGAGGGTGACGTGCACGACCAGTTCGACGTGACCCTCGAGGACGGCGACCTCCTCAACGAGGTCGAGCTCACCACCACGCTGATCATCGCCGCCAGCGAGTCCGAGGAGCACCTCTCGCAGGACGAGATCGACCGGCTGCTCGGGGTCACTCCGCGCCGGCCGGTGGACTGACCCGGCGCTGCCTGCTCAGCAGGTCGCGAAGAGCACCGGTCCGCTCGTGAGGTCGGACAGGACGTACGCCCCCTCCACCGGTCGCAGGTCGAGCACGACCTCGCGGCCCTCGGCCCCGGCGCGCTCGACGCTGAAGCGCTCGGTGAAGTCACCGCCCTGCCCCGGGGCCGGACCGGCCGCGAGCCGGGCACGGGCGTCGGCGTCGGCGGGCGCGTCGTCGGAGTCTTCGACCTGGAGCACCGCCCGCAGGTCGCCGTCGGGCAGCAGGGCCATCGCGAAGCCCGTCAGCGGGTGCACCCCGCCTGCCGCGGCCACGAGCTGGTCCGCCTCGGCCTGCGCGTCGTCGTCGGCCTGCGACATGGCGAGCGTCTCGCAGGCGTACGCGCCGTCGTACACCGCTGCTGCCAGCGGCTGCTCCAGCGTCCCCGCGAGCTCGGCCAGGCCCTCGGCGCCGTCGTCGTCACCGTCGACCACCGCCAGCACCTGCTCGAGGTAGGGAGCCTGGTCGGAGGCGAGCACGACCCGCTGGTCCGCCAGCAGCGCGACGTGCTGCAGCTCGGGGGTCAGGCCGGGGCCGACGCCCGCCAGCACGTCGGGACCGCCGACCCACACTCCGTCGGCGTCCTCCGGCTCGGTCCAGCCCAGCGCGCGCAGGCGCTCGGCGATCGCGTCGAGATCGACGTCGTCGGCCACGCCCATCATCTCCACCGCGCCGCCCGGCGCCTGCGCCAGCAGCTCCCACGTGAGCGTGGCGGGGGAGAAGCCGAGCTCCTCCTGCATCACGCCCGCGGACGTGCCGAGCGCCGACATGGGGGACAGGTCGCGGTCGAAGGCCTCGGCCAGGAACTCGTCGACCTCCACGGCCGAGGAGTCGGCGTCGACGTCGGCGCCCAGCTCGCGGCGTACGCCCTCCCAGTCGGTCCACGCGGCGCGGCTGGTCTCCGCCGGCGCCATCCGCAGCGCCCGGGCGAGCGGGTCGTCCGGGGTGAGGAGCCGCCACCCGAGCCAGGCGACGAGCGCGAGCACGACCACGGCCACCAGGCCCACGGTGGTGCGACGTGACACGGGGTCTCCTCAGGGGTCGGGGTGGGTGTGAGACTACGTCCATGCCTCAGGGTGGTGAGCTCCGCGACGTGCGTGCTGCCGGTGCCGTGGTGACGCGCAAGGGTGGTGACGTGCTGCTCGTGCACCGTCCCAAGTACGACGACTGGTCCTTCCCCAAGGGCAAGCTCGATCCCGGCGAGCACGTGGTCACCGCCGCGGTGCGCGAGGTGGCGGAGGAGACCGGGCTCGACGTGCGGCTCGGTCCGGCGCTGCGCCGGCAGCGCTACCGGATGTCCAACGGGCGGTGGAAGACCGTCGACTACTGGACCGCGCGGGTGGTCGGCAGCGACGACGTGGGCCACTACCGCCCGAACGACGAGATCGACGCCGTCGAGTGGGTGCCGTGGAAGGAGGCCGAGCGCCGGCTCACCTATCCCTACGACCGTGACACCCTGGCCGAGGCGCGTCCCCTGCGGCGCAAGACGCGCACGCTCGTGGTGCTGCGCCACGCCAAGGCCCGCTCGCGCAGCGCGTGGCGCCAGGACGACCGGCTGCGGCCGCTGCTCCAGACCGGCCAGGCCCAGGCGCAGCGCCTGGTGCCGCTGCTGTCGGCCTTCGATGTCACCTCGGCGCACACCTCCTCCAGCACCCGATGCGTGCAGACGGTGACGCCGTACGTCGACGTGACCGGCTGGCCGCTGAAGACCTACGACGAGCTGAGCGAGGAGGGCGCCACGACCGACGGCGTGGTCGACCTCGTCGACAGCCTGCTCGAGGTCGGGGAGAGCGCCGTGCTGTGCACCCACCGGCCGGTGCTGCCGACGGTGCTCGACGCACTGCAGGTGCCCGAGGTGAAGCTCGAGCCGGGCGGCATGCTGGTGGTGCACCACCGTCGCGGGAAGGTCGTCGCGACCGAGCCGTTGGCCCTCTGACCTGCGACTTTTTGGCCTTTCGAGCCTGCTCGTCAAGGCTCTCGGGACGAGTTCATGTGATCGCCGTCTCATGCACGAATCTGCGACGCCATTGGGACCGTTTCAGTTCATCGTGCGTTCACCGACGGCGCCGTGGTCGTTCTCCTGACGTCCCTACCTTCACTGGAGTCAGCACACATCAGACTTTCAGGAGCACCGAAGTGAAGCGCACTTCCACCCGCTGGGCCGCCGCGTCCGGCGCGACCGTTCTCGCCCTCACCCTCGCCGCCTGTGGTGGCGGTGACGCCGGCTCCGAGTCCGGCTCCGGCTCCGAGGGCTCGGGCGCCAGCGGTTCCGTCGCCGTCGACGGCTCGTCCACCGTCTTCCCCATGAGCGTTGCCGCCCAGGAGCTCCTCAACGAGGAGAACCCCGACGTGCAGGTCACCGTCGGCGAGTCCGGCACCGGTGGCGGCTTCGAGCGGTTCTGCGTCGGCGAGACCGACATCTCCGATGCCTCCCGCCCGATCGAGGAGGACGAGGTCGCGGTGTGCGAGGAGAACGGCATCGAGTACACCGAGCTCCAGGTCGCCACCGACGCCCTCACCGTGGCCGTGCACCCCGAGCTCGAGGTCGACTGCCTCACCACCGACCAGCTCATCGAGCTCGTCGGTCCGAACTCCGAGGTCACCAACTGGAGCGACCTCGACCCGAGCTTCCCCGACCAGGAGATCTCCTTCTTCTTCCCGGGCACCGACTCCGGCACCTACGACTACATGGCCGCCGACGTGGTCGGTGACGAGTCCGAGGTGCTGCGTGACGACGTCGAGTCGTCCGAGGACGACAACGTCCTGGTCCAGGGCGTGGGTGGCACCGAAGGTGCGGTCGGCTTCTTCGGCTACACCTACTACGAGGAGAACCAGGACACGCTGAAGGCCCTGTCGATCGACGACGGCGCCGGCTGCGTGGAGCCCTCTGCCGAGACCGCCCAGGCCGGCGAGTACACGCCCCTCGCGCGTCCTCTCTTCATCTACGTCGACAACGCCAAGTACGCCGACAACGAGGCAGTCGCGGCCTACGTGGACTTCTACATCGAGAACCTCGCCGACATCGCCGAGATCGGTCAGTTCATCCCGCTGAGCGACGAGCTCTACTCCGAGACGCAGTCGGCCCTCGAGTCCATCGGGTCCTGACACAGGCCTGATACTTCTCCCATGAGCACCAACGCCACCGCGGGTTCGACAGGTCCGTCCTCCGGGACGGGCCTGTCGGCCGCGGTCGACCTCAGCCAAAAGCCCCGCCCGGGCGAGCGGGCGATCACCACGGTCCTGCAGATGTCGGCGTACGTCTCGATCGCCATCACCTTCGGGATCATCGCCGCCCTCATCTTCCCCGTGCTCGACTTCTTTGCCGAGGTCCCGTTCGGCGAGTTCTTCGCGCTCGAGGGCCGCTACGCCGTGCTGCCGCTGGTGACGGCGACCCTGATGGTCACCGTGATCGCGCTCATCGTCGCGGTGCCGCTCGGCCTCGGCGCTGCGCTATACCTCTCCGAGTACGCCTCGCGACGCGCGCGGAAGATCCTCAAGCCGACCGTGGAGCTCCTCGCCGGAGTGCCGTCGGTCGTCTACGGGTTCTTCGCGCTGACCTTCGTCACGCCGACGCTCCTGCAGGAGATCCTGGCGCTCGAGGTGGGCTTCACCAACGCCCTCGCCGCCGGGCTCGTGCTCGGCGTCATGATCATCCCGACCATCGCCTCCCTGGCCGAGGACGCCTTCTCGGCCGTGCCCCACGCGATGCGGCAGGGGTCCTTGGCGATGGGAGCCAACCGCATGCAGACGAGCCTGCGCGTCGTCTTCCCGGCTGCGCTGTCCGGCGTGGCGGCTGCCGTCGTGCTCGGCATGTCGCGCGCGATCGGTGAGACCATGATCGTGACGCTCGCGGCAGGGTCGCTGAAGCAGTTCAGCCCCGACCCGCGCGATGGCATGCAGACGATGACCGGCTTCATGGCGACGACGGCAGGTGGGGAGAACCCCGTCGGCTCGATCGCCTACAACAACCTCTTCGCCGTCGGCCTGCTGCTCTTCGTCATCACCTTGGTGCTGAACCTCGTCAGCATCAGCTTCGTCCGTCGTTTCAGGCAGGTCTACTGATGAGCATCGCCGCCACCACCGCGCGCCAGGTCACCATCGCGACGGGCAAGAGCAAGGACAGGACGCCGCTCTCGCTGGCCTTCCTGATCGCCCTGTGGTTCTCGATGTTCTTCGGCGTCGTGGTCCTCCTGGCCCTCATCATCAACACTGCGATCGACGGCTCGGGACGCTTCGACAGGGAGCTCCTGATCAACTACGTCTCGGTGGTGCGACCCGAGGCGACGGGCTTCCGGGCCGGAATCCTGGGCAGCCTGTGGCTGATGGCGTTCACGGCCTTGATGGCGGTGCCACTGGGCATCGCGGCAGCGCTCTACCTCGAGGAGTTCGCCGACCCGGCGACGCGGTGGAACCGCTTCGTCGAGGTCAACCTGCAGAACCTCGCGGCTGTCCCGGCCATCGTCTACGGCCTGCTGGCCGTCGCAATCATGGCGCTGCTCGGCTTCCGGGACACGGGCATCGTGCTCGGTGGCGCTCTCGCGCTGGCGCTCCTGATCTTGCCGGTCATCATCATCACGACCCGTGAGGCCGTCCGCGCGGTGCCGCGCGAGATCCGTGAGGGGTCACTCGCGCTGGGCGCCACGGTCTGGCAGACGACCTGGCGGCAGACGCTGCCATCCGCCATCCCGGGCATCGCCACGGGCACGATCCTCGGCCTGTCCCGGGCCATCGGGGAGGCCGCGCCACTCGTCGTGGTGGGCCTGGCCGGCTCGTTGCTCTTCGACCCCGAGGGAGTGATGAGCAGCGTCACTGCACTGCCGATGCAGATCTACAGCCTGACATCCAACTCGCGCGAGGCGCTCCGCGAGGCGGCCTCAGCCGCGATCATCGTGCTCCTGGCGATGGTGCTCGGGCTCAACGCCCTGGCCATCTTAATCCGCAACAAGTTCCAGCGATCCTGGTGAGAGAGACTCCTGACATGGCTTCAGCCACTTCCGCCGACACGTTCCCCAACATGAGCTCGCTCGGGGAGGCCCACATCGACGGGGAGCGCCGTCTGCCCGCAAAGCCGACGAACCCCGTGATGGAGACCAAGGACCTCAACGTCTTCTACGGCGACTTCCACGCCGTCCACGACGTGAACCTGTCCTACGGCCGTCACGAGATCACGGCGATGATCGGGCCCTCGGGCTGCGGCAAGTCGACGGTGCTGCGCTGCCTGAACCGGATGAACGACCTGGTCGCCGGCGCCCGCGTGGAGGGTGGCGTGCTCTACCACGGGCAGGACATCTACGAGAAGAACGTCGACCCGATCGCCGTACGCACCCAGATCGGCATGGTCTTCCAGAAGCCCAACCCGTTCCCGAAGTCGATCTACGACAACATCGCCTACGGCCCGCGGGTCACCGGCATGAAGGTCGACAACATGGACGACCTGGTCGAGGAGGCGCTGCGAGGCGCCGCGCTCTGGGACGAGGTCAAGGACAAGCTCAAGCAGTCGGCGTACGGCCTCTCCGGTGGCCAGCAGCAGCGCCTCTGCATCGCCCGGACGATCGCCACCAAGCCCGACGTGATCCTCATGGACGAGCCGTGCTCGGCGCTCGACCCGATCGCCACCGCGCGCGTCGAGGACCTCATGCTCGAGCTGCGCAACGAGTACACGATCATCGTCGTGACCCACAACATGCAGCAGGCCGCCCGCGTCTCGGACCGCACCGCGTTCTTCACCGCGCGTCCCGACGAGACCACCGGCAACCGCACCGGCCTGCTCGTGGAGTACGACCTCACCTCGACGATCTTCTCCAACCCGAACGACAAGCGCACCGAGGACTACATCTCGGGCCGCTTCGGCTGATCCGCCGCGGGTCCTCGGCCTTCGCGCTGGGTACCTGGGGATGTCCTGGTAGGCGATACGGGGGTAGCGCCCACCAGGACGTCCCCAGGTACCCAGCGCTTCGTGCGTCGGGGCTCGGCCTTCGGGCCGCCAGGTGTCCACAGGCGTGTGGATCTGCGGTCCTCGGCGGTTCCTGTGGACAAGGCTCCGGCCGGCGTCGCTGGTCCTGTCCATGCTGGGCATGTGGAGGACTGGACGCCGGGAGCATGGCCGCTGCGTGGCATCGGTCCGCGCGAAGGTCTACCGCCGGGCGTCGTGTGGCCAGCACGCCGCGGTTCGCTGGACGGTCCCACCCAGTGGGAGACGAGGTCGGGCGCCCACCGACGGGTGGGAGGCGGGCTATGGGTGTCCTCTGTAGTCGAGCAGGACGTCCGGCAGCGCATCGTCGAAGCCGCGGCTCGGCTCCCGGCGCACGGAGCGGTCACGGGTTGGGCCGCCCTGTGCTGGTCGGGCGGACGCTGGTTCGACGGAACGGGTCCGCACTTCACCCCACGCCAGCCCACTCTTGCGTTGGGGTCACGCCATTCCCTGCGGCCCGACGGAAGCGTCCGGGTCAGCCAGGAGCTCGTGCCGGTCGGCGAGATCCGTCGGGTGCACGGCCTCCGGCTGACCAGCCCGTTGTGGAGCGTCGCCTTCGAGATGCGCCACGCGCCTAGCGACGACGACGCCGTCGTGGCGTTCGAGATGGCCGCCTATGACGACCTGGTGTCGGTGGCCGAGCTGGCCGCTTTCGCCGAACGCGCCCTCTGGATCAGGAAAGGCGTCCAGCGCGTGCGCGACCTGCTGCCCCACCTGGAGGAGAACAGCTGGTCACCGACCGAGCCACTGATGCGGCGGACGTGGCAGACCAACGGTTTCGGGCGGCCCCGTGCCAACTGTCCGGTGTTCGACCTCGGGGGACGGCTCGTGGGCACGCCGGACCTGCTCGACATGGAGGCGGGCGTCTATGGGATGTACGACGGCGGGCTGCATCTCGCCGGAGCAGTGCGGCATGCCGACATCGGCAAGGAGGCCGCCTATCGCGCGCTCGGACTCGAGGGAGTGACGATGATGTCGAGCGACCTGCGCGACCGTGGTCCGTTCGTCGAGAGGTTGCGCGAGGCGTACGGCCGCGCTGAGCGTCGCCTCGCCGAGGACCGGTTGTGGCTGCGAGGGCTGCCAGGCTGGTGGAAGCCCACCTTTACCGTCGAGCAGCGGCGAGCCTTGTCGGCGTACGAGCGGTCCAAGGTGCTGAGGTATCGCGAGGCGTCGTGACCCGCCCTGCGGGAACTCCGGCAGCCGCGGTCGTCGAGTGGGTATCTGGGGACGAAATGGTGGTTCGCGGCAGCGAAACACCTACCAGAACGTCCCCAGATACCGGGTGTAACGGGTGAAGCGGGTGGGCGGCGGTCGCCGGGACGCAGGGGACGGTCAGAGGACCGACCTCAGGGCAGGAAGAGGTGCGCGATCCAGTAGCAGATCGCGGCGGCAAGGCCGGCGGCCGGGAAGGTCAGCACCCAGGCGATGAGGATCGACTTCGCCACGCCCCAGCGCACGGCGGACAGGCGCTTGGTCGCGCCGACGCCCATGACCGCGGACGTGATGGTGTGGGTGGTCGAGATCGGCGCCTCGAAGACGTACGCCGTCGAGTACAGCACCGACGCGGCCACCGACTCGGCCGCGAAGCCGCGGGGCGGGTCGAGGTGGATGATGCGGCGACCCAGGGTGCGCATGATGCGCCAGCCGCCGGAGTAGGTGCCGGCGGAGATGGCGGCGGCCGCGGCGATGATCACCCAGAGCGGGAGCGGGTCGTCGGCACCGACGTAGCCGCCGGCGAGCAGCGCCAGGAAGATCACGCCCATCGTCTTCTGTGCGTCCTGGAGGCCGTGGCCGAGCGCCATGGCGGCTGCGGAGACCGTCTGCGCGATCTTGAAGCCGCGGTTGGCGCGAGCGGGGTTGGCGTTGCGGAAGATCCACATGATCGCCACCATCAGCGCGAAGCCGAGGGAGAAGGCGACGACGGGGGAGAGGAACATCGGGATGACGACCTTCTCCAGCACGACGCCCCAGTTGGCCGTGGCGCCCGCGGCGACCGCGGAGCCGACGAGGCCGCCGATCAGGGCGTGCGAGGACGACGACGGCAGGCCGTAGTACCAGGTGATCAGGTTCCAGGTGATGGCGCCGAGGAGACCGCACATCACGATCACGAGGGCATGGCTGCCGGTGCCGGGGTCGATCGTCTCCGAGACGGTCTGGGCGACCTTCTGCCCGAGGAAGGCGCCGACGAAGTTCATGACGGCCGCCATGGCGAGTGCGACGCGCGGCTTGAGGGCGCCCGTCGAGACGGACGTCGCGATTGCGTTGGCCGCGTCGTGGAAGCCGTTGGTGTAGTCGAACACCAGGGCGACGACGACGACGGCAATGATGATGCCGATCTCCATCAGTCTTACGACTCCTTGACGGCGATCTGCTCCACGATGTTGGCGACCTTCTCGAAGGCATCGATCGCCCCCTCGAGGGACTCCACGATGTCCTTGAGCTTCATCACCTCGAGCGCCTCGTGTTCACCGCTGAAGAGGTTGGCGAGGATCCGGCGGTAGGACTTGTCACCGGTGTTCTCGAGGCGGTTGATCTCGATCCAGTACTCGTCGAGCTTGCCCATCGACTCCAGCTGGGGCATCGCCGAGGCGGTGAGCTCGGCGCAGCGCTGGAGGACCTCGACCTGCTGGATGGTCTCCGCGGGCAGCGAGGTGACCTCGTAGAGCAGGACCAGGTCGACGGCCTCGTCCATCATGTCCATGACGTCGTCGAGCGCCGAGGCGAGGGAGTAGATGTCCTCGCGGTCGAAGGGCGTGACGAAGGTGCTGTTCACCCGCCGGATGATCGAGTGGGTGGTCTCGTCCGCGGCGTGCTCGGCCTCGCGCATGCGCTGGGCGATCTCTTCCTTGGAGCTGCCGGCCGACAGCATCTCGCTGAGGAGCTGCGAGCCGACGACGAGGTGGTTGGCTGCCTCGCTGAAGAGGTCGTAGAACGAGCTGTCGACGGGGCGGAACTTCAAACGCACGGTGAACTCCGAACGGGGGGCGGATGAACCGTGGTTCATGCTAGGGGGTGAGCCTGCCAACGACGCAAGTTGCGGCGTACGCCGCTGGGCGGGTGTGACGCGGCGCTCAGCGGCGTCGGCCCCGCTGCCGGGCGATCAGCTCGTCCTGCAGGTGGCGTACGCCGACCTGCAGGTGCCACTCACCGTCCGAGGCCAGCTCCCACCCGGTGGTGCCCGGGTCGAGCGACAGGTCGAGCAGCGCTCCCACCTGGGCGACGATGTGCGGGTCGCGCAGGCGTACGAGCACCTCGACGCGGCGGTCGAGGTTGCGGTGCATCATGTCGGCCGAGCCGATCCACGCCGCCGGGTCGCCACCGTTGTCGAACCAGAACACCCGGCTGTGCTCGAGGAAACGGCCCAGGATCGAGCGCACCCGCACGGTCTCCGACAGGCCGGGTACGCCGGGGCGCAGCGCGCAGATGCCGCGGATCACCAGCTCCACGCGTACGCCCTCCTGTGAGGCGAGGTAGAGCGCGTCGATCACCGCCTCGTCGACCACCGAGTTCGCCTTGATCCGGATCCCGGCGGGGCGGCCGGCCTGGTGGTGGGCGATCTCCTGGTGGATCTGGCTGATCAGTCCCTCGCGCACGCTGTGCGGCGCCACGAGGAGGTGGTCGTAGGTCCGGTTGCGGCTGATGCCCGAGAGGTTGTTGAAGAGCAGCGCGACGTCCTCGCCGATCTCCGGGTTGGCCGTGAGCAGGCCGAGGTCCTCGTAGACACGGGCGGTCTTCGGGTTGTAGTTGCCGGTGCCGAGGTGGACGTAGCGTCGGATCCCCTCGGGCTCGTCGCGCACCACCATCGACAGCTTGCAGTGGGTCTTGAGGCCGACCAGGCCGTAGACGACGTGGCAGCCGGCCTGCTCGAGCTTGCGGGCCCAGCGGATGTTGGCCTGCTCGTCGAAGCGCGCCTTGATCTCCACGATCACCAGCACCTGCTTGCCGGCCTCGGCGGCGTCGATGAGCGCCTCGATGATGGGGCTGTCGCCGGACGTGCGGTAGAGGGTCTGCTTGATCGCGAGGACGTGCGGGTCGGCGGCGGCCTGCTCGAGGAAGCGCTGCACCGACGTGGCGAACGAGTCGTAGGGGTGGTGCAGCAGCACGTCGTGGCGCGCCACCGAGTCGAAGACGTCGACGGGGGAGGACGACTCGACCTCGGCCAGGCTGGGGTGCGTGGTCGGCAGGAACGCGGCGTACTTGAGGTCGTCGCGCGGCAGGTCGGCGATGGAGTGCAGGCCGGTGAGGTCGAGGGGGCCGGGCAGCGACACGACCTCGTCGCGCCCGACGCCGAGCTCGGAGACCAGGAGGTCGAGGACCTTGGGGTCCATCGACTGCTCGACCTCGAGGCGCACGGGCGGGCCGAAGCGGCGCCGCTGGAGCTCCTTCTCGAGCGCCTTGAGCAGGTTCTCGGCGTCGTCCTCCTCGACCTCGAGGTCCTCGTTGCGCGTGACCCGGAAGGTGTGGGCGCCGAGCACGTCCATGCCCGGGAAGAGCTTCTTGAGGTGCTCGCCGATCACGTCCTCGATGGGGACGAAGCGCTGGTTGCCCAGGCCGACGAAGCGACCGAAGGTCGGCGGCACCTTGACCCGTGCGAAGTGCTCGGTGCCGGTCTCGGGGTGGCGCACGACGACCGCGAGGTTCAGCGAGAGCCCGGAGATGTAGGGGAACGGGTGGGCGGGGTCGACGGCGAGCGGGGTGAGGACGGGGAAGATCCGGTCCTTGAAGAGCTTCTTGCAGACCTTTTGCTCCTCGCGGTCGAGCTCGGACCAGCGCAGGATCTCGATGCCGTGCCCGCCGAGCTCCGGCAGCAGGTCCACCAGCGCCTGGGCGTGGCGCTCCATCAGCTCGCGGCAGCTGATCCAGAGCTGCTCGAGCTGCTCGCGCGGCATCAGCCCGCTGGCTGCGCGTACGGCGACGCCCGCGGCGATCCGGCGCTTGAGGCCCGCGACACGGACCATGAAGAACTCGTCGAGGTTGCTCGCGAAGATCGCGAGGAAGCGGGCCCGCTCGAGCAGCGGCAGGTCGGGGTCCTCAGCGAGCTCGAGGACCCGCTGGTTGAAGTGCACCCAGGAGATCTCGCGGTCGATGAAGCGGTCGTCGTACTTCTCCACGGCCTCGATCGCAGCGGCGTCGGGCGTGTAGGGCGGCTCGACGTCGAAGGTGTCGGTGGGGTGCCCGAAAGGCTCGGCCACCGGACCCTCGTCGACCGACGGTGAGACAGCGCTGGCGAGGGTGGCGGGGTCGTTCATGGGTCAAGTCTGGCACCGGTTGGTGAACGCGAGGTGACCAACGCGTCAGTAGACCAGCGCCTGGACGCCGTCGCCGAGCACCTGCTCGGCGAACACCGCGGCGCCGGCGATCGTGACGCCCTCGCGCAGGTCGCCGCCGACGATGCCGCGTCGCGCCGCGCACTGCGAGCAGACGGTGATCGTCCCGCTGGTCAGCACCGCGGCCATCAGCTGGTCCAGGGGCGTGGCGAGGTCGAGCTCGAACTCCTCGGCCCGACCCGGTACGCCGAACCACGCGGCCTCGCCGGTCAGCCACAGGGAGACGTCGGCCCCTGCGGCAGCTGCCGCGGCGGCGACGGTGAAGCCCTGGTTGAGACGCTCGGCGTCCTCGCCGCCGCAGGTGACCTTGACGACGAGTGATCGAGCCATGGCCTCACATTAGAGTGACGCCCATGCCTTTCGAGCTGCCGGACAACCTTCACCCCAACTGCGGCCCCGTGGCGTGGCTGCTCGGCACCTGGCGCGGCAACGGCCACGGCGACTACCCGACGATCGAGAAGTTCCACTTCGGCCAGGAGCTGATCTTCACCCACGACGGCCGGCCGTTCTTCCACTACATGTCGCGCGCGTGGATCGTCGACGAGGACGGCGAGTTCGTCCGCGACGCCGCCATGGAGACCGGCTTCCTGCGCTGCCCGGAGCCGGGCAAGGTCGAGCTGCTGCTCGCGCACAACATCGGCTTCTCCGAGGTCTGGTACGGCGCGGCCGAGGGCGGCAAGCTCGAGCTGCACACCGCCGGGGTGTCCTTCACCGAGACCGCGAAGGAGGTCACCGGCGGGTCGCGGATGTACGGCAACGTCGAGGGCGACCTCCTCTACGCCTACGACATGGCCGCGGTCGGCCAGGACCTCCAGCCCCACACCTGGGCCCGCCTCCAGCGGGCATGAGCCCCCGATGAGCGACGACCTCGCCGCCCGGCTGCGCGAGCAGGGCCTGCGGCTCACCCCGCAGCGCCAGCTGATCCTGCGCGCGGTCGAGGAGCTCGGGCACGCCACGCCCGACGAGGTGCTGGCCCACGTGCGCAGCCAGGTCAGCTCGGTCAACGCCTCCACCGTCTACCGCACCCTCGAGGTCCTCGAGGAGCTCGGCCTGGTGCGCCACACCCACCTCAGCGACCGTGCCCCGACCTACCACTCCACCCGCGAGCACGAGCACGTCCACGCGGTGTGCCGCCGCTGCCACTCCGTGCGTTCCTACGACCCGGCGGTCGTCGCGCCGGTCGTCGCGGCGCTGGCCGAGGACGGCTTCACCGTCGACGTCGGGCACCTCGCGATCTTCGGCGTCTGCGCAGACTGCGCCTCGGGCGATCCGACCTAGGCAACCGACCTAGACTCGACGCATGGCCAGCCCTTTCCTCGCCCTTCCCGGAGCCGTCGCCGGTGACGGCATCGACGCCCCGGTCGCCGCGCACTACGGCTCCTTCAACACCGAGCAGCGCAGCCTGGCCCAAGGGGAGGGCTTCGTGGACCTGTCGCACCGCGACGTCCTGCGGATCTCCGGTCCCGACCGCCTGAGCTGGCTGCACAGCCTCACCACCCAGTACTTCGACGGCCTCGCTCCGGGGGTGTGGACCCAGGCCCTGGTCCTCAGCCCGCAGGGCCACGTCGAGCACGCCTTCGCGGGCGTCGACGACGGCGAGTCCTTCACCGCCCACACCGAGCCCGGCGCGGGTGCCGCGCTGGTGGAATGGCTGGAGCGGATGAAGTTCATGACCCGCGTCGAGATCGCGCTGGTCGACGACCTCGCCGTGATGTGGCGGCCCGGCGACGCTCCGTCACGGATGGGCGGACGCTACGACCTCGTTCCGCGCGATCGCTTGGCGGCGTACGCCGACGCTGCCGAGCCCGCTGCCGGCCTGTGGGCTTTCGAGGCGCTGCGGATCGAGCGTGGCGAGCCGCGCCTGGGCATCGACACCGACCACCGCACGATCCCCAACGAGGTCGGCTGGATCGGTCCGGCGGTGCACCTCGAGAAGGGGTGCTACCGCGGGCAGGAGACGGTCGCGCGCGTGCACACCCTCGGCCGTCCGCCGCGGCGGCTGGCTCTGCTCCACCTCGACGGGTCGGAGAACCGCCTTCCCCCTGTCGGATCACCGGTGTCGTACGAGGGCCGCGACGTGGGCTTCGTCGGATCCAGCGCCCGCCACCACGAGCTCGGCCCGATCGCGCTCGCGCTCGTGAAGCGCAACGTCCCGGTCGACGCGACCCTCACCGTCGACGAGATGCCCGCCGCCCAGGAGGTCGTCGTCGACCCCGAGGTCGGGCTGCACGTGCGCCCGCTGCGCTAGTCAGCGGTGGGTGCTGGCGTACTGCACGTGGGTGTCGACGTCCGCGTGGGTGAAGCCGAGGCGTGAGTAGACGGCGACGGCCGGCGCGTTGTCCGACTCGACGTAGAGCAGCACCTCGTCCACGCCGAGACCGGCGAGGTGGTGCAGCCCGGCGAGGGTCAGCACCCGGCCGAGCCCGCGACCCTGGGCCGCGGGCGCGACGCCCACGACGTAGACCTCGCCCAGCCGGGCGTCGTGCTGCTTGGTCCAGTGGAAGCCCAGCACCCCGGACCCGTCCTCGGCGACGAGCAGCCCCGCCGGGTCGAACCAGGGCTCGGCCATCCGCCGAGCGAGGTTGTCGGCGTCCATCGCGCCCTGCTCCGGGTGCTGCGCGAACGCGGCGGCATTGACCGCCACGACCGCCTCCGCGTCGGCGTCGCGGTAGCTGCGGATCGTGACCCCCGGCGGCGGCTCGAGCGGGGGCAGCTCCCGGTACGCGTCGCGGCGCATCACCCACAGGTCGCGCACCCGTTGCCAGCCCAGGCTTGCCGCAAGCCTGGCCGCGGCCGGGTGGTTGCCGTGCGACCACGCCGTGCGCGGGTCGGCGTACGCCGTCTCCTGCAGCAGGGTGGTCGCGACGCCGCGCCCGCGGTGGTCGGGGTGCACCGCCAGGCTCAGGTCGCCGTCGTGCACCAGCGCGAAGCCGCCGTCGCGGACCGTGACGGAGGCGGTGCCGTCGGTGAGCGCCATCTGCGCCGCCTCGTCGAGCGGTGACGCACCGTCGGTGGCAGCTGCCGCCTCGGCGATCCGGATGACTTCGGCGACCTCGTCCACGCCCCGACCCTAGCCGCGCCGCACGTGGAACCGGCTCAGGCGTCGGAGGTCGAGCGGGAGGAGCGGTACGGCTCCTCGGCGTCCTTGTCGCGGGAGGGGACGACGAAGCGGTAGCCGACGTTGCGGACCGTGCCGATGTGGTGCTCGTGCTCGGTGCCGAGCTTGGCGCGCAGGCGGCGTACGTGCACGTCGACGGTGCGGGTGCCGCCGAAGTAGTCGTAGCCCCAGACCTCCTGCAGCAGCTGCTCGCGGCTGAAGACGCGGCCGGGGTGCTGGGCGAGGTACTTGAGGAGCTCGAACTCCTTGTAGGTCAGGTCGAGCGGACGGCCCCCGATGCGGGCGGTGTAGGTGGCGTCGTCCACGACGACCTCGCCGCGGTGGATGACGTGGGCGCTGGGATCGTCCGGCGACGCCGCACCGGCGCGGCCGATGGCCAGGCGGATCCGGGCGTCGAGCTCGGCCGGGCCGCACGTGTGGAGCACCACGTCGTCCATGCCCCAGTCGTGGGCGACGACGGCGAGACCGCCCTCGGTGACGACGAGCAGGACAGGGGCGTCGGCGCCGGTGGTGCGGATCAGGCGGCACAGGTCGCGCGCGGCGGCGAGGTCCTGGCGGCCGTCGACGAGCACCAGGTCGGCGTCCGGCGCGTCGAGCAGCGCACTGCCCTGCGCGGGCACGATCTTCACCGTGTGCGACAGCAGGGCCAGGCCCGGCAGCACCTCCGCCGACGGCTGGAGCGCGCTCGTGAGCAGCAGCAGTGTGCTCATGGCGGGGCCCTCCTCGTGCCGGGGATGAGCAAGGATATCCCGCATGAGCGACGCAGGCGGGCGAGTCCACAGACCTGAGACGGTCACCGTGCGCTACTGGGCGGGGGCACGGGCAGCCGCCGGGACCGCCGAGGACACCTTCGAGGTCGACGCCGACCTGACGCTCGCCGAGGTGGTGCGCCGGGTGCTCGAGCGGCATCCCGACGACCGGATGGCCCGCACCGTGGGCGTCTGCTCGGTGCTCCTGGGGGACCGGCCGGTGCGGTCGCAGGACCCGGAGACGGTGGTCGTGGAGCCCGGTTCGGTGGTGGAGCTGCTGCCACCATTCGCCGGCGGCTGAGCAGGACGTCTGCGATATGCGGTAGGAATTGTGTTTCGACAGGCTTCCTACGGGGGATGGCCTGCGTGCCGGGTACGTCTGTGCCGGCATGAGTCCGAGGGGGACAACAGAATGATGAGCACTCACGGGGGAGCCTTCGCGCGCCTCGTCGCAGGTGGAGCAGCCGCTGCGACGATGGTCGCCGGTTTCACGATCGGGCTGGCGACGCCGGCCCACGCGGCCCCGGTCAGCGTCACGACGACGCTCACCGACCCGGCCGGCAACGCGCTCGACGGCGAGGTCGAGGCCTTTGCCCTCCAGCCCGACGGGTTCTACACCTTCGTCGACGACGCCGTCGTGGCCGACGGCCAGGTCCGCATCGACCTCGAGCCCGGAACCTACAAGTTCTACTTCAGCGACGACGACCGCGTCTTCGTCGGCGAGTACTACAGCGACAAGCAGACCCTGGAGACCGCCGACGCGGTCGCGGTCGCGGGCCCGACGGCCCTCGCGCCGGTCGCCCTCGCGGCGCGCCCCACGCTGTCCGGCCAGGTGGTCTCGCCGACCGGCAGGCCGATCGAGGACGCGCGCGTCACGGTCTACGACGTCGCGACCAGCTCGCCGCGCGCGACGGTGCTCACCCGGGCCGACGGGTCGTGGGTCGCGGGCGTGGAGCCCGGCGACTACAAGGCGCTCTTCTCGGCCGACGGCTACGCGTTCGAGTACTTCAACAACAAGCCGACCCTCGAGTCCGCCGACGCGGTCTCCGCGGGCGCCAACCTGGGCCAGGTGACCCTGTCCCGCGGCAGCGTGGTGCAGGGCACCGTCACCAACACCGGCGGCGCCCCGCTCGAGCGGGCGGAGGCCACGGTCTACACCGCGGACGGCCGCCAGGTGGGCAGTGACCTGACCGACGCCGCCGGCGTCTACCGCGTCGAGGGCGTCGACCCGGGCAGCTACCGCGTCCAGTTCACCGACCCGGTCGAGGAGTACCTGTCCGAGTGGTTCAACGACAAGCCCACCCGTGACACCGCGGACCCGGTCGACGTCGCCGTCGACGGAGTCACCACCGTCAACGCGGCGCTGGCGCCCGACCCGGACGCCTACGTCGACCCCGCCGCCGTGGACGTCGCCGGGACCGTCGTGGACTCTGCTGGCCAGCCCGTCATCGGCGCCGACGTCACCGCCTACGACACTCCGCTCGACGCCGACAAGCCGACCGGGCTGGTCACGGTCACCTCGAACCGTGCCGGGCAGTTCAGCTTCACCGAGCTCTCGAGAACCTCGGAGTCGCTCTTCAAGATCCAGGCGAAGGACCAGCTCAGCCGCGAGGAGGGGCAGTACGAGCGCCTCGACCGCTGGTTCGGCGGTGCCCAGACGTACGACGTCGCTGCGACGGTCGGCAAGCCCGCCGGCGGGGTCACCATCACGCTTCCCCTCACCGGTGGCGTGAGCGGCACGATCACGTCGGAGTCGGGCCTCGAGGTCATGGGAACCGCCGTGCGCTTCTTCGACGAGAAGGGCAATCCCGTCGACGAGACCCTTGCGTACGCCGAGGCTGACGGCACCTACTCGGCCACCAACCTCGTCCCGGGCACCTACAAGGCGCAGTTCATCGACTACGACCAGTCGTTCTTCTGGAGCTTCGGCAACGACGTCCCCCGGGGCCACGCGCCCGAGTGGTACGACGACACGTCCTACGTCAAGGCCAAGAAGATCGTCGTCACGAGCGGTCAGACCGTGACCGGCATCGACGCGGCACTGTCGGAGGACCTGCGCGCCTTCCGCAAGCCCGAGGTCAACGGCAAGCCCTACCTCGGCGGCAAGGTCCGGGCCTACCCGGGCGTGTGGTCGGTCGACAGCGGCACCACCTACGTCTACGAGTGGCTCGTCGGCGACACCGTCGTCGGCACCGGCGCCACCTGGAAGGTGACCAAGGCGGCGAAGAACAAGCGGCTCACCCTCCGCGTCACCGCCGAGAACGGCACCCTCAACGGCACGGCGCTGGTCGCCAGCCAGGTGATCAAGAAGAAGCCGAAGGTCAAGGTCGCCGTGAAGGGCACGAAGGCGACGATCACCGTCTCGGCCAAGAAGGTGAAGGCCAAGAAGTTCAAGGGCGCCGTCGTGGTGCGCAAGCTCGTCCGCGAGGACGAGTACGGCGCGCCGGTCTACAAGAAGATCGGCAAGGCCAAGCTGCGCAACGGCAAGGCGGCGCTGACGCTCAAGAAGCTGGCCAAGGGCAAGAACAAGCTGGTCTTCGAGATCACGCTGAAGGGCGGGAAGTACGGCAACGCCGAGGTCACCAGGACGGTGAAGCTCAAGCGCTGAGCGTTCCACCGCACGCACGACGACGGGCCTCGGGAAGCGTGTTCCCGGGGCCCGTCGTTCCTTCCCCCGCGAGGACTCAGGCCTCGATCGCCTGGCGCGAGTCGGAGTCGGTGCGCAGCTCGATCTTGCGAGGCTTCGCCTTCTCCGCGACCGGCACGACGAGTCGGAGCACTCCGTCGCTGTAGGTCGCGTCGATGTGGTCGAGGTCGAGGTTGTCGCCGAGCACGAGCTGGCGGCTGAACGCGCCGCGGGGCCGCTCGGAGGCGAGCATCTGCCAGTCGCCGTTGCTCTGCGCCACGCGCTCGGCGCGGATGGTGAGGACATTGCGCTCCACGTCGAGGTCGACCGACTCCGGGCTCACGCCCGGCAGGTCGAACTCGAGGACGAAGCGGTCACCCTCGCGCCACGCGTCCATCGGCATGGCGACGGGGCGGTTGGTGGTGCCCATGAGCTGCTGGGTGAGCCGGTCGAGCTCACGGAACGGGTCGGCGTTGCGGATCAGCATGGCGGTCTTCCTCCTGGTTCTGGGATTGGTCGAGGCCCTGCGCAAGTGCCTCTGATCTGTAACACGCGGTATAGGTTTCTTATAGTCCAGAGATCAGGCAGAATCAAGGCCTCCAGGCGAAGAAGTAGGAGGTGGCCGTGGCGGGACGGGAGGTCGGGGTCTTCGCCATCTCGGTGGCGGCCGAGATGACCTCGATGCAGGTGCAGAACCTGCGCGTCTACGAGCGCCGCGGCCTGCTCGCGCCGGACCGCACGTCGGGCGGCACCCGCCTCTACAGCGCCGAGGACATCGAGCGGCTGCACCGCATCCGCGACCTGCTCGCCGCGGGACTCAACCTCGCCGGCATCGCGGCCGTCCTCGAGCTCGAGGAGGAGAACCGGCGCCTGCGTGCTCGCCTCGCGCGACTGCGCGATCGCTCCTGAGGTTCGGGAACACGCGAGGCACCACGCGGCGTTGGGTCCGTCATGAGCACGGGAGCATGGATCGCGGTGGGCGCCGTCGCGCTCGCCCTGGTCGTCGGCCTCTGGCGGCTCGCGACCGACGGACGCTTCCGCGGCACCCACGTCGTACGTGGTGATGCCGGGGTGGCGGACGGAGGGTCGACCGCCGAGGCCGGGTCTGCTGACGCACCCGCCGGCGCGGAGCTCGTCGCGGCCGTCGGCGAGCAGCTCGGGGACCGCGCCACGCTGCTGCAGTTCTCCAGTGCGTTCTGCGCCCCCTGTCGAGCCACGCGTCGGGTGCTGTCCGAGGTCACCGACCTGGTCGAGGGCGTGCGCCACGTCGAGGTCGACGCCGAGCACCACCTCGACGCCACCCGCGCCTTCGGGATCCTGCGCACGCCCACGACGGTGGTGCTCGACGCCTCGGGCGTCGAGGTGACCCGGGCGACCGGGGCGCCGTCGCGCGACCAGGTGCTGAGCGCGCTGGCGCGGGTCTGATCTCACGATATGGATGCAACGACCACATGATGAGACTGGCGAGCCGCGGTCGACGAGGACAGCCTACTGTCGTGGGCATGTCGTCGACCATGCTCACCAAGCGCCGCGCAGTGGACCACTGCCGCGTGCGCTCGGCGCTGTGTCGAATGTCGTGACGTCCCGCCGTTGACCTGAGCGCAGCCGTCTCCCGACCGGGAGGCCTGCTCCGGTGGGACTCGGCGCTGGGTTGCCCCCAGCGTGCCTGGCCTCGTGCCGCGCCGACCACCCCGGGAGAGACATGTCCACCACCGCCACGCCCCGTTCCGCCCCGACCGCCGCCGGTCGTCCGGCGGGCGCGATCGACCCGCGAAGCCCCCAGCTCGCGGCAGCCCTGACCGCCGTCGTGCTGGTGGCGGTGCTGCTGCTGCCCTCGCCCGCCAACATCGTCCTGCTCGCGGTCCAGGCCGCATTGTTCGCGGTCGGTGCGGTGCGCGGGGTCCAGGCCACGCCGCACGCCTGGTTGTTCCGGACGTTCGTCCGGCCGCGCCTGGCGGCACCCACCGAGTGGGAGGCGCCGGAGCCTCCGCGCTTCGCCCAGGCGGTGGGTCTCGCCTTCGCCCTCGTGGGCCTGGTCGCCTTCCTGGCGGGCGCGACGGTGGTCGGGCAGGTCGCGGTCGGCTTCGCGCTGGTCGCCGCCCTGCTCAACGCCCTCTTCGCCTTCTGCCTGGGATGCGAGGTCTACCTGCTCGCCCGACGCATCACCTCCACCGTTTGACCAACCGGGTCTCGTGACAGGACTTCGTCCTTCCTCGACCAACGAATTTTCACCACCGAAGGAGCACACCAACCATGAGCCGCGAGAACTCGCTCGTCACCGCCCAGTGGGTCGAGGACAACCTCGACACCGACGGCATCGTCCTCGTCGAGGTCGACGAGGACACCACCGCCTACGACAAGGGCCACATCCGTGGCGCCATCAAGCTCGACTGGACCACCGACCTCCAGGACCAGGTCCGTCGCGACTTCGTCAGCAAGGAGCAGTTCGAGGCGCTGCTGTCCGAGCGTGGTGTGTCCAACGACGACACCGTCGTGCTCTACGGCGGCAACAACAACTGGTTCGCCGCCTACGCCTACTGGTACTTCAAGCTCTACGGCCACCAGGACGTCAAGCTCCTCGACGGCGGCCGCAAGAAGTGGGAGCTCGACTCCCGTGAGCTGACCGACGCGCTGCCCGAGCGCGCCGCGACGTCGTACACCGCCACCGAGCAGGACCACTCCATCCGCGCCTTCCGCGACGAGACGGTGGCGGCGATCGGCACCCAGAACCTGGTCGACGTACGCAGCCCCGACGAGTACGCCGGACGCCTCCTCGCCCCGGCCCACCTCCCGCAGGAGCAGGCCCAGCGCGCCGGTCACGTCCCGACCTCGATCAACGTGCCGTGGAGCAAGGCGGCCAACGACGACGGCACCTTCAAGTCCGACGACGAGCTGCGCGAGATCTACGGCGCCGCTGGCCTCGACGACTCCAAGGACACCATCGCGCTGTGCCGCATCGGTGAGCGCTCCTCGCACACGTGGTTCGTGCTCAAGGAGCTGCTCGGGCACGACAACGTGAAGAACTACGACGGCTCGTGGACCGAGTACGGCTCCCTCGTCGGCGTCCCCGTCGCCCTCGGCGACGAGCCCGGGGAGGCCTGAGATGTGCGGGGCAACCGAGGGCGGGCTGTCGCTCGACGGCGTCAACGTGGCCAAGGAGGCCGTGATCCAGGGCCAGGTCCTGAGGGGCGAGGAGCCGGTGGCAGGTGCCTACGTGCGCCTGCTCGACCGCTCCGGGGAGTTCACCGCCGAGGTGCCGACGTCGGCCACCGGGCACTTCCGCTTCTTCGCCGGTGACGGCGAGTGGACGCTGCGCACCCTCGCGCCGAAGGCGCAGCCGGTGGACACCCGCGTCGTCGCGGCGACCGGGTCGGTGGCCGAGGTCCAGGTGCTCGTCAGCGCCTGACCCCGAAGTCGAGGACGGACCGCCCCACACCACGTGTGGGGCGGTTCGTCAGATTTTGCCCCATTTCTCCTGCAGGAACAGGAGCGGTGCCGTCCGGCCGCCTACCGTCGTTGCACGGGGAAGAGGAGGGCGTGATGGCGTCTGTGACGGATGTGCGGGACTCGGGTGACCTGTGGCGCCTGACCATGGAGCACTCGCCGGTGGGGATGGCGCTGCTGTCCACCGAGGGGGTCTTCCTCACGGCCAACCGGGCGCTCTGCGAGATGCTCGGTCACGACACGGAGGCGCTCACCGCGCTGTCCTTCCACGCCGTGACGCACCCCGACGACCTCGAGCTGGTCGTGAAGTCGGTGCGCGAGATGCTCATCGGCGAGGTCGGCTCGTTCAGGATGGTCAAGCGCTGCCTGCGCGCCGACGGCAGCGCGGTGGTCGGCGACGTGTCGGTGGCGCTGCTGCGCGACGACGACGGCCGACCGCTCCACATCATCGCCCAGGTCGTCGACCTCTCCGGGCGTCACGCCCTGGAGCAGCGCCTGGACGCTGCCGAGGAGGAGATCGAGGCGGCCCACGTGCGGGCCGAGGCGGTCTTCGAGGCGGTGGATGCGGGGCTGCTGCTCTTCGACGCCGTCGGCAACACCGTCGCGCTCAACCGCCGTCAGCGGGAGATCATGGCGGTGGCCTACCCCGACGGGCACGGCGGGACCCCGGGCCAGACCGGCTTCGTCTTCACCGCCGACCAGAGCCGCCTCCTCGAGCCCGAGGAGCTGCCGTCCAACCGGGCCGCGGCCGGTGAACCCTTCGAGGACGCGGTCGTTTGGATCGGCGCGGACCCCCGTCACCGCCGCGCCCTGTCCGTGACGGCCCGACCCGTGCGCGACCGGACGGGCGCCACGGTGGGGTCCGCGGTGGCCTGCACCGACATCACCGACCTCGTGCGGGCGACCCAGGTCAAGGAGTCCTTCGTCGCCGCGGTGTCGCACGAGCTGCGTACGCCGCTCACCGCGGCCCTGGCCTACCTCGAGCTCGTCGAGGACTCTCCGGGCCTGAGCGACGACATCCGCCTGCAGCTCGGTGCGGTGCGCCGCAACTCCCGACGTCTCGCGATGCTGGTCAACGACCTCATCTACGCCGCCCGCGCCACGACCGGGACGCCGGCAGTCGACCGCTACCGGATCGACCTCGCGGCGCTCGTCCGTGAGGCCCTGTCAGCCGCCGAGGTCGATGCGGCGGGCAAGGACGTACGCCTGGTGGGCCGGATGGCCGAGGAGATGCCGGTGATCGGCGACGGGATGCAGCTGCGACACGCGATCGACAACCTCATCGCCCATGCCGTCGGGTCCGCAGGGGACGAGGTGAGGGTCGACGCCACGCTCACCGACCGGGGGCGCCACGTGGTGCTGTCGGTGGTCGACGACGGCGACGGAGTGGCCGACCGGGACGGCGCGGCGCTCTTCGGCAGCGGCCTGTTCGTCGAGCAGGACACCGAACGCGAGCGGCTCCCGACCGCCGGTCGGGGACTCCGCATCGCGCGCTCGATCATCGAGGCCCACGGCGGCGAGATCCACGTGGAGAGCACCCTCGGCGTGGGCACCACGGTGCGCGTGGAGCTGCCCTGCTGATTCCCTCAGTTTTGCCACTGTTTCACCAAGTAACGGAGCGAGGGGTGCGCCCGCTCGTACGGTGAGCATCCCGGCGGTGCGTGCGAAGGAGGGCTGCGTGACGGCACAGACCCATGTGGCCGAGACGGACGACCTGTGGCGGCTGACCATGGAGCACTCGCCCGTCGGCATCGCCATCGTCTCTCCCGCCGGGGCGTTCCTCACGGTCAACGCAGCGCTGTGCGACATGCTCGGCTACGAGCCCGACGTGCTCGCCACCCTCGACTTCCAGTCGATCACCCACCCCGACGACCTCGCGAGCGACCTGCGGCTGCTCGACCAGACCATCGCGGGTGACATCAGCTCCTACCGGATCACCAAGCGCTACATCTGCGCCGACGGCACCGTCGTGATCGGCGACCTGTCGGTCGCGCTGCTGCGCGCGCCGGACGGATCGCCCGTCCACTTCATCTCCCAGGTCGCCGACATCACCGAGCGGCACGCGTTCGTCGAGCGGCTCGACGCGGCCGAGGCCGCGTTCGAGGCGGAGCAGAGACGCACCGAGGCGCTCTTCGAGTCGGTGGCGGGCGGCCTGCTCCAGGTCGACGCCGACGGCGCCTACCTCGCCTACAACAACCGCCTCTCGGACATCCTCGACCTGGCCTACCCGCGCGGGCACGACGGCCACGCCGGTCCGGGCGCCCACGTCTACGACGTCGACCTGCGCCGGCTGCCCGTCGACGAGCTGCCCTCGATGCGCGCCGCACGGGGCGAGCAGTTCGACGGCGTGCTGCTGTGGGTCGGGGAGGACCCGGAGTCCCGGCGCGCGCTGTCGGTCTCCGCGCGTCCGGTCCGCGACCGGGTCGGACGCCTCACCGGTGCCGTGGTGGCCCACCAGGACGTCACCGACCTCCTCCGGGCGGTGCGGGCCAAGGACGACTTCGTCGCGATCGTGTCCCACGAGCTGCGTACGCCGCTGACTGCCGCGCTCGCCTACCTCGAGCTGCTCGACGACTCCGGCGACGTCACGCCCGAGGGGCACCAGCAGGTCGGCGCCGCCCGACGCAACATGCTGAGGCTGTCCCACCTCGTCGCCGACCTGCTCTTCGCCGCGCGCGTGTCCGCCGGGTCGTCGGTCATCGACCCCTACCGCCTCGACGTCGCCACGGTGCTCGCCGAGGCGGTCGAGGCCGCCGGGCTCGACGCGTCCGGCGCCGGCGTACGCGTGGAGTGGCACGGACCGTCCTCGCTGGTGGCCGTGGCCGACGGGATGCGGCTGCGACAGGTCCTCGACAACCTGCTCTCCAACGCCATCGCCTACAGCCGGGCCGGCGACCTGGTCCGCGTCACCCTGTCGGAGGACCGTGGCCATGTCGTGCTCACCGTGGCCGACGAGGGAGTCGGCATCGACCGCCTCGACGTGGCCGACGTCTTCACCCGCTTCTTCCGCGGCGCCAATGCGCGCCGGCTCCAGGTGTCCGGCGCAGGACTCGGCCTGGACATCGTCCGCACCATCGTCGAGGCCCACGCCGGCGAGGTGTCGCTCGACAGTGCTCCCGGCACCGGCACCACCGTGCGGGTGGCCCTCCCGCGCTGAGACGTCCCTGCGCGCGGTCCTCGACAGGGGACCGCGCGCCTCGGCGTGCCCGGACGTGCGGGGACCCCCTGCGGGAGGGCAGGGGGTCCGGGCGGCGACCGGGTGGGGTCCGGCGCGTGTCTCGCGAGGGTGGGTTCTCGCGAGGCGGGTCCCGGCGAAACCAGTGATTTGCCAGTGGGACTTGCCCAAGTTTGCCAAAGCGGACGACACTCGGCACTAGTTTTGACAATATTTCTCAGGCAGGGGCTCGGGACGCCTGCCACACACACCCCACACAGCACACCTAGCCCCTGGAGACACCATGAACCGCAAGGCCCCCCGCATCCTCGTCGCCTCGATCGCCCTGATCGGCATGATCGGTCTCTCCTCGCCGGCCGAGGCCGCGCCCGCCAAGCAGCAGGCGCGCACCGTGTGGTGCTGCTGAGCTGCGGACCGACCTGAGGGTCAGCTGCGGGCGAGGGTGGTCGATGTGACCCGAGCCCGCAGCCCGGTCGACGCCGCCGCGCGGCGGTAGGCGTCCAATGCCTGATCGGCCAAGCCGACGCCCTCGAGGAGGTCGGCGAGGTCGAACCACAGCTGTGCCGCGCCCTGGTCGGCGCCGATGGCGGACAGCCGGAGGACCGCGGCCTGGTAGGACCGTCCGGCGAGCTCGGTGTCCCCTTCGGCGGCGTACGTCCTGCCCTCGAGGGTCAGCGCCTCGGCCTCGGCCAGAGGGGCGTGCCCGTCGGCCGTGGTGTGCACCTGCGCCACGAGGGCGCGACTGCCGGTGAGGTCGCCGGCCAGGAAGCCAACGCGGGCGAGCCCGAGCAGCGTCCACGCCCGGTCGACGGGGGAGGCGCTGCTCCACTCCATCTCCGCGGCCGCCTGCTCGAGGTTGTGGCGTGCCTCGTCGATGGCGGGCGGGTCCAGCTCGAGCTGGAGGCGACCGACCTCGGTGCGCAGGCGGGCGAGGTTGCGGGCGTCCTGGCCCTCGCCCATCAGTGCCAGCGCGCGCTCCGCGAGCGGCACGGCTGCGGCGACGTCGCCGCGGCGGGCCTGCATGGCACTGGCGTTCCAGTAGGCCGAGGCGCGCGCGCGGGCAGATCCGAGCGACTCGGCCCGGGTGATGGCCTTGCGGCACATGCGCACGGCGTGGGCGGTGTCGCCGCGCTCGAAGTGCGCCGCGGCCAGGGTGACTGCGAGCTGGACGGCCTCGTCGCAGGACTCGAGCCCGGCCTCCTCCACGTCTGACATCACGCGCTGCCCGCACTCGATCGCGCGGCCCAGGTCGCCGGTCTCGCGATAGATCCGGCACAGCGCGATGCCGGCCTTGATCCGGGTCAGCCCGTCGGCGGAGCGGTCGTCGATGACCGCCTCGAGCTCGATGACGGCGTCGTCCTCGCGGTTGGTGGCCTCCAGCGCGCGGGCGTGGAGCAGGCGGGCGCGCTCGCGCAGGCCGGCCATGCGGGAGGTCGCCATGGTGTCCAGGGCCTGCTGCAGGTGGCGCTCGGCGTCCTCGGGCTGCCCGGACTCCAGGGAGAGCTCGGCGTAGTCGAGGGCGAGACGGATCTCGTCGACCACGTGGCGCTCGGGCTCTCCCAGCAGGGAGTCGACCGAGACGCCGAGCCGCTCGGCGAGGGTCTCGAGCGCGGGCGCGGTGGGCTTGCGGTGGCCGCTTTCGATGCGGGAGAGGTAGGCCACCGACATCAGCTCGTCCGCGACCTGTCCCTGGGTGAGCCCCCGTGCCTGGCGTGCGGACCGGAGCCGGCGACCCAGCGCTTCACGGTCGGTGCGGCCCAGCATCTCGGCATGACGCGCGTCCATTGGGACATTGTGCGGCACGATTGCCGAAGAGTTTGTCGATTTCAGTCAAGGGGCGTCAAAATACCTTTGACAGGTGACGGCACGAGGCCCCGACCGGTGTCCGGTCGGGGCCTCGTGGTGCCGTGGGCGGGTGTCAGCTGCCGGAGTTGATCATCCCGGCGCCGACGGTGACGCCGGTCGCCTCGTCGATCAGGATGAAGGAACCGGTGGTGCGGTTCTTCGAGTACGGGTCGCACAGCAGCGGCACCGTGGTGCGCAGCTGGACGCGGCCGATCTCGTTGAGCCCCAGCTCGCCGGCCTCCTGGTCGCGGTGCAGCGAGTTCACGTCGAGGCGGTACTGGATGTCTTTGACCATCGCGCGGCCCGAGCGGGTCGTGTGCTTGATGGCGAGCTTCTGGCGCGGGCGCAGCGGCTCGTTGGTCATCCAGCAGACCATCGCGTCGATGTCCTGGCTGGGCTTGGGCGCGTTCTTGACCCGCGCGATCATGTCGCCGCGCGAGACGTCGACGTCGTCCTCGAGGCGGACGGTGACCGACATCGGCGGGAACGCCTCGTCGACCTCGCGGTCGAACAGGTCGATGCCCTCGATCTTCGACGTCATGCCGCTGGGCAGCACGATGACCTCGTCGCCCTTCTTCAGCACGCCGCCGGCGATCTGGCCGGCGTAGCCGCGGTAGTCGTGGTGCTCGTCGGACTTGGGGCGTACGACGTACTGCACGGGGAAGCGCGTGTCGACGAGGTCGCGGTCGGAGGCGACGTGCACGTGCTCGAGGTGGTGCATGAGCGTCGGCCCGTGGTACCACGGCGTGTTCTCCGAGCGGTCCACGACGTTGTCGCCGAGCAGCGCGGAGATCGGGATGACCTCGAGGTCGGGGATGTTGAGCTTCGTCGCGAACTGGGTGAACTCCGCGTGGATCTTCTCGTAGGTCTCCTCCGACCAGTCCACGAGGTCCATCTTGTTGATGCAGAGCACCAGGTGGGGCACGCGGAGCAGCGAGAGCAGCACCGCGTGGCGGCGGGACTGCTCGGTGAGGCCGTGGCGGGCGTCGACCAGCACGAGGCCGAGGTCGGCGGTCGAGGCGCCGGTGACCATGTTGCGCGTGTACTGCACGTGGCCCGGGGTGTCGGCGATGATGAACTTGCGGTTCGGCGTCGCGAAGTAGCGGTAGGCGACGTCGATCGTGATGCCCTGCTCGCGCTCGGAGCGCAGGCCGTCGGTGAGCAGCGACAGGTCGACGTAGCCGTGGCCCTTGTCCGTGGAGGTCTTCTCCACGGCCTCGAGCTGGTCGGCGAAGATCGACTTGCTGTCGAAGAGGAGGCGGCCGATGAGCGTCGACTTGCCGTCGTCGACCGAGCCGGCGGTTGCGAAGCGGAGCAGGTCCATCTGACCCTCGGTGGCGCCCATCAGAAGTAGCCTTCCTTCTTGCGGTCTTCCATGGCCGCCTCGGAGAATCGGTCGTCACCGCGGGTCGCGCCACGCTCGGTGACCCGGGCGGCGGCGACCTCCTCGATGATCTCGTCGATGGTCGACGCGGTGGACTCCACGCAACCGGTCAGCGTGATGTCGCCACAGGTGCGGAACCGGACGGTGCGCTCCTCGGCGACCTCGCCGTCGCGCATCGGGTTCAGCGGCGTCTCGGTCATCAGCATGCCGTCGCGCTCGAAGACGCGGCGCTGGTGGCTGAAGTAGATGTTGGGGATCTCGATGCCCTCGCGGCCGATGTAGTCCCAGATGTCGAGCTCGGTCCAGTTGGAGATCGGGAAGATCCGCATGTGCTCGCCGGCGTGGAGGCGCCCGTTGTAGAGGCTCCAGAGCTCGGGACGCTGCATCTTCGGGTCCCACTGGCCGAACTCGTCGCGGTGGGAGTAGACGCGCTCCTTGGCGCGGGCCTTCTCCTCGTCACGACGACCGCCACCGAAGGCGGCCGTGAAGCCGTTCTCCTCGATCGCGTTGAGCAGCGTGGCGGTCTGCATGCGGTTGCGGCTGGTCTTGCCGTCGTCGACGAGGACGCCGTTGGCGATCGCGTCGTCGATGGAGGCGACGACCAGGCGGACGCCGAGGCGGTTGACCCAGTTGTCCCGGGTCTCCATGACCTCAGGGAAGTCCAGGCCGGTGTCGACCTGCATGATCGGGAAGGGGATCTTCGCCGGGTAGAACGCCTTCTCCGCGAGGCGGAGCATGACGATCGAGTCCTTGCCGCCGGAGAACATCAGGACCGGCTTCTCGAACTCGGCGGCGACCTCACGGAAGATGTGGATCGACTCTGCCTCGAGCTGGTCCAGCTGGCTCAGCTGGTAGTCGACGTGGGTGTTGGTCATGACGTGGCAAGGACCTCTCTAGGGACAGCAGCGACCATCGTAGCGACGGCGCACGCCTCGGTGAATTCGCGTCACCGGGTGTCGTCGGCCAGACTCGACGGAATGAGCCGAAACCCCCGACTCGTGCCCCGCCCGCCCTCCTCGCGACGCGTGCTCGGCGCGCTGCTGGCAGTGACCCTCGTGGGAGCCGGCTGCTCGTCGGCGCAGGATCAGGACGGCCCGCCGACGTACGACACGGGCGACGCGGTGCAGGCACGCGTGCTGCCCCAGCTCGCCGCGACCGGCGAGGACGTCGAGTCCGCTGACGAGGCCGCGTGGGTCGTGGACGCGACGGTGGCCGACGTCGACGCGGGCACGGCCGTCACCCTGGTCGCCGAGACCGGCGACGGCACGTGGGAGGCCGTCTCGGAGGGCGAGACCGACGGGAAGGGACGCGTCTCGCTGACGTCCCCCGCGGACGGCGAGCTCCACGTTGTGGTCGGCGAGGGCGACGACGCGGTCGGTGCCTCGGTGGACACCGCGGACGCCCCGGAGGCCAGCTTCACCGACGACTTCGACGAGGACACCGTCGACGAGGCGAACGGCCCCTGGGTCACCCGCGACCAGGGCTACATCGGCGTACGCACGTGCTCGCGCGCCAGCGCCGACGCCGCCGAGGTCGCCGACGGCGTGCTGCGGCTGAGCGTGACCGAGGACCCCGACCGGCGCGGCGACGAGTGCCAGCTGCCGGGACGGCGCAAGAAGTTCCCCTACCGGCTCAACGGCCACGTCGGCACCGAGGCGTCGTACGCCTTCACCTACGGCTTCGCCGCGGCGCGGATCCGGACCCAGGCCGCGCGCGGTCAGCACTCCGCCTTCTGGATGCAGGCCGCCGGCGGCCAGCAGCCCGGCGGGCCCGCCAAGGGGGGCGCCGAGATCGACGTCATGGAGTACTTCGGCGACGACCACCCCGAGGGCGGGCTGACCAGCTTCACCTACTTCCTCGACAAGGCCGGCAAGAAGCAGACCGTGGGCGGCTGGCTGCCCGACGCCGAGGAGCTCGGCGACGACTGGGCGAGCGACTACCACGTCTTCTCGGTCGAGTGGACGCCCGACGAGTACGTCTTCCGCATCGACGGTCGCGTCACCCAGCGCCTCGAGGGCGAGACCTCCGGGCGTCCGGAGTTCCTCATCCTGAGCCTGCTGTCCTCGGACTACGAGCTGCCGCGCTTCAACGGCGAGCTGCCCGAGCACATGGACGTCGACTGGGCGCGGGTCTGGGAGACCGGTCCGGCCGCTGGCTGAGTGGTTTCGAGGCTCGCTGCGCTCGCACCTCAACCACCGAGGGGGATCAGGGGGTGTCGAGGACGAGGGTGATCGGTCCGTCGTTGACGCTCTCCACCCGCATGTCCGCGCCGAAGCGGCCGCGCTCGACGTGGGCGCCGAGGCGCTCGAGCTCCGCGCAGACCGCGTCGTAGGCCGGCTCGCTGACCGGGCCCGGGGCAGCGGCCTGCCAGGTGGGGCGGCGACCCTTGCGGGCGTCGCCGTACAGGGTGAACTGGCTGACCACGAGCACCGGGGCGCCGACGTCGCTCGCGCTCTGCTCCTCGCGCAGCAGGCGCAGGTCCCAGATCTTGCGGGCGGTCCAGGCCACCTCGTCCGGCCCGTCGCCGTGGGTGACGCCGAGGTAGACCAGGAGGCCCGGGCCGTCGATGCTCCCGACGACCTCGCCGTCGACCCGGACGCTGGCGGAGAGGACCCGCTGGATGACCGCACGCATGAGGACATGGTCTCGATACGCTCGCTCCGCTCGCTACTCGACCACCGAGGAAGTTATGTCTGACGCGTTGCTGATCACGGTCGCCCCCACCGGGGCCGAGACCGCCAAGGCCGACTGCCCGCAGCTCCCCACCACCCCGGAGGAGATCGCGCGCACGGCCGCCGAGTGCGAGGCCGCCGGAGCGGCGATGATCCACCTCCACGTGCGCGACGGTGAGCACGCGCCGACGCTCGACCAGTCGCTGCTGCGCGAGTGGGTCGACGCCGTCCGCTCGAGCTCCTCCCTCGTCGTGCAGCTCTCGACGGGCGGGTCGGTGCACGACCCGCTGGACGAGCGGCTGAAGGTGCTCGACGCCGGGCCCGACTCGTGCAGCCTGACCATGGGCACCACGAACTTCGGCGACGACGTCTTCCTCAACCCCTGGCCCTTCGTGAAGGACCTCTACCAGCTCGCGCTCGAGCGCGGCGTGGCCCCGGAGTTCGAGCTCTTCGACCTCGGCCAGGTGCACGCGCTCGGTCGGCTGCTGCGCGAGTACGGCACGCCCTCCGGCGCCAAGGTGCACGTCGACTTCGTGATGGGCGTCCCCGGCGGCATGCCCGGCACTGCCCCGGCCCTCGTTGCCGGGGTCGCGGCCCTCCCGCCCGAGGTCACCTCCTGGTCGGCCACCGGCATCGGGCGCTCGACGCTCGCGGTCGCGATGGCCTCGTTGTCCATGGGCGGGCACCTGCGCGTGGGCATGGAGGACGTGCTCACCATCAGTCGCGGCGTGCCCGTGGAGTCCAATGCCCAGCTCGTCGCGCGCGCGGTCGACCTGGGGCGGATCGCGCAGCGTACGCCGATGACGCCCGCCCAGTGCCGCGAGCTGCTCGGCCTGGGCTGAGGGGCCTCCTCAGGCGTCGTCGACCTTCTTCATCCCGACGAGCCCGGGCTTGTAGGACGGGTCCTCGAGCTGGGCGATGGTGGGGGAGCCGAACATCGGCAGGCCCTGCTGCTTGCGCAGGAAGCCCCACACGACGGGGAGCACCAGCAGGACGGCCAGGCCGATCCCGGCGATGAGCACCGGGTGCGTCTCGTCCACGCCGAGGGGCGCCCAGCCGGACTTGTCGAGCAGCGCCACGCCGCTCATGGTCAGCACCACCACGATGCCGCGGCGGATGAAGGACTGCGGCACGCGCGGGGCAAGCATCGATCCCAGGATGGTGCCGGGCACCGAGCCGATGACCAGGGGGGTGAGGATCTCCCAGTCGATGCCGTGCAGCGCGATGTTGGAGATCGCCGCGGCCAGCACGAGCGGCACGGCCTGCACCAGGTCGGTGCCGACGAGCTTCACCGCGGAGAGCCCGGGGTAGAGCATCAGCAGCGCGATCATGATGACCGAGCCCGAGCCGACGCTCGTGACGCCGACGAGGAGGCCGCCGAGCATGCCGACCAGCAGGGTCGGCACGATGCGGATCGCCGGGTTGTCGTCGGTGACGTGGGTGCCCGAGCGCACGCGGAGCAGGTTGACGTAGAGGCGCAGGGCGTACGTCGCCGCAGCGAGCAGCAGCGCGAACCCGATGCAGATCACCAGGACGAAGTTGAGCTGGTCGACGTCGTCGGTGAGCCAGGCGACGAGGTGGGGCCCGAGCAGGGCCATCGGGATCGAGCCGATCATCAGCCACTTCGCCAGCTGCATGTTGGGCGAGCCCTCGCGCTGGTGCACGATCGCGCCGCCGGTCTTGTAGATCGCGGCCGCCGTGAGGTCGGCGGTGACCACGACGGCCGGGGAGCCGACGCCGAGGAAGAGCAGCGCGGGCGTCATCAGGGCGCCGCCACCCATGCCGGTGAGGCCGACGACGATGCCGACGAAGAAGCCGGCGGCGAGGATCGAGAAGAAGGCTGCGGTGATCCAGTCCATCAGCGCGTCTCCTCCGACGGGGCACGGCCGGTCAGGCGCGGCACGATCACGCTCAGCATGGCAGTGATTGTGCCGGTTGCCTCCTGGGCGGCCGCCTTCCCGCGCCGGTAGGGGTCGGCGACGTCGTGCTCCGGGGTCGACGGCGTACGCCGCTGGCCCGCCGCGGCCACGAGCTCGCGCCCGCTGAGGCCGGGCTGCTCGCCAGCGATCGCCTCGAACTGGCCGAGCGTGAAGACCTTGCGGTGCAGCTGCGGGAAGTCGTCGAGGATGTGCTGGCGGTGCACCGACTCCGCGGCCAGCACGAGGTCCGCTTCGTCGAGCATGGCTGCGGTGAGGTGGCGGCTGCGGAACCCGCGCGCCATCCCCTCGGGCAGCAGCGCACGCATCTCGGAGTTCATCCGGTGCCCGTCGCGGGCGTGCGTGCCCGTGCTGCTGAAGACGACGTCGGCATCGCCCGCGAGGTCACGCGCGATCAGCTCCATCGCGGGCGAGCGGCAGATGTTGGCGGTGCACACGAAGAGCACCCGCAACGGCTCAGCCATGCGACGACTCGAGGTGGAGGTAGCCGGCCTCGTCGAGGGCGACGAGGACGTCGCTGAGCGCGTCCTCGATCGTGCGTCCGGTCGTGTCGACGCGGACGGCGGGGTCGGTGGGCTCCTCGTAGGGCGAGGAGATGCCGGTGAACTCGGGGATCTCGCCGGCGCGCGCCTTGGCGTAGAGGCCCTTGCGGTCGCGCCGCTCGCACTCCTCCAGCGGCGTGGCGACGTGGACCAGGAAGAAGGCGCCGCCGGCGGCCTCGACCATCTCCTGCACCTGCTCACGGGTCTCGGCGAACGGCGCGATCGGCGAGCAGACGGCGACGCCGCCGTGGCGCGCGATCTCGGCGGCGACCCAGCCGATGCGGCGGATGTTGGTCTCCCGGTCGGCCTTGGAGAAGGTCAGGCCCGCGGACAGGTGGCGGCGTACGACGTCGCCGTCGAGGCTGGTGACCGAGCGGCCGCCCTGCTCGAGGAGGAGGTCCATGAGGGCGCGGGCGAGCGTGGACTTGCCGCTGCCGGAGAGCCCGGTGAAGAAGAGGACGAGACCCTGCTCCTCGGTCTCGGGGCGGTCCTCCTCGACGATCGCGGCGATGGGTGCGGGCAGGGCGGAGTCGGAGGCGTCGGCCAGCGCGTGGACGGGGTCGCCCGCGGCGTAGTTGTCGACGACCCGGACCCCGAGGGCGTGGTCGGCGTCCGCGTCGCCGTGGGACGGCAGCGGCACCGCGACCACGCTCGCGTCGTCGAGCAGCTCGGCGGCGGCCAGCGTCGCGCGGACCAGCGCGACCGGGGAGAGCGCGGCGGTGCCGGTGCCGCTGAGGGCGAGCAGCACCACGCGGCCCAGGCCGCGCAGCTCGGCGAGCTCGGCGTCCGAGAGCGCGTCGGTGACCGGCACGAAGGTCGCCCCGGCGTGCTGCTCACGAACCTGGGTGGGCGTGAGGTGCAGGCGGCGGAAGGGGCCGTACTGCGCGTGCGTGAGCGGCTCCAGCGAGCCGTCGGCAGCGACGCGCGCGAGCGGCAGCCCCTCGGGGTCGACGAGCTCGGCCTCGGTCGCGCCGTCGGGCAGCTCGAGCGTCACCGCGCTGCCGGGTTCGTTGAAGCGGGTCGACGGTGCGTAGGCACCGGAGACGAGGAGCTCCAGGTCGTCGAGCTCGGTCGGCGTGGGGCAGTGCTGGATCACCCGCGCATCCTCTCACTGTGCGGGTGAGCCGACCGCGGTGAGTAGCCTGCGGACCATGTCGCCTGCTGCCCCCACCACGCCCCGGACCGGCCTGCCGGTCGTCGCCGAGATCGTCCGCTCCGGCTTCGTCGAGGGCCACCACTACGGATCGGTCGTCGCGCTCGCTGCCGACGGGTCGGTCGACTGGTCCGTCGGCGAGGTCACCGTGCCGGTGCTGCCGCGCTCGAGCAACAAGCCCGTGCAGGCGCTCGCGATGGTCGAGCTCGGCCTCGACCTCCCGCCGGACCTGCTGGCCCTGGCCTGCGCGTCGCACTCGGGGGAGTCGTTCCACGTCGAGGGCGTACGCCGCACGCTGGCCTGGGCGGGTCTCGACGAGTCCGCCCTGCAGACGCCGCTCGACTACCCGCTCGACGACGCCGCGCGGGAGAGGGTGATCCGTGAGGGCGGGAGCCGCTCACCGATCCTGATGAACTGCTCGGGCAAGCACGCCGCCATGCTGGCCACCTGCGTGCTGAAGGGATGGGACACCGCGACCTACCTTCACGCCGACCACCCGCTGCAGGTCGCGATCGCCGAGACCTTCGCCCGGGTGACGGGCGAGCCCGTCGACACCGTCGCTGTCGACGGCTGCGGTGCGCCGCTGCTGTCCACCTCCCTCGTCGGGCTGGCGCGCGCCTTCGCGACCCTCGCCACCGCGACCGACGGCCCGGAGCGGACCGTGGCCGAGGCGATCCGTCGCCACCCCGACCACGTCAGCGGCACGACCCGCGACGAGCTCGCGCTGCACCGCGCGATCCCCGGCCTGATCGGCAAGGCCGGCGCCGAGTCCTGCTACGCCGTGGCGTTGCCCGACGGCCGTGCCTGGGCGCTGAAGACCGATGACGGGGCCCCCCGGGTGCGCCCGGTGCTGATGGCCGAGGCGCTGCGGCGCTCGGGGGTGCTGGAGGAGGACGGTGTCGACGCGGCCGCCGTCGAGACCACCGGTCACCACGAGCTCCTGGGTGGCGGCGTACCCGTCGGGATGATCCGTGCTGCCTTCTAGCTAGCGCTGAAAATTCGTAAAATCTGGCACTTGTGAGCGCAGTCACCCTGCCAGGACTTGGTTTTTGCTAACAGGTGTTAGCACAATGGAGGCATGGCCAAGGACAAGAGCACCAAGACGAGCAAGGCTGTCGTCGGCTCCCTGGGCTCGCTGGGCGACTCGCTGGGCGACTACCTCAAGGAGCAGCGCCTGGCCGCCCAGCTCTCGCTGCGGCAGCTCGCCGACCAGGTCGGTGTCAGCAACCCCTACCTCAGCCAGATCGAGCGGGGCCTGCGCAAGCCGTCGGCCGAGGTGCTCCAGCAGCTGGCCCGCGCGCTGCGGGTCTCTGCGGAGCAGCTCTACGTCCGCGCCGGCATCGTCCACCCCGACCCCGGCCAGGCCGGTTCCGTCGAGCTGGCGATCCTCGCCGACGCCGGACTGACCGAGCGGCAGAAGCACTCGCTGCTCGACGTCTACGCGTCGTTCCTCGCGCTGAACGAGCGCGACACCCCCGAAGCCATCCAGGACTGAAACCCGACCCGACCACCCGGGTCGGGACATCCACCAGAAGGAGCAGGACATGGCCACCGCCAAGTTCGACATCAAGACCGAAGCCCTCAAGCCCGTCCTCGCCGGTGTCGGCGTGACCGACCTCGCCGTCGAGGCCGTCCGCGAGGCCGTCGCCGACGTGCAGAAGCGCGTCTCGGCCGTGCAGAAGGACGTCACCACCCGCGTGAACGACGTCCAGAAGACCGCCACCGACCCGAAGGCGCTGCGCAAGCAGGCCCAGGCCCGCCGTGCCGCCGTCGAGGCCCGCGTCGCCGAGCTGCAGGCCGAGGCCAAGGCGTACCCCGCCAAGGTCTCCACGCAGGTCTCCACGCTGGTCGACGAGAACGTCGCGGCCGCGAACGCCACCTACACCGAGCTGGTCAAGCGCGGCGAGTCCCTCGTGGGCCGCATCCGCCGCCAGGAGTCGACCAAGGCGACGGTGAAGTCCGCCAAGACCACCGCCACCAAGGCCAAGACCACCGCCACCCAGGCCAAGAAGGCCGCCGAGGCCAACGTCGCGGCCGCCGACAAGACCGCCGCGACCAAGGTCGCCCCCAAGCCGAAGCCGACCGCCAAGAAGGCGACCCAGAAGGCTGCCGGCAAGAAGGCCGCCGCCACCACCGCGCGCAAGACCGCGGCGAAGAAGACCGCCACCGCGCAGAGCAGCGCCAAGGCCACCGCGACCGCCGCCACCAAGACCGCGACCACCGCGGTCAAGGCCGTCGCCGACGCCGCCGAGAAGGTCGGCGACTGAAGAGCACCCGCCGATGAGCAGCAGCTGATGCTGTTCTGACACGCACGAGGCCCCCGTCCGCGAGGACGGGGGCCTTCTGTGTTCGCCTACTCTTGTCCTCGTGACCATCTACGCGTTCCAGGGCACCCTCATGCTGGTCGTGCTCGTCGTGCTGCTCGCGGTCAAGGGATTCGCGTTCATCAACTCCCTCACCTACTCCGCCGAGGCCTACGACGCCGCAGGCAAGCTGACCAAGCAGGCGTGGTGCGCGATCACCGGCCTCGGCTTCGCCGCGCAGCTGATCCTCATCAGCTACTCGCCGTTGGGGATCATCCACCTGGTCTTCACGATCGCGTCGCTGGTCTACCTCGCCGACGTACGCCCCGCGCTGGCCGAGGTCACCTCGCGCCGCTGATCGCCTCGCTGATCGCTTCGCTGGTCGAGGCTTGTCCTGAGGAGGCGCGCCAGCGCCGTCTCGAAGGGAAGGACGAAGTCCTGTCACGAGACCTTCGTCCCTCGGTTTCGTGACGATCGCTGCGCGACCTCCTCAACCCGCGGATCGCGGCCTCCTCGATGGTCGAGGAAGGACGAAGTCCTGTCACGAGACCCGGTCGTCCACAGATCCTCAGGACCCCCTGTCGCTCAGCCGGTGCCGAGGACACGATCGAGGAATGCCCCACGTCTACATCCTGCGGTGCTCCGACGGCAGCTTCTACGTCGGCAGCACGCGACACCTCGAACGACGCGTCTTCGAGCACAACGAGGGGGTCGGTGCGGCGTACACCCGTCGCAGGCGACCGGTCGAGCTCGTCTGGTCCGCCGAGTGTGAACGCATCGACGAGGCCTTCGCGATGGAGAAGCGGATCCAGGGCTGGTCCCGCGCCAAACGTCAGGCGCTGATCGACGACCGGACCGACGAGTTGGGGATGCTCTCGAGCCGCAGCTGGGCCGCGCTGAGAGCGCGTGGCCGGGGCTCGACTCCCTGATCCTTGGTTTCGTGACGGTCGCTGCGCGACCTCCTCAACCAGCGGAGCGCACCGGCCTCCTCAACAGCGGAGCGCACCGGCCTCCTCAACAGCGGAGCGCACCGGCCTCCTCAACCAGCGGAGCGCACCGGCCTCCTCAACCAGCGGTGGGAGCGGCGCCGAGGTAGCGGTCGAGCGCGACCAGCGCGTCCTCCGGCTCGAAGCCGGTGGCCCGGATCTTCGCCAGCGACAGCGCGGAGTTGAGCGGGCGCGGGGCGAACGGGTTGCCCTGCGCCAGCACCCCCTCGGCGTACGCCTCCGTGGTGGTGCCGGAGACGTCGTCGGCACTGCGCCCGGAGCGCTCGAAGACGGCCTGCGCGATCTCGCGCCACGACATCGCCGGCCCACCGTTGGACAGGTTGTAGGTGCCGAAGTCGGCGCCGCTGTCGAGCAGGTGGGTGGTGGCGCGGACGAGCTCCTCGGTGAAGGTGAGGCGGCCGACCTGGTCCTCGACCACGCTGGGCGAGACGCCCTTCTCCGCCAGCGACTGCATGGTGCGTACGAAGTTCTTGCCCTCGCCGATCACCCAGGAGGTGCGGAGCAGGTAGTGACGCGGGGCCAGGCCCACGGCGAGGTCGCCGGCGGCCTTGGACTGGGCGTAGACGCCGAGCGGGGACAGCGGCTCGTCCTCCGTGTGGCCGGGGTCGAGGGGCGCAGTGCCGTCGAAGACGTAGTCGGACGAGTAGTGGACCAGCGTGAACCCGTGCTGGCGGGCGAGCCCGGCGAGGAGCGCGGGCATCGTCGCGTTGGCCGACCACGAGGCGACGCGACCCTCGGCGGTCTCGGCGGCGTCGACGGCGGTGTACGCCGCTGCGTTGAGCACGACGGCGTACTCGTGCCACGGCCAGGCGGCGACGGCCTCGCTGTCGGTCAGGTCGAGCGCGGTGACGCCCTCACCGGCGAAGAGGTCGACGCGGTCCGCGCCGGGGTGGGCAGCGTGCAGGGCGCGACCGAGCTGGCCCAGCGCACCGACGATGAGCGTCTTCTTGGGCGCGATGGCCGTCGAGGGGTCGAGCGCCGGGTTGTTCTGGTCCTTCTCGCTGATGATCGCCTCGGTGAGCGGGATCGGCCAGTCGATGTCGACCGTCGGGTCGTCGAGCGAGAGGGCGGGGTAGGAGATGCCCGGGCGCCAGTGCTCGTTGACGAGGTAGGTGTAGGCCGTCGCGTCCTCGAGGGTCTGGTAGCTGTTGCCGACACCGCGCGGCACGAAGACCGCCACCGAGGTGTCCATCTCGAGGGTGAAGGTCGCGCCGAAGGTCTCGCCCTCGCGCATGTCGACCCACGCGCCGAAGATCCGCCCGGTCGCCAGCGAGATGAACTTGTCCCACGGCTCGGTGTGGATGCCGCGCGTGACGCCGCAGTCGGAGTTGAAGGAGACGTTGTTCTGGACCGGGCCGAAGTCGGGCAGGCCGATGGCCAGCATCTTCTCCCGCTGCCAGTTCTCCTTGAAGAACCCGCGGTCGTCGTCGCGGCGGTCGAGGCGTACGACGACGAGGCCCGGGATGGGGGTCGTCTCGAGCGAGGGGAGGCTCACTGGCCCTTCTCCGCGTACTTCGCCTCGACGACGTCCTTGTGGGGGCGCCACCAGTCCTCGTGGGTCTGGTACCACTCGATGGTGTTGGCCAGGCCGGACTCGAAGTCCTGGAACTGCGGCGACCAGCCGAGCTCCTGGCGCAGCTTGCCCGACTCGATGGCGTAGCGCATGTCGTGCCCGGCGCGGTCGTTGACGTGCTCGAAGTCGTCGGCGTCCTTGCCCATCATCGTGAGGATCAGGCGGACGACCTCGAGGTTGTTCTTCTCGCCGTCGGCGCCGATGAGGTAGGTCTCGCCGATCCGGCCCTTCTCCAGGATCGTGAGCACGGCCGAGGAGTGGTCGTCGGCGTGGATCCAGTCGCGGACGTTCTCGCCCGAGCCGTAGAGCTTGGGGCGGATGCCGTCGATCACGTTGGTGATCTGGCGCGGGATGAACTTCTCGATGTGCTGCCAGGGGCCGTAGTTGTTCGAGCAGTTGGACACCGTCGCGCGCACGCCGAAGCTGCGCACCCAGGCGCGGACCAGGTGGTCGGAGCCGGCCTTGGACGCGGAGTAGGGGGAGGACGGGTTGTAGGGGGTGTCCTCGGTGAAGCGCTTGGGGTCGTCGAGCTCGAGGTCGCCGTAGACCTCGTCGGTCGAGACGTGGTGCAGGCGCTTGTCGTGCTTCCGGACCGCCTCGAGGATCGTGTAGGTGCCGAGGATGTTGGTGCGGATGAACGGGCTCGGGTCGTTGAGCGAGTTGTCGTTGTGGGACTCCGCGGCGTAGTGGACGACCGCGTCGTGGGCCGCCACCAGCGGGTCGACCGCGTCCTCGTCGGCGATGTCGCCGACCACCAGCTGCACCCGGTCCTCGGGCAGCCCGGCCAGCGACTCCTTGCTGGCCGCGTAGGTCAGCTTGTCGAGGACGGTGATGCGCAGGTCGGTGTGGTCGACGAGGTGGTGCACGAAGTTCGACCCGATGAACCCCGCGCCCCCGGTCACGAGAAGGCGTTCCATGCGGGGGAGTCTAGGGCGCGCTCGCCCCGGCGGCGGAGCCGGTGATGCTGAAGCTGGGCTGGGTGACCAGGCCCGGGTCGTCGTACGTCGCCTGCCCGGGCCCGGAGCGGGTCCAGCCCTCCGGCAGGTCGCTGACGTCGTAGCCCTCGGGCCACTGCACGCTGACCTTCAGCGCCTGCGGGACGACCATGCCCTGCGGGGTGGCGTCGAGGCGGTAGGTGAGGGTGCCGTCGTCGCGGGCGACCGCGGCGGCAGGGACGACGTACTCCAGCACGGCCTCGCGGGTCGTGCGCGGCGGGAGCGTGAGGCCGAGCAGCTTGTAGGGGCGGCCGTAGTAGTTGAAGACCTTGGTGCCGACCTCGCGCCCGGCGACCACCGCGCGGTCGACCTCGACGCCCTCGGGCAGGAAGGCGCCCAGGCGCATGCCGTTCCAGCGGGTGCGGGCGGCGCCGCCGCGGGGGTCGCCGTAGAGCTCGTTGGCGTAGGGCGGGGAGTCGTTGAAGACCGAGATGGTGAGCTTCACCGCTGCCGAGCCGTCCTCGCGGAGGCGGACGTCGCTGGTCACCGTGCGGCGCTGCCAGTAGTCGGACTTGCTGCGGTTGGTGTTCTGGTTGAAGACGCCGATGTAGTCGTGGTCGGTCTCCGACAGCTCGCCGGAGAGCCCGACCTCGGCCACCGCGGACTGCACCTCGGGGTCGCGCATCCACATCGCGAAGTGGCGGCCGCGCGCGGAGTCGCGCAGGGACTCGACCTTCTCCAGGCCCTGGCCTGGTCCGAGGAGCTGGTCGGCGAAGAGCGGGACCAACGCGAGGTTCAGCTCGTGGCGGGCCTCGTTGTCGGGGAAGGCGTCGTAGTCGCCGACCATCTTCTGCGTGAAGTTGGAGGAGTCGATGCGCCCGTAGATCGGGACGTCGACGGGCCCGGTCACGCGCAGCAGGTCGGCCAGGGCAACGACGTCGACGGCGATCAGGCCGTCGGTCTCCTCCCCGACGATGCGCTCCCAGCCACGCAGCAGCTCCTCGCCCGAGACCGACCAGTCGGGGGCGTAGGTCGAGGTCGACAGCCGCAGCTTGCCGTTGTGGAACGGGTTGTCCTCCACGCGCTCCCAGCGGCCGACGCGGTAGAGCTCCTGGTCGGTGGTGTCGCGGGCCTCGCCGATCGTCAGCCTGCCCTCGCTCACGCGCATCGGGGCGAGCGTCAGCGCCGCGCCGCCAGAGAAGCGCTGCTCGCTGGGATTGAGCAGGGCCAGCAGGTAGGTGCGGTCGTCCTCGGCGCCGAAGAGGTCGGGCAGCGCCGCAGTGAGCGGCTTCGCGCGGCGGGCACTGGCGGCGAGGGGTTCGACGACGGCGGTGGCCTCGTCGCGCGCCGCCGCCAGGCGGGTGCCGACGCCGAGCGCGGAGTCGTTGACCTCGCGCAGCTCGAGCTGCGCGGTGTCGAGGTGGAGGCTCGCCGCATCGACGGCGCCCACCAGCGTCCTGAGGGTCGGCACGTCGACGGAGCGGTCCTCGAAGAGGGTCGCGTCCTCGCCGTTGATGGCCGGCCACGCCTCGACGGCGACCTCGGCGGCGGTGGTCAGGTGGTCGAGGGCGTTGCCGAGGTGGCGTACGTCCGAGACCGGCTCGCCGACCACGGGCACCAGGCTCCAGACGTCGCCGCCGATGCCCTGCATCGCGTCCTGCACCTCGTCGGCGTGGCGGCGCGCGCTCTGGATGCTGGCCTCCGCGGACTCCACGTCACCGTTGGCGAGCGAGGTGCGTGCGGACTCGAGGTCGGCGCGGGCGCTCTCGGCGTTGCCGGGAGCCTTGAGGAAGGGGATCGCCAGCAGGCCGAGGACGACGACGAGCAGGAAGAGACCACCGATGACGGTGGAGGGTCGCACCAGCCGTCGGGCGGAGGACGAACGCGAGGACGGCATGACTCACATGGTGCCGTACGGCACCGAGCGGCGTTCCCACAATAGGGTGGGGCGCATGCGTGGAATCATCCTGGCCGGTGGCACCGGCTCGCGACTGCACCCCATCACCCAGGGCATCAGCAAGCAGCTGGTCCCGGTCTACGACAAGCCGATGATCTACTACCCGCTGTCCACGCTGATGCTCGCCGGCATCCGGGACGTGCTGATCATCACCACGCCCCACGAGGCCGACGGCTTCCACCGGCTGCTCGGTGACGGCTCGCAGTTCGGGATCAACCTGACCTTCGCGGTCCAGCCCTCGCCCGACGGGCTGGCGCAGGCGTTCATCATCGGCGCCGACCACATCGGCGACCAGCGCTCCGCGCTCGTGCTCGGCGACAACATCTTCTACGGCTCCGGCCTGGGCCAGCAGCTGCTGCGCTTCTCCGAGCTCGACGGTGCCGCCGTCTTCGGCTACCACGTCGCCGACCCCCGGGCGTACGGCGTCGTGGAGTTCGACGACCAGGGCCGCGCGCTGTCGCTGGAGGAGAAGCCCGAGCACCCCAAGAGCGACTTCGCCGTCCCGGGGCTCTACTTCTACGACAACGACGTGGTGCAGTACGCCTCCGAGCTCGAGCCGTCGGCGCGCGGCGAGCTCGAGATCACCGACCTCAACCGCCGCTACCTCGAGGAGGGGCGCCTCCACGTCGAGGTGCTGCCGCGCGGCACCGCCTGGCTCGACACCGGCACCTTCGACTCCCTCAACGACGCCTCCAACTTCGTGCGCACCATCGAGGGCCGTCAGGGCTTCAAGGTCGGCGCGCCCGAGGAGGTCGCCTGGCGCATGGGGTGGCTCTCCGACGACGAGCTCGTCGAGCGGGCGCAGCCGCTGCGCAAGAGCGGCTACGGGGAGTACCTGCTGGGGTTGCTGCAGCACGGGTGACCGCCCGGTCCGGTGTGGTCTCGATACGCCCGCTCGCTGGCGCTCGCGGGCTACTCGACCACCGAGTGAGGCTCGCGGGCTACTCGACCACCGAGGGAGGCAGGTCGGCGGCGACCATCCGCGCCACGATCTCCTCGAAGTCGACCGTCGGCGCCCAGCCGAGCACCTCGCGGGCCTTCGACGCATCACCCACCAGCTCGGTCGGGTCGGCGGGCCGGAAGAACCGCTCGTCCTGGCGCACGAGGTGCTCCCAGTCGGTGACCCCGGAGGCGGCGAAGGCGGCGGCGACGAACTCGCGCACGGAATGGGCGCGCCCGGTCGCGACGACGTAGTCGGACGGCTCGTCGGCCCGCGCGGCGCGCACCATCGCGTCGACGTAGTCGGGCGCCCAGCCCCAGTCGCGCCGGGCGTCGAGGTTGCCGAGCACCAGCTCGTCGGCGTCGCCTCGGGCGATCGCGGCCACCGTCGAGGTGATCTTGCGGGTCACGAAGCGCTCGTGGCGGCGCGGCGACTCGTGGTTGTAGAGGATCGCGCTCGAGACGTGCAGGCCGCGCTGGCGGAAGACGCGGGCCGAGAGGTGCGCGAAGGCCTTGGCGGCGCCGTACGGGTTGAGCGGCGCGACGGGCGTCGACTCGGTCTGCGGCGACTCGGCGGGCTCGCCGAAGATCTCGGCGCTGGAGGCCTGCACGAGGCGTACGTCGCCCACGAGCCGCGCCGACTCCATCAGCGCGACGGCTGCCTGCCCGTTGACGTGGGCGGTGAGGTCGGGCTCGTCCCACGACTGCGCGACCGAGCTGATCGCGGCGAGGTTGTAGACCTCGCTCGGCGCGACCTCGCGCACCAGGTCGCGGGTCGCCGCGAGGTCGCCGAGGTCCCCGCTGTGGAGGACGACCTCGTCGGGGCAGTGCGCCGGGTGCCCGTCGGCGGACAGCACGAGGGCGTGGACCTCCATGCCCTCGCCGACGAGACGCTCCGCGAGGTAGGTGCCGTCCTGGCCGCCGATGCCGGTGATGAGGGCCCGAGCCGTCACCAGCCCGCCTTGACCGCCGCGATGTCGCTGTCGACCATCATCGCGACGAGCTCGGGGAAGGACACCGTGGGCGTCCAGCCGAGCTTGTCCTTGGCCTTCGAGGCGTCGCCGATGAGCAGCTCGACCTCGGCGGGGCGCATGAAGCGCGGGTCCTGCGTGACGTGCTTGGTCCAGTCGTCGATGCCCACGTGGGCGAAGGCGAGGTCGAGGAAGTCGCGGATCGAGTGGGTCTCGCCGGTGGCGATGACGTAGTCGTCGGCCTCGTCCTGCTGGAGCATGCGCCACATCGCCTCGACGTAGTCGCCGGCGTAGCCCCAGTCGCGCTGCGCGTCGAGGTTGCCGAGCGCCATCGAGTCCTGCTGGCCGAGGTGGATCCGGGCGACGGCCTGGCTGATCTTGCGGGTCACGAACTCGGGGCCGCGGCGCGGCGACTCGTGGTTGAACAGGATGCCCGACGAGGCGTGCATGCCGTAGGACTCGCGGTAGTTGATGGTCATGTAGTGGCCGTAGACCTTGCTCACGCCGTAGGGCGAGCGCGGCCAGAGCAGGGTGCTCTCCGACTGGGGCACCTCCTGCACCTTGCCGAACATCTCCGAGCTCGAGGCCTGGTAGAAGCGGATCGACGACGGGTCGTCGCCGGCGTGGAGGCGTACGGCCTCGAGCATGTTGAGCACGCCCATGCCGGTCACGTCGCTGGTGACGAAGGCGTTCTCCCAGGAGTAGGCGACGAACGAGATCGCGCCGAGGTTGTAGACCTCGTCGGGCTGGGAGTCGCGCATCGCGCGCATCAGGCTGGACAGGTCGGTCAGGTCACCGTTGTGGAGCTGGACGTCGGGGACGACCTTCTCCACCAGCTCGCGGCGGGGGTTGTTCTGGCCGCGGATCAACCCGTGGACGTCGTACCCCTTCTCGAGGAGGAGCTCGGCGAGGTAGAGGCCGTCCTGGCCGGTGATTCCGGTGATGAGAGCGCTGGGCATGCGCACAGTCTGTCAAAGCCTCCGGTCGTTAGGGTGATCGCATGAAGATCCTCGTCAGCGGCGGCGCCGGCTACATCGGCTCGCACACCGTCATCCAGCTCGTCGCCGCAGGCCACGACGTCGTCATCGTCGACAACTTCAGCAACTCCCACCCGGTGGTGCTGGGGCGGATGGAGTCGCTGACCGGCACCAGCCTGCCGATGCACTCCTTCGACCTGTGCGACCACGACAAGACCGAGCACCTCTTCGCAGCCGAGGACTTCGACGCGGTCATCCATTTCGCGGGCTACAAGGCCGTCGGCGAGAGCGTGGAGAAGCCGCTCGACTACTACGAGAACAACCTCGGCTCGACCTTCTCGCTCGTGCGGGCGATGCAGAAGCACCACGTGCACAAGCTCGTCTTCTCCTCCAGCGCCACCGTCTACGGCACCGACCAGGCCGGCGCCACCGAGGACCAGCCCACCTTCGCGACCAACCCCTACGGCTGGACCAAGGTGATGCAGGAGCAGATCCTGCGCGACGTCGCCGCCGCGGACCCGGACATGCGGGTGGCGCTGCTGCGCTACTTCAACCCGGTCGGCGCGCACGAGTCCGGCACGATCGGCGAGGACCCCTCGGGCAAGCCCAACAACCTGATGCCCTTCATCGCGCAGGTCGCGGTGGGCAAGCGCGAGAAGCTGTCGGTCTTCGGCGACGACTACGACACCGTCGACGGCACCGGCGTGCGCGACTACATCCACGTCGAGGACCTCGCGGCGGGGCACGTGGCCGCGCTCGAGGCGCTGACCACCACCACCGAGAGCGTCAACACCTGGAACCTCGGCTCCGGCCACGGCACCAGCGTGCTCGAGCTGCTGCACGCCTTCGAGCGGGCCGTCGGCCGCGAGCTGCCCTACGAGGTCGTGGCCCGCCGCCCCGGCGACGTGGCGACGTCGTACGCCGACCCGTCCAAGGCCAACGCCGAGCTGGGCTGGTCCACGAAGAAGACGATCGACGAGATGGCCGCCGACGCGTGGCGCTGGCAGGAGCAGAACCCGCGCGGGTTCGCCGGGTGATGCGGCGGCTCGTCCCCGCCCTCCTGCTGGTACTGGGCGTCGCTGTCGCGCCGTCGGCGTCCGCCGTGCCGGTGGGCGCCGAGCGGGCCGCTGCCCCGCTGGCCGGGCGCACGGTCGTCATCGACCCCGGCCACCAGCTCGGCAACCGCAACTTCCCGGCGCGCATCAACGCCCCCGTCCCGGCCGGCGGCTTCACCAAGCCGTGCAACACCACCGGGACGGCGACGGCCGGCGGCTACCCGGAGGCCACCTTCACCTGGCAGGTCTCGCGCCTGGTGGCCCGGCAGCTGCGCGACCTCGGCGCGACCGTGCGCCTGACGCGCCACAGCAACCGCGACGACCGCTGGGGGCCCTGCGTCGACGTGCGCGGCCGCGCGGGCAACGCGATCGACGCCGACCTCAAGCTCTCGATCCACGCCGACGGGTCGTACGCCGCCGGCGCACGCGGCTTCCACGTCATCGCCCCGGCCGACCGCGCTCCGTGGACGGCCGACATCCACGACTCCTCGACGGCGCTGGCGGCGCGGGTGCGTACGGCCCTGCTGGCACAGCGCTTCGGGCTCGCCACCTACGTCGCCGGCGGCGACGGGCTCGACGTCCGCTCCGACCTGGCCACCCTCAACCTCTCCGACGTGCCGACCGTGGTGGTCGAGCTCGGCAACATGCGCAACGCGGCCGAGGCGCGGGTGATGACCTCGCCGAAGGGTCGCGCGCGCTATGCCCGTGGGCTGGTGGCCGGGGCGCGGGCCTTCCTGGGCTGAGCCCCGGACGGCGTCAGCGCACAGCCAGCTCGGTGACGCCCCGCAGCACCGAGCGCAGGTGCGGCACCTCGTGGGTGCGGAGCAGGTGTGTGCCGCCGAGCGCGGCGAAGACACCGTAGAAGCCCTCCGCCTTGCGGAACTCGTCGCCGAAGATGTCGTAAGAGTGGGGCACCGCGTTGCACACGGGCACACCGAGGGGCCGCAGGCGGAACACCTGCGCCAGCACCCGGGCCTGGTGACGCGCTCGGGTGGGCGGGTCGACGAGGTTGCCGTAGTAGAAGCCCATGCCGGGGTCGACGACGACCTTGTCGACTCCCAGTGAGCGGGCGCGGGCGATGCGGGGCGCGAAGTGGTCGAGCAGCACCGGCATCGGGTCGGCGTCGGGCGGGACGTCGGCGATCTCGCGGACGTTGGCGGTCTCGCCGAAGCACATGACGACAGCGGCGTCGTACTCCGTGGCGAGCGCGAGCATGTCGTCCTCGTGCTGGCGGCCGGTCATGTTGAGGATGCGGGCGCCCGCGTCGAGGCAGGCGCGCACGACCTCGGGCTCGTAGGTCTCGACCGAGACGATCGCCTCGTCGGCCAGCCCCTTCACCGCCGGCACCAGGCTGGCGACCTGGTCGTCGGCGGAGACCCGGGCGGCCGTGGCGTTGCTCGACTCCGCACCCAGGTCGATGACCCCCGCACCCTGCGCGACCTGGATCCGGCCCATCCGGACCGCGTCGGCCGGACTGGTGGCCACGCTCTCGCGGTAGGTCGAGTCGCGCGAGAGGTTGACGCAGCCCATCAGGGTCAGCGGGCCGTCACCGATGACGACGGGACCACGCGGACCGTCGAGGACGACGGGCGCCACCGGGTGGTCCCAGGCCGCGCCGTGGTCGTTCTGCAGCGCAGCCAGGTCCGCAAGGGTGATCACGCCTGAAAGGGTAGGGGGGAGGATGAAGCGGTGAGCGAATCCCTCGAGCTGCAACGGCTGGCCGACCTGTCCGACGACGAGCTGGCGGCGGCGTACACGCCGTCACGGGAGCCGTGGCTCCGGGTCAACTTCGTGAGCACCGTCGACGGTGCCGCGCAGGGCTCGGACGGCATCAGCAAGAGCATCAACAATGACGCCGACAAGCGGGTCTTCGACGCGCTGCGCAGGCGGGCCGACTGCCTCGTCGTCGGCGCCGGGACGCTGCGCGACGAGGGGTACGACGTGCCGTCGATCCCGCTCGTGGTCGTGAGCCGCTCGGCCGACCTGCCGCCGACGCTGGCCGACGCCCCGCGCGGGCGGATCCTGATGGCGACCGTGGCCTCGGCGGACGGGCTGGCGAAGGTCCGCGAGGAGCTGGGGGAGGAGCACGTGCTCGTGCTCGGCGAGGACGAGATCGACCTGGCCCTGCTCAAGGCCACGCTGGCGGAGCGGGGCTGGGTCGAGCAGCTGTGCGAGGGCGGGCCGTCGCTGTTCGCCGACCTGCTCGCCGCCGAGGTCGTCGACGAGCTGTGCTGGACGATCGTGCCGGCCCTCACCGGCGGCGACGCCGTACGCATCGCCACCGGCGCGGAGGTGGAGGTCGCGCTGCGTCCCGCCCTGCTGCTGGAGCAGGACGGGACGCTGCTGGGGCGCTGGCTGGTGGAGTGATCCCCGTCAGGGAGCCGGGTAGTCCACCACGTGGCTGGGCTCGCCGTCGACGGAGCTGTCGACGCGTGCCCCGGTGTCGTTGACGACGTGCTCGATGCTGCCGGCCTGGAGGTTGACCGTCAGGACGTGGTGGAGGCGTACGCCGGCACGCTCGGGCACCTCGAAGCCGTTCTCGGTGGTGATCGAGGGGTCGTTGCGGTTGAAGACGTAGACCCCGCCGCCGTAGAGCTGGTGGCGGCGCACGTCGTCGGCGACCTTGTAGCCGGCCCAGCCGAGCGTGCCGTCGGGACGGGTCCAGTCGGCCTGCGAGGGCGGGTCGTAGGGCAGCTCGTTCTGGTAGAGCACGACCTCGCCCTGCTCGCCGTTCCAGATGGTGTTGAACTCCTGGTAGTGCTCGACGAAGAGGCCGGTGGCGCGCACGCGGTCACCGTCGACGATCACGCCGACGCGACCGATGTTGGTGTTCCAGCGGTCGGTGTCGCCCACCGCGCCGGCGGTGAAGCCCTCGACGCCGTGGTCGGCACGCCACACCCACGCGTGGTCGATGAGCACGTCGTCGGCGTCGATGCGAAGGGAGACGTCGGCCTTGCCGATGTGGGGGCCGCCCACGCGGAAGTAGACGTCGTTGAGCGTCGTGGTCGGCGCCGCGGCTGCCGGGCGGTTGTCGCCGGAGCGGCCGGGACGGCCCTGGATGTGCATCAGGTTCGGCGAGAGCCGGGTGCCGGCGTCGATGGTGACGCCCGCGACGACCACGCCGGTCGCCTCGGGGCGTACGACGACGGGCGTGGCGCCACCGACGGCCGTGAGGGTGGCGTGGCCCAGGCCCAGGACGACGGTGTCGTCACGGCGGATCACCAGGCTGCGGTCGATGTCGTACACGCCGGGGGTGAGCAGCAGGTTCTTGCCGCGGTCCAGCGCCTTGGCGATGGTCCGGGCGGGCTGGTCCGGGCTGGCGACGTGGAACGCCGAGAGCGGCAGGTCCTTGCCGGCGGTGGTGCCGCCGGCCCAGCTGGTGCCGCGCGAGTCGGTGCGGACGCTCGGCACCCGGACCTGCCAGTCGCCGTCGTCGCCGAGGTGGAGGTAGGGCTTCTCCCGGCTCAGGGGAGTCCGGTCGAGCGTGGTGTACGGCGGGGTGGGGAAGCCAGCCTCGGAGGGGGCGCCGATGGTGCCGGCGAAGACCTGGTTCCACACGCCGTTGGACCAGTTCGCGACCTCGCTGTTGCGGGTCAGCCACTGCTGCTGCGAGCCGTTGATCACCTCGCCGGCGCGGGAGTCGGCGAGGTAGCCGCCGCTCGCGAACTGCGGGCCCTCGGTGCAGTAGTCCATCAGCGACAGGTTGCCGCCGCGGATGTCCACGCGGCGCAGCGAGGCGGCCTGCGAGGTCGCCCAGAAGTTCGCCGACGCGCGGCAGCCGTCCTGGCCGGTGCCGTTGATGTCGATGGTCAGGTTGGACAACGAGCGCCAGAAGTTGTTGAGCGCCACGCAGTAGGGCTGCGTCGGACCGTCGGTGAGGCAGCGGTTGTAGACCTCGACCTTGCCGTTGATCACGACGTCGGACGGGTCGGCGCCGAGGCCGGCGACCTCGGTGTAGTAGCCGACCTTGATCTGCAGCGGCTCGGTGGGCGTGCCGTAGGTGCCGGGGAGGAAGAGCAGGCTCCACCGCTCCTCCGACATCTCGGCGTCGACCTGCTGCTGCCAGATCGCGTCCGCCTGCTGGCGGATCTCCGCCGTCGGCATGCTCGGGTCGAAGACGATGACGCGGTCGCCGAGGTCGGGCGCCTCGGCGGGCGCGGCCGCGGGTGCCGCGCTGCTGGGGGCGATGGTGGGGGCCGTGAGGCCGACCGCGGTCAGGGCGAGGGCCGTGAGGGCGGCACGCAACGACGTACGACGACGTCGGCGGGGGTGCGGAAGCGGACGGGACATGGGGGACCTTCCGGGTGTGAGAGCGCTTCCACTCAGGATGCACCATCCGTGTGACCACCGCCACACCCGGGGTCCGCCCCTGAGACGGACTAGCCGTCGAGTGCGTCGAGCAGCGCCTGCGAGAAGGCCGGGATGTCGTCGGGGTTGCGGCTGGTGATGAGGTTGCCGTCGACGACGACCTCCTCGTCGACCCACTCGCCGCCGCCGTTGCGGATGTCGGTCTGCAGGCTCGGCCAGCTCGCCACCCGCTTGCCCTGCACGCGGTCGGCCTCGACGAGCGTCCACGCCGCGTGGCAGATCGCGGCGACGGGCTTGCCCGAGTCGACGAAGTCGCGGATGAAGGCCACAGCACCCTCGTCCATGCGCAGGGCGTCGGGGTTGGCGACGCCGCCGGGCAGGACGAGCGCGTCGTAGTCGGCGACGGCCACGTCGGCCACGCGACGGTCGACGCGCTGCGTGCTCGACTTGTCGAGGTGCTGGAAGAGCTGAACCTCGCCCTCGTCGAGCGAGAGGAGCTCGGCGGTGTGGCCGGCGTCGACGGCGGCCTGCCACGGCTTCGTGAGCTCGACCTCCTCGACGCCCTCGGATGCGGTCAGGAATGCGATTCGCTTGGACATGCCTCCACGCTCGCTCGCGGGTGGGTGGGCGACAACCGCCTTCGGGGTGGGGGTTGGGGGTGGCCTTGCGTCGCGTCTCGCGTCGCGTTCCCCGGGTACCCGGGGAAACTGGAGCCTCACCCCCGAAGTTTCGCCGTGGAGGCTCCAGTTTGAGCTTGTGAGCTCCGCGCACGTGCGGTCAGGCGGCCCTGCGCCGTGACTCGAGGATCTTGCGGATCCGCGCCGCGAGCTGCTGGGGAGCCCCGAGCTGAGCCCACGTGACGCGGATGCAGACCCATCCGGTGAGCTGGCAGATGCGCTCCTCGCGTTCCTTCTCCCGCAGCAGGAACTCCTCGAGCGTCTCGCCCGGCCGCCGATGGAGCTCGTACTTGATCCGCCCGTCGAACTCCAGGAACACCCCGAGCTCGACCCACGCGAAGTCCACCCGCGCGAACCTTGCGCCGCGCTCGTCGAGGATCCAGACCTGTGGCTCGGGCCTCGGCAGTCCCTGGCTGTAGAAGAAGTACGCCGTACGCGACTCGCCCGCCGACTCCCGCCGCCCGTCCGCCAGGCGCAGCACGACGTTGGTGCGCAGGCTGTTGGGCCACCATCGGGTGCGGTGGGCGAACTGGCGTACGCCGCTCGTCGTCGTCAGCCCGGCATGGAGCAGGCCGTCGACGGTGATCAGCGCAGACTCGACGGTGGAGACAGTCGTCATCTCGACGGCGCAACGCGTGGCGAGGGAGACAGGCACACCGTTGACCACCTTGACGTGGTAGCCGGCATCGACCCGGCGTGCTGCACGCGGTCGCACTCCTTGCGCCCGGCGCGGCCGTCGGTGCGGGTGGTGTGGACCTTCGTGAGGTCGTGACCCCACACGGGCGCCCCCTGCTCGATCGCCGACGACACGTGGGTGAGCACGGTGGTGGGATGAGCTCGTGCGAGGACGGCACGCGACAGGACGCGGTGACGGTCGGCCGGGCTGAGCGACTCCCACAGCGTCGCGTCGCAATAGCTACCGTGCCGCACCCGGTGCAGCTCGCCGATCTTGACCATCGTGCGGATCTGGCGGTCCGTGTAGCCGGAGTCGAGGAGCTCGCGCCTCAGCACGACGACGCCGGTGAGGTCGATGAGGTCGGAGGTGGACATGTACGCCGACTGCCCGGCGGCCGGGGTCCCGAACCCCGCGATCTGGCACCTGTGGACAAGCCGCCGCTCCAGCGGGGTTCGTCGACTGCTTCGGCCCGGAGGGTTCCGGTGCCGAACTGGAGCCTTGCCCGCGAAGTTTCGGGGTGGAGGCTCCAGTTTCCCCGGGTAACCGGGGATCGCGACGGCGGGAGGCAGCCCGCCTCAGCCGATGGCGCCGGCGTTGTCCTTCGCCAGCGAGCGCGAGATGACCATCCGCTGGATCTGGTTGGTCCCCTCGAAGATCTGCATCACCTTCGCCTCACGCATGTAGCGCTCGACGGGGAAGTCGCGGGTGTAGCCGTAGCCCCCGAGGACCTGCACGGCGTCGGTGGTGACCTTCATGGCGTTGTCGGTGGCGACGAGCTTGGCGACCGACGCCTCGCGGGAGAAGGGCAGGCCGGCGTCCTTGAGGCGCGCTGCGTGCAGCATGGTGGCGCGGGCGGAGACGATCGCGGCCTCCATGTCGGCGAGCACGAAGGCCAGGCCCTGGTGGTCGATGATCCGCGAGCCGAACGTCTCCCGCTCACGGGCGTACGCCACCGCGGAGTCGAGGGCGCCCTGGGCGAGCCCGACGGCCACGGCGGCGATGCCGAGGCGGCCGGAGTCGAGACCGGCGAGCGCGATCCGCAGGCCGTCGCCCTCGTTGCCGAGGAGGCGCTCGGCGTCGATGCGTACGTCGTCGAAGCGCATGGTCGCGGTCGCCGAGCCGGTGAGGCCCATCTTCCGCTCCGGCGGGTCGGCCGAGAGCCCCTCGGCGTCGGCCGGCACGAGGAAGCAGGAGATCCCGTTGCGGTCGTCGGAGGTCCGCGCCATCACCTTGTAGAAGTCGGCGTGGCCGCCGTGCGTGGTCCAGGCCTTGGCGCCGTTGAGGACGTAGGAGTCGCCGTCGCGGCGCGCGGTCGTACGCATCGCCGCGGGGTCGGAGCCCGCGTGCGGCTCGGAGAGGCAGTAGGCGCCGAGCAGCTCGCCGCCGAGCATGTCGGGTAGCCACCGCGCCTTCTGCTCGTCGGTGCCGAACTCGGCGAGGCCGAAGCACGAGAGTGCGTGGACGGACACGCCCACCCCGACCGAGGACCACACGGCGCCGATCTCCTCGAGCACCTGGAGGTAGACCTCGTAGGGCTGGTCGCCGCCGCCGACCTCTTCGGGGTAGGGCAGCGACAGCAGGCCGGCCTGGCCGAGCATGCGGAAGACCTCGCGCGGGAACGTCTCGGTGGCTTCCGCCTCGGCCGACCGCGGGGCGAGCTCCTTCGCCGCGATCTCGCGCGTCAGGGCGAGCAGGTCGCGGGCCTCGTCGGTGGGCAGCTGGCGGCGTGCGGTCATGTGACGCACGTTACCGGCGCCGTCCGCGGGTCCGAAGTCGGCGGCCCGGAGCCCGGGGTTCCGGTCCCAAACTGGAGCCTCACCCCCGAAGTTTCGGGGTGGAGGCTCCACTTTCCCCGGGTACCCGGGGAACGTGACGACACGCGACGACCGACCCGGGGAGGCGGCCTCAGACCGCCGGCCACGACAGCGGCGGGGCGATCATCCCCTCCTCGGTCATGACCGCGAGTGCGTCGGAGACCAGCCCGGGGGCCTCGGGGTGCTCGCCCCAGAGCTCCTGGGCCCGGGCGAGGAGCTCGCCGGCGGAGCAGGGCACCTCGAGCGCCAGCCAGATCACGACGCCGAGGCCGGCGAGCACGTGGACCCGGTCGTCGACCATCAGCACCAGCTCGTCGTCGTACTCCACCGCGTCGCGCCACGGAGCGCGGGTCCAGGTGTCGCCCGGCGGGGCGGGTACGTCGGCGACGCCGGGGTGGTGCAGCCGCGGGGCGGGCGGCTGGCCCTCGACGTCGAGCAGGTGGACGAGGTCGTCGATCCAGTCGGCGAACTCGCGGTAGTGCAGCGCCCAGGCGCCGCCGCAGGCGTCGATCGTGTCGGCCAGGCGCAGGATCGGGTGCTCGAGGAGGGCCAGGGAGGAGCTCTGGGTCACCATCTCGGCGATGGCGTGGGCGGGCGCGAGCGGCACGAGGCCGCCGTCGTCCTCGCCGCGGTGCAGCAGCACGATGCGGTGCAGCCAGGCCTGCGCGGGCGGGTGCACCAGGCCGAGCTCGTCGGGCGACAGGGACTGCTTGAGGTGCGGTGACCCGCCGGCGGGGATGACGGACAGCGGCTTGGGGTGCGGGTGCACGGCCAGGGTGTCGTCGACGGAGGTGGTCTCGTCGGTGAGGTAGCCCAGCCGCTCGGCCAGCTGGCGTACGGCGGTGGTCTTGCCGGTCCCCGACGCCCCGACCAGCGCGAGGGCGCGGCCCTCGGGGTCGGCGACGGCGCCGGCGTGGAGGTTGATGCGCTGTCCGGCGGTGGCCTCGAGCGCGGCCATGGTGACGCGCGAGGTGATGGCGTAGTCGTGGACCTCGTCGTCGGTCCCGTTGTCGGTGAGGTCGGTGAGGTCGACCACCGTGACGGGCGCGGCGTCGGTGAGCGCGCGGCTCCACTGCCCGCGCAGGCGGTCGACGGCGTCGCCGGTGACGGGGATCCCGATCGGCACCCCGAGGGCCGCCACCACCACGGCCGGCGGACCTGCCTGTGTGCTCACGGCGCCCACTCTAGGGTGACGGTGTGGGCTGGATGCGCGAACACCGGATGCTGGTGGTCGCGTCGACGGCGTACGCCGTCGGGCTCGGGGTGCTGGTGGCGGGGCCCTGGGGCAGGGACCTCAACGACCTGACCGTGCGGTGCTACACCTTCTTCCGCTACGACTGGCCGATCGCGCCGCTGTGGGTCGTGCCGGAGCACTACGGCGTGCTGCTCAACGTGCTGCTCTTCGTGCCGGTGGGCGCGCTGCTGGCCGCGCTCCTGCGCGGGAGGTGGTGGGCCGCGGTTCTGGTGGCGGGGTCGTGCTCGGCCGCCATCGAGGTCGTGCAGTCGCGCTGGCTCGAGCGGATCGGCAGCGTCGACGACCTCGTCGCCAACACCCTGGGTGCGGCGCTCGGCGCGCTCGCGCTCACTCTTCGCAGACGACACCGATCACGACGAGCTGGTCGACCAGCCTCGCCACGTCCTCGCTGATCTCCTCCGGCGCGGCGTCGGTCATCGCCGCGGCGGCGGCGGTGATCTCCGCCAGCGTGCCCCCCTCGGCGATCGCCAGCCACACCACGCACCCCGAGCCCTCGAGCAGGATCGGCGGGCCCTTCGGCAGGCGGGTGAGGTAGGCCGTGGGCACCTCGCCGCCGTCGAGGTCCTCCTCGCTGACCCACGCGATGTCGTCGGCGATGCGGTAGTGGAGCTCGCTCACGTGCGCCTCACCCGGCTCGAGAGCTCGGTGACGGCGCGTCGCACCCGCAGCCGCTGGCGGGCGCGGACCTCGGTGCGCGTCGGCGCGCGTCCGAGCTCCATGCGCAGGTGGTCGCGGTTGACCCGCATCGCGGCGGTCAGCAGCTCGGCCTTGGCCCGCACCGTGGTCGCCGCGGCGAGGCGGGCGCGCCACTCGTCGAGCCGGCTGCCGCCCTGCGTGACGTGGCGCCAGAGCAGGTAGGTCGGGTCGTCGCGGTGCAGCTCGAGCTCGCCGATGCCGGCGGCGAGCGCGACCTCGGCGCGCAGCTCGGCGGCCAGGGCGCGTACGGCGTCCTGCTCGTGCGGCTCGGCGCCGCTCCACGCGTGGTCGAGGTCTGCCGTGCCGCCCGAGCGTGCGGAGTGGAGCACGAGGATCAGCCGCTGGGCGGTCCGGTCGGGCACGTGGCAGTCGCGGTGGGCGATGGGGCGTACGACGCGGTCGCGGGCGAGCACGTCGAAGGCCTGCTCGGCGTCGACGGTGACACCGGGCCAGCTCACGTGGACGTCGACCCAGCCCCAATCGTCGTGCCACCAGTTGGCGGCGTGGGCGAAGACGGACCCGGTGGCAAAGCCGGTGCGCTGCTCGAAGCCCACCGACTCCACCGCGGCGACCAGCCGGGAGAGGTGGCTCGGGCGGACCAGGACGTCGACGTCGCTGGAGTGGCGACCCTCGGCGCGCAGCCCCGGCAGGACGGCGGGTCCCTTGAGGTGGAGCAGGTCGATGCCGGCGTCGTCGGCGAGCTTCTGGACGACGGCGTGGGCGAGGTGGACGCGTGCGGCGATGGGCGCCGCCCGCACGTCCGACTCCACGCTCATGCGGCCATCGTGCCAGCCACCGCGCGGCGAGTGTCGCCGAATCGGCCGGGCGGTCGCGGTGCACGGCCTACACTCGCGAGCATGACGTTCGGGGACTTCGTTCGGCTGAGCCGCGCCTACGTGTGGGTGCTGATCGGCTGCACGATCCTCGGCGCCCTCCTCATGATCGGCAAGACCACCCGAGACCCGGTGCTCTACTCGGCGACCTCGTCGGGTCTCGTGCGGGTCGGCACCAACGTTCAGTCGGCCGGCGAGGAGCAGGGCAACGCCACGCTCGCCGAGGACAAGGCGAACCTCTACGCCTTCCTCGTCTCGACCACCCCGGTCGCCGAGCAGGTCGTCGAGGACCTCGACCTCGCCATCCCGCCGAGCGCCATCGCGGGCCGCTTCTCGGCCTCGGTCGACGCAGAAGTCAACTCCCTCACCGTCTCGGCCGTCGGCAGCACGCCCGAGGAGGCGCGCGACCTCGCCAACGCCGTCGTCGAGGCGGTCGTCGTCGTCGCGCAGCAGATCGAGACCGGCGAGGAGAACCCCCGCGAGGAGCCGCTCACGCGGATCATCCCGCTCGAGCAGGCGCAGCTCCCGGGCGCGCCGTTCACCCCGGACTACCGCAACGCGGCGATGAAGGGGGCGATCGGCGGCCTCGCGCTGGCCTACGCCTTCCTCGTCGGCCGCCGCCTGATCGACCGTCGCATCCGCTCGGCCAAGCACGTCGAGGACGCCACCGGCGCCTCCGTGCTCGGCATCATCCCCAAGGAGGACGCGCTCGGTCGCGTCCACCGCGGCGTGCGCGGAGACCTGGGCCGCGCGGCCGAGGCCTTCCGCCAGCTGCGCACCAACCTGCGCTTCGTCGACGTCGACAACGAGCCCCGCCGCATCGTGGTCACCTCCGCGCTGGCCGGCGAGGGCAAGTCGACGGTCTCCTCCAACATCGCCCGCCTCGTCGCCCAGGCCGGCACCCCGGTGCTGCTCATCGACGCCGACCTGCGTCGCCCGATGATCGCGACGACCTTCGAGGTCGACGGTGCCGTGGGCCTCACCCAGGCGCTGGCCGGCGACGTCGACGTGCGTGAGGTCATCATCGAATCCGGCATGCCCAACCTGAGCCTGCTGCCGGCCGGTCGCATCCCGCCCAATCCGAGCGAGCTGCTCGGGTCGCTGCGGATGAAGCAGTTCGTCGACGAGCTCTCGGTCGACTACCTCGTGATCCTCGACGCGCCGCCGCTGCTGCCCGTGACCGACGCCGGCCTGCTGTCGGCCTTCTGCGACGGCGCCCTGCTGGTGCAGGCGGCCGGCAAGACGCAGATCGAGCAGAGCCAGCAGTGCCGCCGCATCCTCGACCAGGTCGGCAGCCGCCTGCTCGGCGTCGTGCTCAACAAGGCGCCGGTCAAGGGCGCTGCCGCGATCGCCTACGGCGGTGGCTACGGCAGCTACGGCGGCTATGGCGGCTACAAGGCGGAGTACGCCTCCCGCGAGGCCTACTCGACCGCGGGCAAGGGTCGCCGGCGCAAGCAGGCGAAGAGCGAGGCCAAGGCCGAGGCGAAGGCCCAGTCGAAGGCCGGGTCGAAGACCGAGGCCACGGCTGCGAAGAACGCAGACGCGCCGGAGAAGGCCGCGAAGTCCTGACCCCGCGAGGGACAGGGTTCAGTACGCCCCGCGGCTGGTCAGCACGGCGGTGACCGTGCGCGCCAGGATGAGCAGGTCCTGGACCATCGACCAGTTGTCGACGTAGTAGAGGTCGAGGCGGACCGTGTCCTCCCACGAGAGGTCCGAGCGCCCGGAGACCTGCCAGAGCCCGGTCATGCCCGGCAGCACGTTGAGCCGGCGCAGCATGTCGTCCTCGTACTTCTCGACCTCCGCCGGCAGCGGCGGGCGCGGGCCGACGAGGCTCATCTCACCGCGTACGACGTTCCAGAGCTGGGGCAGCTCGTCGAGCGAGAAGCGGCGGATGAAGCGCCCCGGCCGGGTCACGCGCGGGTCGGTCGTCGACTTGAAGAGGACGTGGTCGGCGCGCGGGTCGAGGTCGGCGAGGCGCTGCTCGGCGTCGACCGACATGGAGCGCAGCTTGAGGCAGGTGAACTCGGCCCCCTCGCGCCCGACACGGGTCTGGCGGAAGAGCGCCGGACCGCCGTCATGGCGCTTGACCCAGATCATCAGGAAGGCCAGCAGCGGCCAGACGAGGAGGAGGATGGTGAGGGCCCCGACGACGTCGAAGGCGCGCTTGGCGTCGTTGGTGGCCAGCTGCGAGCGCGAGCGTCCCAGGTGCATCAGGGGGAGACCCGCCACCGGGCGGATCCGGACCCGCTCGCTGGAGACGTCGGTGACGTTGGGCGCCACGATGATCTGCACGTTGGCGTGGTCCTCCAGGTCCCACGCCAGGCGTCGCAGCGCGGTGGAGGAGCTGACCGCGCCGGCGGTGAAGAAGACGATGTCGGGCGCCAGCTCGTCGACCACCGCACGTACGTCCTCGCTGTGCCCGAGGACCTCGAGCCCGGTGGAGGTGCGCTCCAGCCCGGCGTAGTCGCTCGGCACCAGGCACCCCATCACGGAGTAGCCCAGCCACGACTCGCGTGCCAGCACCGTGTGGATCTCGCCGATGTAGCCCGGCGTCCCGACCAGGATCACCTTCTCGTTGAAGTGCCCGGCGCTGCGCAGGCGCTGGATGATCCGGCGTGAGATGAGCCGCCCGATCAGCAGCAGCAGCACGCCGATCGGGAAGAGGAGGACGAAGAACCCCCGGGAGAGGGGGTACTGCATGAGGAAGGCCATCGTCGCGACGAGGGCCGCGGTGAAGAAGGAGGCGTTGACGACGAGCTTGAACTCCTCGGTGCCCGCGCCGAAGACGTGGCGCTCGTAGGTGCCGAAGATCGAGAGCATGACGATCCAGGTCGCGACGAAGAAGCCGCTCGCCAGGACCGTGTTCTCAAGGACGTCGCCGGAGGTGGCGAAGATCGGCAGCGTGAGCCGGAACCGGATGGCCATCGCCGTCGCGGCCGTGATCATCACGAGGTCGATGACCCCGATGAACCACGGGAGGAGGCGGATGCCTTCTGGCCGCACGTCAGAGCCCCCTGTCTTCCCGCAGTGCGATCGAGCGGATCCGGTCGATGAAGCGGGCCTCCCCGAACTCCTCGGCCCGCATCACGAGTCTGTCAGGGTCCCAGCCGTGGTGGTCGGACTTCTCGAGCGCGGTGGTGATGAGCTCGGGCTCGGGGCTGTCGAAGAACATCCCGGTCTCGCCCTCGACGACGGTCTCGAGGAAGCCGCCGCCGCGCAGCGCCACCGCCGGGACACCGAAGGCCGCAGCCTCGAGCGGGGTCAGGCCGAAGTCTTCGTGGCTGGCCGCGACGAGCACGTCCGCGTCGGCGTACACCGCGCGGAGCTGGGCGTCGCTGAGCCCGCCGAGCAGCCGCACGTTCGCCGGCAGGGTGGCCCGCAGCCGTGCCTCCTCGGGGCCGCGCCCGACGACGACGAGGCGCCGACCGGTGCCGCGTACGGCCTCGATGACGGCGTCGACGTTCTTGTAGGGCAGCAGCCGCGAGACCACGAGCGCGTAGCCGGGGTCCCAGCCCGCGAGCTCGGGCACCGGCTCGCGGGGGGCGGAGGCATCCATCCCGTGGGGCGGAGGCAGGAGCTCGGCGTCGCGGCCGTACGTCGTCGCGATCCGCTGCTGCACCACGCGGCTGTTGGCGAGGTAGACGTCGACCTGCGCGGCGCGGTCGCGGTCCCAGCGCTTGAGCATCGGCCGCATCGCCAGCAGGGGCGGGCCGAGGGGGGAGCGCCACGCGGTGCCGCCGAGGTACTCGTCGGTCTGGTAGAGCCAGCGGGCCGGGTTGTGGCAGTAGACGACCGTCCGGCCTGGGGCGTCGAAGCCGTGCGCCCAGCCGCTGCTCGAGGCGACGACGACGTCGGCGTCGACCCGCATCCGGGAGGCGGCAGGGGCGAGGAGCGGCAGCGCGAGGCGGTGGTCGCGCCGGAAGGCGCCGATGCGGTTGAGCGGCGAGGTGCGGATGTCGGCGCCGGCGAAGTCGGGATAGGTGCCGTCGGGGTCGTAGAGGGTGGTGTGGACCGGCGCTTCGGGGAAGGCGCGCATCAGGCTCAGCACCACGCGCTCGGCTCCGCCGCGCTGGGTGAGGTAGTCGTGGGCGATCGCCACGCTCGCTCGCGCGCTCATGACACCCCCAGGTCCGTCAGCAGTCGCTCCACCCGCGACCGGCCGGCCTGCGGTGAGTACTCATCCTCCCAACGCTCGCGCGCCCGGTCGGTCACGAGGCGCACTTCCTCGGGCGTTGCGGCGAGCGCGCGAGCGACGACGGCTGCGAGGTCGTCGGCGTCACCGGCCCGGGCGACCCAGGGGTGCTCCGGCCCGGCGACCTCCGGCAGCGCGCCGGCGTCGGAGACGACGTAGGGGACGCCGGCGGCCATCGCCTCGGCGGCGACGAGGCCGAAGGACTCCGCGACCCGGCTGGGGAAGACCGCCAGGTCGACGTCGGCGAAGAAGGCAGCCGGCGTCACCCGGCCCAGGCGGCGTACGCGGTCGCCGAGGCCGGCCAGTGCCTCGGCGACGGGCGCCTGCTGGTCGGCCGGCACCCAGCGGTCGTCACCGGCGACCACGAGGGTGGTGCCGGCGAGCTCGGTCGCAGCGAGGGCGCGCGCGACGAGGTCGGCGCCCTTGTCGGTGGAGAGCCGGCCCATGAAGCCGACCCGGCGCTGCGCCCCGGCGCGGGCGGCGGGCTCGACCGCGTCGGTCCAGTTGGCGAAGACCTCCGCGCCCGCGACCTGCGAGGCGAGGAAGTGCGACGGCACCAGGAACCGCTCGGCCCCGACCCGCGCGACCGCCAGGGCGAGGCGCTGCGCGCGCGAGCGCGGCAGCTGGTGGAGGTGGACGACGCGGCGGCGGTGCCCCGCCGTGGCGAGCGACGGCACGAGACCGTGGCACCAGAGCAGACCGGTGCGCCCGCGGTCCCACGCGCGGAGGCGGTGGAGGTGGTCACGGCGACCGTCGGCGCGCAGGGCGACGACCTCGGCGCCGACCGCGGCGGCCGCGTCGAGGACGTCGGTCGGCCGGTCGGGCGCGACGACGACCACGCGGCGCCCCAGCGCGACCAGGGCCGCGGCGCAGCGGACGAGCACCTGCTCGCCGCCGCCGAGGTCCGCATTGTTGGCGGCGAGGTGGATCGGCTCAGGCATCCGCTGGGACCTCGGCGGGTGACTGGAGGGCGTGGCCCAGGGCGAGGGCCACCGCGACGCCCATCGGGGTGTCGAGCAGCACCTCGCCGAGGGTGATCGCCATGACGCCGATGCCGATGATGGCGCCCTGGGCGCCCGCGGCCACGAGGTCACCCGCGCGCGATCGATCCGAGAGCCGGACGAAGGCGAAGACGAGCAGGGCCAGCACGAGCAGCAGTGCTCCCCAGCCACCCTCCTGGCGCACGGCGAGGTAGCTGTTGTGGAAGAAGAACTCTAGGTCGCGGATGTTGACCGTCGCGGTGCCGGGCCCGTTGCCGTACCACGGCGCCCCGGCCAGCTCGACCTGCTCCTGGGCGATGATCCGCTGGCGCAGGTTGTCGCTGCCGGAGCGGTCGGAGAAGGGTCCGAAGGTGGTGAGGCTCTGCGGGATGTTGTCGACCAGCCAGACCAGGCCGGCGGCCATGGCGGCACCACCGAAGGTGCCCAGACGGCGGCCGAGCAGCACCCAGACGGCGACGAAGACGCCCGCGAGCAGACCGGTGCGGGAGAAGCACAGCGCCAGCCCGACGACCAACGGCACGGCCACGGCGGCTCGCACCTTCGTGCGCTCGTCGCAGAAGAAGACTGCCAGCGTGCCGAGCACGGCGATGAAGTAGGCGCCGGCGTTGGGGTCGCCGAGGAAGCCGGTGAGCCGGCCGGCATAGGTGTTGCCGCCGACTCCGACGATCGCCAGGGAGATGACCGCGATGAGCCCGGTGGCCAGCCCGGCGCCCACCGACCGCAGGGACAGCCGTCCCGTCCCGCCCGCCCAGACGAGGCCGGCGACGATCGCGACGTGGCCGACCCTTCGGGTCCACTCGACCTGGTTGGTGACGCCGGAGTAGAGCAGCAGCGCGAGGAGCGCGCCGAGGACGATGACCACGAACGCCGGCAGTCGCGCGCCTCCCCGGGCGGGACGGAAGAGGCAGAGACCGACCAGTCCGGCCATCGCGAACTCGTTGATCGGGTATCCCGAGACCTCGAGCGTGCGGAGCGGCAGCAGGGCCATCAGTGCGAAGTCCGACATCCGGATCTCGCGGTCGGCCTGCTCCGCCTTCGCCAGCGTGCGGTCGGGGAGGTCCCAGGGGGAGTCGGTGCGGCTCATCGTCCGGCACCGGCGCCGGCGTACGCCGTCGCGATCCGCGCGCACATCTCGTCGACGCCCGGCCAGTCGTTGAGGCCCGGTCGCGTCGTCAGGTCCAGGCCCTGGCGCTCGAGCGTCTTCGCGACAGCGACGGTGTCGCTGGCGTCCACCAGCGAGGCGGACGGGAGGATCTCGGGGTTGCCGCCGACGTCGCTGGCCACGACGCCCATGCCTCGAGCGGCGGCGTCGAGCAGGGCGTAGGAGCAGTTCTCCCAGACCGACAGCATGGCGAGCACGTCGTGCTCGGCCATCGCGGCCTCCGGGTCGACGAAGCCCGGCATCGTGACGACGCCCGCGAGCCCGAGCCGCTCGAGCTGCGCCGTGAGCGCGGCCTGCTCGGGGCCGGTGCCGGCCAGCGTGAGCCGGGCCTCGGGTCGTGAACGGTGCAGCTCGGCGAAGCCGTCGACCAGCGCGGGAAGCCGCTTCTCCGGCGACAGCCGGGCCAGCGACAGGATCCGCAGCCCCGGCGCCCTCGGTGGTTGAGGTGCGAGCGCAGCGAGCCTCGAAACCGCATCGACCCCGTTGGGAATGACCGTCACCGGCACCCGCGGGTGCCACTTCTCGCGCATCGCGTCTGCGGTGGCACGGCTCACCGCGATCGCCGCGTCGAAGCGCCGCAGCCGCACCGTGTGGACGCCCGCCATCACGCGCGCCTTGGCCCCTGAGCGGTGGTAGACCACGTCGTCGCGGGCGATGCCGTGCTCGGTGGTCACGAGCCGGGGGCCACGGCCGCTCGCGAGGGCGACGACGATGTCGGCGTAGGACAGGTGGCTGTGCACGACAGCAGGCTGCTCGCGGCGTACGACGTCGCGCAGCGAGGCCACGGACGCGCGCAGCCCGTGGTCGGGGCCGAAGGGGGCCTCGACGACCGTGGCGCCGAGGTCGCGCAGCCGCTCCGGCAGCGCACCCGGCGGTGCGAGCACGACGAGACGCCAGCCCGGGATGCCCGCGCGGGCCACGTCGAGGACGTGACGCGCCACCCCGGCCAGGTCGCTGACCGGGACCACCCAGAGCGCCGTCGGCGCAGGGGATGCCCTCAGAACCATTGCTCCAACCGCTCCAGGGCGATCCAGAAGCCCTCGCCGTCGTTGACGTGGCCCTGCCAGATCTCGGGGATGAAGCTCACCCCGGGCGCCATCGCGTCGAGCTGCTGGGCGAGCACGGCCCAGTCGATCTCGCCGTCGCCGACCTGCACGCCCTCGCCGTCGACACCGGTGGCGTCGACGAGGTGGAGGTGCTCGGTGTGGGGCGCGAGCAGGTCGGTGGCCTCGGCGAACGACATGCCGAGGTAGTTGGCCGACAGCTTGGAGTGCGACACGTCGAAGCACAGCCGGCGGTCGTGCTCCTCGGCGAAGGCGGCGGTGTCGCGCGGGTCGACGAAGAGGTTGCAGTAGAGCTGGCCACCCATGTACCACGGGTAGGGCGGCAGCGTCTGCGCGCAGAGGCGTACGCCGGAGTCGTCGACGCGGGCCAGGCCCGCGGCCACGCGGGCGTACATCTGCTCGCGCTCGGCCGGCGCGACGAAGGCGTCGGTGGTGAAGCCGCCGAGGCTGGCCACGATGACCGGTCCGGCGCTGTCGGCCCTGGCGTCCGCGCCCCGGGTGAAGTGCTGTTGCATCTCACGGGTCGTGTCGACCACGCGCTGGAGCTCGCGGATCGAGCGCTCCCAGTGGGCGTCGTCCTCGGAGGCGAGGTTGAGCAGGAAGTCCCCGGCGAAGAGGTCGGGGGAGTGGGTGGTGAAGCCCATCGGCAGCCCGCCGGCGTACTTCGCGAAGACGTCGGCGACGGGGAGGTCGAGGTCCTTGTAGGAGAAGTGGAACTCGAGGAAGTCGGGGGT
>CAFBMW010000020.1_pt1 | contig 76980 bp, 73 predicted proteins | sample 7269061 | NCBI WGS metagenome assembly CAFBMW01 (sample SAMEA6814074, study PRJEB35770) | uncultured Nocardioides sp. | biome: Freshwater; feature: Freshwater reservoir; material: water | place: Czech Republic | collected 2017-05-23 | depth 30m m | reverse complement strand
CGCCGACCGGGGCGCCGGACGAGCAGGACCCGCACTCCGGCGCGGCGGCCCGCGCCGGCCAGGTGGGCACCGAGGCCGCCGGGGAGGCGGGCGTCGCGCAGGGCGTCGGCACCCCACGGCCCCGCGTGCTCGACGAGGAGGAAGCGGCGCACGGTCGAGGCGGTGCCGGCGAGGTCGTCGGCGCGCTCCAGGCTGGCGGCGGCGCAGCGGAAACCGGTCACCTCACGACCTCGAGCAGGCCCTCCCGCACCAGCCGCCGGCTCAGCACGAGGGCGCTCGCGGGGTCGAGCGGGAGGTCGGCCGGCGTGAGCTCGGTGCGGCCGGCCACGACCTCGAGCGCCTCGCGGATCCGCGCCGGGACGCGCAGCACCCGGTCGCCGAGGAGCAGGCGCAGCGTGTCGCTGTCGTCGACGACCCGGCACGGGTGGCCCGGGCGGCGGCGCAGCACCGTGTCGGCGGCCAGGCCGTCATCCCGGGCGAGCGCCTCGCGGTCGAGCAGCGCCCCGGCCATGCGCGGTGGGCGCTGCGACAGGAACCGCACGACCTGGTCGTCGGCGACGGCGGGCGCGTCGAGGCGGCGTACGGCGTCGGCGAGCGCGGTGACGTGTCCCGCGAGCTCCTCCGAGAGCCGGACGGGGTCGTCGAGGTAGCCGGCCGGCAGGTGCGCGTCGGGCACCTCGGCGAGCAGCCGGCCGACCTCGCGGGTCAGCAGGCTGCGCCAGGTGAGCTGGTTGATGCCGATGGTGAGGTGCAGCGACACCGCCTCCTGCGCGCGGGCGGCGTGGGGGGTGCCGGTGGGGAGGTAGGCGGCGACGCCGGGCTCGAGGAGGAGATCACCCGGCCCGCCCTCGCCGTGGATCTCCCACAGCTTGGTGCCGTGCGTCTGGAGCACGAAGACGTCGTGGGAGTCGGAGTGCACGGCGAAGCCCTGCGCCCCGGGCGGGGTGAGGTAGGCGTTGGCCTGGCAGGGGTGCCCCAGCTCCAGCTCGAGCTCGGCCACCAGGTCCGCGACGGGGGTCCAGTAGCGCTGCAGTCCCTGGAGCACGATCGTGGCGCCCTCGTCGTGCAGGCGCATCAGCTTCACCGGATCCACCAGGCCGCTCAGCGGCTTGCCGGCGAGGCTGCCGCCGCGGGTGAACGCCGACTCGGGCAGCACCGAGCCGTCGCGGGCCACCCGGACAGCCGGGGCGCGGATGGCGGTCTCGGTGAGGAGGTGGTCGACGTCGGCGAGCGAGAGCACGCTCGCGCCGTACGCCGGGTCGGTGCGGTGCACGTGGACCGACGACGCCCAGACCTTGTCGATGAAGGTCCGGGCGTCGCCGGTCAGGCGGTCGAGAGCGCTCAGAGCGCGGTCCCGTCGGTGCCGTCGGCGTCCGTCGAGTCACCGTCGGTGGCGTCGGTGCTGTCGCCGTCCGTGGCATCGGCGTCGGTGCCGTCGGCGTCCGTCGAGTCACCGTCGGTGGCGTCGGTGCTGTCGCCGTCGGTCGCGTCGGCGTCGGTGCCGTCGGCGTCGGTGCTCGGCCCGGCCGCGACACCCGTCGGGTCGACGCCCTCGGTGGTCATCTCGTCGTCGTTGAGCGGGTTGTCAGGAGTCGACGTCATGGATCCTCCTCGTCAGGTCCGGCGGGCGGTCCGTCGGCGCTCCGCCAGTGTGGGCGGCGGCGCGACCACCGTCCCACACCCCTCCGGGCGGAGGAAGGCTCCGCTCAGGGCGTACGCACCTCGAAGCGCGTGGTCGCCTTGACCTTGTCGTCACCGCACGACTGGCGGCGTACGGGTCCCGGGACGGCCACCAGCTCGTCGTCCGGGTCGCCGCCGGAGAGCACGTGGAGCTCGCGCGCCTGCTCGACGCCCGGTCGTCCGGCACGACCGCGGGTCACCTCGGCCGGCACCTCGCCCCGCGCCACGGCCTCGCACGCGGCCAGGACGTTGGAGGTGTCGAGGCGCCCGAGCGTGAGGCCGCTGGGCAGCGCCAGCAGGGTCCCGGAGAACCGGTGGCCGCCGAGGTGCGTGGTCTCCCAGGTGCCGTCTGGCCACTCCTCGGCCAGCAGGCCCGCGACCGGGCGTCCGAGCTCGGCGCAGCAGCGGTCGCGCTTGCCGTTGGTGCACACCAGCCACAGCGGGTCGGCGTACGCCGGCAGGGTGCGCAGGTCGAGGTCGAGGTCCAGGTCGAGGAGGCCCTCCGGCCGGTCGAGCACCGTGGCGCCGACGTCGTAGCCCTCGGGGGTGGCGCGGGCGTGGAAGACGTGCGTGCCCGGCCCGGCGCTGCCGTCGTAGCGGCGCAGCAGGAAGACCTTCAGGTCGAGCCCGGCCAGGTGGGCGCGGACGACCTCCGGCAGGCGGTTGTCGGCCACCGCGTCGCGCCCCCACGGCCCCGGGCACTCCACGAGGAGGATCTCGGGATCGGTCGGCGCGGTGCCGACGATCGGCTCCTCGTCGTCGACGCTGGCGAAGGAGCACCGGAAGTCAGACATGGCGTGCAGTCTGGCCGACCGGTGCTCCTCGCCGGGGGTCAGTACCTCTGGTTCTGCCAGAGCAGGCCGGCGGCGGCGTACTCGGCGGCGTTGCAGTAGCCGCCGTAGGTCCGGTAGCGCTCGGGAGAGATCAGCTCCTTGGCGCAGTCGGCCGCGTGCTCGAGCGGGGACCACTCGGGCGCCATCGGGACGGTCGCGACGTTGGGGTCGGGGTTGTTGTCGGCCACGAACACCTCGGCGGAGCGGGCCACGAGCGTGCTCCAGTCCTGGTTGGTCCCGCCCCAGTTGTAGAACTGCTTGGCGTGCGCGCACTCGTGGATCGAGATGCCGAGCTTGCTGACCTCCGGCTCCCGGGTGAGCGTGGCGAGGGTCGCGGCGTCGATCGTGATGCCGTACTGCCAGTCGAAGACGCCGGTGTGGTCCTCGGTGATGCCGGTCGTGTCGATGGTGACGCTGGCGTTCGGGCAGAGGTTGGCGATGGGGGCGTAGAAGCGGGCCTGCTCGCCGGTGTACATCGCCTGGTTCTCGAAGCGGACGGTCACCCGGTCGGAGGCGACGCTGCGCCGCGCCTTCCTCGGCCCCTTGGTGATCTTCTTCGTCTTGAGGCGGTAGTCGACGTTCTGCGCGACGATCCCCGCAGGGACGACGTGGGCGGGGATGCGGGCGGTGACGAGCGTGCGGCCGATCTTGCCGCGGGCCCCGGGGACGCGGGTCCACTTCCCGCCGTCGACCCTGGCCTGGACGAAGACCTTCTTCGGCAGGATCGGCTTCACGCCGCGGTAGGTCTTCCACGCCGCCTGCAGCTGGATCCCGGTCCCGGAGCCGCGCACCGCGGTGGTGAAGCCGAAGCCGTCGAGGCGGTTGTACTTCCGGCCCCAGAAGGCGAAGAGCGGGCGCCGGGCCGCCTTGGCGGCGACCGCCCGGGCGGAGTCCGCGGTCGAGCGCACCAGCGGGGCCGGCGGGGCGAGCGGCTGCACGTCACGCGTCGACACCCCGGAGTCGGGGGTCCGGCCCTCGACAGAGGGAGTGGAAGGTACGCCCCCGGCGGGGCCGGCCACGACGAGCGTCGGCGAGACGATCACCGCCGCTGCTGCCAGTGCGGTGGCGAGACGACGACCTGCGCTCATGTGGTGGCTCCGTTGCTGGTGTGGCTGGTGCTGCTGGGCTGGCTCCTGCCTACCCGGTGGGGGTGGTCGGCAAACGCCGGCGCCTCCCCGCCGGACTCAGAGCAGCCCACGGCGCCGGGCGACGGCCGCCGCCTCGGTCCGTGACGCGGCGTCGAGCTTGGCCAGGATGTTGGAGACGTGGACCGAGACGGTCTTGGTGCTGATGAAGAGCTGCTTGCCGATCTCGCCGTTGCTGCGTCCCTCCGCGACGAGGGCGAGGATCTCGGCCTCGCGCGGGGTGAGCACCGCGGCCGGCGCTCCCGGCGCCGGGGCTGGCGCCGATCCCTGCGCGAGCAGCTCGGCGAGAAGGGGCTCCGCCTTCATCGCGTGCGCCGCCTCGCGAGCCAGGTCGGCCGCGGCGCGGGCGCCCGCCGCGTCGCCGGTGGCACGCAGCACGCCCGCCAGCCGCACCCGGGCCTGCGCGAGCTCGGGCACGCTGCCGAACGCCACGGCCGTCTCCTCCGCGTGGCGCCAGACCGACACGAGCTCGTCGGCCGACGGCGGGTCGAGCTGCGCGAGCCACCGCCAGCGGAGGTGCTCCGCAGCCCGTCGGGCCACCCACATGCGGTACTCCGGGCCGCGGCTGGCCTCGTAGGGGGAGTAGAAGTCGATCACCCGGCCGCCGTCGGACATCAGGCGGTCCACGTCGGCGGCGCAGGCCGCGCGCTCGTCGGCGGACAGGTGCGCGGCGGCGCCCGCGAAGGCGCCGACGACCAGGGTCGCGAGCCGCAGCCGCGCCTGGAACCACTCGTGCCAGAGAGGTACGACGCTCGCGACCACGTCGTCGTAGACCGCGAGCGCGGTCGCCGGGTCGTCGGCGGCCGCGGCCCGCAGGACCTCCGCGGTGCCCGCGGTGATCGCCGTGATGCCGTCGGTGCCCCAGTGCTCGCGCAGCCGCTGGAGCGCGTTGTCGCTGTGGGGGCCGCCGCGCAGGCCGAACTGGATGAGGACCTGGTGGGCGAAGTACATCCACTCGTAGACCATCGGCGGGTCCTGCCCGCTGACGTCGAGGGTCCACCACGCCTTGCCGAGCCGGCCCTGGTGGGTCAGCGCGACGGCGAGCAGCAGCCGCGCCTCCGCGGGGTAGGGCGACCAGGTGAGCCCGCCGACCTCGCTGCGCTCGAGCACCTCGCGGTAGACGTCGCCGGCCGCGTCGAGGTCGCCGCGGTCCTGGTGGAGGCGGCCGAGGAAGTAGAGGGCGCGCAGCTCGGGCTCGATCAGGCCGGCCGCACGGGCACGGTCGGCGGCGGCCCGCCACCCGACTCCGGGGTCCTCCCCGCCCGCCGGGTCGAGGCCGGCCAGCGTGGTGTGGAGCTCGACGGCGAGGCTGGTGAGGTCGTTGCGCTCGGCGATCTCGAGCGCCTCGAGCGCGGCCGCGCGCGCCTCGTCGGCGTGCCAGTTGCCGAGGGTCTCGGCGTGCACGAAGAGCGCCCGCGCGAGCAGCCTCGGCGGCCCGTCGCGCAGCAGCCCGACAGCCTCCGCCGCGGTCTCGCCCGGGGACTCGGTCGTGTCGGTGAGGAGCAGGGCCGAGGCCAGCGCCGTCAGCAGCTGGCCACGGTCGACGTCGGAGGCGTCGGCCGGCATCGCGGCCAGCCGGGCCCGCAGCACCTTGACCGCCTTGGGCACCCGACCGGCGGCGACGAGCGCCTCCGCGCAGCGGCGTACGAGCGCGAGCGGGTCGAGGTCGGACACGGGCGTGCGGGCGGTGTCGATGAGCTCGAGGGCGTCGAGGAAGTGGGTGGCCGCCTCCGACGGGCCGCCGACCGCGAGGGCCTCCTCGCCGGCCTCGACCGACGCGCGGACCGCCACGGGACGGTCGTCGGCGCGACGGGCGTGCTGGGCCAGCTCCGCGGCCGTGCCGACCGCGCGACCCTCCCCCAGCGCCGAGACGAAGTCGGCGTGCAGCCGCACCCGCTCGCCGGGCAGCAGGTCGTCGTAGACCGCCTCGCCCAGCAGCGCGTGGCGGAAGGCGTAGGTGCCGCCGCGGGAGGCGGCGAGGACGTTGGCCTCCACGGCGGTGCGCAGCGCACCCTCCAGCTCCTCCGAGCCCAGGTCGGAGACGGCAGCGAGCAGGCCGTGGCTCACCTGGCGCCCGGCCACGGACACGATGCGCACCACGCGACGGGTCACCTCGTCGAGCCGGTCGAGGTGCACCAGCAGCACGTCGGCGAGCTCGCCCGGCACCTGGCCCGAGCCGGCCGCGCCGACGAGCTCCTCGACGAAGAAGGGGTTGCCCTCGGCGCGGTCCACGATCGAGACGTATTCAGCCTCCGACAGCGTGCCCGGGCGCAGCGCGCGCACGAGGCGGCGTACGTCGTCGTCGGCGAGCGGGTCGAGCGGGAGCCGGTCGACACCGTGCAGGCGCATCCACTCCGCCACCTGGCGCCGCAGCGGGTGGCGGCGGTGGAGGTCGTCGGAGCGGTAGGACACGACGAGCGAGACGCCCGGGACCGGGCGGGAGAAGAGGAAGCTCAGCATGTCGCGGGTCGACTCGTCGGCCCAGTGGGCGTCCTCGACGACCACGAGCACCGGCGCCTGCTCGGCGACGGCGGAGAGGAGGTCGCCGAACGCGTCGTAGACGTTGCCGCGGTCGAGGGCCTGGTCGCCCGACGCGGTCTCGCTGCTGCGGATGCGACGGCCCGGCTGGAGGCGCGCGAGCGTCGGGTGGCGGTCGAGCACACGGCCGGCGACGTCGGGCTGGTCGGCCATGACCCGGCCGAGGACCTCGGAGAAGGGGAGGTAGGGCAACGAGCTGTCGGCGAGATCGAGGCAGTGGCCGACGACGACCTGCCAGCCGGCCTCGAGCGCGGTGTCGCGCAGCGCCATGATCAGCCGCGTCTTGCCGACCCCGGCGTCGCCGGCGACGAGCATGGCGCGCACCGACGCCCCGTCGCCGGACGCACGGATGCCGAGCTGGGCACTCAGCTGCTCCAGCTCGGCATCGCGTCCGATGAGATCGGTGGTCCGCAGGGCCGGCACGGACGACATTGTGTCGCCTCCGTCCGACACCCGCGGGTCGATCGCGGTGCGGGTCACTTCCGGGTGTCGGTGGCGCGGGCCCGCGTCCAGCGGCGTACGCCGTAGTCCTGGCGCACCTTGTCCTGGCGGTAGGCGATCTCGGCGCCCAGGAAGCTGTCGGTGGTGAACATGTCCTTCTCCTCTTCTCGGTCGGCCCCTTCCGGGCCGTGAGGAGAGAGTCCGTCCGTGAGGTATGCCCGGACATCGGGCGGGTGCCCTATCCGTGGGTGGCCGGCTACCTCAGATGCGGCGCGCGGGGGCGTGCGGGCTACCTCAGACGACCGGGCGACCGGCCTGCCAGACCCCGGCGACGAGGGGCACGCCGGGGCGGTAGGCGAGGTGGACGTGGGACGGGGCGTCGAGCAGGACGAGGTCGGCGGCCTTCCCGGGAGCGAGCACGCCGACGTCGTCACGGCCGAGGGCCGCCGCGCCCGTCGCGGTGGCCGCGTGCAGCGCCTCGGCCGGGCTCATGCGCATCTCGCGCACGGCCAGCGCGATGCACAGCGCCATCGACGAGGTGAAGCAGGAGCCGGGGTTGCAGTCGCTGGCCAGCGCGACGCGTACGCCTGCGTCGAGGAGGCGGCGGGCGTCGGGGTAGGGCTGGCGGGTGGAGAACTCCACGCCCGGCAGGAGCGTGGCGATCGTGCCTGAGTCGCTGAGGGACTCGACGTCGAGGTCGGACAGGAAGGTGCAGTGGTCGACCGCGACCAGGCCCAGCTCGCAGGCCAACCGCACGCCGCCGCCGTACGTCAGCTGGTTGGCGTGGAGCCGTCCGCGCAGGCCGCTGTCGGACCCCGCGGCCAGGATGGTGCGTGCCTGGTCGACGTCGAAGGCGCCGTCCTCGCAGAACACGTCGATCCACCGGGCGTGCGGTGCCGCGGCCGCGAGCATGGGGCCGGTGACGAGGTCGACGTAGTCCTCGGGGGTCGTGCCGGAGGGGACGACGTGGGCGCCGAGAAGGGTGGTCTCGTCGGTGAACTGCCGCGCCACCGCGAGGCTGCGCGCCTCGTCGTGGACCGAGAGCCCGTAGCCGCTCTTGATCTCGACGGTGGTCGTGCCCTGCGCGCGCATCTCGGCGACCAAGCGCGCGACGTGGGAGGTCAGCTGCTCGTCACTGGCGGCGCGGGTGGCGGCGACGGTGGTGCGGATGCCGCCGGCGGAGTAGGGCTCGCCGGTCATCCTGGCCTCGAACTCGCCCGACCGGTCGCCGGCGAAGACGAGGTGGCTGTGGGAGTCGACGAAGCCCGGGATGACGGCCCGGCCGCCGGCGTCGACGTGCACGTCCGCCGCGGGCGCCTCGGCGGCGGGACCGACCCAGGCGATACGGCTGCCCTCGACCACGACCGCAGCGTCGTGGACGAGCCCGAGCAGGCCGCCCTGCTCCGCGCGCGCCGGGTCGTTGGTGACCAGCTCGCCGATGCCGGTGATCACGGTCGTCGTCATGCCTGACCCTCCCAGATGCGACCGATGACCTCGTCGAGCTCGCGCCCGATGGCGGCGCGGTCGCCGTCCTCGACGATCCAGCGACCGTCGGCCATCACGCGGCGTACGTCCTCGGCGGAGGCGGCGAAGACGACGGTGTTCTCGTCGCGACCGGTGCCGGCGGTGCGCGGGCTCGCCGCGTCGAGCACGACGAGGTCGGCGCGGCGGCCGACGGCGATCGCCCCGGCGTCGTCCCAGCCGAGCGAGGCGTGGCCGTCGGTCGTCGCCGCGGCAAGCAGCTCGGCGGCGGTCCAGTGGCCACGCTCCTGGGTGGCGAGCCGCTCGTCGAGCTCGACGGCGCGCATCTCCTCGAAGGGGTCCACCACGGCGTGGCTGTCGCTCCCGAGGGTCAGGCGGGCGCCGGCGTCGTGGAGCCGGCGCGAGGGACCGATGCCGTCGCCGAGGTCGCGCTCGGTGGTCGGGCAGAAGGCGGCGTACGCCCCCGCCCCGCCGATCAGCGCGATGTCGTCGTCGCTCAGGTGGGTGGCGTGGACCAGCGACGTCGTCGGGCGCAGGAGGCCGTGGTCGGCGAGCAGCCGCGTCGGGGTGACGCCGGACGCGTCGAGGCAGGCGTCGTTCTCAGCGACCTGCTCGGAGACGTGGGCGTGCAGGGGGCGGTCGCCGACCCAGCCCGCGACCGCGGCGAGCGCCTCGCGCGGGACGGCGCGCACCGAGTGGACGGCCGCGCCGACGCGGGCGTGGGGCTCGACGACCAGCCCGTCGACCCGCTCCAGCCACACCTCGACCGACCCGTCGCTGTAGCGCACCTGCGCGCCCTCGGGCGGCGCGCCGAAGCCGGACGAGAGGTAGAGCGTGTCGAGCAGGGTGAGCCGGATGCCGGCCTCGCGGGCCGCGTGCACGAGGGCGAGCCCCATCTCGTTCGGGTCGGGGTGGGGCGTGCCGTCGGGCTCGTGGTGGAGGTAGTGGAACTCCCCGACGCAGGTGATCCCGGCGGCCGCCATCTCGCGATAGGTCGCGAGCGCGAGGGCGAGGTAGGTCTCGGGGTCGAGCCGAGCGGCGACGGCGTACATCTGGTCGCGCCAGGTCCAGAAGGAGCCGCGTTCGCGCTGGGTGCGCCCGCGCAGCGCCCGGTGGAAGGCGTGGCTGTGGGTGTTGGCGAGGCCGGGGACGACCAGGCCGCGGACCGGGATCGCGCGCGGCGGGTCGCTGTCGGGCGTGACGGAGGTGAAGCGGCCGTCCTCGACCTCGACGAGCACGTCGTCGGCGAAGCGGTCGCCGAGCCAGGCGCGTTCGAGGAGGTACGCCGTCACCGGGCGAGCTCCTCGAGCACGTCGGCGAGCGCGCCGACGCCGGCCAGGCAGTCGGAGGTCTCGGCGTGCTCGTCGGGTGAGTGCGAGACGCCCGTGGGGTTGCGCACGAAGACCATCGCGGTGGGGATGCCGGCGTCGGACAGGATGCCGGCGTCGTGGCCGGCCTGCGTCGGGATCACGGGCCAGTCGCCGAGCCCTGCCAGCCGCGCGGCGAGGTCCGGGTCGAAGGCGACCGAGCCGGAGACCGACTCCGCGGTGACGGTGAGCGAGGTGCCGTCGCGACCGGCGCGGTCCTGCGCCTGACGTCCGACGGCGTCGACCATCTCGGCCAGCGCGTCGTCGGAGGAGGCGCGGGCGTCGAGCCAGGCGGTGACGAGCGAGGGGACGGCGTTGGTGCCGTTGGGCTCGACCGAGATCCGGCCGAAGGTCGCGCGCTGGCCGGCGAGCCGGGCCTGCTTGTTGGCAGCGAGGGCGGTCATCGCGTAGGTCAGCATCGGGTCGTGGCGGTCCTCCATGCGGGTCGTGCCCGCGTGGTTGGCCTGGCCGGCGAAGTCGAAGCGCCAGCGCCCGTGCGGCCAGATCTCGCTGGCCAGCCCGACCGCGACGTCGCGGTCGACGAGGTCGCGGCCCTGCTCGACGTGGAGCTCGACGAAGGTGCCGACCCTCTCCAGGGAGAGCAGCCCGGTCGAAGGGTCGAGCCCGGTGGCCTCGACGGCGTCGGCGAGGAACACGCCGTCGCGGTCGCGCAGCTCGCGAGCGTCGTCCCAGGACGTCGCGCCGGTGACGAGGCGCGAGCCGAGGCAGGCGCGGCCGAAGCGCGAGCCCTCCTCCTCCACGAAGACCCCGATCCCGATCGGCCGGCCCGGCTCGAAGCCACGCCCCCGCAGCGTGTCGACCGCGGCGAGCGCGGAGACCACGCCCAGCGGACCGTCGTACGCCCCGCCGTCGAGGACGGAGTCGAGGTGCGAGCCGGTCAGCACGCCCTTCCCGGTCGCGGAGCCGGGCGCCCACCAGGCGACCTGATTGCCGATGCCGTCGGTCTCGACGGTCAGCCCGCGCGCGGCGCACTCCTCCGCGAACCAGCTGCGGAGCTCGGACTCGGCCGAGGCCCAGGGCTGGCGGAAGTAGCCACCGGACGCGGCCGATCGCCCGACCGGCGCCAGGTCACGCCACATCTGCTCGAAGCCCATGCCGCCAGTCCATCGTCAACGCCGACCGGGGTCAACGCGGCGCGGTGGGGGTGCGTCTCGGATCCGAGACGATGTCCCATCGGCGGTCGAGTAGTCGAGCGAGGAACGAGCGAGGCGTATCGAGACCCCTTGCCCGAGGTGGGTCTCGATACGCCGCTCGCTGGCGCTCGCGTGCTACTCGACCAGCGAGAAGCAGGGGCGTGGCAACCTGCCCCCATGGACTTCCGCGAGGTCGTACGCCGTCGCCGCATGGTGCGCCGCTACTCCGACGCCCCGGTCGACCCGGAGGTCGTCGACCGGATGCTCGCCCACGCCCAGCGCGCGCCCAACGCCGGCTTCAGCCAGGGCTGGGCCTTCCTGGTGCTCGACACCGCCGACGACGTCGCCCGCTTCTGGGAGTCCACCGGCGCCGAGCCGGAGACGCACAACGCGTGGCTCGACGGGATGCGGACCGCACCGGTCGTGATCGTCCCGCTGGCCAGCAAGGACGCCTACCTCGAGCGCTACGCCGAGCCCGACAAGGGCTGGACCGACCGGAGCGAGGACCGGTGGGCGGTGCCGTACTGGTGGGTCGACACCGGGATGGCGGCGCTGCTCGTCCTCCAGACGGCCGTCGACGAGGGCCTCGGTGCGTGCTTCTTCGGCATCCCCGGCGAGCACGTCGACACCTTCCGCGCGGCGTTCGGCATCCCCGACGACCACGCACCGGTCGGCGCGATCACCGTCGGGCACCGCCTCGCCGACACCGGTGCGGCGGGGTCACCGGCGCGGCGGGAGCGGCGTGACGACGTCGTCCACCGCGGCCGGTGGTGAGCGCAGCGGCTCGATCGCCTCGCGCACCTGCGCGAGCAGGGGCCGAGCGGCCGGGTCGAGGCTGAGGCACGCCGCCAGCAGGTCGCGCACCTCCTCGGGCACCGCGTCGAGGCCGACCGGCGCGACGGGCGCACGACGGTGGACCAGGGGCCAGCGCCGGCGTGAGTCCCACGTGGCCTCGTCGCCGTACGGCGCAGTGCGCGCGAGCGCCTCGACGAGGGTCATGCCGAGACCCCAGACGTCGGTCGCCGCCGACAGCCCACGGCCCCGTGCCTGCTCGGGCGCGAGGTAGCCGCGCGTACCCGCACCCGGCCTGCCCTCCCCCGGCCGCCCGGCCAGGCTGAGGTCGATGAGCACGGCCTTCCCGTGGTCGACGACCACGTTGTCCGGCTTGAGGTCGAGGTGGAGCCAGTCGTGGCGGTGGAGGTAGCCCAGGACCGACGCGAGCTGGCAGCCGAGCTCCGCGACGTCGGCGAGCCCGAGCGGCTCCTCCTCCACCAGCGCCGACAGCGTGGCGCCGCGCAGCGTCTCCAGCACGACGGTCGGCGGGTCGTCGAGGACGTCGTAGCCACGGACCAGGTGCGGGTGGGCGAGCGTGGTGGCCAGGTGCCCCTCGAGCAGCACCGCCTGCCGCACCCGCGGGTCGTCGCGCCGGTCGGCACGCAGCAGCTTGACCACGCAGCGGGTGCCGCGGGCCTCGTCCCAGGCGTCCCACGTCTCGAGCCGCCGGCCGTCGGCCAGCAGGGCGAGGGGACGGTAGCCCTGCGGCAGGTCGCCCGTCGGCGTACGTCGCGTGGCCCGGGCGCTCACGTCGCCACCGCCCGGAGCCGCTCCCCGGTCCGGAGCGGGGCCTCGAGGGAGACCACCCGGTCGACGTGCTCGAGCACCACGGGGTCGTGGGTGAGGACGATGATCGTGCGGTCCCGCTCTCCCTGCGTGAGCGCGGCCATCAGCCGGCGCGACGCATCCGCGTCGAGGCCCGTGGTGGGCTCGTCGAGCACGAGCACGCGTCCGGGACGCAGCAGCGCACGGGCGATGGCGAGCCGCTGGCGCTGCCCGCCGGACAGGCTGCGGCCGCGCTGCCCGATGCGGCTCTCGTAGCCGCCCGGCAGGGCCTCGACGAAGTCGTGCGCGTCGGCCGCGCGGGCGGCCGCGCGGACCTCGGCGCGGGAGGCGTCGGGGCGCGCGAGGACGAGGTTGTCGTGGACGCTGGCGTCCAGCATCAGCTGCTCCTGGTGCACGACCGTGACGGCGTCGCGCACGGAGGCGGCGGTGTGGTCGGCGACGTCGTGGCCGTCGAGGGCCACGACACCGGCGTCCGCCACGAGCTGACGCGTGAGCAGCCGGGCCAGCGACGTCTTGCCGGACCCGCTGGGGCCGACCAGTGCGACGACCTCGCCCGCGGCGACGTCGAGGGAGACCTCGTGCAGCGCGGGTCGGCTGCTGCCGGGATAGGTCAGCGAGACATCGCGCACCGACACCGCGCCGCGTCCGGCGGGCAGCGGGGTGGCGCCCGGGCGGTCACCGCCGACGGGCTCGTCGAGGAGCTCGACCACGCGCTCCACCCCGGCGCTCGCCGAGTAGAGCGCCGGCACGAGGTCGGCCAGCGTGCGGACCGGGCCGAAGCACTGCAGCAGCAGGGCCAGGAAGGCGAGCAGTCCGCCGAGGGTGAGCCGGTCGGTCGCCAGCGCCCAGACGCCCATCGTCACCACCAGCAGCACGCCGACCAGCTCGGCGAGGTCGACCAGCGGCAGGAAGACCGCACGGATGCGGCTGGCGGCGAGCTCGGCGCCGGCGATCGCGCGGTTGTGGCCGTCGTACGTCTTCACCGCGCGGTCCTCGCGGCCGTAGGACTGCACCAGCGAGGCGTTGGCGAGTGCCTCCTCCGTGACGCTGCCGAGCGAGCCCCCGCGCCGACGGCGCTCGCGCGAGACGTCGCGGGTCAGGCGGGCGAAGCGGGTGGAGATCCACCAGAAGAGCGGACCGACGACGAGCGAGGCGAGCGCGAGCTGCCACTGCATCCACAGCAGCGCGCCCGCGAAGACGACCAGCCGCACGAGCGCACCGAGGCCCTCGCTGACGTGGGTGACCATGAAGCGCTCGACGGCGGCGACGTCGGTCGTGAGGCGCGTGAGCGTGTCGCCGAGGCGGCGGCGGTCGTGCGTCGCCGCCGGCAGCGAGAGGACGTGGGAGAAGACGTCGCGGCGCAGGTCGACGAGGAAGCGCTGCGAGACGTAGGTCGCGAGGTAGTCATCGGCGCCCGAGACCAACCCGCTCAGCAGGTTGAGGCCGATGTAGAGCAGTGCCAGCAGCAGGAGCGGCTCGAAGGCCGCCGGGACCAGCACGTCGTCGACCAGGCGCTGGTAGAGCAGCGCCTCGGCCACCGAGATCGCGGGGGCGGCCGCCAGCAGGAGCACCCCGAGGACCAGCCACCCGCGCAGGGGCCGCAGCCGCGGCCAGAACATCCGGGCGATGTCGACCAGGCGCAGCGACGCCGCCACGTCGACGAGGGCCGACTGCTCGGGCGCGGCGCGCAGGGCCGCGGCGAGGCGACTGCGTACGGACATCGGTGCTCCTGCGGTGGTGTGGTCGGGAACGAGCGGGACGGGCAGGCGGCCCCGGGGGTCGGGCCGCCCACCCGTCGTGGTGGTGCGTGCGTTCAGCTCGAGCGCGACCAGCTGCGGCTGCGGTTGCGACGGCGACGACGCCGGCGGCGGCGACGCCCGTCGTTGCTCGAGTCGGAGCCGCCGCGACGGGCCTGGACGGCCGGTGCGAGGGCGGTGAGGATTCCGGAGCGGGCCATGGTGGCCTCCTTCGGTTTCGGTACCCGGGGTGTCCCGGCTGACGAGGAAGACTCTGGGCGCCGTCCATGACACGACCGTGAGGCGACGGTGAGAGCGCCCTCATCGAGCCGGCGACGGCGCTACGGTCAGCGCATGACCGCTCTGCCTACCGACAGACGTGCGGTGGGCGCCCTGCAGGCCCTCGTCCGCATCCCGACCGTCAGCGACCGCGACCCCGCGCGGGTCGACGCCGACGCCTTCGAGCGGCTCCTGGCCGAGCTCGCCCGCCAGTTCCCGCTGCTCCACGAGCGGCTCGAGGTGATCCGCGTCGGCACCCACGGGCTGCTCGCGCGCTGGGCCGGCGCGAGCGCCGAGCGACCGGTCGTGCTGATGGCCCACCTCGACGTCGTACCCGTCGACCCGGACGCTCCCTGGCAGCACGAGCCCTTCGGCGGCGAGGTGCACGACTCCCCCGTCGGACCTGCGATCTGGGGTCGCGGCACCCTCGACGACAAGGGCTGCGTCGTCGGCATCTGCACGGCGGTGGAGCAGCTGCTCGAGACCGGTCACGTCCCGGCCCAGGACGTCTGGCTGTCCTTCGGCTGCGACGAGGAGGTCAGCGGCACGGCGGCGATCGAGGCCGTCGGCGTCCTGCGCGAGCGCGGCGTGACGCCGTGGCTGGTGCTCGACGAGGGCGGCGCGATCGCCGGCGGCGCGTTCCCGGGCGTCAAGGCGCCGCTCGGGGTGATCGGCGTGACCGAGAAGGGCACCACCTCGCTCGAGCTGGTCGCCGAGGGACGCGGCGGGCACGCCTCGACACCCGCCCCGAACGGTCCGACGGCCCGCATCGCGCGGGCGATCCTGCGCGTCGAGAAGTCACCCTTCCCCGCCTCCGCACCTGCGCCCACGCTCGAGCTCATGCGCCGCCTGGCGCCCCACGTCCCGCTCCCGCTGCGCCCGCTCCTGTCCCGCGCCGACCGGATGGCGCCGGTCGTCACCCGCGCCCTCCTGGCCGCCGGCCCCGAGGCCGCCGCCATGACGCGTACGACGGTCGCGACCACCACCCTCAGCGGGTCACCCGCCCTCAACGTGATCGCCTCGACGGCCAGGGCCGGGCTCAACATCCGCGTGATGGTGGGCGACACCGTGGCCGGGGTGGTCGAGCACGTCCGCAGGGCCGTGGCCGACGACTCGATCCGCATCGAGGTCGTCGAGACGGGCGAGCCCTCGCCCGTGTCCCCGATGGACGAGCCGTTCGAGCTGCTGGAGGACTGCATCGGCGCGGTCTTCCCCGACGCGGTCGCGACGCCCTACGTGATGATGGCGGCCACCGACTCGCGCCACTTCACCGCGATCAGCGAGCACGTCTACCGCTTCGCCCCGTTCCGGATGACCAAGGCGCAGCGCGAGGCCATCCACTCCTACGACGAGCACCTCGGCGTGGCCGACCTGCTCGACGGCGTCCGCTGGTACGCCCTGCTGATCGAGAGGCTCCCGTCATGACCACCACCCGGCCCCCGGCCCAGACCGCCGCGAGGGGCCTGGCGGCCATCGTCGGCTTCCTCGTCCTCGTCGAGGTCGCCAGCGGGATCCTGCAGGGCTACTACACGCCCATCTACCCGCAGATCGCCGAGCACCTCTCGATCAGCGAGGGCGACATCAACTGGTTCGAGGCGGCGCAGCTGATCGTCAGCGCGCTGTGCATCCCGCTCCTGGCGCGGCTCGGCGACCTCGTCGGGCACAAGACCGTGCTGCTCGTCTCGACCGCCGTGACCGCACTCGGCTCGTGGTGGCTGGCCTTCGCCCCGGACTTCACCACCTTCCTCATCGGCTGGGCGATCCAGGGCGCGTACGTCGTGTGGCTGCCGCTGGAGATCGCGATCATCCATCGCCGCACGCGCGACTCGGGCCGCCAGCAGCTGCTGACCCGGCGCGGAGCCGCGATCCTGGTCGGGGCGCTCGAGCTCGCCGTCATCATCGGCGCGGTCACCAGCGGTGTGCTCGTCGAGTCGCTCGACATGAACGTCCTGCTCGCCATGCCCGCGATCGTCGTGACCGCGGTCTTCTTCGTGATCCTCGTCGGCGTCGAGCAGGCGCCCGGCGACGACACCGGCGGCATCGACTGGACCGGCCTGGCGCTCGTCACCGTCGCCCTCGGCGTGCTGATGGGCGGACTGGTCTGGCTGCGACTGGACGGCGCAGGCTCGCTCCTCGGCTGGTCGACGATCGCGCTGTCCACCGTGGTCTTCGCGGCCTTCTGGCGCTTCGAGCTGCAGCACCCCGAGCCGATCGTCGACGTACGCCTCCTCTCGAGCCCGGCGCAGTGGCCGGTGCAGGTGACGGCCTTCCTCTTCGGCATCCCCGTTCTCGGCGGGCAGATCCCCCTGTCGACCTACGCCCAGGCCGATCCGGTGGAGCGCGGCTACGGCCTCGGCGCGGAGCCGGCCTTCATCTCCACCCTCATCGGGCTCTACGTCGTGACGCTGGCGATCGGCGCGTTCACCCTGCCGCTGACGACGCGGCTGCTGGGCGGCGTACGCCGTGCGCTGGTCGTCGCGTGCTGCCTCGTCGGGCTGGGCTACCTGCTGTGGCTGCCCTTCAACACCGAGACGTGGCAGGCGCTCGTCAACATGGGCATCGCCGGCCTCGGGTCGGGCGCGCTGGTCGCGGCCCTGCCCGCCGCGGCGGCCGCCGCCGCGCCCCCGGAGCGCACCGGCATCGCGACCGGCATGACCAACGGCACCAAGACCGTCGGCGGTGCGATCGCCTCTGCGGTCTTCGCGATCGCCCTCACCGCGACCGGCTCGCTCGACGCGACCGCCGAGCAGGTGGCGCCGTTCAGCGGCTACCTCACCGTCTGGGCGGTCTGCGCCGGCGCGTCCTTCCTCGCCGCGCTCGCGCTGCTGGCCGCGCCGAAGCACGCCTTCAGCGACGCACCCGTCGGCGGCCACTAGCCTCGTCCCTGGCCGGGACGGACCCGGTCGGGAGCGGGGGCGACCATGGACGAGACAGTTGGCACGACCGGGGCGGGGACGACGACGGACGAGGCCGGCAGGTTCCGGGCCTTCACCGGCTTCGGTCTCGCCCTGACGGCGCTGCTCGGGGGCGGGCTCTACGCCTCCGCGTTCCAGTGGCTGGGGATGAAGCTGTTCAACCAGGCCGACAGCGACCGGCTCTACTTCACGGGCATCGCCGCGAGTCCGCTCGTGATGGCGCTGGTCGCGCTCGGGCTGGCCGCGGGGGCGCTGGGTTCGGACGACCCGCTCGTCCGACCGGTGGCCCGCGCCACCGGCGTGCTCGGTGGGCTGGCCGTCGTCGGTTCAGCACTGCTGCTGGCGGTCACGCTCGACACTCCCTGAGCGGCCGGGTGCACTAGGTTCATCGCCATGACTCGGGGGAATCGGGCGCGCCTGGCCGCGCTCACGACGGCACTGCTCACCCTTCCGCTGCTCGCCGGGCCGCCGGCCCTGGCCGCGGACCGTACGCCCACCGTCGCGGTCGCGACGGACGGCCGGACCGCCGAGCGTGCGCCCACCCGGCTGCCGGGCGGTGGACGGACGGTCTTCGGCAAGAAGCGCTTCCTCACCGCCTACTACGGCACCGCCGGCACCGGCGTGCTCGGCGTCCTCGGGGAGACCGACCCCGACCGGGCGTTCCGCCGGATCGTGCGCGCCGGCAAGCCGTTCCTCCAGCGCGGCGAGCGGCTCCAGCCCGTCTACGAGCTCATCGTGACCGTGGCCGACGGCGCTGACTTCCCCGGCACGGACGGCGACCACGCCCACGACGTCCTGCACAGCCGGGTGCAGGCCTACATCGACGCCGCTCGCCGCCACGGCGTGCTCCTGCTGCTCGACCTCCAGCCCGGTCGCACCGACTTCCTCGCCACCGCCAAGCGGTGGGAGTGGGCGCTCGAGGACCCGTGGGTCGGCCTGGCCCTCGACCCCGAGTGGCGGGTCGGACCGGGTGAGTTCCCGGGGCAGACGATCGGGTCGGTCTCCGCGCGGGAGATCAACCGCACCGCCGGCTGGCTCGCGCGGCTGACCCGCGACAACGGGCTCCCGGAGAAGCTCTTCGTCATCCACCAGTTCACCGACGGCATGGTCCCCGACATCCGCAAGGTGCGCCGGCGCGAGGCCCTGGCGATGGTGCAGCACGTCGACGGGTTCGGCAGCCCGGCCGACAAGCTCGCGACCTACCGCAACGTCGCGGTGCCGCGGAAGTTCACGATGGGCTTCAAGGTGTTCTACGACGAGGACGTGCCGCGCATGCGCCCGAAGCAGGTGCGGCGCGCGCTGCCGGACGTGCGGTTCGTGTCGTTCCAGTAGGCGCGGGCGCACCCGTGCCCGCGCCTCAGCTCGCGCGACCGGACTCCTCGCTCACCTCGCGCAGGCGTCGCGCCAGGTCGTCGGTGAGCAGGCCCGGCTCGAGCCGCCACGACCAGGTGGCCGCTGAGCCGGGGGTGTTCATGCGGGCCTCGGCGCCGAGGGAGAGCACGTCCTGGGCCTGCACCATCGCCAGCCGGCAGGGAGCCGCGTGCGCGAGCCGGATCATCGCCCACGCCGGGTCGACCGTGGGGATGCCAGCCGCACGCCAGGCGCGCTCCGCCTCGGCCCGTCGCCGTGCGGACAGGCTGTCCCACCAGCCGACGACGGTGTCGTTGTCGTGGGTGCCGGTGTAGACGACCTGGTCGAGGTGCAGGCTCTCCGGCTCGTGGGAGCGGTCCTCCCCCTCCGGGTCGAAGGCGAACTGCAGCACGGCCATCCCTGGGAACCCGAGAACGTCGCGCAGCTCCTCCACCGGGGCGTCGATGACCCCGAGGTCCTCGGCGACGACCGGGAGCGGGCCGAGCTCCGCGGTCGCGGCGTCGAAGACCGCCCGCCCGGGTCCGGCCTCCCAGCGCCCGTTCTCCGCGGTCACGTGGTCGGTCGGCACGGCCCAGTAGGCCGCGAACCCCCGGAAGTGATCGACCCGGACCAGGTCGTAGAGCGCGAGGCTGCGACGCAGCCTCTCCACCCACCAGCGGTAGCCGTCAGCCGCCATGGCTTCCCAGTCGTACAGCGGGTTCCCCCACAGCTGGCCGGTGTCGGTGAACGCGTCGGGCGGGACGCCGGCGACAGCGTCGTCGCGGAAGAGCTCGGGCCAGGTCGCTGCGTCAGCGCTCCCCGAGGCGACGTAGATCGGGACGTCGCCCATCAGCCGGACGCCGTGGTCGGCGGCGAAGGAGCGCAGTGCGCCCCACTCCCGCTCGAAGCGCACCTGGTCGGCGAGGTCGCCGCCGTGGGCCGCCCACGACCCGGTCCAGTAGTCGTGCTCGTCGACGAACGCGCGCACCTCGGCATCGCTGACCGGCGCACCGGGGTCCTCGAGCAGGCCGGGCCAGGACGCGAAGGCCGAGGGGGAGGCGTAGGGAGACCCGTGGGCATCGGGGACGGTCAGGGGCAGCACCTGCCAGACCGACTGGCCGGCGGCGGCGAGCCACCGCACGAAGTCGCGCGCCGGCTCGCCGAGGCGACCGCCGGGGAGGGAGGTCACGTGGAGCTGGACGCCCGCGGCGCGCTCGGGGATGCCGGGGATCGCCATGCACGCAGCCTGCCACGGCGGTGGGGCGCCCCCTCTAGGCTGGTCCGCACGGAGGTGACCGTGATGCCAGAGCACGACGAGTCCCCGGAGTGGTCCGGGGTCGAGCCCCCACGTCGCGGACCCGAGCGCGACGAGCGCACCGGCCGCTCGGCGGCCGCGGCCCGGATCGCCCACCAGGCCACCTGGGTCGAGCAGCAGCTGCGCGTGGCGATGGAGCGCGGGGACTTCGACGACCTGCCCGGGGCCGGGAAGCCGATCGAGGACCTCGGGGTGGACCACGACCCGGACTGGTGGGTCAAGAAGCTCGTCGAGCGCGAGCAGATCGCCCTCCTCCCGCCGGCGCTGGCGATCCGCAAGGAGGACGCCGAGCTCGACGGACGGCTCGACCGCATCAACGTCGAGTCCGAGGTGCGTCGCGAGGTCGAGGAGTTCAACTCCCACGTGCGTCGCGCGCTCTACACCCCGCCCGTCGGTCCGTCCGGGCCCCCGGTCGTCACCCGCCAGCGCGACGTGGACGCCGAGGTCGAGGCGTGGCGCGAACGGCGTACGGCACGCATCGAGGCCCAGCGTGCGGCGCGGGCAGCCGCCCCGCCCGAGCCGACGAAGCGGCGGTGGTGGCGGCGCGCTCGCTGAGAGACATGTCATATCCGCGGACGGCTACGCACCGGTAGTTTTCGCTCCATGACCCGCCCCGCCAAGGACTTCTTCGCCCCGCTCGCCGTCGGTGCTCCCGCCCCGTTGCGCGAGATCCCCGCCCGGCCGAGCCGCGCCATCCACTTCTTCGATCCCGGCAACGAGAAGATGGCCGCCAAGGTGCCCGACATGGTCGGCTCCGTCGACGTGCTGCTCGGCAACCTCGAGGACGCGGTCAAGGCCGAGAACAAGGAGAAGTCGCGCCAGGGCCTCGTCGACATCGCGAGGGCGACCGACTTCGGTCCCACCCAGCTCTGGACCCGGGTCAACTCCCTCGACAGCCCGTGGGGCCTCGACGACCTCGTCACCCTGGTGACCGAGGTCGGCGACAAGCTCGACGTGATCATGGTGCCGAAGGTGCAGGGCGCCGAGGACATCCACTACGTCGACCGCCTGCTCGCCCAGCTCGAGGCGAAGGCCGGTCTCGACCGGCCGATCCTCGTGCACGCGATCCTCGAGACCGCGCGCGGCGTGGCCAACGTCGAGGAGATCTGCGGCGCCAGCCCGCGCATGCAGGGCCTGTCGCTCGGCCCTGCCGACCTGGCCGCGGACCGCCGGATGAAGACCACCCGCGTCGGCGGCGGCCACCCCGGCTACCTCGTGCGCCAGGACCCGACGCGCGACGACCTCGGCGTGCCGCAGTACGACGCCGAGCGGACGACGTACCAGCAGGACCTGTGGCACTACACGATCGCCCGCATGGTCGACGCGTGCGCGATGCACGGGATCTACCCCTACTACGGGCCGTTCGGTGACATCAAGGACGTGCAGGCGTGCGAGGACCAGTTCCGCAACGCCTTCCTCCTCGGGTGCGTCGGCGCGTGGTCGCTCCACCCGGTGCAGATCGCGGTTGCCAACAAGGTCTTCTCCCCCAGCGTCGAGGACGTCACCCACGCCCGCCGCGTCATCGCCGCGATGGGCGACGGCACCGGTGCGGTGATGATCGACGGCAAGATGGAGGACGACGCGTCGGTCAAGCAGTGCCAGGTGATGGTCGCCCTCGCCGACGAGCTCGCCGCGATCGACCCCGAGCTGAAGAAGCAGTACGACGCCATCGAGCTGGAGGCCTGAGATGAGTGACTTCACCCCCCTCCGCTCCGTGCTCTACATGCCCGGCTCCAACGACCGGGCGCTGGAGAAGGCGAAGTCGATCGCGTGCGACGGCCTGATCCTCGACCTCGAGGACGCCGTCGCACCCGACGCCAAGCCCGCCGCCCGTGCCGCCGCAGCTGCAGCGGCCGCGAGCGGGGACTACGGCCGGCGTACGGTCACCATCCGCGTCAACGGCATCGGCACCCAGTGGCACGACGACGACATCGTCGCCGCGAGCCAGGCCGGGCCGGCCGCGATCGTGGTACCCAAGGTCGGCAGCGCCGCCGAGGTCCAGCAGCTCGTCGCCGCGATGGAGGCGGCCGGCGCCCCGGACCACACGAAGCTGTGGGCGATGGTGGAGACGCCCGGCGCGATCCTCGACGCCCTCGCGATCGCCCGCGCGTCCGAGCGCCTCGGTGCCTTCGTGCTCGGCACCAACGACCTCGTCAAGGAGCTGTACGCCGAGCACGTGCCGGGTCGCGCACCGATCCTGCCCAGCCTGCACACCGCCCTCCTCGCCGGTCGTGCGGCCGGCATCGCCGTGATCGACGGCGTCTACAACGACGTCAAGGACACCGAGGGCTTCCTCGCCGAGTGCGAGCAGGGACGGCAGATGGGCTTCGACGGCAAGACCCTCATCCACCCCGGCCAGGTCGAGGGCGCCAACGCCGCCTTCGCCCCCAGCACGCAGGCGGTCGAGGACGCGCACGGCCTCATTGCCGCCTGGGAGGACGGCAAGGGGGCGGGAGTGGTCACCTTCAACGGCAAGATGGTGGAGAACCTGCACGTCGAGTCGGCCCGCCGCACGCTCGCCATCGACGAGGCCGTCCGGGCGCTGGCAGCCGGCTGAGCCGCTCCCACCCCTACGGGCGGAGCGACTTTCCTTTTCCGGATCCCGACGCCACAGTGGTCCGGCCGCCCACAAGGGGCTGCTTACTAGGAGGCGAAAACATGATTGTCCTCGGACTGATCCTGCTCATCCTCGGGCTGCTGCTGCCCCAGAGCATCCTGACCACCATCGGCCTGATCCTGATCGTGGTCGGCCTGGTGCTCAACTTCGTCCCGATCGGCGGCTCGAGCCGGCGCGTCTGGTAGTTCCACCAGCCAGTCACGGACCCCGGTCGCCACTCGGCGACCGGGGTCCGCTGCGTCCGCCCCCAGGGCGGTGGTCAAACGGCGTGCGTCGGCCTACCGTCACACGATGACCACCCGCCCGCTCCTCGGCTCGCTCCTCGCAGCCGTCGCCCTCGTCACGACCGGCCTCGCCGGCCCTGCCCCTGCCGCACCGACCCGCGTCCTCGACGGCCTGGGCGACTCGTACGCCTCCGGCTACGGCGTCGCGCCGTCCTTCACCACGCCGTGCGGGCGTTCCGACGCAGCCATGGCACCGGCGATCGACGGGCGGATGCGACTGGCGCTCGACGACTTCGTGGCGTGCGCGGGCGCGAGGACGACCGACCTCGTCCCGCAGGGCCAGATCGCCGCGCTCGACGCCGACACCGACGTGGTGACACTGTCGATCGGCGGCAACGACATCGGCTGGTCGCAGTCGGTCGTGGCCTGCCTCGGCGGCACCGACGCCCAGTGCGCCGGCGCGCTCGCCCTCACCCGGGGTCGCGTCACCGGCCAGCTGCCCGCGCTGCTCGACACCGTCTACGACGGGATCGACGAGGCGGCCCCCGACGCACACGTCTACGTCACGGGCTACCCGCGGCTGTTCTCCCCCGACTACGGCGCGGTGCTGGCCGCCTCGCCTGCCGAGCAGGAGGCCCTCAACGAGGGTGCCGACCTGCTCAACGCGACGATCCGCACGGCGGCCGAGGCGCACGGCTACACCTTCGTCGACGTGACGAAGCGGTTCCTCGACCACGGCGTCAACGCCCCGGAGCCGTGGCTCCTCGGTCCGACGAGCCCCGGCTCGTTCCACCCGAACGCGCGCGGCTACGAGGCGTACGCCGCTGCGGTGACCGCCGCGATCAGGCCCTCCGACCTGCGGTGAGCCTCAGGCGCTCTCGCCGCGACGGAACCGGTCGCCGAGCCACGTGCTCGCCGAGCCGACCCAGCCGGCGAGGTCGTGGACGAGGCGGCCGAGGGTGTCCTGCGTGCGCTCGAAGGTGACGGCGTAGCTCGCGGCCGCCTCCTGCGCGGCCTCGCTGACCGAGGCCTCGTCGTCGTCGGCGCGACGCGGGTAGTCGCCACCGAGGATCGCGGTGTAGGCGCCCGAGTCGATCCAGCGACGGAGCTCGGTGGCCCGGACGACGGCGAAGGGGTGGGACTGCTGCTGCAGCAGCGAGAGCTTGATGAGCGACTCGCGCACGTCACCGCCCTCGTCGTACTCCGCGCCCTGGGAGAGGAACGACGTCACGTCGAGCTCGTCGAGGGTGCCGCCGCTGGCGAGCTTCATGTGGGTGCGCAGCGCCGCGGTCGGGTCCTGCGCGGCGAGCAGTCCGGCGCGGTCGGCCGACAGCTCGGCCTTGCGCGACCACTCGAGCAGCCCGACGGTGACCATGCGGATGCCGATGGCGCCGCCAGGGATGGCGTTGAGCAGGCCGCCGAGGCCGAGCAGGCGCATCAGCAGCGTGCGGTAGACCGCGTGCCCGCTGATCGCGTGGCCCAGCTCGTGACCGATCACGAAGCGCAGCTCGTCGTCGTCGAGGTGGTGCACCAGGCCCGAGGACAGCACGATGATCGGGCGGTCCATTCCGACGGTGATCGCGGTCAGCGTGGGGTCGGCCTGGACGTACATCTCGGGCAGGTCCGTGGCGTCGAGGCTGCGGCCGACCTCGGCCAGCAGCCGGTGCAGCCGCGCGAACTGCCGCTCGTCGACCCGCACCGCGGAGCCGAGCAGCGTCAGGCGCCACGCCCGCTCCCGGAAGACCCCCGACATGGTCTTGAGCAGCACGTCGAAGCCCTTGAGCTTGCGCAGCGCGACGAGTGCGCCCTTGTCGGCGGGGTGCTCCCACGCCCGCGAGCTGATGTCCGTCAGCACGACGCGCGAGCGCGCCGGCTTCTTCTCCCCCGATGCCATGGAGGGATCCTGACGTACGACGGCGAGAAAGTCAGCGGTTCGAAAGTCTTGGGTTGGGTCAGCGAGCCACATCCGCGGCACGTGCGGCGGCCTCGATCTCCTCGCGCCGACGGGCCCAGAACGCCGCGTCGGGCCCGTCGGCGGCCATCGCCTCCGCGTCGGTCCCGACCGCTCCGTCGAGCCCCTCACGCAGGATGTCGGCGTGGCCGGCGTGCCGGCTGGTCTCGGCGAGCAGGTGGGTGAGGACGTTGAAGAGCGGCACCTCGGCGTCCCCCCACCACTCCACGCGGCCGGTGCTGTCGAGGTCGAGCGCCTCGACGGTCGCGTCGCCGTGCGCCCAGACCCGGCGATAGCGGTCGACGACGTCGGCCCGCGACTCGTGCTGGGTCGCCCAGCTGTCGGCGTACTGCTCCGCCTCGTCGTCCCACCGCGGCAGGGGCTCCGGGAAGGGGCGGTCGAAGACCTCGCCGAGGTAGCGCGCCTCCCACGTCGCGAGGTGCTTCACCAGGCCGAGGAGGTTGGTCCCCGTGACGGTCAGGGGTCGGCGTACGTCGTGCTCCGAGAGCCCGTCGAGCTTGGCGAGGACCGCCTCGCGCTCGTGCTGGAGGTAGGCGTGGAGGTTGGCCTTGGCGGCGTCGGCGTCCATGAGGGACACCCTGCCACCGCCGCTCCTCAGCCCCCGGACATCGGGATCCGTACGCCGCGCTCGTGCGCGACCTCGGCGGCGCGGTCGTATCCCGCGTCGACGTGGCGGATCACGCCCATGCCCGGGTCGTTGGTGAGCACCCGCTCGATCTTCTCGGCTGCGAGCGCGGTGCCGTCGGCGACCGTGACCTGGCCGGCGTGGAGCGAGCGACCGATGCCGACGCCGCCGCCGTGGTGGAACGACACCCACGTCGCGCCGGACGCGGTGTTGACCAGCGCGTTGAGGATCGCCCAGTCGGCGATCGCGTCGGAGCCGTCGAGCATCGCCTCGGTCTCGCGGTAGGGCGAGGCGACCGAGCCACAGTCGAGGTGGTCGCGGCCGATGACGATCGGCGCCTTCAGCTCGCCGCTGGCGACCATCTCGTTGAACTTCAGCCCCGCGCGGTGGCGGTCGCCGTAGCCCAGCCAGCAGATCCGGGCCGGCAGGCCCTGGAACTGCACGCGCTCGGCCGCCATGTCGAGCCACCTGTGCAGGCGGGCGTACTCCGGCTTCTCGTCGGCCGGGAAGAGGTCCTTGATGGCGCGGTCGGTGGCGGCGATGTCGGCGGGGTCGCCCGACAGCGCCGCCCAGCGGAACGGGCCCTTGCCCTCGCAGAACAGCGGCCGGATGTAGGCCGGGACGAAGCCGGGGAACTCGAACGCCCGGCCGTAGCCGCCCTTGCGGGCCTCGTCGCGGATCGAGTTGCCGTAGTCGAAGACCTCGGCGCCGGCGTCCTGGAACTCGACCATCGCGCGCACGTGCGTGGCCATCGACTGCTGCGCGCGCTTGGTGAACCCACGCGGGTCCTCGGTCCGCTCGCGCTCCCAGTCGTCGTACGCCGTCCCGGCGGGGAGGTAGAAGAGCGGGTCGTGCGCGGAGGTCTGGTCGGTCACGATGTCGACCAGCGGGCCATCGCCCGCCTCGCCACGGGTGAGGTGTCGCTCGAGCAGCTCGGGCAGCACCTCGGCGGCGTTGCCGAGCAGGCCGATCGACAGGCCCCGACGCTCGCCGCGAGCCTCCAGCGCGAGCTCGATCGCGTGGTCGAGGTCACGGGCCTGGACGTCGAGGTAGCGGGTCTCGAGACGGCGGTCGATGCGGTGCTGGTCGCACTCGACGCAGATCGCGACGCCGTCGTTCATGGTCACCGCGAGCGGCTGCGCGCCGCCCATGCCACCCAGCCCGGCGGTCACGGTGATGGTGCCGGCGAGCGTCCCGCCGAAGCGCAGGTCCGCGATCGCGGCGAAGGTCTCGAAGGTGCCCTGGAGGATCCCCTGCGTGCCGATGTAGATCCACGACCCGGCCGTCATCTGGCCGTACATCGTCAGCCCGAGGTCCTCGAGCCGGCGGAACTCCTCCCAGTCGGCCCAGTCGCCGACGAGGTTGGAGTTGGCGATCAGCACGCGCGGCGCCCACGCGTGGGTGCGCATCACCCCGACCGGCTTGCCGGACTGCACGAGCAGCGTCTCGTCGTCCTCGAGGTCGCGCAGCGACCGGACGATGGCGTCGTACGCCTCCCAGCTGCGCGCCGCCTTGCCGGTGCCGCCGTAGACGACGAGGTCCGCAGGGTTCTCGGCGTTGTCGGGGTCGAGGTTGTTCATCAGCATCCGCAGCGGCGCCTCGGTCTGCCACGACTTCGCGGTCAGCTCGGTGCCGGTGGCGGCGTGGATCGGCAATCTCTCGTTGGTCGAGTGTCCCGCGAGGGACGAGCGGGATGTATCGAGACCTTCGTTCACTTCAGTTCTCCGATCACGGACTCGGCGGCGGCCAGGACCGCGCCGGACTGGACGAGCGAGACGGCAGCCTCGATCTCGGGCGAGAGGTGGCGGTCGGGCCCCGGGCCCTGGATCCCAGAAGACCGCAGCAGCTCGACGACCGCCGCGGTGGCGGGCGAGGGGGTCAGGGGCGCGCGCAGGTCGAGCGCGCGGGCGGCGGTGAGCACCTCGACGGCGACCACGCGGGAGAGGCCGTCGACCGAGCGGCGCAGCTTGCGGGCGGCGTTCCAGCCCATCGAGACGTGGTCCTCCTGCATCGCGCTGGAGGGGATGGAGTCCACCGAGGCGGGCACCGCGAGGCGCTTGAGCTCGGAGACGATCGAGGCCTGGGTGTACTGCGCGATCATGTGGCCGCTGTCGACCCCGGGGTCGTCGGCCAGGAAGGGCGGCAGGCCGTGGCTGCGGGCCCGGTCGAGGAAGCGGTCCGTACGTCGCTCGCTGATCGAGGCCACGTCGGCGGCGACGATCGCGAGGAAGTCGAGGACGTAGCCGACCGGGGCGCCGTGGAAGTTGCCGTTGGACTCGACGGTGTCGCCGAGCACGACCGGGTTGTCGACCGCACTGGCCAGCTCGCGACCGGCGACCGTGGCGGCGTGCTCGACGGTGTCGCGGGCGGCGCCGTGCACCTGCGGGGAGCAGCGCAGGGAGTAGGCGTCCTGCACGCGGTTGCAGTCGCCGGTGCGGTGCGAGGCCACGATCGCTGAGCCGGCCATCAGTGCCGTCAGGTTGGCTGCGGACAGGGCCTGGCCGGGGTGCGGGCGGATCGCCTGCAGCTCGGGCGCGAAGACCCGGTCGGTGCCGAGCTGGCCCTCGACGCTCATCGCAGCCGCGACGTCGGCGGTGCGCAGCAGCATCCGCAGGTCGGTGATCGCCATGACCAGCATGCCGAGCATCCCGTCGGTGCCGTTGATGAGGGCCAGGCCCTCCTTGGCGGCGAGCTCGACCGGGGCGAGCCCCGCGGCGGCGAGGGCGTCGGCGGCCGGCACGAGGGTGCCCGACGCGTCGCGCACCTCGCCCTCCCCCATCAGCGCCAGCGCGCAGTGCGACAGGGGCGCGAGATCGCCCGAACACCCGAGCGAGCCGTACTCCCGCACCACCGGCGTGATGCCGTGGGTGAGCAGGCCCGCGAGCAGCTGTGCGGTCTCACGGCGTACGCCGGTGCGTCCCGTCGCCAGCGTCGAGAGGCGCAGCAGCATCAGCGCCCGGACGACCTCCCGCTCGACCTCGGGGCCGGAGCCGGCCGCGTGCGAGCGGACGAGCGAACGCTGGAGCTGGGCGCGCATCTCGGTCGGGATGTGTCGGGTGGCGAGGGCCCCGAAGCCGGTGCTGACGCCGTACGTCGGCGTCTCCCCGGCAGCGAGCGCGTCGACGACGTCGCGGGCGCGGTCGACCGCTGCGAGCGCCTCGCCGGTGAGCTCGACGGGGGCCCCGTCGCGGGCGACCCGCACGAGGTCCTCGAAGGAGACGGGACCGAAGCCGACCCCGATGGCCTGGATGCTCTGCATGGTCCTCATCAAACTCCCGGCGCAGGGTTGCGAACAGACCATCACGGGGTCCTGGTGTCTCGGATCCCAGACTGCCATCAATGATGATGCGCGCGCGCTCGCCGAGGTCTAGCGTCGGGAGGCGGAGCGACCATGACCGACCTTGTGCTCAACGTGGAGGAGCAGCGGGCGCTACGCCACCTGCTGGTCGCGATCCCCTGCCCGGGCACGCCGGTGCCGTCCGTGCACGTGCTCGAGTGGCTGGCGGTGCTGGTCCCGGCCGACACCCTGACAGCCGTCTTCCGCGACCGCGCGCGGTGCGCCCCGCAGCAGACCAGCATCGGACGGGCTGCCACGCTGGCGGACCACGACAGGCTCGAGATCGAGTTCGCCAACGGCGACGACGACGTCGTGCGGGTGACGTGGGCCCGACACCGGACGTCGTTCTCCGAGCGCGACCGTGCCATGGTCCGGCTCATCGCGCCGGCGCTGGCGCGCCTGGTCCACGAACGCCCCGCCCCCACGCCCGCCTGCCTCACCGCGCAGGAACGCACGGTGCTGGGCCGGGTGGCGGCCGGAGCGACGAACGCACAGATCGCCCGCGACCTCGGGATCGCGGAGTCGACCGTCCGCAAGCACCTCGAGCACACCTATCGCAAGCTCGGGGTGAGCGGACGTCTCGCGGCGGTCGCGCGGCTCCAGGAGCGGGACCTGCCCGGGCTCGACCTCAAGGAACGGATCGCCCGCATGGTCTAGTCGGGCGCGCCGAAGGTTCGCACGAACGCGAATGGTGCGGCCGGTGCGGTGCGCCGAGACTCGCAGCAGGCCACCTGTCGCGAAAGGCGTACGCCATGACCCCCCTCCGCCGCACCCTCGCCCTCCTCCTCACCAGCGTCCTCGCGCTTCCACTCGTCGCGACCGTCGCCGACGCCACCCCCGCCGGCAGCGGCCGCTCCGCGCGCGCGTCGGCCGGTCCCCAGGACGACCACGTCAAGGCGGCCGAGGCCGCAGTCGCGTGGCAGCGCATCGCCGTGCGCACCATCTGGTCCGAGACGGTGCCGACGCCGGCACCGCCCGTCGGGTCGATGTACCTCACCTTCACCTCCCTCGCCGTGCACGACGCAGCGCAGGAGGCCCAGCGCAAGGGACGGGTCGCAGCCACGGCAGCCGTTGCCACGGCCGCCCACGACGTGCTGCACGCCTACTTCCCGGCCTCTCGGGCCAACCTCGACGCCGACCTCGCAGCGATGATGGCGCGCGTCCCCGACGGGAAGAAGGCCGAAGCAGGTGCCGCGATCGGCGCCGCTGCGGCGGCCGCGATGATCACCTCGCGGGTGGGCGACGGCCGCTTCGACCCGGCGATCGTCTACCAGAGGACGCCCGGTCCCGGCGTGTGGCAGCCCGCTCCCGGCGGCGTCATGGCACTCGCATGGCTCGGATTCCTCGAGCCGGTCGTCGACGTCGAGCCGGTGGCGCTCGACGGACCCGACCCGCTCGGCAGCGCCGCCTACGCCGGGGACTACGAGGAGGTCGCCGCGATCGGGTCCACGACCTCGACCACACGTACGGCGGAGCAGACCGCGATCTCGCAGTTCTTCGCCAACAACGTCAACGGCGCCTACCGGCTGGCCGTGTGCGAGGTGCTCGACGGCGAGCCGATGGGCCTGCTGCCCACCACCCGGATGTTCGCGCGCATGGACGCCGCGGTCCTGACGAGCTTCATCCAGACGTTCCGGCTGAAGTACGACGTGGGCTTCTGGCGGCCCGGCGAGGCGATCGCAGCGGCGGGCTCCGACGGCAACCCGGACACCGTCCCCCAGACCGGGTGGGTGGCGCTGAACCCCACGCCGGCCTACTCCGACTACACCAGCGGCCATGCAGCAGCGACGTCGCCGTGGGCGGAGGTGGTGCGCCAGACCCTGGGCGACGACACCCCGCTCGTGATCCGCGTCGGCACCCAGGCGCGCAGCTACGCCACGATCTCGGCGCTCGAGCACGACGCGCTGAACGCGCGCATCTGGGGAGGCCTCCACTTCCGCGACGCGATGGACGACGGCTACTTCCTCGGCCACGTGACGGCCCAGCGGGTGATGCGGGTCATCCGCTGACGGCGACCGGCCGGCCCCACCCGTACGGATGACGTCCACGGGCACACACCCGCGAGGTGTGCCACGGTGAAGGACGGGAGGCCCGTCCGGGGTCGCCGGAGGAGGAGGAACGCCATGGGTACGACCGGTTGGATCATCGTCGTGGTCGTCGTCCTGGTCGCGGTGGCGCTTGCCGCCTGGCTCGTGACGCAGCAGCGGAAGAAGAAGCAGCACCAGCACGCCGAGCACCTGCGGGAGGAGGCGCACGCGCACGCCTCGGAGATCCCCGAGGCGCAGGTGCGTGCCCAGGAGACCGCCGCACAGGCCGAGCGGGCCCGGATCGAGGCGGAGCGCGCCCAGCAGCAGGCGCGCGAGGCCGAGGTCGCGGCAACCCACCAGCAGGCCGTGACCGAGGACAAGCTGCGGACCGCCGACGCCGTCGACCCGCGGGTCGACACGTCCTCGACGGACTACACCCCCGGCGACGACACGGGCGCGAGCACGGACCTCGCAGACGGATCGGCGCGGCACCGTGCCGACGGCGGGGAGACGCCCCGCTCCTGACGCGGGGTGCCAGACTGGTGCTCCGTCGTCGTCGTGAAGAAGGAAACCCGTGACCACGTTCATCGTCATCGCCGTCATCGTCCTGGTCGTGCTGGCCGTGGCGTTCGTCGTGATCCAGCGCAAGAACCGCGAGGCCAACATCGAGCGCGCCGACCAGCTGCGCACCAAGGCCGCCACCGAGGCCCAGGGCACGATCGCACCCGCGCAGGAGCGCGCGGCGACGGCTGAGGCGGAGGCCGCCGAGGCACGGGCGATCGCCGAGAAGGCCGAGGCGGAGGCCGAGGCCGCCCGCCTGGAGGCCCAGCAGGTCGAGGCTTCCCACGAGGCGCAGGCCCGTGCTGCCGACCGGCTCGACCCGCGCGTCGACCACAAGGCCGACGACTACGCGCCCCAGGTCGCGGGCACCGTCGACCAGCAGCCCACCGCGCCGTCGGACGTGAACGCCGAGCCCGCCACCGAGCCCGCCACCGAGGCGACCACCGAAGCGCCGGCCACCGCCACCGACGCCGAGACCCCGACAGCCCCGAGCTCCGGCCTCCCGCGCCGCACCCCGGGCGCCCAGGAGATGCCGGGCAGGCCGATCGAGACCGACGGCTCCGGCGGCTGGTTCACCCGCAAGGACAGCGAGCAGTCCTGACGGCGACCCGCCGCACGTCGGTCCGCCGGTGAGCCAGGTCCCCGCCGCCACCCGCACCCTGCGGGTGCTGCGGTTCCTCGCGACCCAGGCTGACCCGGTGCCGCTCGACCGGATCGTGCGCGCCTGCGACCTCCCGCGCAGCACGGCCTACCACCTGCTCAACACGATGATCGACGAGGGCTTCGTCGTGCACCTGCCCGACGAGCACCGCTACGGCCTCGGCGTGGCCGCCTTCGAGGTCGGCAGTGGCTTCACCCGCCAGGAGCCGCTGGCCCGGCTCGCGCGCCGCCCGCTCGCCGAGCTGGTCGACCGGACCGGGCACGGGGCGCATCTCGCGGTGCTCCACGGACGCGACGTGCTCTACGTCGTCGAGGAGCGCGCGCCCGGGCGTCCGCCCCTGGTCACCGACGTCGGCGTACGCCTGCCCGCGCACCTCACCGCCTCGGGGCGCACGATCCTCGCCGCGCTCCCGGCCAGCCAGGTCCGCGCGCTCTACCCCGACCGCAGCGCCTTCGTCGACCGGCACGGCAAGGGGCCGACGTCGCTGAGCGCCCTGCGCACGCTGCTCACCGAGACCCGCCAGCGCGGGCACGCCACCGAGGACGGCGAGGTGACACCGGGCCTGCAGAGCGTCGCGGTGGCCGTGCTCGACCACAACGCACACCCGGTCGCCGGCGTGGCGGTGACGTTCCCGAGCGACGAGGGTGCCGACGTGACCGACATCGCCGCCGCCGTCACGGCGACCGCCTCCCGGTTGAGCCGACGCGTGAGCGGCCCGGCCTCCGCTGGAGTTCAAGTTACCTGCGGGTAGGATTCTTCTCACTCGCTCGAGCCCTGCCGCCCGCACCCGCGACGGATCTATGCTCCGGCTCTGTACGCCCCGACCGAGGAGCACCCCTTCATGCAGATGTTCGCGATCGTCGTCTCGTTCGCACTGACCGCCGTCGCCGTGGCCATGCTGGTCCCGGCCGTACGCCGCATGCTGGGCGTGATCCGCGCGGGCCAGCCGGCCCCGGGGCGCACGGACAACCCGGCCGGGCGCACGACGACGATGCTCAAGGAGACGTTCCTCCACACGCGGATGCTCCAGTGGCACTGGGTCGGCATCATGCACTGGTTCGTCTACGCCGCGTTCCTCTTCCTCAGCACGGCCGTGCTGGCGGCGTACTTCCAGCTCTTCGAGCCGTCCTTCGCGTGGCCGCTGATCGGCCACTGGTACCCCTACGAGTGGTTCAGCGAGCTCATCGGCCTGCTCAGCACGGTCGGCATCGTCTTCCTGATCGTCTACCGCCAGAAGCACCACCCGCGCTCCGAGGGCCGCCGCAGCCGCTTCTTCGGCTCCAACTTCTGGCAGGCCTACTTCGTCGAGGCGCTCGCCCTGCTCGAGGGTGCGGCGATCCTGTTCGTCCGTGCCGCGGAGTGGAAGCTCGACGAGGACGCCGGTCGCAGCCACTACCCGATCGCCTCGTGGATCGGCGACGCGCTCTACCCGAACGACGTCCAGACGCTCGAGAACCTCATCTACGGCATCGCTGCCTTCAAGATCTCGCTCGCGATGATCTGGCTGATGGTGATCGCCCGCAACATCACCATGGGCATCGCGTGGCACCGCTTCACCGCGTGGTTCAACATCTACTTCAAGCGCGAGTCCGACGGCAGCACCGCCCTCGGTGCGATGAAGCCGCTGATGTCGGACGGCAAGGCCGTCACGCTCGACGACATCGACGACCTCGACGAGGACTCGGTGCTCGGCGTCGGCAAGGTCGAGGACTTCTCCTGGAAGGGCATCCTCGACTTCACCACCTGCACCGAGTGCGGCCGCTGTCAGTCGCAGTGCCCCGCCTGGAACACCGAGAAGCCCCTGTCCCCCAAGCTCCTCATCACCGCCCTGCGGGACCACGCGTACGCCAAGCACGACGGCGACCCGGCCCACGCCGAGCGCGAGCTGGTCGGGGTCGGCTCCAAGGGCGAGAGCGGCGGCACGGCCGGCGCCGACGTCCTCGACTACTTCTACAACCCCGAGGACGCGCCCTTCGTCATCGACGAGGACGTGCTCTGGAGCTGCACCTCGTGCGGCGCGTGCGTCCAGCAGTGCCCCGTCGACATCGAGCACGTCGACCACATCATGGACATGCGGCGCTACCAGCTGCTGGTGGAGTCGAACTTCCCCGCCGAGCTCAACCAGCTCTTCAAGGGCCTGGAGAACAAGGGCAACCCGTGGAACATGTCGAGCACCGCTCGCATGGACTGGGCCAAGGGCCTCGACTTCGAGGTGCCGGTCGTCGGCGAGGACCTGGAATCCCTCGAGTCGGTGGACTGGCTGTTCTGGGTCGGCTGCGCCGGGGCGTACGAGGACCGCGCGAAGAAGACCACGCGTGCGGTCGCCGAGCTGCTCGACATGGCCGGCATCTCCTTCGGCGTGCTCGGCAACGGCGAGACCTGCACCGGCGACCCGGCCCGTCGCGCCGGCAACGAGTTCGTCTTCCAGGGCCTGGCCCAGCAGAACGTCGAGACCTTCAAGGAGTACAAGGTCAAGAAGGTCGTCTCGACCTGCGCCCACTGCTTCAACACGCTCAAGAACGAGTACAAGGACTTCGGCATCGAGCTCGAGGTCGTCCACCACACCCAGCTGCTCAACCGCCTCGTGCGCGAGGGCAAGCTGACCCCCGTCACCGACGGCGCGGGTGCGGCGAAGCGCTCGATCACCTACCACGACCCGTGCTACCTCGGTCGCCACAACCAGGTCTACTCGCCCCCGCGCGAGCTGCTCCAGGTCCTGCCGGGCGCGGAGTTCGTCGAGATGGAGCGCAACTCCGAGAAGTCCTTCTGCTGCGGCGCCGGCGGCGCGCGCATGTGGATGGAGGAGAACATCGGCGAGCGGATCAACATGAACCGCACCAAGGAGGCCGTCGGCACCGGCGCCGACCAGATCGCCGTCGGCTGCCCCTTCTGCCGCGTGATGCTCTCCGACGGGCTCACCATGCAGCAGAGCAAGGGCGAGGCGCGCGAGGAGGTCGAGGTGCTCGACGTCGCGCAGATGCTGCTGGCCTCGGTGAAGGGCGAGCAGGCGACCAAGGCCGCTCCCGGCTCCTCGGCTGCGGCTGCTGCGGCTCCCGCAGCGGCGACTGCGACCGCCACGGACGTAGCCACCAAGGACGAGCCGGAGGCCGGGGACGTCACCGTCACCGAGGACACCGTCACCGAGACCGCCGACGTCGGCCCCGCCGCCAAGGCGTCGGGGGGCTCGTCGCTCTTCGACACGCCTGCACCCGAGGAGCCCGCGCCCGCGAAGCCCGCCGAGTCGGGCTCGCTCTTCGACACCCCCGCGCCCGAGCCCGCCCCTGAGCCCACCGTCGAGGCTGAGTCTCCCAGCGACTCAACCCCGAGTTCGCCCGCCGAGACCCCCGCCACGACCGACCTCGGCGCGGGCGGATCCCTCTTCGACCTCGGCACCCCCAGCGAGCCGGAGGCCGCGGCCGCAGAGCCCGCCGTCGCCGTTGAGTCTCCCAGCGACTCAACCCCCAGCACGCCCGCCGAGACGCCCGCCACCGACCTCGGCGGCGGCGGATCGCTCTTCGACATCGCCGCGCCCGAGGCGCCTGCCCCCAAGGCCGCGGAGCCGGCGCCCGCGGCCACGCCCGAGCCCGAGGCGAAGGCTGCGCCGGAGCCCGCACCGGTCGCCGAGGCCGAGCCGGAGGAGCCGGTCGCGGCTGCGACCGAGCCGCCGGTGGAGCCTGCCCCGGCGTCGAGCGGTACGACGTCCACGCCGACCACCGACGCCGACCTGTCGAGCCTCGGCTCGCTGTTCGACCTCGAGGCGCCGACCCCGACGGCCGCTCCCGCTGCCAGCGCACCCGCGCCGGTTGCCGAGCCCGCGCCGGCAGCTGAGCCCGAGCCTGAGGCAGCGCCTGAGGCAAAGGCCGAGCCCGAGCCCGAGCCCGCCCCCGAGGAGCCGGCAGCTGCCGCGCCGGCCGCACCGGCGTCCAGCGGTGCCGCCTCGACTCCGACGACCGACGTCGACATCTCCGGTCTCGGGTCGCTGTTCGACCTCGAGGCGCCCGCCACGACGCCGGCGCCCGCGGCCAGCGCACCTGCGCCGGTTGCGGAGCCCGAGGCGGAGGCGACGCCCGAGGTGGAGGCGACGCCCGAGCCGGGGCCGGAGGCCCCGGTCGAGGCCGAGGCCGAGGCCCTCGCGAGCGAGGCCGAGCCGGAGGCAGCGGCACCCAGCGCGCCGCCGAGCGGCGCGGACCTCAGCCGGGCAGCGACCTTCGCCGATCCCGAGGACTCCGCTCCCGAGGCGCCCGCGGCAGAGGCACCCGCCAGGGATCCGGAGACGGTGCTCGACGCCGACGACGCTCCGGCCGACGAGCCGGTAGCCGAGGAGTCGGACAAGCCCGAGGAGCAGGCGGCCACCGAGCCGGCCCCGTCCACCGACGGCCCGGCCCACACGCCGCGTACGGACGTCGACATCAGCGGTTCGGGCTCGCTCTTCGACCTCTGACCCCCGTCCAGCGTCATACGAACCCGCACCGATCGGTGCGGGTTCGTATGACGTTCGGGTCAGGCAGTACGGCCGCGTGACATCACGCCGATGTCAGATGACGTCATCTCGCCATTGACATGACATCACTGTGATGTCACAATGGTGCACATGGACATCACGCCGTACGTCGACTCCCTCCGCCGCGACCTCGTCGCCGCGGCCGAGGCGGGCGGTGACGAGCTCAAGCAGGCCGCCGAGCGCCTGGCCTACGCCCTCGACCCGAGTGCGCGCCTCGCGCTGATGGAGGCCATCTCCCACGCCGCGGCGGAGATCACCGCCGAGCTGCCCGACGGCAGCGTCGACGTACGCCTGGTGGGTCGCGAGCTCGACTTCGTCGTCGAGGTCGCCCCGCCGAGCGCAGTTCCCGCCCCGCCTCCCCCGCCCGCGCCCCCGGCGCCGCCGGAGGACGAGGACGGCGACCTGGCCCGGATCACCCTCCGCATCCCGGAGGCCGTCAAGGCCCGGGCCGAGGAGCGGGCCGCCGCCGCCGGGCAGAGCCTCAACACCTGGCTCGTCGGCGTCGTGCGAGCCGCCTCCAACGACCACGCGATCAACATCGACGTCGACCTCAGCAGCATCCCGTTCGTCGGCTACGACCCGTTCGCCGCCACCAGGCAGCAGGGGCACGGCAACGCGAGGCGGATGACCGGCTGGCTCTGACCGCTGGCCCCACCCCCGCCCACCCACGACACCGCACCACAGCGGACCGGCACCGGCCGGCCCGTCGGACGAGCACACCCTCACACCGACCGGAGACACCGATGAGCCAGCACCTCGACCGCAGCTTCGACACCCCCGAGCCGATCGACCTCTACGTCGAGAACGGTCGCGGCCTCGTCGACATCACCGCCACGTCCACCACGGAGACGACCGTCCGGATCACCGGCGAGCGCGCGGAGGAGTACGACGTCCGCGACCTGTCGGAGGGCCACGGGCCGCGCCGCATCGCGATCATCGCGCCCCCGCGCAGCGGCGGCTTCTTCGGCAAGGACCCCCGCGCGGAGGTCGTCGTCGAGGTGCCGGTGGCCAGCCGGGTCGACGCCAAGGTCGGCAGCAGCGACGTACGCCTCCACGGACGCTTCGACGACACCCGCGTAGACGCAGGGTCGGGCGACATCTCCCTCGACGTCATCGACGGCGACACCGTCGTCCAGTCGGGGTCCGGCGACCTCGTCGCCGAGCACCTCGCCGGCGAGGCACGGGTCAAGACCGGCTCGGGCGACGTCCTCGTGCGCCGTGCCGTCTCCAGCCTGGTCGTCACGACCGGCAGCGGGGACGTGCGCGTCGGCGTGGCCGGCGACGAGGTGGCCATCAAGACCGGGTCCGGCGACGCCCAGGTCGGCACGCTCGACGGCGAGGCCGTCTTCACCACGGGGTCGGGCGACCTCGTCGTCGGCGAGGCCGCGTCGGGGCGGGTGACCGCCCGGACGGCCAGCGGCGACGTCCGCATCGGCGTACGCGCCGGGACGCCGGTGTGGACCGACGTCCGCACCGCGAGCGGGCGGCTGTCGTCGAGCCTGCCGTCGACGGGCGAGCCCGCTGCCGACCAGCCCTACCTCGAGGTGCGCGCCACCACCGCCTCGGGCGACGTCACCCTCCACCAGTCCTGACGCACTCCCACCGAGAAGGAAGGAGCACGACCATGTACGAGTCCCTCACCGACCTCGAGCTCATCGCCCGTCACCGCATCGCCGAGCGCGTGCGCTACTCGCCGCGCGCCCCGAAGCGCCGCTGAGCCGCAGCGGCGTCGCGGTTCAGGACCGCATCGCGACGCCGCGGCGCCAGTAGCCCATGAAGGCCACGCGGCTGCGGTCGAAGCCGAGCTCGTTGACCAGGTGCCGTCGCAGGCCGGTCACGACCTTCGACTCCCCCGCGATCCAGGCGTAGGTCCCGCCGACACCGCCGGCGTCGTCCGCGACCTCCTCGCCCGAGGACGAGTAGGACGGCGTCTCCCACAGGTCGGGGTCGACCTCGTCCGGGGCGACCTCGACCGTCGCGCCGGGGATGCCGAGGTGCGCCACCACCGCGTCGTGGAGGCCGAGCCCCAGCTCGGCGCCCTCCCGGGCCAGCCACACGACCTCGACGCCGGCGGGACGGCGTACGTCCTGGACGTCGGCGGCCACAGGCACCTCGAGGAACGCCGTGCCGCGCGCGTCGTCGGGCAGCTGCTCGAGCACGGAGCAGATGGCCGGCACCGCGGTCTCGTCGCCCACCAGCAGCAGGTCCGAGCCCGGGGTCGGGTCGAACTCGATGCCGCCGTAGGGGAACCCACGACGCGGCGCGAGCACCACGATCCGGTCACCCGGAGCAGCCGTCGAGGCCCACAGCGACCCGGGGCCGACGAGGTCGCCCTCGAGGTGGAGCACCATGTCGACGACGAAGGTGGTCTGCGCGCCCGAGCCGCGCACGTCGCGGATCGTGTAGGTCCGCATGTGGCCGCGCTCGGAGGCGGGGCGGTCCAGCCAGGTGGCCAGCCACGTCTCGTCCGCGCCCTCGGTCGAGGTCATCCCACCCGTCTCCGGGTCGGGGAAGACCAGCTTGATGCGCTGGTCGTAGCGCGGGCCGTCGACGCCGAAGTGCGCCAGCTCGGGACCGCCGAGCTCGACGCGCGCGAAGGTCGGGCTGAGCCGTTCGACCGAGACCACCTCGACGTCGGCGAGCAGCATGGGGAGCACGGAGGTGGTCACGGTCATCGGGTCTCCTTGACGGGGCTGGCGGGGGCGGGCACGGGGGTGTGCCGTCCCACGGGTACGACGAGCGGCGTGTGCGACACCGGGTCGTCGATCACGCGGTTGTCCAGGCCGAACACGGTGCGCACGACCTCCTCGGTGACCACCTCGCGCGGCGTGCCCTCGGCCACGATGCGGCCGTGGAGCAGGGCCACGAGGTGGTCGGCGTAGCGCGCGGACAGGTTGAGGTCGTGGAGCACCATCACGATCGTGGTGCCGCGACGGGCGTTGAGCTCGGCGAGCAGGTCGAGCATCTCGACCTGGTGGGCCACGTCGAGGTAGGTGGTCGGCTCGTCGAGCAGCAGCAGGTCGGTGCCCTGGGCGAGCGCCATCGCGATCCAGACGCGCTGGCGCTGGCCACCGCTCAGCTCGTCGACCAGGCGGTCTGCGAGCTCGAGGGTGTCGGTGAGCACGAGCGCCTCGGCCACGGCCTGCTCGTCCTCCTGGCGGGTCCGGCCGAGTAGACCGAAGGGGCCGTGGTGCGGGTGGCGGCCGCGTCCGACGAGGTCGGCGACGGTGACCCCCTCGGGCGTGATCGGGTTCTGCGGGAGCAGGCCGAGGGTGCGCGCCACCTGCTTGGTGGGCAGGCGGTGGATCGCCTCGCCGTCGAGCAGCACCGCGCCCGACCGAGGGCGCAGCAGACGGGCGAGCCCGCGCAGCAGCGTCGACTTGCCGCACGCATTGGCGCCGACGACGACGGTGACCTTGCCGTGCGGCACCTGCAGGTCCAGGTCGCGTACGACGTCGGTGTCGGCGTAGCCGAGCGTGAGGCCGCTCGCCTCGAGGCGGGCGCTGCCGGTGCCGGTGGGGTCGGCGGGGTTCATGCCGCCCTCCTTCCACGGAGTCCGTGACGGGGGCCGCGGGCGAGCAGCCAGAGCAGGAACGGTGCGCCGAAGGCGCCGGTGACGACGCCGACGGGAAGGTTGAGGTCCGGGACGGCGTAGGCACCGATGTGGTCGCCGACCAGCACGATCACGGCGCCGACGAGGCCGGCGGCGGGCAGCGTCGTACGCCCTCGGTTGAGCGCCCGGGCGATCGGGCCCGACAGGAAGGCCACGAAGGCGACCGGCCCGGCGGCAGCGACACCGACGGCGACGAGGAGGACGCCGATCAACATCAACAGCTCGGTGCGCGCGCGGCCCACGCCGAGGCCGGCTGCGGCGTCGTCGCCGAGCTCGCTGACCGGGAGGGAGCGCGCGGCCCACGCAGTGGCGGGCAGCAGGACGGCAAGGGCGACGGCCAGCAGGCCGATGCCCGCCCAGGCGACGCCGTTGACGCTGCCGGTGAGCCAGCGCAGGACCAGCTGGACGTCGTACTCGTCGACGCGGGTGAAGACGTACTGGATGACCGACTGCATCGCGGCGGCCAGCCCGATGCCGGCCAGCACGAGGCGGAAGCCGCCGTGGTCGCCGGCGACGGCGCGGACCAGGAGCGCGACCCCGAGGGCCCCGGCCACCGCGGCGGCGGAGACCGACCAGCCCGACCAGCCGGCGAGCGCGATCGCGGACACGGCGGCGGCGCTCGCGCCGAGGCTGACCCCGACGATGTCGGGGCTGGCCAGCGGGTTGCGCAGGGTGGTCTGGAAGATCGCGCCGCCCACGCCGAAGGCGACGCCGACGAGCACCGCCAGCACGGCGCGCGGCAGCTTGGACTCCATCACGATGTAGGTCGCTCCGGGGATCTGCTCACCGCCGAGGATCCGCACGAAGTCGGGGATCGTGACGGTGTAGTCGCCGAGCAGGACGCGCACCGCGAAGGCGCCGACGAGGGCGAGGACGAGGCCCGCCACCAGGCGGCGGTGGTGGACCCGGGGCGCGCGACGCGCACGGCGTACGACCTCGACGGCGTCGGGAGCGGTCGGTGCCTGGCTGCGCTCGAGGGTGAGGCTCACAGGGCCCTCCCGGTGCGGCGGACGAGGGCGATGAAGACGGGTACGCCGACGGCGGCGGCCATGATCCCGACCTGGACCTCCGACGGCGGCAGGACGACGCGGCCGACCGTGTCGGCGACCACCACGAGCACCGCGCCGGCGAGCATCGAGAAGGGCAGCACGCGCACGTGGTCGGGGCCGACGAGGCTGCGCACGACGTGCGGGACGACGAGGCCGACGAAGGCGATCGGGCCGGCGAGCGCGGTGGCGGTGCCGGCGAGCAGGACGACGGCGAGGCCGACGACGACGCGGTCGCGAGTGGTGCGGCGGCCGAGCCCGCGGGCGAGGTCCTCTCCGAGCGCGAGGGTGTTGAGCAGGCGGGCTCCGGCGAGCGCGAGCACCGCGCCGACGAGGAGGAAGGGCAGGCCGGTCAGCAGCACGTCGAGGCCGCGGCCGCCGATGGTGCCGACCTGCCAGAAGCGGAAGGACTCCATCGTCTTGCGGTCGGCGAGGAGCAGGCCGGTGGTCCAGCTGCTCAGGCCTGCGGTGAGCGCCGCACCGGTGATCGCGAGCTTCATCGGGGTCGCGCCCTCACGCCCGATCGAGCCGATCGCGTGCACGAGGAAGGCGGCGACGGCGGCGCCGACGAAGGCGACCGGCAGCAGCTCGGCCAGGCCGGTCGTGCCGAGGAGCGTGAGGGCCACGACCATCGCGAAGGTGGCGCCGGCGTTGACGCCGAGGATGCCCGGGTCGGCCAGCGGGTTGCGGGTCAGGCCCTGCATGAGCGCACCCGCGAGCCCGAGCGCGGCGCCGACGGCGAGGCCCAGGAGGGTGCGGTCCAAGCGCGCCTGCACGACCGGGTGGAGCGGGTGGCTGCTGTCCCAGACCGCGTCCAGCGGCACCGCCCGCGCCCCCACGAGGAGCGACAGTGCCGCAGCACCCACCAGCGCCGCGACCGCGATCGCGACGCTGGCGGGCAGTGCGGGTCGCCGCCCCCGGCCTCCCCCCAGGGGACCGGAGGCGGCTTCCCGCGCCAGGGGGAGGGTGCTCACTCAGGCGCCCTCGATGGCCTCGACGACGTTGGGCACGAAGTCGCTGATGATGACCGGGATCGACAGCGGCGTGGGGTTGGTCGACGCCATCGCCGTCGCCTTGTCGGCCTCGGCGTAGAAGTGGCCCTCGGCGACCGCGGGGATCGCGCCGACGAGGCGGTCCTGCTCGATCTGCGCCACGTCGTCGGACGACTCGACCCAGGTGATGAAGACGTCCGAGCCCAGCTCGCTGGCCTGCTCGGCGGAGACCGTGCCGTAGAACTCGCCCGGCTTGATCGCGTCGGCGACCGCGGGGGCGTCGACCATCCCGAGGTCACGCATGAAGGACACCCGCGGGTCGGCCGGGGCGTAGATGCCGACCGTGGAGAGGTCGGCGGGGGTCAGGTAGCCGTAGATCAGCTCGGCACCGTCGAGCTCGGGGTTGGCGGCGCTCGCCTCCTCGATGGTGGCCTCGGTCTCGGCGGTCACCTCCTCGGCGAGCGCGGTGCGGCCCAGCGCCTGGCCGATCATCTCGAGCGAGGTCTGCCAGTTGGTCGTCCACGGTGCCTCGGGGTATGCCACGACCGGCGCGATCTTGGAGAGCTTGGCGTACTCCGCCTCGGTGATGCCGGAGTTGGTCGCCAGGATCAGGTCGGGCGCGAGCTCGGCGATCTCGTCGATCGGGGCGCCGTCGGCGTCGTCGTACCTCACCGGCGCCTCGGCGCCGGCCTCCTCGATCGCGGCGTCGAACCACGCGGTCGAGCCGGCCTCGTTGCCGCCCCAGGTGATCTTGGTGGCACCGACCGGCACGACGCCGAGGGCGACCGCGCTGTCCTGGTCGGTCCAGCCGAGGGTGGCCACGCGGGTGGGCTCGGCCTCGATCGTCGTCTCGCCGAGCGCGTGCTCGATGGTCACCGGGAACGCGTCCGGGTCGACGCTCGTCGTCGTGGTCGGGTCGGCCGCATCGGCGGCGGCGTCGGTGGATCCGGTGCTGCAGCCGGTGAGGGCGGCGACCAGGAGGGTCGCGGCGGCCAGCGGCGCGGCGAGGGTTCGCTTCATCAGATTGCTCCGTGCAGAGTGTGAGGGTGACCTAAGTAAGGCCAGCCTAACCACACCTCTTCGCAATTAGGCAACGCGGGTGTGCCGTAATCCGACAGGTGGACACCGGAGCAGTCCACCGGGACGTGGCTCCCCGGGCTGGGCGGGAGAGGGCGTACGCCTCAGACGGACGTGCGGTGGAAGTTCCGGAAGGAGCGGCTCGGGGTCGGACCCCGCTGGCCCTGATAGCGCGAGCCGTACTTCTCCGAGCCGTAGGGGTGCTCGCTCGGCGAGGAGAGCCGGAAGAAGCAGAACTGGCCGATCTTCATGCCGGGGTAGAGCTTGATCGGCAGGGTCGCCACGTTCGCGAGCTCGAGGGTCACGTGCCCGGAGAACCCCGGGTCCACGAACCCCGCGGTCGCGTGGGTGAGCAGCCCGAGCCGACCCAGGGAGGACTTCCCCTCGACCCGCGCAGCGATGTCGGCGGGCAGCGACACCACCTCGTACGTCGACCCGAGGACGAACTCGCCCGGGTGCAGGATGAACGGCTCGGCGCCTTCCGGCTCGACCTCGCGGGTCAGCTCGGACTGGTCGGCGGCGGGGTCGATGTGGGGGTAGCGGTGGTTCTCGAAGACGCGGAAGAACCGGTCGAGGCGTACGTCGACGCTGGAGGGCTGCAGCATCGCGGGGTCCCACGGGTCCAGCGCGATCCGGCCGGCGTCGATCTCTGCGGTGATGTCGCGGTCGGAGAGCAGCACGCGGCCGACCCTAGCCCTCGTTCGGGTCCGCGGGGAGGGCTGATCACAATGGTGGGGTGAGCTTCCACCGCTACGTCGCCCTGGGCGACTCCTTCACCGAGGGCGTCGGCGACCCCGACCCGACGCGCCCCAACGGCCTGCGCGGCTGGGCCGACCGGGTCGCCGAGGTCCTCGCGCAGCAGACCGACGAGTTCGGCTACGCCAACCTCGCCGTGCGCGGACGCAAGCTCGGCCCGATCGTCGCCGAGCAGCTCGACGCCGCGATCGCCCTCGAGCCGGACCTCGTGACCATCCACGGCGGCGGCAACGACGTCCTGCGCCCCCGCGTCGACATCGACGCCCTCGCCCGGACGTACGACGACGCCATCGCGCGCCTGTCCGCGACCGGGGCGCGGGTCGTCATGTTCACGATCTTCGACCCGGGCGGGCGCGGGATCTACGGACCCGTGCGCGGGCGGATGGCGATCTTCAACGAGTGGGTGCGCGAGATCGCCGACCGGCACGGTGCCACCGTCGTCGACATGTGGCGCATGCGCGACATCGAGATCGCCGGCGTGATGGACACCGACCGGATGCACCTCAACCACCACGGGCACACCCACATGGCCCACGCCGTCCTCGAGGCGATCGGCGTCGAGCACGGGCTCGAGCCCGTCGCCGTCGGGCCCCTCCCCGTCCTCGGGCGGCGCGAGCAGTGGCGCGCCAACGCGCAGTGGACCCGCGAGTTCCTCGTGCCGTGGGTGCACCGCCGGGTCACCGGGCGCTCCTCGGGCGACACCGTCTCCGCGAAGCATCCCCACCTATCGCGGCTGACGTAGCCCGGCTCGGGTAGCATCTGGCCCGCTGTCCTCGGACGGCATGCGGATGTAGCTCAGCTGGTAGAGCGCGACCTTCCCAAGGTCGATGTCGCGAGTTCGAATCTCGTCATCCGCTCCAGTCCTTCCTCGTCGGGCGTCGCCGCCCGCGCTCGTCGCGTTCCCCGGGGAACCTCGAGCCTCACCCCCGAAACTTCGCACTGGAACCTCCAGTTTCCCCGGGTACCCGGGGATCGCGACATGGGACAGATGGGGAACTTGCGCCTTCTGGGGCCAGAGAGGACAGTGAGTCGTCCGCGTTCTCGGATCGAAGGTCCTTCCCCCATGCCTGATCTCCTGCCCGATCTCCCCCGCCCCCTCCCCCGCTTCCTCGCCCGCGTCGTCGCCCACCGCATCGCCGGTGACGACGTACGCCGTCCGCTCTGGCGCCACCCGGTCGCGATCGCGACGGCCGCGCTCGCGCTCACCCTGGGCGCGGTCCCCCTCCTGCCCGACGACGACGCCGACCGCGACGGCATCGCCCCGTCCGCCGAGACGACGGAGACCCCCGGAGCCATCGGCCGCGGCGAGCTGACCCCGGAGATGCGCCGCGAGATCGACCGCGTCCTGGCCGAGGGCACCGCGCTCGACCGCGCGCAGGGGCGTACGGCGCTGGCGCGGGCATCCGTGCGGTGCGCCACGTTCGAGGGACAGCGCTACTGCCTCGGCTTCGGCTGGACCAACCAGAGCCGCGAGGCCCTCGCCGCCCGCCTCGAGACCCAGCCACGGGCCCGTCGCGCCGAGCGCACCGGCGGTCTCGACGCGGACGGCCTGCTCGCCCGCGCCAGCGCCCGCACGTCGACCGCGCGCACCGAGGCCGAGCGCACCGAGCTGACGATGGCGGCCCGCTCGGTCGGCAAGGTCTGGCTGCTGCGCCACGAGATCCAGGGCGTCGAGCTTCCCGCCGACTTCGCGGCGAAGTATCCCGAGCTCGCCGCCACCGCCAGCGCCCGCGGCGGCTTCGGCGGGAAGTACCCCGAGAAGTACGCGATCATGGACGAGTCGCAGGTGCAGTCGCAGAACACGACCTACTGGTGCGGCCCGGCCGCGATGCAGGCCATCGGCTGGGGCAACGACCAGAAGCGCAAGAACCAGACCTACTGGGCCCGCCGCCTCGGCACCACCACCGCCGGCACGGCCATCACCGACATGGTGCGCGTGGTCAACAACAAGACGTCGTACGACGACGAGGCGCACGCCGGCCCCTACGTCGTGCTCGACATCAGCGACTTCACCTTCAAGCAGTGGTACCGCCTCATGATGCGCCATGTCCACGACTACCAGGCGCCCGTCGTCCTGCACCCGGTGCTGCTCAAGCAGTACTACCCCTACCTCGACGACGACGCGTCCGGCCACTTCCAGGTCGGCCGCGGCTTCGACCAGGACCCGGACGGCAACCGCAAGATCGGCTACTTCGAGCCGTGGGACCAGTCGCGCTTCGACCCCAGTGAGCCGGCGATCGGCCGCGTCCAGTGGCGCAACGCCTACAAGTCCTACCGCGCCAACCTCGACCACTTCCAGCACAACGTCGGCGTCTGACGTGTCGGTGCGTACGACGATCGCGCTGGCGCTGCTCGTCGCGCTCGCGGGGTGCGGCGCCGACGAACCGGTCGACGGTCCCGCGCCTACGACCCCGGCCAGCAGCACGAGCGAGGCCCCGGGCGAGACGCCAGCCGCGCCCACCGGCGGCACCGTGGAGGAGCCCGCGGTCGTCGAGCCGACGCCGGGCCCGCTCGAGTGGCGCGACACCGGCGTCCCGACCGACACCCGCTACGTGAGGGGCCCGGAGTGGGAGGCCCTCGCCGACGCCGGCGACACGCAGGTCGAGCTCACCCGCGACGGCGACGCCGTCACGGTGGAGGCGGGCGGCGGTCGCACGATCTCCGAGGTGCTGATGAGCACCGACTGGGCGGTCGTGGTCAGGCAGGACCGGACCGAGACCGCTCCCAGCGAGGTCGTCGCCGTCGACCTCGACACCGGCGCACAGCGTGACGTGGTGTCCCCGCCCGCACCGAGCGGGGGCTCGTGGGCGCTCACCGCCGGCGACCTCTACCACCCGACCTACGTCGACGACGCCTACTGCCTCGCGACCGGCGCCCTGGCCGACGGCAACGGCGAGGACGGCTGGTGCGCACCCGACCGGTCCGGCTTCTCCGGGCTCACCGCCAGCGCGTACGGCGTCGGCATCATGACCTTCGACGACGCGCGCCCGGTCGCCTGCCGCACGGTCAACCTCCTCGACGCCAGCGGCCTCCCGCAGCCGGTCGAGGGCGCGGCGGACTGCACCGCCTGGGACGTCGCCGCCACCGTCGACGGGGCGCTGTGGTCGGAGGTGCCCCGGCCGCGCCGGCAGGAGGATGCACGGTTCCTCGCCTCGGCGGACGGCACCTACTTCGACCTCGGCCCCGGCACGACCGGCACCGCGGTCCCGTGCGGCGACTCGGTCTTCTTCGTCCGTGACCCGCAGGGTGACGACGAGCCCGCCCGGTTGATGCGGTGGACGCCGGAGCGCACCCTCGAGGTCGCCTACGAGTCCGCCTCCGTCGGCAACGCCTTCCTCGGCGAGCCCGTCTGCGGCGGCGACGTCCTCACCCTCACTTCCTTCGGCGAGCAGGGTGACGAGCACGTCTGGGCGGCAGTCGGCTAGCGCCCTCGACGCAGCTCGGGCCCTGCTTCACGCCCCACGCCAACCCGAGGCGGCACGAGCGGGGCACACCCCGTCCTCGCGCCGAGAATGTTGATGAAACTCTGCGCGAACCAGCGTTTCGTGCTGCCTCCGATGCTTCTCTAGGCTCGCGCAGCCTCGCCCATCTCCGGGCCACGGCTTGACAGGAGCCTCCTCGCGTGAAGTCCGCTGCCCGTCCCTGCACCCTGCCGGTCCGCGCCTCGGCCGGCCCCCTGGTGGTCCTCGCCCTGGCGCTCATCGCCGCACTCCTGGGTGCCGTGGCGACCAGCCCGACCGGTGCGGCCGAGCAGCCTCCCCGCGCCGATCCGGCCCTGTCGGACGATCGGCCGAACATCGTGCTGGTCATGGCCGACGACATGCGAGCCGACGACCTGCGATTCGCACCGTCCATCCGCCGGTTGGTCGCGCGCAGGGGCGTGCGGTTCGAGAACTCGTTCTCCTCCTACCCCCTGTGCTGCCCTGCCCGTGCGTCCCTCTACACCGGCGTCTACCCCCACAACCACGGGGTCATGTGGCACCTCCGGCCCTTCGGCTACGGCTCGTTCGACGACTCCAGGACACTGGCCACCTCTTTGAGCGAGGCCGGCTACCGGACCGGCTTCGTGGGCAAGTACCTCAACGGCTACGGCTCCATGCGAGCGAAGACCACGGGACGTCCTTCGTGGAAGCACGTGCCGGACGGTTGGACCGACTGGATCGGGGCGCTGGACAACCCGGGTGGCCACCGGTTCCACGGCGACACCTACAACTACTTCGACACTGCGTACAACGTCGACGGCCGCATCGACAACCGCTATCGCGGCCGCTACCAGACGCATGTGGTCGGCGACTTCTCGGTGCGTCTCGCGAAGAAGTACGCACGCTCCGACCGGCCGTTCTTCCTGAACGTGAACTACGTCGCACCGCACCACGGCGGTCCGAGGGAGGATGACGACATCCGCTGGATCCGCCGTCGTGACGGCCGGATGGAGGAGTACGAGAGCCCGGCGCGCCCGGCGGGCGTGCGCGGCCGCTTCGACTCCGCGGTGTCCCACGGCGCCGGCGTGCCACGCTCGGGCCGCCTGGAACGCGACGTGAGCGACAAGCCCACCTACTTCTCGAAGCTTCCTGACGCCAACCACCGGGAGCTGACCGCCCTGCGCGAGCTCACCCGCCAGCGAGCCGAGGCCATCTCGGTGATGGACGCCCAGGTACGTCGCCTGGTGAAAGCCCTCGAGCGCTCGGGGGCCTGGGAACGCACTGTCTTCGTCTTCACCTCCGACAACGGCTACTTCCTGGGCGAGCACCGCAAGCGCACTGGCAAGACGCGAGCCCACGAGCCCTCGCTGCGGGTCCCGCTGGTCGCCTCGGGCCCGGGCATCCCCCGGGGGGAGCGCCGTTACGACCCGATCACGACCGTCGACCTCACCGCGACGATCGTCGACCTCGCCGACGCCGATGCGCCCATGGAACCCGACGGCGCGTCACGGCTCCAGACCATGCTCGGGGGCGACCGGGGGTGGGACTCGCCCGTGTTGACCGAGTCGGCGATCCCGGGGCGCGCAGCGGGGTGGAGCAAGGGGCGCACGAGCGTGGGGGTCCGAACCTCGCAGTACTCGCTCATCCTCAACGGCCCGTGGAGCAACGAGCTGTACGACCTCGTGGCCGACCCGCTCCAGGAGCACAACGTCTACGCCGATCCCGCCCACGCTGCGGCACGTCAACAGCTGCGCGACGTCGTCACGCAGATCCAGGACTGCTCGGGAGACTCCTGCCGGCCCCCGCTGCCCAGCGGCCTCGCCGCCGGTCCGACGCTCGTCGCGGATCGCACCCAGCACTACTGGCGCTCCCTCGCCGAGGCGTACGGATACTGAGCACACCGTCGTGCAGCGACTCCGCGGGAAGCCGATGGTTGCGTGGGCTAACGTCGGCTGACGTGAGCTTCACCGGATTCCCCGTCGCCGCGCTCGACTTCTACGACGACCTCGAGATGGACAACACCAAGTCGTTCTGGGAGGCCCACAGGGGCGTCTGGAAGGAGTCCGTCGAGGCGCCGATGAAGGCGCTCGTCGCCGAGCTCGAGCCGGAGTTCGGCCCCGCCAAGGTGTTCCGCCCCTACCGCGACGTGCGCTTCGCCAAGGACAAGACGCCCTACAAGACCCACCAGGGCGCGTACGTCGCCGCGGCGCCGTCGACCGGGTGGTACTTCGAGATCTCCGCGCGCGGCACCCGTGTCGGCGCGGGGTTCTACGACGCGGACGGCCCGAGGCTGGCGGCGATCCGCGAGGCGATGGCCGACGAGAAGTCCGGCAAGGCGCTCGAGCGGCTCCTCAAGCGCCTGGAGAAGGACGGCTTCGAGCTGGGCGGCGAGCGGCTCAAGACGTCGCCGCGCGGCTGGCCCGCCGACCACCCCCGGATCGAGCTGCTGCGCTGCAAGCAGCTCATCGCGAACAGGTCCTACGGCTTCGAGGCCGACGCCATCGACGCCGGTCTCGTCGACCGGGTCCGGGCGGACTGGAAGACCCTGCGCCCGCTTGTCAGTTGGCTGCGCGCCGTCGACCCGGGCTAGTCGGCGACGAGAGTTCGGCTCGACGTCCCGCGACGTTCACGCACCCGACGCCGTACGCCGCGACGCTGGCCCCATGGCCAAGAAGCTGTTCCTGCTGCACATCGGCCCGGCCCCCGTCGACGTGAGTGCGATGACCGACGCACTGGCCCTGGGACGGATCGTCGTCCCCGACGTCGATGCCGAGGTCCTCGACCACGCCGGCATCGAGATCCGTCGGACCCACAAGGCCGCCGGCCTGAAGCGCAAGCACGTCGAGGGCGCGTGGGCGAAGGTCTGCCGCAGGGCCCACAAGAGCGGGTCCGACTGCTTCGCCAGCGTGCCCGACTTCTTCGGGGCGACGCCGGAGCAGGCAGCCCTCGCGCTCGACGGCCTCGCCGGGTTCCGCGTCGTGCTCGTGGTCACCAGCGGCTTCTCGGCAGAGCCGCCGACCGCATGGACGTCCCAGGTCAAGGAGGGGCGGACGCACGTGCTGCCGTCCGACCTCGGCGACGACCAGCTCGCAGCCCAGGTCGCGCGGATCGCGCTGATCGAGGAGGAGGCGCGCCTGGACCGGCGGCTCTCGAAGATCACGAAGCGGCGCCGCCTGGTGAACCGGAGGCTGGCCGCCTGACGTTGCCCTCAGTGGGGCTGCCAGGCGTCCTCGTCCTGCGTGAGCGCGGCGACGCCCTGGGGCAGGGTGCCGTCGGCGAGGTCCTGGATGGAGACCTGCTCGAAGACCATGCGCAGCGAGTGGCGCGCCGCGATCCAGACGTGCTGGAGCACCTGGGCCGAGTCGTCGTACTCCACCGCCTCGGGGCGCAGGCCGTAGACCGAGACCAGCGGGCCGTCGACGGCGCGGATCACGTCGGCGACGGTGACCGTCGCCGGCTTGCGCGCGAAGCGCCATCCGCCCGACTGGCCGCGCTGGGACACCACGATGTCGGCGCGTCGGAGGTCGGCGAGGATCGCCTGGAGGAAGCCGTGCGGGATGCCCTGGGCCTTGCCCAGCTGCTCGGCGCTGACGGCCGTGCCGTCGGTGCGCACCGCGATCTCGATCAGCGCCCGGAGGGCATAGTCGGCTTTGGCGGAGACGCGCATGGGGCCAGTTTGTCAGACAAGTCGACACACACACTCGTGTTGGGCGCCGCGGCACCGCGACAGCCGTACGCCGCCCCGGAGCGCAGGACGGCGTACGGCATCGGGACGACCCCTCAGACGGGCTGCAGCTCCGCCTCGTCGCGCGCGGCGGCGCGGGAGAGACGCTCCTGCTTCACGGCCCACACGATCGCGCTGATCCACAGCACGAAGACGACCGCAGCCGTCACCGCGACACCGACGCCGGGCACTCCGACGGCCTCGAGGAGGGTCTTGGAGTTGGTCAGGATGATCAGGCCGCCGGCAGCGGTGCCGAGCACGCGGGCGGCGAGGTGGCGCACCAGCCACGCGGCGATCGGGGCTGCGATCACGCCGCCGACCAGCAGCGCACCGGCGTAGCCCCAGTTGATCCCGGCCGAGCCGAGGCCGAAGAGGAAGCCGAGCGAGGCGCCGACCGCGACGACGAACTCGGACGTGTCGATCGAGCCGACGACCTTCCGGGGCTCGAGGCGACCGCTGGAGAGCAGCGACGTGGTGCCGACCGGGCCCCAACCACCGCCACCGACGGCGTCGAGCGTGCCGGCGACGAGGCCCATCGGGGCCAGGAAGGCCACAGAGGGCCGGCCCTTGAAGGTCGGTCGGGCGCCGCCGAGCCGCAGGAAGCGGTAGACGACGTAGAAGCCCAGGCTCAGCAGGATGACCGCGACGACCGGCTTGGCGACCGCCGCGTCCATGTTGGACAGCAGGGTCGCGCCGAGGAAGGCGCCGACGAAGCCGGGCACCGCGAGGATCCCCACGGTGCGCCAGTCGACGTTGCCGAACTTGTGGTGCGAGGCGCCGGAGACCAGCGAGGTGCCGAGCTCGGAGAAGTGGACCGCGGCCGAGGCGGCGGCAGGGGCGACGCCGGCGGCGAGCAGGAGCGTCGAGGACGTCACGCCGTAGGCCATGCCGAGTGATCCGTCGATGAGCTGGGCGAGCAGCCCCACGAAGCCGAGGACGATGAGCTTGCGCACGGGCGAGCCCCTTTCAGGTGTAGCGAGTCGAGTGAGTGACGTTTGTCAGGTGAAAGAGTAGACATACAAGAGGTGATAGACAAAACCGACATGCCGGACGGAGGGACCGATGAGGTGGTGTGACGAGGCAGATCCGGGGTTCGTGTTGCGTGACGCCCTCCGGCGAGGCATCATTTTGTTACCGGCGAGTAGCACGTGCCCACCCAGCACGGCTCGCCCCCGAGATCCGCACCCGCACGCGACCTGACAGGTGGAAGCCGTGAGCCACTACAAGACCAACCTCCGCGACATCGAGTTCAACCTCTTCGAGGTCCTCGGCCGGGACGAGGTGCTCGGCACCGGACCCTTCGGTGACGTCGACGGCGAGAGCGCCCGCGAGATCCTCCGCGAGGTCGAGCGCCTCTCCCGCGAGGACATCGCCGCCTCCTACGAGGACAGCGACCGCAACCCGCCCGTCTTCGACCCCGCCACGCACACCGCGCCGGTGAGCGAGTCGTTCAAGGCCAGCTACCAGGCCTGGATGGACTCGGAGTTCTGGCGCCTGCAGGTCTTCGAGGAGATGGGCGGCACCCCCGCCCCCTCGTCGCTGATCTGGGCGATCGGCGAGATGGTGCTCGGCGCCAACGCCCCGGTGTGGATGTACGCCGCCGGCCCGGCCTTCGCCAACGTCGTCCACCGCAACGGCAACGAGCGCGACAAGGCTGTCGCCCAGCACATGGTCGACCGCCAGTGGGGCTGCACGATGGTCCTCACCGAGCCCGACGCCGGCTCCGACGTGGGCGCCGGCCGCGCCAAGGCCGTCGCCAACGACGACGGCTCGTGGAACATCACGGGCGTCAAGCGCTTCATCACCAGCGCCACGCACGACATGAGCGAGAACATCATGCACCTCGTCCTCGCGCGCCCCGAGGGCGTCGAGGGCGTGGGCGGTCCGGGCACCAAGGGCCTGTCGCTCTTCTGGATGCCCGAGCACCACTTCGACCCCGAGACCGGCGAGCTGACCGGCGAGCGCAACGGCGTCTACGTCACCAACGTCGAGCACAAGATGGGCATCAAGGTCTCCAACACCTGCGAGGTCACCTTCGGCGACCCGCAGGTCGGCGGCGGCGAGCCCGCCAAGGGCTGGCTGCTCGGCGAGGTCCACGACGGCATCGCCCAGATGTTCCAGGTCATCGAGAACGCCCGCATGATGGTCGGCACCAAGGCCATCGCCACGCTGTCGACCGGCTACCTCAACGCCCTCGACTACGCCAAGGACCGCGTCCAGGGCGCCGACCTGACCCAGGCGGCCGACAAGACCGCCCCGCGCGTGACGATCACCCACCACCCCGACGTACGCCGCTCGCTGATGACGCAGAAGTCGTTCGCCGAGGCCATGCGCGCGCTGGTGCTCTACACCGCCACGTGGCAGGACCAGGTCATGGTCGCCGAGCACGAGGGCACCGCCGACTCCGACGAGGCCCGCCTCGCCGCGGCCGTCAACGACCTGCTGCTCCCGATCGTCAAGGGCTACGGCTCGGAGCGCTCGTGGGTGCTGCTCGGCACCGAGTCGCTGCAGACCTTCGGCGGCTCCGGCTTCCTGCAGGAGTACCCGATCGAGCAGTACGTCCGCGACGCCAAGATCGACACCCTCTACGAGGGCACGACCGCGATCCAGGGCCAGGACTTCTTCTTCCGCAAGATCGTCAAGGACCAGGGCCGCGCGCTGGGCCACCTGGCCAAGGAGATCGAGGGCTTCATCGCCTCCGAGGCCGGCAACGGTCGCCTCAAGAACGAGCGGGCCCTGCTCGCCACCGCGCTCGAGGACGCCAACGCCATCGTCGGCCACATGATCAACGACCTCATGTCCTCGCAGGAGGACGTGCGCAACATCTACAAGGTCGGGCTCAACACCTCCCGCCTGCTGATGGTCCTCGGCGACGTCGTCTGCGGCTGGCTGCTGCTGCGCCAGGCCGAGGTCGCGCTGGACAAGCTGGCCGGCGAGGTGTCGGCCAAGGACAAGGCGTTCTACGAGGGCAAGATCCACGCGGCGCAGTTCTTCGCGCAGACCAACCTGCCGAAGATCAGCGCCGAGCGGGCCATCGCCGAGGCCACCACGCTCGACCTGATGGACCTCGACGAGTCGTCCTTCTGATCTCCTCACCTTCGCCGGTCGAGTAGCCGGCGAGCGCCAGCGAGCAGGCGTATCGAGACCTCTTGTTGCACGGGTCTCGATACGCCTTGCTCGTTCCTCGCGCGGCTACTCGACCACCGGGAGTTGGGTTGCTCGCACCTCGACCACCGGTTGGCCGCCGGCATGACAGGTGTCACGCCGAGGTCGTGACCTCTGCCCCCTGTGCACCGGGGCCGGCACGGCGAGGCTGGAGGTGTGACCGACACCCACGCACCCGCCATCCGCACCTCGGGGCTCCGCAAGACCTTCCGCGCCCCCGACGGCGGCACCGTCGTCGCGGTCGACGGCGTCGACCTGGTCGTCGAGCCCGGTGAGATCGTCGCCTTCCTCGGCCCCAACGGAGCCGGGAAGACCACGACCGTCGACATGCTGCTCGGGCTCACCAGTCCCGACGCCGGCACCGTCGAGGTCTTCGGCGGGCCGCCCCGCCGCGCGGTGACGCAGGGCCGGGTCTCGGCCGTGATGCAGACCGGCGGCCTGCTGCCGGACTTCACCGTCGAGGAGACGGTGCGGGCGATCGCCGCGACCCACGGGCGCAGCGACCGGGTGGCCACCGTCATCGAGCGCGCGGGCCTGGCCGAGATCGCCGACCGCCGCGTGCAGGCCTGCTCAGGCGGGGAGCAGCAGCGCCTGAAGTTCGCCCTGGCGCTCGTGCCGGACCCGGACCTGCTCGTCCTCGACGAGCCGACCGCCGGGATGGACGTCGCCACCCGGCAGCACTTCTGGGACACCATGCGCGCCGACGCCGCGCTGGGGCGCACCATCGTCTTCGCCACCCACTACCTCGCCGAGGCGGACGCGTTCGCCGAGCGCACGGTGCTGATCGCCCGCGGCCGGATCGTGGCCGACGGGCCCACGGCCGACGTGCGCGCAGCCTTCGGCGGACGCAGCGTGTCGTTCCGGCCGCCGGACGACGTCGTACGCCCCGACGGCCTCGACCCCGCGTGGCTGGCCCGGGTCGAGCAGGCACTCGCCCCGCTCGGGGTGTCCGGCATCGAGGTGTCGAGCGCCAGCCTCGAGTCGGCGTTCATCGCCCTCACCGCAGACGCCCCCGAGGCCACCCCAGGGATCGCGCCCGACGCCGCCACAGCCACTGAGCTGACCGGAGCCACCCGATGACCGCCACGAGCACGATCCCCGCCGCCACGACCCGCGCGCCGCGCCCGGCCCTGGCGACGTACGCCGCCCTCGACCTCAGGCGACAGCTGCGCGACCGCGTGGGGATGTTCTTCATCGTCGCGCTGCCGTCGTTCATGTACGTCGTGTTCGGCCTCGGCTCCGACGAGCGGGTCGGCAGCGGCAACGTCGCGATGTACGTCATGACCTCGATGGCGACGTACGCCGCGGTGACGGCCACCACGACCGTCGCGGGCGGGGCGACGATCGAGCAGACGATGGGCTGGGGACGCCAGCTCGCGCTCACGCCGCTGCGGCCCCTCGCGCTCGTCGGGATCAAGGCCGGCGTCGCGATGACCGTGGCCGCCGTCGCGGTCGGGCTGGTCTTCGCGATCGGCGCGATCACCGGCGCCAGCGGCTCGACGGGCGACTGGGTCCTGTCCGGGCTGGTGGTCTGGCTCGGGTCGGCGATGTTCGCGGTCTACGGCCTGGCGATCTGCCTGGTCTTCCGCGGCCCCAACACCGCCGGCATCGCGTCGGGACTCATCGTGGTGATGGCCTTCCTCGGCAACCTCTTCACCCCGATGGACGGACTCATGCTCGACATCGGCCGCCTGACGCCGATGTACGGCTTCGCGGCGCTGGCGCACTACCCGCAGACCGACGGGTGGCTCCCCAACGGCGAGCACGACCCGCTGTGGCTGCCGGTCGCTAACGTGCTCGTGTGGACGGTGATCTTCTGCCTGATGGCGCTCTGGGGCGTACGCCGCAGCCGGGCGCGCACGTGACGGCCGCGGCGGCGGTCGACCCGTTGCCCCCCAACCCGTGGGAGAAGTGGGGCTGGGCCTTCGCCGCGATCTGGCTGGTCTTCCTCGTCTACCCCGTCATCGCGGTCGCCGAGTCCGACGCCCCGGTGCTCGCGAAGGTCGCGAGCCTGCTGTGCATCGCGGGCTTCGCGGTGGCCAACGTGATGGCCTACAGCCCGCGGAACAACACGTGGGTCTTCCTGGGCCTGATGATCGCCCTCGGGCTGGCGACGGTGCCGGTGATCGGTGTCAGCGCCGTCTCCTACACCCCCTACCTCGCGATCCTGTCGGCGCTCGAGCTGCCGTCGCCGGCGTGGAAGTGGTCGGTCGCCGCCTGGGCCGTGCTGCCGCTGCTCTCGCTGCTGGGCATCGAGGGCTTCCCGTCCTACATCTTCCTCATGCTCTGGCCGATCATGCTGGGCGGCGTGATGCTCCGGATCTTCGGCGAGCGCGAGGAGGTCGCCCACGAGGCGCAGCGCCAGTTCGCGCTTGTCACCGAGCGCGAGCGGGTGGCGCGCGACGTGCACGACGTGCTGGGCCACTCGCTGACGGCGCTGTCGGTCAAGGCCGAGCTCGCCGCCCGGCTGGTCGACGTCGACCCGGCCCGCGCCAAGGCCGAGCTGGAGTCCATCCAGGCCACCGCCCGCCAGGCGCTCGCCGAGGTGCGCGCCACCGTCGGTGGGCTGCGGGCCGGCAACCTCGAGGCCGAGCTGGCCGCGGCGCCCCTGGTCCTCGCCGACGCCGGCATCGCCACGACCGTGACGGGCGACGTCGCCGACACCGACCCGCGCCACCGGGCGCTGCTGGCCTGGGTGCTGCGCGAGTCGGTCACCAACGTCGTACGCCATGCACGCGCCGACTCGGTGGTGATCGAGCTCGGTCCCCGCGGCATCTGCGTCACCGACGACGGCGCCGGGTGCAGCGGCGGCGAGGGCAACGGGCTCCGCGGGATGCGCGAGCGCGTCAGCGGGGTCGGCGGCACGTTGGCGATCTCGTCGGCGTCCCCCGGCACCCGGGTGGAGGTGGCGCTGCCGTGATCCGGTTGCTGCTCGCCGACGACCAGGCGCTGGTGCGGGGCGCGCTCGCCGCGCTCCTCGACCTCGAGGCCGACCTCGAGGTGGTCGCGCAGGTCGGCCGCGGCGACGAGGTCGTGGAGGCTGCGCGGGCCTCGGGCGCCGAGGTCTGCCTGCTCGACATCGAGATGCCGGGGCTCACCGGCATCGACGCGGCCGCGGCCGTGCGCCGCGAGCTGCCGGGGGTGCGCTCGCTCGTCGTGACCACCTTCGGGCGCCCGGGCTACGTCCGGCGCGCCATCGAGGCCGGCGCCTCGGGGTTCGTCGTCAAGGACACCCCCGCGCGCCAGCTCGCCGATGCGGTGCGCCGGGTCCACGCCGGCCTGCGGGTGATCGACCCCGACCTCGCGGCCGAGTCGCTGATCGACGGCCCGAGCCCGCTGACGGGTCGCGAGCGCGAGCTGTTGACGTACGCCCTCGACGGGTCCCCGGTCGCCGCGATCGCCGCGCAGGTGCACCTGTCGGAGGGCACCGTGCGCAACCACCTGTCGGCCGCGATCGGCAAGACGGGTGCGACGACGCGCAGCGAGGCGGCGCGGATCGCGCAGGACCGCGGCTGGCTGTAGGCGCCGGCTGCTTCTGCCACAATCACGCCATGGCGTACGGCGGCGGCCCCGGTTCGGTGCTCTCGGTGGTGGCCTTCGGGTGCGCCGCGGCGGCCGTGCTGGGCTTCGGCCCGATGCTCGCGATCGTCGCGATGCTGTGCGCCGTGGTGGCGATGGCCCGCGGCGAGGGACTGGCCGGGGCGGCGGTGCTGGTCGCGCTCGTCGTGCTGGTGCTGTCGTTCGTGCTGCCGACCGGGAGCGCGCTCAACCAGCTGTGACGCTGTTGGGGTGCCGGGACGTGGTCGCCGACACCCCACAGGTGGCGTCAGACGTCGCGGCGCTCCTCGACGTGGGTGGTCCTCGAGCGCTGGTTGTTCATGACGAGGGCCAGCACGAGGGCCAGGACGCCCGCAATGACCAGGATCCAGCCGACCGTGGTCGGCTCGACGACCTCCTGCAGGGAGTCGGGGAACTCCTTGATGGCGAAGAGGAGGATCAGGCCGATGACGAGCAGCAGGATGCCGATGCCGATACCCATGATGACTCCTTTGACGTGTCGCGGTCGGTCTCGGGGCCGACCGTCCCCGGAAGCCTAGGACGTCCCGGGACCACGACCAGCGCACCGCACACCCGTGGGGGTGTCCGGGGGCGACGGGTGATGTCGGCCGGAGCCCCCTAGGCTCGGGGCCATGACGGACCAGGACCGCCTCACCGCCCTCGTCGCGGTGTGGTGGGAGGCGATCGACTCCTTTACCCACCTGCTCGAGCACGTCGGCGACGACCAGTGGACGACGCCGACCGACCTGCCCGGGTGGGACGTGCACGCCGTGGCGGCCCACACCGCGCACCTCGAGGCGCTCCTCGCCGGGCGTCCGCACGACGACGTCGAGGTCGGTGAGGCGCCCCACGCGCGCGGGATGATGGGGCAGTTCACCGAGCAGGGCGTCCTCGCCCGACGCGCGCACCCGGCCGACGACCTCATCACCGAGATCCGCGAGTCCGCGACCGCGCGGCACACCCAGCTCCTCGCCGACCCGCCGACCGACGCCTCCGCGCCGGCCCCTGGCGCCTTCGGCGCGATCGGGTGGACGACCGGCCTGCTGCTGCGCAACCGTCCGCTCGACGTCTGGATGCACGAGCAGGACGTCCGCCGCGCCCTCGACCTGCCCGGCAACCTCGACTCGGCGCCTGCCCGGCACGCGACCGACTACCTGCTGGAGAGCCTGCCCTTCATGGTCGCCAAGCGGGCCGGCGCGCCGGTCGGCAGCGTCGTACGCCTCGAGGTGGAGGGCCACGAGCCCGTGACCGCGGTGGTCGGCGAGGACGGTCGCGGCCGCACCGGCACCACCGCCGACGAGGCGGCCGCCACGCTGGCGATGGACCGCGAGACCTTCGTCCTGCTCGCGGGCGGCCGCCGCGCTGCCGCACCCGGCAGCGTCCGGGTCTCGGGCGACACGGCGTTGGGCGATCGGGTCCTCGCCTCTATGGCCGTCACGCCCTGACGAGGACGACCGCCGACGCCGGTTGACCGGTGGCCCATCGGCGGTCGGCGCTACGAGCGGTCCTGCACCCGCACGAGCCCGGAGAGCGTGCCGAGCCACGCGGTGCCGTCGGGACCGAGGGCGACCTCGGAGTGGTGGCTGCCGGCGAGCAGGCCGGTGCCGGTCCGCACGCCCCACATGCTCCGTCCGGACTGCAGGTCGATCGCGGTGAGGTGCCACGCGCTCACCCCGGTCAGCGACGGCCGCTTGGTCCACGCGTAGGCCAGGCCGTTGGGACGGCTCACCGTCACGCCCGAGCTCGGGGAGACGGCGTCGCTCGTCCACCGCACGACGCACCCGTCGTCGACGAGGTCGACGCGGGCCACGCCCGGACTGCTGGTGAAGCCCAGCAGCGTGCTGCGTGGGGAGGAGTAGCCGTCGTTGTTGGCCACCACGACCCCTCGCCCAAGGGGGGCCAGGGGGCTGTCGGTGGCGCCGTCGTCCTCCTCGAAGACCGACTGGCGGCACAGGTGGCGCCCGTCGCCTCGGGCCACGAACAGCACGCCGAGGCGTGAGTCGGCACGATCGGTGATCGCCACCACGCCGCCGTCGAGCAACACCGGCGGCGAGCCGCTCGAGCCGTCGTACTCGCTGCGCCACACGGACTGCGGGGTCCCGTCCGCCCCGGCCACGAGGCGGTGCAGCGCGGCGTCGGTGACGACGTAGGCGCCGGACTCGTCGGTGGCGACCTGACGTCCCACGTCCTCGCCCAGGTCGGTCACCCGCACCTGACCGGTGTCCGCGGCGATCGTGCCGACGAGTCCCTTGCGTGACGCCCACCAGATCGTGCCCGTCCAGTCGGGCGCGAGCGCGACGAGGCAGTCGCCGAAGGGGACGTAGGGCTTGAGGTCGGTCGTCGACACGGTCGACAGGTCGGGCTCGTCCTTCGCCGACCGTGTGCCGACCACCAGCACCTGGCGGTCGCGGGTCGCGACGACGACGCGGTCGCTCGCGTCGAGGTAGGACGGGTCGTCGTCGCACGTCGCGTCCTCCGGCAGCTCGCGGCTGACCACCGGCCGCATCGTGTCGGCGTCGACGAGGCGCAGGCTCGGACCCGAGCGGTCGGTGCACCGGGCCAGCAGGAGGCCGGTGGACGTGGGCTCGAGGCGCGCGCACTGCTGGAGGCCGAACCACGCGGTCTCGACCTCGGGCTGCAGGCCGAGGGGGCCGGGGCGTGACGACCCGGCTGCGGCGAGGTGGGGGTTCTGCGGCAGCTCGCCGGGAACCGGCTGCGCGGTCGCCGGGCGTCCGACGTACGACGGGCCGGCCCAGGCGCCGGGCGCGGGCGGGATCGGCAGCCAACCGTCGGGGACCACCACCGCGACGCCGACCAGCAGGAACACTGCCGCGGCAGAGATGCCGGCGACCCGGCGGCTGACGTGGGCGCGGTCCAGCACCCACCAGCGCAGGCGCGGCACGCACAGCAGGGCTGCGGCGACGACGAGCACGGCCGGTCCCCACCCCAGCCAGAGCAGCAGGAGCACACCGACCAGCCAGACCACCGGGCGACTCTAGGTGAGCGACCCGCGGTGCCCGGGGAGGCGCAGCGCGGCGTACGCCGATGCGTCGGTCACACGACTGGTCGACGCCCGGAGCGGCGCCTCAGTCGACGGCGGCGCGCGGTCGCGGCGTGGTCAGCGTGAGGTCGGCGAAGGCGCCGGCACCGTGGCGCAGGAACACGCGCGCGCGACGCGGCACCGGGACCCGCTGCGGCGCGGGCTCGTTCACCGGGACCGCCTCGGCGACCGGCTCCGGTTGCGACCGGGCCACCAGCGACCCGGTGAACATGTCGAGTGACTTGATGCGTCCCGAGAGGTCTTCGTGGTGATCGCGCTCGCGCTTCATCAGCTGGCTCCTTCTGCCCCACCCGGCTGGTCTCCCACGGACCGCCTGGTGGGACCAAGGCTAGGAGCGTGCGGGGACGCCGTTCACGACTAGGAGAAGCCTTGGCGAAGTCTTCGAGAGACGGTCCAGACATGCCCGGACTGCGTCAAGGACCCGCGGTCAGGCCCTGTCCCTCGGCGGGCAGCACGGACCGGGCGACGGCCCCCCCGGCCGCCGCCCGGTCACGAATCAGCGTCGGGGCGGGCTCCCCGAGACCGCCCGGTCCCCCGCGGCACGTGGCCTCGGCAGGACCGGCTGCGCGGCCTCGGGTCGTCCGTCGTACGCCGTCTCCCCCACGGCACCGATGCGGATCATCGGACCGCTCCCCTGGTCGTGCTCATCTCGATGCCCATCTCTCCCCGTGCTTCCCTGATGTCTACAAGGATGCTCCCGGGGCGCTCCTGATACATCCGTGCCAGCACGAAGGTCCAGACCACCGGTCGCGGTCAGGCGGCCGCGCGGGCCTCGCTCTCGAGCTTGCGGCCCAGCAGGCGACGCGTACGCCGGTCGCCGGTGGCCATCTTGTAGAGGATGCCGAGCTGCTGCGGGGCGTTCTTGGCGTTCGTCGTCTTGAGCCAGCCGTTGGGCAGCGAGAGGCGGACGACCTTGTGCCAGGCCGAGTAGACCTGCTGCGGCATGGGACGCGCGCAGTAGGTGAGGTCGTACTTGTCGAACAGCGCCTTCACCTTCGGGGCGATCTCGGCGTAGCGGTTGGACGGCAGGTCCGGGAAGAGGTGGTGCTCGATCTGGTGCGACAGGTTGCCGGTCATGATGTGCAGTGCCTTCGACCCGGAGATGTTGGCGCTGCCGAGCATCTGGCGGACGTACCACTCGCCCTTGGTCTCGCCGTCGATCGAGCGCTTCTCGAAGGTCTCGACGCCCTCGGGGAAGTGGCCGCAGAGGATGACCGAGTTGGACCACAGGTTGCGCACGATGTTGGCGGTGAAGTTGGCCGCCAGCGTGGGCACGAACGAGCCGGTCGGGATCGACAGGGCCGGGTGGACGACGTAGTCCTTGGTGGCCTGCTTGCGGATCTTGCCGAGCACCTGCTTGGCGCGACGGCGGAAGTCGGGGTCCTTGGTCTGCTTCTTGGCGATGACCGAGCCGAGCTCGAGGTCGTAGGCGGCGATGCCGTACTCGAAGAAGACGGCGTTGATGAAGCAGAACACCGGCTGGGCGAGCGAGGCCGGCGTCCACGGCTGGTCCTCGTCCACGCGCATGATGCCGTAGCCGAGGTCGTTGTCCTTGCCGATGACGTTGGTGTAGGTGTGGTGCAGTTCGTTGTGGCTGTGCTTCCACTGCTCGGCGGGCGAGGCCATGTCCCACTCCCACGTGCTGGAGTGGATCTTCGGGTCGCGCATCCAGTCCCACTGGCCGTGGAGGATGTTGTGGCCGATCTCCATGTTGTCGAGGATCTTCGAGACGCTCAGGCCGAGGGTGCCGAGGACCCAGGCCGGCGGGAACGCGCTGAAGAGCAGCACCGCGCGCGAGCCGAGCTCGATCTTGCGCTGGGTGTCGATGACCCGACGGATGTACGCCGCGTCGGCGGCACCGCGACTGTCGAGGACCTCCTGGCGGATGGCGTCGAGCTCGATGCCGATCTGCTCGATGTCGGCCTCGGTGAGGTGGGCGATCGGGTTGTCCTGTCCGAGGACGGACTTCTTCTGGATCGTGGTCATGTCGATCTCCTGGGGGTGTCGGGGGAGGTCTGGGTCAGTGGTCGATGTGGCAGGGGCCGGCGGCGGCGTTGATGCAGGTCTGCACCTTGATGTCGCCGGTCTCGCCGGGCACGGCGGTGGTGATCGCGCCGTTGCGCAGGTCGCGGACGCTGCCCTCGCGCAGGGGGATGACGCAGCCCATGCAGATGCCCATCCGGCAGCCGCTCGGCATCAGCATCCCGGCCTCCTCGGCGGCGTCGAGGATCGGCGTCGCGCCGTCCAGGGCGAGGGTGGTGCCGGAGGCGAAGGTGACGGTGCCACCGTCGCCGGGCTCGACGCGGGCGGTGCGGAACTGCTCGGTGGTCAGGGTGAGGCCGGCGGCCTCGTGGTGGGCGCCGAGGGCGTCGAGCAGGCCGGCGGGGCCGCACGCGAGCGTCGTGCGCTCGGCGAGGTCCGGCACCAGGGCGGCCAGGTCGTCGACGTCGAGCACGCCGTGCTCGTCGTCGTACCTCGCGACGAGGTGGATCGCTCCGGCGGCGTCGAGGGCCTCGAGGTCGCGGATGAAGATCGAGTGGGGGTGGCTCGGCGCGACGTGCACGACCACGATGTCGTGGTCGGCGCTGCGGGCCGGGCGCAGCACGCCCTCGTCGGTGCTGGGGAAGAGGTTGCGCAGCATCCCGATGACGGGCGTGATGCCCGAGCCCGCGGTGACCATGAGGAACTTGCCGCCCTCGGGGGGCAGCACGAACTCGCCGGCGGCCTGCTCGAGGTGGACGAGCGTGCCGGGCCGGGCCTCGTGGACGAGGTGGTTGCTGACGAGGCCGTCCGGCACCGCCTTGACGGTGATGGAGATGCGGCCGTCGCGGCGCGGGCCGTGGGTGAGCGAGTAGGCGCGCCACTGGCGTACGCCGTCGATGTCGATGCCGATGCGGAGGTACTGGCCGGGCACGTGGCCGGCCCAGTCGGCGCCGGGGCGGATCACGATCGTGGCCGCGTCGGCGGTCTCGGGCTCGACGGACTCGATGCGGCCGCGGAGGTCGGCACCCGGACGCAGCGGCGCGAACAGGTCCATGAAGTCGGCGGGCAGGTAGGGCGTGGTGGCGGCCTCGGCGACGCGAACGAGGCGGTCGCCGACCGTCTTCGTCAGTCGCCGTCCGCGCACCGGGGGCTCGAGAGTCGTGCTCATGTCATCAAATGTCGCGGATCCTGGCCGCGACTTCCTGCCTCGGGCACGTGAATCGGGGCTAGACTCTTGTTCTCTGCGAACAATAACGACCTCAGGAGTCCCGATGGCATCACGCTCTGTGCGCCCGGCCACACAAATGCACACCGTTGTCGGTCTCGACCCCCAGGTCGCCGAGGCGTTGCGGTCACGCCTGGCCGAGGTCGCGGACCGTGCGGTGCTCACCATCATCGACGAGGTGCCGAGCTACGCCGGGTCGCTGAGCGGCCGGATGGGCGAGATGATCCGCAACGCCGTCCAGCTCGCCCTCGGCGGCTTCCTCACCCTGGCCACCCGCCAGGACGCCGACGCGCCCAAGGCGCCCGCGATCGAGGGCGCCTACCAGCTCGGTCGCGGCGAGGCGCGCAGCGGTCGTACGGTCGAGGCGCTGCTCGCCGCCTACCGGGTCGGGGCGCGGGTGTCGTGGCGCGACATGGCGGACGCCGCCGTGGCCGCGGGCATCGACCCCGGTCAGCTCGCGCGCTTCGCCGAGCTGGTCTTCGCCTACATCGACGAGCTCTCCGCCGCGTCCGTGGCCGGGCACACCGACGAGCTGGAGAGCAGCGGACGCGTGCGCCAGCGCAACCTCGAGCGCCTCGCCCGCGCACTGCTCACCGGCGCCCCCGCCGACGCCGTCAACGCCGCCGCCGAGCGCGCCGACTGGGAGCCACCGGCCACCCTGACCGCGGTCGTGCTGCCGGAGTCGCAGGTCTCGGCCGCACTGACCGCCCTCGACTCCCGCACCCTCCAGTCGTCCGACGACGTGCCGGGCCTGGCCGAGGGCCATGCCTCCCTCCTGGTGCCGGGCACCGGGTCGGCCGGTGCGCGGCCTGCGCTCCTGCGCGCCCTGCAGGGCACCGACGCCGTCGTCGGACCCTCGGCACCGTGGCTCGAGGCAGCCGCGTCCCACCGCCGGGCGCTGCGCTGCGCGGCGCTCGGGCGCGACGGGCTGGTCGACTCCGACGAGCACCTCGCCGCCCTCCTCCTGGGCGCGGACCCCGAGGCCCGCGCCGACCTCCGCGCGCGGGTCCTCGCGCCGCTCGCGGACCTGCGGCCCTCGACCGCCGAGAAGCTCACCGACACGCTCCGCAGCTGGCTGCTCCACCACGGGCGCCGCGACGCCGTGGCCGAGGAGCTCTTCGTCCACGCGCAGACCGTCCGCTACCGCGTGGGGCAGCTGCGGGAGGTGTACGGCGACCGGCTCGAGGACCCGGCCTTCGTGCTCGACGCGACGCTGGCGCTGGCGTGAGCCCACCCCCAGCGGCCGATGTAACGCCGGGTTGGTAGCTGTACCCACCTGGATATATCCGGGTGGGTACAAGCACTAACCCGGCGTTACAGCTGGGCCCGCGCTCACACCTCGCGCTCGTACGCCGGCTCGCCCGCCACCCAGGTCACGACGACCTGGTCGGCGAAGGCCCGCAGCCGCGTGGCGTGGTCCTGGTCGGAGTCGCCGTCGAGCGGGTCGGCGTCGAGCAGCACCAGGTCGGCCGGGTGGCCGGGCGCCACGGTGCCCCAGCCGTCGGTGGAGGCGGCGAGCGCCTCACGGGCGGTGATCGCCTGCTCCGGGTGCCACGGCTCGCGCTCGTCGGCGGAGCGGTGGATGGCGGCGGCGATGGCCAGCCACGGGTCGAGCGGCGAGACCGGGGCGTCGGAGCCGAGCACCACGTCCACGCCGTCGTCGAACATCCAGCGCAGCGGGAAGCACCGCTCCGCACGACCGCGCCACAGCCGCTCGGCGACGTCGCGGTCGTCGAGGAGGTGGGCGGGCTGGACGCTGGCGCGCACGCCGAGCTCGGCCATGCGGCGTACGTCGTCGCGGGTGGTGAGCTGGACGTGCTCGATGCCGCCGTGGGCACCGGTCTCCTCGAACGCCGCGAGGGCCTCTGCCACGGCGCGGTCGCCGATGGCGTGGACCGCGACGTCGAGGCCACCGCCCGCGGCGCGGGCGAGCAGGGCGCGCAGCTCCTCGGGCGTCTGGTTGGGCTGGCCCTCCTCGGCGCCGGGCACGGCCTTCTCGGCGTAGGGCTCGCAGCACCAGGCGGAGCGGGTGTTGAGCGAGCCGTCGCTGATGATCTTCAGCGGACCCATCGTCAGCCGCGGGTCACCGTCGAGCGGGTCCCCGGAGCGCAGTCCGCGCGACAGCACGTCGTCGAGGCCGTCGGCGTAGCACGCGTGGCGGACCCGGATCAGGTCCGCACCCTCGGACCAGCGCTCGACCCAGTCGGCCACCCCGCCGCTGAACTCGAGGTCCACGAGGCCCACCACGCCCTGCGCGGCGGCGGCCTCCATCGAGCGGCGGTAGGCCTCCGGCCCGGTGCCGTCGGTGCCGAGCACCGTGGCGAGCCGGCCGTAGGCCATGAACCACTCGCCCTCGCTCACCACGCTGTCGCGGGTGGGCAGGGCGAGCATGTGCAGCGCGGTCGTGTTGAGCCAGCCGTGGTGGCCGTCGCCGGCGATGAGCACGATCGGCTGGTCGGTGTCGACGGCGTCGAGGTCGGACACCGCGGGGTTGTCCGGCCAGGCCGTGGGCCGGTGCCCCCAGCCGATGACGGGCAGGTCGGGCCACTGCTCGAGGCGTTCGCGCACCAGCGCTACCGCCTCCGCGCTCGAGCGCGCCGGGGCGAGGTCGAGCCGCGCCGAGGCGAGGGTCCACTGGCCGAGGTGCACGTGCTGGTCCCACAGCCCGGGCGCCAGCCAGCGCCCGCGTCCGTCGTACGTCCAGCCCCCGAGATCGGCCAGGCCTGGGCCGACCTCGACCACGCGTCCACCGTCGAGGCGTACGTCGACGAGGCCGGGGACAGCGGGCTCGGTGACCGCCACGAGGCGGACGTTGCGGATCAGCATGGGGACCACGGTAGGAGGCGCGGAGCCGCCACGCTGACCGGCCCTCCTGTGGCGGACGGCTAGATTGGTCGTATGAAGTGGCGGGGGCCTGCGGTGCTGGTCGCGCTCCTGGCGGTCGGCGCCGGGAGCGGCTTCGCCGCGTCCGCACAGACCCGCGACACCACGATCGGTTCCGGCGTCGCCGCCCCGGTGCCCGCAGCGCGCCCGGAGCTGCCGATCGAGGCACCGCAGCCGTTCGAGGCCGACCCCGACGACCCGGCGCTCGAGCCCGGCATCGCGATGGAGCAGGCCCGGCTGGGCAGCGGGAAGTTCGAGATCACCTTCCCCGCGCCGAAGGGCTGGAGCACCAACGCCAACGCCACCAACGAGTGGAAGTGGAAGAAGCCCGGCACGTCCAACAACACCTACGTGATGCGCATCGAGCAGATCAACAGCCAGGACATCACCATCGAGGACGCCATCGACATCCGCATCGAGCGGCTGCTCGATGAGCAGGAGGACGTGACGATCCGCGAGCGCGGCGCGAACTCGCTGGAGTACACCTACCGCAGCAACGAGGGCAACAAGCGCCACAGCTTCATGCGGTGGCTCGACCTCGACCGCAGCGGCCAGGCGGACGTCGAGATCGTCGTCCACGGGCGCGAGCGGGACGTCGAGGGCACCAGCGACCTGATCCGGCGCGTGGCCGAGGGCATGCGCGGCGCCACCGCCCAGGCGATCGAGCTGCCCTGATGGACGGCCTCACGACGCGGCGTGGTGCCGCTCTCCTCGCCCTGCTGCTGGCGCTGGGCCTGGCGGGCGGGTTCGGCGCCTCCTGGGCGCTCGGCGAGCTCCCGCGCGGCGACGGCGCGCCCGCCCCGGTGGTCGCCGCGTCACCGAGCCTGCCGGTGGATCCCGTGCCCGACATCCTCCCGGACCCGGCGTACCCGCCCCTGGAGCCGGGCACCCCCCTCGTCCCCGGTGAGGTCGGGAGCGGCGGGTTCCGGATGACGCTGCCGGTGCCGCAGGGCTGGACCTTCTCCGAGAACTCCCTCAACGAGTGGCAGTGGCGCCCGCCGGACCAGCCGTCCTTCGGCCAGGTGATGCGCGTCGAGCAGGTGCTGAGCAACCGCCGCTCCATCAGCTGGACCCTGGACCGTCGCATCGACGAGCTCAACGAGGACGAGCAGAACGTCACGATCCTCGAGCGGACCGACCGCAGCCTGCACTTCACCTTCGTCGCCAGCAACCACCTGCGCCACGGCTTCCTGACCTGGCTCGACGTCACCGGCTCGGACGATGCGCAGGTCGAGATCGCGGTCACCGGGCGCGCCCGGGACGCGGACGGCATGGCCGACCTGATCCGCCGCGTCGCGGCCGGCGTCTCGCTGGGCTGAGGCTCAGATCCCGGAGGTCGCCACCGAGTCGAGGACAGTGTTGGCCGTGGCGCGGTTGTCGCTGCGGACCTGCACCCAGAGCAGCTGGCTGGCGTTGACCTGCACCACGCGCTCGACCATGTAGTCGGCGCCCGGGCAGCCGCTGAAGATCATCGTCATCGACCGGTCGCCGTTGCGCTCGTCCCGGATCAGCCCGCCGGGCGCGTCGACGCACTCCGCGTGCTGCGGGACGCGCGAGGGCAGCTTGTCGGAGGGGAGGATCCCGACGAAGACGCCCGGGGCGGCCCCCTCCTCGGTGTTCCATCCCTCCCGGCTGCCGGCGGCCAGCGACGGCTGCGACTGCTCGCCCTCGACCGGGACCCACTGCTCCGGGTCGACCTGTGCCGTCCACGACTCGGGCACGGTCACCTTGATGGTGCCGGTGTCGTCGGCGACGGTGCGGGTGGCGGTGCTGGCGCGCTCGAGCGACCACCCCGCCCCGGCGCCGAGCAGGAGCACCAGCGCTGCAGCGACGAGCGCCGGCCAGCGGCGGCGCGCAGCCGGGGTGTCGGGCGAGGTCGGGGCGGTGGCACCGGTGCCCGGCTCCGTGCGGGTGAGGTCGGGGTCGACGGGGACCCACGCCTGCGGTGACGCGTCGAGCTCCCCGCCCATCGCGTCGACGAGCGCGGCGGTGAAGGACGCGACGTCGTCGAAGCGGTCGTCGCGGTCCTTGGCCAGCGCGCGCAGCACCACGGCCTCGGCGTCGGCGTTGCCGATCCCCATCGGCGGCGGCGGATCGGGATCCTCGGCCGCGGAGAGGCTGGAGTGGGCGAACGGCTGGCGTCCGGCGAGGAGGTAGTGGGCCAGCGCGGCGAGCGAGAACTGGTCGGCGCGGGCGTCGAGGCCCTCGCCGCGCGCCTGCTCCGGTGCGACGTACGTCGGGGTGCCCCCGACCATGGTCAGGCGCGAGGACATGTCCATCGCCTTGCCGAGGCCGAGGTCGCCCAGCATCGCGATCACCTGCTCGCCGGAGGCGGTGCCGACCGTGCGGAAGAGCACGTTGGCGGGCTTCACGTCGCGGTGCAGCACCCCGCGCTCGTGCAGGGCGGTGAGCCCCCTGCCGACCTGGTCGACGACCGTCAGCGCCTGCGCCTGGCTCAGCCGGCCGAGCTCGAGCCGGTCCGCCAGCGTGCCCTGGTCGGCGTACGCCATGACGAGGAAGGGGCGCTCGTCGTCGAGCTCCCCGGCGTCGTAGACGCTCACGACGTGCGGCGACTCCACCTTGCGCAGGAAGCGGCCCTCCTCGACGAAGCGCTGCCGGATGTGGAGGTCCCCGGTCCAGTTGTCGGCCAGCACCTTGATGGCCACCGGCGAGTCGAGGTGCTCGTCGTGGGCGAGCCACACGGTCGCGAACGCCCCGGAGCCGATGCGACGGCGCACCGGGTAACGACCGAGACGAGAGGGAGCGGACACGTGGGCATTATCGTGCAGGGGTGAACTATTCGGGGGACCCGGGCGACGCGCTGACGCCGGACGACATCGACGACCTGGCGCGTCGGGCGCGTGACGGCGACCGCGACGCGCTCGAGATGCTGCTCGGGGCGGTGCGTCCGCGGGTGCTCAACATCTGCCGCGGGGTGCTCCCCTTCTCCGGCGACTCCGAGGACGCGTGCCAGGAGGCGATGCTCAACGTCGCCACCCGGATCGACTCCTGGGGCGGTCGCGGCCGGTTCACCACGTGGCTGCACATCGTGGCGGTCAACAGCGCCCGGACCACCTACCGGCGGCTCAAGAACCTCGCGACGCCCACCGACTTCGAGGACGGTGCCCACGACCGGCCGGACCCGCGCACCACCAGCGTCATCGCCGGCACCCGTCTCGACCTGCTCGACGCGATGGAGACCATCGAGGTCGATCACCCGCAGTACGTCGAGCCGCTGCTGCTGCGCGACGTCTACGGCCTGCCCTACGACGAGATCGCCGAGCTCGTCGACGCCCCGCTCGGCACCGTGAAGGCCCAGATCCACCACGGCCGCAAGCTCGCCCGGCCGTTGCTCCGGGGCGAGAGGTGAGCCTCGCCCCTCGCACCGGACTCACCCTCGTCCTGTCCCTCGGGGTCCTCACCGGCTGCTCCGGCGAGGTCGCGGCCCCCGAGGCCCTCACCACGCCCGCTCCCACAGCAGCGGCGCCTGCCTCCGACGGTGTGGCGCGGGCCTCGACGCCCCCGTTGACCGAGCCGGTCGAGCAGGACCTCGACCTCGCGGTGTCCGAGCCGCGCGAGGACAGCGTCTACCCCGACGTCGGCGACCCGCGCATCGACGCCCTGCACTACGACCTCGACCTCACCTGGGAGCCCGGCCGCGAGCGGCTCACCGGCAGCGCGGTCATCACGTTCCGCGCGGCGCGCCCCGCCCCGCGCTTCCAGCTCGACCTCGGCGCGCCGCTGGCGGTCGGACAGCTCACGCTGGACGGCGAGCCGGTCCGCTTCACCCGCCGCGGCAAGGACCTGGTGGTGCAGGCCCCGATCACCGCGGACGACCGCCACGAGCTCGCCCTCGACTACGCCGGCACCCCCGAGCCCGCGCCGGCACCCACCACGCGCAGCGACTTCTCCACCACCGGCTTCACGGTCACCGACACCGGCGAGGTGTGGACGATGCAGGAGCCCTACGGCGCCTACACGTGGTACCCCGTCAACGACCAGCCGTCGGACAAGGCGCTCTACGACGTCACCGTCCACGCCCCGGCGCCCTGGACCGGGATCTCCAACGGCGCGCTCACCGAGCTCACCACCGACGAGGACCGCACCACCACGTCGTGGCAGCTCACCGAGCCCGCGTCGTCGTACCTCATCACCCTCGCGATCGGCGACTACGCCCACGCCTCCAACACGACCGAGGACGGCCTGCGCGTCGACTACTGGACCCCGCGCGGGATGGTGCGCCGGCTCGAGGGGATCCAGAGCGCCGCGGCCACCGTCGACTGGGTCGAGGATCGGCTCGGCGCCTACCCCTTCGACACCCTCGGCCTCGTGGTCACCGCCTCGCAGAGCGCGATGGAGACCCAGACCATGGTCACCCTCGGCGACACCGACTACGTCCTGTCCCCGCAGGTCGTGGCCCACGAGCTCGTGCACCAGTGGTACGGCGACCAGGTCTCGCCGTCGGACTGGCGCGACGTGTGGCTCAACGAGGGCATGACGATGCTCCTGCAGTGGACCTACGAGGACGAGCACGACATCCGGCCCCTGCGCGAGACGCTGGACGCCGCCCGCGCCATCGACCAGCAGCTGCGCGACGACTACGGCCCGCCCGGGGCGTACGACCCGCGCCAGTTCGGCGGCTCGAACATCTACTACACGCCGGCGCTCATGTGGAACGAGCTGCGCGTGGAGCTCGGCGACGACGAGTTCTACCGCGTCGCGCGCTCGTGGCTCGCCGCGCACGACAACACGTCGGTCTCGCGCGAGCAGGCCTACGACCACTGGGAGTCCGAGACCGGACTCGAGCTGTCGGAGTTCTTCGACGCCTGGATCGTCGGCCGCACCACCCCCGGTCCGGGCGTTCGCACCTCCTGAGCGACCCGGTCGCGCGTACCCTCCCGGCATGAGCCGACTCTCCGCCCACGACCTCATCGACCTCGTGCTCGACGAGGGCTCGTGGACCTCGTGGGACACCGCCCCCGTGCGCACCGACGTCGGCGAGGCGTACGCCGCCGAGCTGGCCGCAGCGGCGGACAAGTCGGGCGTCGACGAGTCGGTGCTCACCGGCGAGGCTCGGCTGCGCGGGCGCCGGATCGGCGTGCTGGTGGGCGAGTTCGGCTTCCTGGCGGGCTCGATCGGCCGCGCCGCCGCGGACCGGATCGTCGCCGGCATCGAGCGCGCCACCCGCGAGGGGCTGCCCCTCGTGGCGGCGCCCGTCAGCGGCGGCACCCGGATGCAGGAGGGCACGCCGGCCTTCGTGCAGATGGTGCGCATCTCCGCCGCGATCGCCGCCCACCGCGGCGCGGGGCTGCCCTACCTCGTCTACCTGCGCCACCCCACCACCGGCGGCGTGATGGCGTCGTGGGGCTCCCTCGGCCATGTCACCGTCGCCGAGCCGGGCGCGCTGGTCGGGTTCCTGGGCCCCCGGGTCTACGAGGCGCTCTACGACAAGCCGTTCCCCGAGGGCGTGCAGACCTCGGAGAACCTCTACGCCCACGGCATCGTCGACGCGGTGCTGCCGCCCGACGAGATCGCCGACATCCTCGACCGGGCGCTGACGATCCTGATGGCCGCGCGCGAAGGTGTCACGCCGGTGGCCGACCCCGGGCACGACGACGTCCCCGACGTCGACGCCTGGGACTGCGTGACCCGGTCGCGGCGACCGGACCGGCCCGGCGTACGCCGTCTGCTGCGCTACGCCGCCAGCGACGTCGTACCCCTGAACGGCACCGGGCAGGGCGAGCGCGACCCGGGGCTGCTGATCGCGCTGGCCCGCTTCGGCGAGGCGCCGTGCGTCTTCCTCGGCCAGGACCGGCGCGGGCAGACCACCGACCACCCGATGGGACCCGAGGCGCTCCGTGAGGCGCGCCGCGGGATGCGGCTGGCCTCCGAGCTCGGACTGCCCCTCGTGACGGTCATCGACACCCAGGGCGCGGCGCTGTCGGCGGACGCCGAGAACGGCGGGCTCGCCGGCGAGATCGCACGGTCGCTTGCCGACCTCGTCACCCTCGACGCGCCGACGCTGTGCCTGATGCTCGGCGAGGGCAACGGCGGCGGCGCACTCGCCCTCCTGCCCGCCGACCGCGTCGTGGCCGCACAGCACGCCTGGCTCTCGCCGCTCCCGCCGGAGGGCGCCTCAGCGATCGTGCACCGCGACCTCGAGCACGCCGCGGAGATGGCCCGCTCCCAGCAGGTGCGCGCGCTGGACCTCCATCGCCGCGGCGTCGTCGACCGGATCGTGGCTGAGAAGCCCGACGCCGCCGACGAGCCGGAGGAGTTCTGCCGGAGGGTCGGGGCCGTGCTCGAGCACGAGCTCAGCGCGCTGCTCGCCGCCGGGCCCGGGTCGCCTGAGATGCGGGCGCGGCGCTACGTGTGAGGGTTGGTCGAGCGGTGCGTGAGGAGGATTCCTCGTCGCCCGAGTCCTCGTGGCTCACCGCTCGCGGGCGTGTCGGTCACGGCGGGCGACTGGGCGGTGCGTGAGGTGGCTTCCACTTTCGCGGAATCCTCCTGGCTCACCGCTCCTCGGAAGCCTCCGCAGCCTCGGCCGCCGCCTCCTGCGCCTCGACGACCTCGGCCTCGGTGACCGGCTCCGGGGTCGGCTGGGGCGTCGACTCGGGCTGGGCCATCCCCACGCCCGGCACGCTGGTGCCGCTGAGGGTGGCGAGCATCTGGCGGACGTTGGAGAGCTGGGCGTTGATGCTGTCGCGGCGCTGGGCCGCGGCGGCGAGCTCGCGCTCGGACTCCGCCCGCACCCGGTCGGCGGTGGCGCGGGCGTCGGCGACCATCGTGGTCGAGCGCTCCTCGGCCTCGGCGAGCATGCGGGCGATCTTGGCCTCGGCCTCGCTGCGGCTGCGCTCCATCGCCGCCTCGGTGTCGCGGTTGCGGGCAGTCATGGCGTCGAGCTCGGCCTGGGTGGCGGCCTGCTGGGCCTGGAACTCCGAGGTCGCCTTCTGCCGACGCTCGGCCAGGGTGGTCTCGAAGTCGGCGGCCGCCTGCGCGGCCTGGGCGCGCGCGTCCTCGTGGAGCGCCTCTGCCTCGGCCCGGCGTGCGGAAGCGTCGCGCTCGGCTGCGTCGCGCTCGGAGTCGGCGGCCGTACGAGCGTCGGCGAGCACGCGCGCGCCCTCGGCCTCGGCGTCCCGTCGGGTCTCCTCGGCGTAGCGGTCGGCGGCGGCCCGCAGCGCGCCGGCCTCGGCCTCGGCCTCCTTGCGCAGCGCCTCCACCTCGCCGACCACCCGGTCGCGGATCTCCGCGGCCTCGGCCTCCGCCAGCGAGAGGATCTGCCCGACGCGCTCCCCGAGGTGGGCGTACGTCGGCGCCTCGGGCTCCTGCGCCTCGCGCGACACCAGCGCCTCGCGCGAGGTGGCGGCCTCGGCGCGGGCCGACTCAGCCGCGGCCTCGGCCGCCTCGAGGCGCCGTCGGAGCTCGGCGACCTCGCCCCGCGCCTGGGTGACCGCCCGCTCGACCTCGGCCGGGTCGTAGCCGCGGCGGACGGTCGTGAACATCTCTTCAGGCATCGGGGTTCTCCTGGTCGGGGGTCTGGCTGTGGGGGTGGGGGTCGGGCTGGCGCTCGGGGACGGAGAGCGCCTCGATGACGCCGGAGAGCTGGGCGAGCTCGGCCGCGATGGTGTCGCGCTGCGCCTGGAGTTGGGCGATCTCGGCACGGGCCCGCTCGACCGCGCGACGGGCGCCCTCGCGGAGCTGGTCGGCCTCGGCGCGGCCCTCCGCGACGTGCGCGAGCGACTCCTCGCGGGCCCGCCGGCGTTCCTCGGCCGCGGTGGCACGGCTGCGGGTCACCTCCTCCGCGACGAGGGCGCGCAGGCTGGCCGCGCCGGTCTCGGCCTCGGCGCGGCGGCGCTCGAGCCGCTCGACGGCGCGCTCGGACTCGTCCGTCGCGTCGGCCACGATGCGGGCGGCCTCGGCGACGGCGCGCTCGAGGGAGGCGCGTGCCTCGCTCTCCATCTCGCCGGCGGCCAGCGCGGCCACCTGGGCGATGTCGTCGGCGCGCTGCTGGGCGTCGGCGAGCTCGCGGGCCATCCGCTCGGCGACCGCGGCGATGACGGCCTGCAGGCGACGGCGTACGCCCCGGACGTGCGCGGCGATCTCGGCGTGAGCGGCGCGACGGATCGCGTCGGCCTCCTCGGCGGCACCGGCCAGCACGGACGTGACCGTGGCGGTGGCCCAGGCGGTCTGCTCGGCGGCGTGGCGCAGCTGCTCCTCGCTCTCGGCGCGGGCGGCGGCGAGGGTGTCCTCGGCGGCCTGGCGCATCCGCTCGACGTCGGCGCCGGTCGTACGTCGCTGCTCCTCGAGCTGCAGCGCCGCCTCGTCGCGCATCCGCGCGGACTCGGTGGACGCGCTCGCGCGCAGCGACTCGGCCTCGGCGGTCGCGGAGTCGAGGTGGTGCTGGGCGGTGGCGCGGGCCTGCTCGACGAGCTCGGTGGCGCTCTCCCGGGCCGCGGCGACCGTGGCCTCGGCCTCGGCGCGCGCGGCCTCGAGGAGGGAGGCCTTCTCCGCCGCGGCGCTGTCGCGGAGCTCCTGCGACTCGGCGCGGAGCGCGACCGCGTCCGCGCGGGCCTGCTCGCGCAGCAGGTCGCCCTCGGTGCGCGCCGCCTCGACCTGCTCGTCGCGCGCGCCCTCGGCCGAGCTCATGAGGAGCGATGCCTGCTCGTTGGCGTCGGCGACGATGGTCGCCGCCTCCTCCGAGGCGCCGGCGAGGACCACCTCGGCCTGGCGGCGGGCCCGGTCGGCCTCGGCGCGGTCGCGCTCGGCGTCGGCCATCAGGCTCCGGGCCTGCTCACGCAGCGTGGCGAGGTCGGCGGTGAGCCGCTCGGCCTCCTGGCGGGCCTCGCGCTGGAGCTGGTCGGCGACCTGCTGGGCACGGGCCAGCAGCGTCGCCGTGGAGGGCTCGCCCGAGGCGGCCGTGGCGGCGTCGAGGGCCATGGCCCCTCCCTTCGCGCGTTCCGAGGCGGCCATCCTCTCAGGCCACCCCTGCGGGTGACAAAGAGGCCGCCCCCGGGTTTGCGCCCAGAGCGAAAAGCCTTGTCGGGGCATCGTCGCGACCGGTGGAGTGAGGCCATGAAGCTCCTCGTCCTCGGCGGCACCCGGTTCCTCTCACGCGAGGTGGCGGTCCAGGCGGTGGCCCGCGGGTGGGACGTCACCTGCGCGTGCCGTGGCGAGTCCGGCACGGTGCCGGACGGGGCGACCCACCTGCGCTGGGACCGCTCGGAGCCTGCTCCCGCCGCGCTGGCCGAGGGTGACTGGGACGCCGTCGTCGACGTGGCCCGCCTGCCCTCGCAGGTGCGCGGCGCGCTCGACGCCGCCGCCGACGCGCACTGGGTCTTCGTGTCGACCATCAGCGTCTACGCCGACAACTCCTCGCCCGCGACCGAACCGCTGGCCGAGCCGATCACCGAGGACGTGGACCTGTCCGAGGACCCGGACGCCTACGGCGGGATGAAGGTCGCCTGCGAGCAGCTCGTGCAGGAGCGCGCGGCGTCCGCGGTCGTCGTACGCCCCGGGCTGATCGTGGGACCGGGCGACCCGACGGGCCGCTTCGCCCACTGGCCGCAGCGCCTCGCCCGGGGCGGGGAGGTGCTGGCCCCGGGACGACCGGACGACGTGGTCCAGGTGATCGACGTGCGCGACCTCGCCGCGTGGGTCCTCGACCTGGCGGAGCGGCGTACGACCGGGACGTTCGACGCCGTGGGGACCCCGGTGCCCCTCGGCGAGCTGCTGGCCCACACCGCCGCCGGTGTCGGTGCGGACTACCCGCGGCTGACCTGGGTCGACGCGGACTTCCTCGAGGAGCACGGCGTGGCCCACTGGGCCGGCGAGGGGTCGCTGCCGCTGTGGCTGCCGCGCCCGGAGTACGACGGCATGCTGGCGCACGACCCCGGTCCGGCCGTCGCCGCCGGGCTGCGGCTGCGACCGCTGGCCGAGACCGCGTCGGGGTGCCTCGACTCACCGGTCTTCGCGCTCTCACCCGAGCGGGAGGCCGAGGTGCTGGAGGCCTGGCACACCCGCTGACCGGGCGGTTCCTCGCGCTGAAATGCGCCGACCGGGCGCGTACACGCGGTGCAGCGCGGGGAAGCGCCCGGG
>CAFBMW010000019.1_pt1 | contig 78007 bp, 77 predicted proteins | sample 7269061 | NCBI WGS metagenome assembly CAFBMW01 (sample SAMEA6814074, study PRJEB35770) | uncultured Nocardioides sp. | biome: Freshwater; feature: Freshwater reservoir; material: water | place: Czech Republic | collected 2017-05-23 | depth 30m m | reverse complement strand
CGTCCTGGCCCGCTCCCGCATCGCCCTGATCAACACCGACGACACCACCGACCAAAAGGAGGACCTGACACCCGCCCCACTCACTGCCTAGAGTGCTGCCACCGGGTCACGCGGTGGCCCCTTCATCCACCACGACCGTGGACTCGACCGGTAGAGCCCGTCTCAGAGCACCGGGGTTCTTTCCCGAATGCTCGCCGGCTAACAGCGCCCGAGGCTCTGTCGGGCCTGATGCGACACAGCTCCGAAGATCTTGAGCGCTGACGGCCGATTGGAGCCTTTGACTGGATGGCACCTGACTGGTCGAGGCGGTCGAGCTAGCCGGCCGGCGTCTATCGGTCCGCAGTAGTCGCATGTCTCATTCCGCCGCGATCTGGCGCAGGCCACGGATCAGTTCTCGTTCAGTCCATGCCTGCGAGAGTCGAGGGCGTCCTTGTAGTGCTTTTCAACGGCGTTGATATCCGCCTCTGCTGAGGACGGGTCTAGGACTCGCAGCACCGAGTAACGGAACCTAGTCGCGTCCCGTCGCCTTAGGCCAACGTTTCCGCCGTGCCCATTCGTGGCATATGCGCTCCAACGTTGCAGCAGAGTCTCGTGTCCGTCGGCCTTGCCCACATAGTGACGGCCGTCGGAGGTATCGGTGATCAGGTAGACCCCGATGACGGACGACAGCGCCGTCCGCCATGCCGCGTAGACGGGATCCCGAACGACCGCTTGGAGGCGGTCGTGGTCAACGACGAGGTGGTCGAAACCCGGGAATGGTTCGGGTTCGACATCGGTGACATCGAGGATGGGGTACTTTGCCGCCGTTGCACCGTGGACCCACCAGGCACGCGGCGAGCCCCACTGGATGACGCAGCGACCGGTGAGGTCGGATAACAGATCGACCGACCGCAAGTCGAAGCTGCGGTGCTGCTCGCTCGACGGAGTCTCGCCCAGGTTTTCGACGATCCGCCACAGCCGCGCCCGCGCCCCTTGCGCCGGCAGCAGGATTACCCAGTACCGGGGTGGTTTCTTGGCGAAGCCGCTGAGGCTCTGCGTGCTCGTGTAAGTCAGGATCTCCTGCTCGGTTGAACCGGCATGGATGCCCGGGTACCCGTCCTTGTGGATCTTCACGTAGGCGTGCCGGATCGCCATCACATCGTTTAGCGGAATGCCCGTCTTAGCGAGGGCGTCACCGAGCGTGAATGTCGAGGCGGCAAGCATTTTCGGATTCCACGTCTCGACGGAGCTCAATTCCTCGGCAATCGCCACTGGGTCATCATGCACCGGGTGCCTGCGCGAAGCGCTCAGTAGGCGGACCTGACGTCGTCAAGTCAGCCAGCGGGACTTGAGCCCCCGAGGTGGGGCACACTGCCGCGACGCAGCGCCAGATGCGTGCCGCGCGTTTGGACGAACGAGTCAGTCGTCGCTGCGTGCGGACGTCTTGAGTTCCATCATCCTGCGCTTGTAAGCCTCGCCATCGATCTCGCCGTCGGCGTACCGGCGCATTAGATCGTCGACTTGGGCTTTGAGCTCTGCCCGTTCCATGTCAGTTGCCTCGTCTTCAGCGGCTTGGGCCACGGCCGACTCAACGGCGACGGAGGGCGGCGCTGGTGCCGTCGTTGCTCCCCTCGCCTTCGCGGCGCGAAGGTCGTTGGTGACGCGCTGGAGCACTCGAACGAGTTCGAGTGTCGGTGAGACCGGCACGGGTTCGTAGCGTGGCGGTGACAGGTTCGCTGCCTTGTAGCCCTTGGCGCGGTAAAGGAAGAGCCCTACGCCGTCCATTACGCGCGTCATGTTGTCCGCCATCGTGCGCACGGCTTGAGCGTCCGAGTCGCTGGTGACGCGAACCCCAAGGACCATGTAGCTCTTGGGTCTGACGGACCTCAACCATGTGGTGAGGTCCCCTCCCGGCCCGGCCTGCTGCTCCTCGCCCGCCTGGGACTGGAGCATGCCGAAGGCGGCCTTCAGGTCGATGCTCTTGAACCCAGCCTCCTTGCAGCGTTTGAGCAGGTCAGCGGAACCCCGCCTGCCCTCAGGCTGCTCAGTTGTCTCGTTTCCCTGGTGCTGAGGCGTACCCATCATCTTCGCCTCCACCATCACCTCCGCGATGGTGTGAACGTCACCCCTCGTCGTCGCCGGGTAGGTGACGTCAAGGTTGTGGTTCGGGAAGATGAGCCCAGGCACGCCCCGGCGTGCGTTCAGCTCCACCCCGGCCGCATTTTCGAGGACGACGGCCAACAGGTCGTTGAAGTAGTCGCCCTTGCCGTTCTGCCTCTGTCCATCGGTCGCCGTGCCTGCGATGACCGCGGCGTCGAACGCCTCCATCGCGGCCAGGAAGTCGGCTTCAACTGTGGTCCATGAGGCAGGCCCTGGGGTCTGCGCACGGATGCGCGTGAGGTGGTCACGGAACGGAGCTGTAGCCGCTCCAGTACGGAGTGAGTCACCCGTCTGCTTGGCCACTTGCGGGGTCCTCCGTCTTCCGTCGAGCGTGTCGGCGATGCGCCAGTAGGTTCCGGCCGCGCCGGAGCTCGTGAACGCTCGTGTCCTTGAGCCCGCCGCCGCCCAACAGAACGACGTCATCCACGAGGGCAACCGCATCGGCGAGTCTGCCAGCCGCCATCGCGCGCCGAGCTCGAGGGGCTATCGCCCGCAGCTCGTCACGGACTCGATGCAGAAGCTCAGGAGCAGGCACCGCCAGCTGCACGGCCTCCCGAGGCTCCATTTTTAGGATGCCCCCGCCGTAGGCACGGCCCACGGTCTCAGCGCTGAGCATCGTGGCGCTGTTCAGAGAGGCAAGCGCAAGAAGCTGAGTCTGGTCTTCGCGCCGGTGTCGCTCGGCCAGGTAGAGCCCGTGGACGCTGTTCAGATGCCTCAGCCTCAAGGGGTTCGCACAGAGCTGCGCGGTGTCTGCGTTCATGTAGGTGAAGAACAGGTCAGGAGCCGCGGGCAGTGGGACCTTCCACCAGGGCGAGCGGACCTGGCACTTGTAGGCCTGGTCCACCTCGAGCTCTTCTCCCTCGGCGATGTAGCGCAGCGCCGCGGGGGACGGCTTCAATGGCCGGAAGAGCATCGTTCGAGCTCCCTGGGCACCCAGGCGCTGCCACGTGGCCCGGCTAACCGTGAGCTGGCGAAGATGCGTCGACCCGGGCGGCGAGATGCGGACGAGGTCAGACGGCCTGAGCCCGCGGTCAGCAGCCTCTTTCGGCGGGAGGGTGAAGAACTTGTTGTTCCCGGTGACGGCGCCCAGCGAGACGCGCCCCCACGTCCCGAGCGGGGTGAAGTCTTCGGCTGCCTGCAGACCGTCGAGGGTGGCCGTCGCGCTTGCGCTGAGGAGCGCATGGGTCCACTTCGCGCGCAGGTCCGTCGGCCGCAGGACCGCGTCGAACCTGACGCTGCTTAGCTGGTCCAAGCTCGACACTCGACCAAAGGCGACGTCCGACGTGCCGCCGGTGCCCTCAGCCATCAGGAGCACCGCTTCGGTTTGGACTCCGGGGAACACCTGCCGGTCGAAGAGCACAACCTGCACGGTGCCGAACCGCCTCAACAGGAACTCGCGGACCGAAGCGGCGTAGTTCGCGGCCAGAAGCTCTGCGGGCAGGACCAGCGCGAGTCGCCCGCCTGGGGCAAGGAAGGCAGAGGCGTGAAGGGTGAACGGCGCCCACGAGCTCGCCAGCCCACTCATGGTGACACCGACCGCCGCTGAGGCCACTCGCCCGGCTTCTCGGCTTGCGCCGGTGAAACCCTGGTAGCGGATGTACGGAGGGTTGCCGACGACCGCTTGGTAACGAGGTTCAGGCGCCACCTCGAGAAAGTCTCCAACACCCACTCGGCTGGTGTAGCCCTGCGTATCCAAGAACGATACGGCTCGTCGCGCGCTCTCGGGGTGCAGTTCGTACCCGACCAGATCCGTGCCGGTGGCTCCGAGTGCCCGCAAGCGGTTGCCGGCGGCAAGCATGAACGCCGCCTCCCCGCAGCTGGGTTCGAGCACAGCATCGAGCGGCGAACGGACGGCCCACCGGGTCGCAAAGTCGGCCAACACCGCTGGGGTGAAGAACGCACCCCGGGCCTTACGGTGCTCGGACAGGTCCAGCGCCTCGGTCGTCAACTGCTTCTCTCCTTGGTCAGGCTCCATCCAACAACAGACTGAGCCTCACACTGCGCACCGACACCGCAATGTCGATGCCCGCCTCGGTTGTGGACACATCTGTGGCTCTTTACCCAGGCTCCTCATGACGAGGTGGACGGGGAGAGCCGCAGCGCAAGCGTGCATCGTGGCTCACGCGTAGGTCGAGCAGTTCCGTGGCGCCCGAGCGGAGCAGGCGCGCTTACGCCTGTGGGCAAGTCTCGGGCATGGCGGCGGAGGTGGAAGGTGTGGCCTGTGGGTCGTGCACTGGAGGACCCGCCGCGACCGGCTGCCATATGCGATGTTGGAGAACGACACCAGGTCGTTCTGGCGACGACCTCGCGGGCGACGGCCACGCGCCCCAGCCACGTACCCCCGGGGCGACCATTCCACCTCCTAGGTACCCACGACCGCCCAGGAGGCCCCATGCCGACCAAGCAGACGCACGCCAGCCCCCGCATCCCGCGACAGCGCGTGCTGCCCGTGTACCTCAGCATCGAGGAGGCAGCTGAAGTGATGTCGTTGAGCACTAAAACGATTCGTCGTCGCATTAGTGACGGCTCGATCCCGGCCTATCGATGCGGACGCCGCAACATCCGGATCCGCTTGGACGAGCTCGAGGCAGCCTTCCGCAAGCTCCCCTCAACCGGCCACTGATGGACCATTGGTGGACACGTAGTGGACACGCGCACCAGATCGAAACAGCCCCCGATCCTGCGTTTCCGCAGGTCAGGGGCTGTTTGTGACTCGGTGGGCGATACTGGGTTCGAACCAGTGACCTCTTCGGTGTGAACGAAGCGCGCTACCACTGCGCCAATCGCCCGCGACGCCGGAACGATATCCCATGGCGGCAGCACCCCTGCAATCAGGGGGTCCGAGGTCCGCTCAGGACCGGTCGGCGGCCTGCTCGCGCTCCGAGCCCTCGCCCTTGATCTGGCGGCGCAGTTCCGCTGCCTTCTCCGGGTGGCCGTGGAATCGGCGGTAGCTGTAGACGATCAGCGCGATCGCGATGAACGCCGACGCGACCTGGGTGACGCCCGTCCAGATCCCGCCCGGCAACCACCACGTCTCCGACACCGGCCACCACTCGGGCGCCGGCGGCTTGATGATCCAGAGCACGCCGCACGCGGCCAGCACCACGGCGCCCAGGCAGGAGGCGACAATGCGCGGCCACGTCTCCACACCCTCCGCGGCACCGAGCAGTGCGCGGATGCGTACGGGCTCCACCCGGCGCTCGGCCCACTCGTACTGCTGCGAGAGCAGCGCGAGCCCGGCGAAGATGCCGAGCAGTCCCGGGCCGGGCAGGAAGATGGCGGCCACGCCCAGGAGCAGGAGCACCCATCCCAGGATCTCGAGACCGATGCGCTTCGCTGCCCCTGTCATGGGGAAAACCTACCGGGCTGCGCCACATGGCCACGCAGGGCGCTAATCGCATGTAACGTCAAGTTCGTCACGAGTCCGGGTCAAGATCCGGTCTAAACCAGTGTTGACCATATTTTGTCGTTTCGCATCACGAGGGGGGCCGGATGACGTCTCATGAACAACTCAACCCGGCCTCATCCCCGGGCGCACCCCAAGGAGCCTCCATGAACATGTCCGGTAGCGGGCACACCCTGTCCGATGTCGCGTTGGACATCACGGTCGAGTGCATGGACGAGCGCGGCATCCGCCACGAGATCGACACGGTCCTCGGCTACCGCAGCTCCGACCCCTTCGCGGTGGCGATGACGTTCATCACCTCCGACGGCAACCTGGTGTGGACCTTCGGCCGCGACCTGCTGATCCGGGGCACCGAGAGCCCCTCCGGCGACGGCGACGTGCACGTGTCCCCCACCGTCGGGGTCAGCGGCCGCGCGATGGTCAGCATCGAGCTGAGCTCGCCCGACGGGCACCTCGTGCTGCTGGCCCGAGCCGGCGACATCCACGACTTCATCGCCCGCACCGCGGCGCTCGTCGCGCCGGGCACCGAGTCGGACTTCTTCGACGCCGACCTGCTCATCAGCCAGGTCCTCGCGTCCTGAGGCGCTGCCCGGTCCGCGGCTCAGCCGTGGGAGTGCTGGGCGATCCAGCTGCGGTGCAGGCCTGAGTAGACGCTGCCGTGCTGGGCGACCAGCTCGGTGTGCGGTCCGCGCTGCACGACGCGGCCCTTGTCGACCACGATCACCTCGTCCGCGCTCTCCGCAGTGGAGAGCCGGTGCGCGATCGTCACGGACGTGCGCGACTGCATGAGTCGCTCGAGCGCGCGGCCGATCTGCATCTCCAGCGACGGGTCCACCGCGCTCGTGGCCTCGTCGAGGACCAGCAGGTCCGGGTCGGCGAGGTGGGCCCGCAGCAGCGCGACGAGCTGGCGCTCGCCGGCCGAGAGCGACTCGCCTCGCTGGCCGACCTGGGTGTGCAGGCCGCGCGGGAGGCCGGCCAGCCAGTCGTCGACGCCGAGCTCGACGGCCGAAGCACGGATCTCGTCCTCGGTCGCGTCGAGCTTGCCGTAGCGCACGTTGGCGGCGATGGTGTCGTCGAAGAGGAAGCCCTCCTGCGGCACGAGGACGACGCTGCGGCGCAGCGACCCGGCGTCGATGCGGCGTACGTCGATGCCGTCGAGCAGCACCGAGCCCTCGGTCGGGTCCATCAGGCGGGTGAGCAGCTTGGCGAAGGTCGACTTGCCCGACCCGGTCTCCCCCACGATCGCGACCCGGGTGCCGGCGTCGATGGTGAGGTCGATGTCGCGCAGCACCGGCGGTCCGGCGGGGTAGGCGAAGGTGACGCGGTCGAACCGCACGTCGATGGGGCCGCGCGGCAGCGCCTCGCCCTCGGGACCGGGGTCGATGAGATCGGCGGGGGTCTCGAGGATCCCGAGGACGCGACGCCAGCTGGCGATGGCGTTCTGCGCGTCGGTGAGGATCTGCGTGCCCATCTGCACGGGGCCGACGAACAGGGTGACGAGGAACGCGAAGGCGAGCACCCGTCCCGGGGTCATGTCGGAGGTGAAGCCCAGCAGGATCCCGACGATGATGACGCCGGCGTTGGCCAGACCACCCGACAGGCCGCCCAGGGAGAAGGACGTGACGGTGTAGGTCTGGGCGTGGGTGTAGGCGTTCTGCCAGTCCGAGATCGCGGTGTCGATGCGGCGCTGGGTGCGGTCCTCGACACCGTAGGTGCGGACCACGGCGGCGCCCACGACGGGCTCGGAGATGGCGCCGAGCAGGACGCCCACCTGCTGGCGTACGACGGTGTAGGCGGCCGAGAGCTTCTTCTGGAACCAGCGGATGGACATGAAGAGCGGCGCGAAGCACAGCCACACGACCGCGGCGAGCTCCCAGCTGTAAAACAGCATCAGGACGGTGGCGACCAGGATCTGCCCGATGCTGACCACGAAGATCAGGCCGCCGAAGACCAGGAACTGGCTCACCTGGTCGACGTCGGAGGTGACGCGCGAGACGAGCGCGCCACGACGCTCGGTGTTCTGGGTCAGCAGGGGCAGGTCGTGGACGTGGCGGAACGCCTTGGTGCGCAGCGTGGCCAGGCCGTGCTCGGAGGTGGTGAAGAGCCGGTTGGTCATGGCGTAGGACGCGACGCTGGTGACGACGATCGCGAACGCGGCCAGCACGCCCATCCACGCGACGTAGTCGAAGCGGGGGCCGCCGGGACCGTTGAGACCCTTGTCGAGGGTCTGCTGGACCGCGATGGGCACCACGATCTGGCCGCAGGAGGCGATGACGGCCAGGACGAGCGTCCAGCCGAGGCCCTCGCGGAGCTCCGGGGAGTACTTCATGCCGAGGCGGATCGTGGCCCAGGCGCCGATCTCCTCGCCGGAGTCCATCTTGGTGCCGGAGGTGGGTGCGGTGGCACTCATCGCGTGGTCCCATCTGCGCCGGCACCGGCGTCTGCGTCGGCGTCGACCTCGTAGGCGTTGACGAGCTGGGCGTAGGCCGGGCTGGTGGCCAGCAGCTCGGCGTGGGTGCCGCGCCCCACGATCCGACCACCGTCGAGGTGGATGACCTCGTCGGCCAGGGAGATGGTGGCCTTGCGGTAGGCGACGACCACCAGGGAGGCGGCGGACCCGCCGACGTCGTCGCGCAACGAGGCCAGGATGCGGGCCTCGACCTCGGGGTCCACCGCGGAGGTGGCGTCGTCCAGGATCAGCAGCCGGGGCTGGCGCACCAGCGCACGGGCCAGGGAGAGCCGCTGGCGCTGGCCGCCGGACAGCGACGTGCCGCGCTCGCCCAGCAGGGAGTCCAGCCCGCCGGGCAGGGCCGCGACGAAGCCGTCGGCCTGCGCGGTGCGGAGCGCCGCCCACACCGCCTCGTCGGAGACGTCGGCACCCAGGGTGACGTTGTCGCGGACCGTGTCGTCGAACATGAAGGCGGTCTGCGGGACCAGCGAGACGCTGCGCGAGAGCTGGCCCTTGCGCAGCTGCGTGACGTCCTGCCCGTCGACGCGGACCGTGCCCGACTCGGGATCGACGAGTCGCGTCATGAGGCTGGTCAGCGTGCTCTTGCCCGACGCGGTCGCGCCGACGAGCGCGACGGTGCGCCCGGGGCGTACGTCGAAGTCGACTCCGCGCAGCAGGGGCGTCTCGCCGTCGTAGGAGTAGTGGAGGTCCTGGACCTCGAGGAGGGCGCCCTCCTCGGTGCGGGGCAGCTCGGCGTCGCCCCACTGCATCGACCCCTGCGCGTCGAGCACGGCCTTGGCGCGGCGGTAGCCCACGACCGAGCGCGGGAACTCGCCCAGCAGCCAGCCGATGGCGCGGATCGGGAAGGAGACGATGGTGAGGAGGTAGGCGACGGTGACGACGTCGCCCGCGTCGGTGGCACCGCTGGTGACGCGCGCGACGCCGACGGCGAGCACCACGAGGACGCCGAGTCCCGGGAGGCTGGCCAGGGCCGGGTCGAAGATCGCGCGGATGCGGCCGGCGCGGATGTTGACGTCACGCAGCTCACGGGCCTTGGCGCCGAAGCGGTCGGTCTCCTCGGTCTCGCGGCCGAGGGTCTTGACGACCATGGCGCCGTCGAAGGACTCGTGGGCGATCTCGCTGACCTCGGCGCGCAGGCCCTGCGCGCGGGTCATCAGGGGCGAGGAGTAGTGCTGGTAGAGGAGGTTCGCCCCCACGACGGCCGGGAAGACCAGCAGCCCGACCAGCGCCAGCACGACGTCCGCGACGAACATCTGGACGACCGCGATGACCATCATCACGACGGTGCCGAGCGCCATGGGCAGCGGCATGATCGGCGACCACGCCGCCTCGATGTCGGACGAGGCATTGGAGAGCAGCTGGCCGGTCGGGTGGCGCTGGTGCCACTCCATCGGGAGGGAGAGGTACTGCCTGGTCACCGCGCGACGGGTGTGCGACTGCATCCGGTAGTACATGATGCCGCCGCCGAGGCGGCGCGCCACGATGCCGACGGCTCGCAGGATCGCCACGGCCATGAACAGCGCGAAGACCCAGACCAGCATGTCGGTGCCGATCTCGCCGTTGTCGAAGGCCGGGATCAGCACGTTCTCCGTGGACCAGCCGAGCACCCAGGCGTCGGCCACGGTGAGCACACCGAAGAGGACCGCACCGAGGGTGGCGACCGTGAAGACCTTGGGCTCGCGCTTGACGCCGACCCACAGGACCCGGAAGCCGTCGCGCGTGGTGGTGCCCTTCAGCTCCGCGTCCTCGCCCACCGGTGTCGCACCTCGCCTGTCCGTCTCGTCCGCCGACCACGTCGGTTGCCGAGCGCAACCAACCAGCCGGGTCAGGCTATTCCTCGGGACCGACAGCGGACGAATCGGATCGACCGGACGGGTGGGGTCAGGCGCGGATGCGGGACAGGAAGCCGCGGGTGCGCTCCTGCTGGGGGTCGCCGAGCACCTGCTCGGGGCTCCCCTGCTCGTGGATCCGCCCGGCGTGCAGGAAGCAGACCTGGTCGGCGACCTCGCGGGCGAAGCCCATCTCGTGGGTGTTGAGCAGCATCGTGACGCCCTCGTCCTTGAGCTCGCCGAGCAGGTCGAGGACCTCCCCCACGAGCTCAGGGTCGAGCGCGCTGGTCACCTCGTCGAGGAGCATGAGCCGCGGGTTGGCCACCAGCGCCCGGGCGATGGCCACGCGCTGCTGCTGGCCGCCCGAGAGGTCGTCGGGGCGGGCGGTGGCCTTCTCGGCGAGGCCCACGCGCTCCAGCATGGCGAGGCCACGGGTGCGCGCCTCCTCGGACCCGACGCCGTGCACCAGCCTGAGCGCCAGGGTGACGTTGCCGATGACGTCGAGGTGCGGGAAGAGGTTGTAGGACTGGAAGACCAGCCCCATCCGCGATCGCACCTCGTCGCCGTCGACCCGCGGGTCGGTGATGTCGCGGCCCTCGAAGGTGATCACGCCGTCGTCGACGACCTCGAGGAGGTTGACGCAGCGCAGCAGCGTCGACTTCCCCGAGCCCGACGCGCCGATGAGCACCACGCACTGGCCGGGCTCGACCGAAAGGTCGACGTCGCTGAGCACGACGTGGTCGCCGAAGGACTTGCGCACGCCCTCCAGCCGCAGCAGCTCGGTGCTCACAGATGGCCTCCTGCCCCGTGGTAGCCCTTCTTGCGGGCGTAGCGGTCGGTGAGCCTGGCCATCGGGATGGTGAGGCAGCAGAACAGCGCGCCCGCGACGACGTACGGCGTGTAGTTGAAGTCGAGCGACGTCTCGATCTGCGCCCTGCGGATGGCGTCGTAGACCCCGAGGACCGCGATCAGTCCGGAGTCCTTCTGGAGCGAGACCAGGTCGTTCATCAGGGCCGGGATCACCCGCCGCCACGCCTGCGGCAGCACGACGTGGCGCAGCGTCTGGCCGTAGGACAGCCCCAGCGAGCGACCGGCGAGTCGCTGGCTGGGGTGCACCGACTCGATGCCGGACCGGAAGACCTCGGCGACGTAGGCCGAGTAGGAGAGCACGAGCGCGGTGCCGCCCCAGAACAGGGGCGAGGTGGGCAGCCCCTGCAGGCGCAGGGCGGGGCCACCGAAGCCGAGCAGGAAGATCACGAGCAGCAGCGGCAGGCCGCGGAAGATGTCGACGTACGCCGTCCCGAGGAGCCGCAACGGGAACGCGACGGGGCCGCGCAGCGTCCGCACCACCGCGACCGTGAGGCTGAGCACCAGGATCAGGACCCAGCAGATCGCCATGACGCGGATGTTGAGCCAGAGCCCGTCGAGCACCGCCGGGAACGACGAGACCGCCTTGTCCCAGCTGAAGTAGGTCTCGCGGACCCGGTCCCAGCCCGGTGAGCTGACCACGGCGCCAGCGAGCGCGCCGAGCAGGAGCAGGGTGCTGGCCGCCGCGATCGCCGCGCTGCGGAGCGTACGACGCCTCCGCCACTCGTCGCGGTCGCGCTGGACCGCGGACGGCGCCCAGTCCCCAGCGGTCGTGGAGGCCACCCGTTCCGGCATCAGGACAGCTCGGGTGCGCCCTGCTGCGCCAGCCACTCCTGGCCGATCTGGTCGAGGATGCCGTCCTCACGCAGGGCGTCGACGGCGCCGGACACGCAGTCGGTCAGCGGGCTGTCCTTGTCGAGCACCGCGCCGAACTGCTCGGGCTCGCCCTCGGGCAGCGGCAGCTGGCCGACGATTGTGCCGTCGTCGAGCTGGACGGCCGTCATGAAGTAGGCGGTGGGCAGGTCGACGACGATGCCGTCGATCTGGCCGTTGTTGAGCGCCTGCACCGCCTGGTCGTTGGTGTCGAAGACGGCCGGCTCCTCCGAGGGCTGGATCTGGTCGATGATCGCGGTGTAGCTCGTGGTGCCCACCTGGGCGCCGAGCTTGGCGCCGGCGAGGTCGGCGATGCTGGTGACGCCGTCGATCGAGCTGCCCTTGTTGGTGATGACCGTCTGCACGACGTCGTAGTAGCCGGACGAGAAGTCGACAGCGTTGCGGCGCGCCTCGGTGATCGAGACCTGGTTGACGTCGAAGTCGAAGTCCTTCGGGCCGGGCTGGACGACCTTGTTGAACGGCACCGTCACCCAGGTAACCTGCTCGGCGGTGTAGCCGAGCTGCTCGGCGATGGCATAGGCCACCGCGGACTCATAGCCCTCGCCGTTGGTCGGGTCGTTGTCGACGAACCACGGCTCGTAGGCCGGGTCGTCGGTGGCGATCGTCAGGGTGCCGTCGGCGACGGTCTCCATCGAGTCGGGCGTGCACTCGTCGGCCGCGGGCGACTCCGACGAGCCGTCGGCGGCGTTGTCCGAGCCGGAGTCGGCCTCGTCGGTGGGCGCGCACGCCGTCAGGGCCAGGGTCGCGGTCGCGGTCACCGCGAGGACGAGGTGCCGCATCGAGCGCGGCAGGGCGGTCTTCAGCATGCGCTGATCCTACGGCGCGTGCGCACCCCAGCGGACCGGGTGGCCGGCCGTGGACAGACCGGCCTTGACGTCGCCGATGCGCAGCGTGCCGAAGTGGAAGACCGTCGCGGCCAGGACCGCGTCGGCGCCCGCGTCGACGGCCGGCGCGAAGTGCTCGACCGCGCCCGCTCCCCCGCTCGCGATGACCGGGATGCTCACCTCGTGGCGTACGGCCCGGATCAGCTCGAGGTCGAAGCCGTCGGTGGTGCCGTCGGCGTCCATGGCGTTGAGGAGGATCTCGCCCGCGCCGAGCTCGGCGGCGCGCACGGCCCACTCGATCGCGTCGAGGCCGGCGCTCTTGCGCCCACCGTGGGTGGTCACCTCGAAGCCGCTGGCGGTGCCCTCGTGGTCGGGGCCCACGCGGCGGGCGTCGACGCTCAGCACCAGCACCTGGTTGCCGAAGCGGTCGGCGATCTCGGCGACGAGCTCGGGGCGGTGGATGGCGGCGGTGTTGACCGCGACCTTGTCGGCACCGGCGCGCAGCAGGCGGTCGACGTCGTCGACGCTGCTCACCCCGCCACCGACCGTGAGCGGGATGAAGACCTCCTCGGCGCAGCGGCTGACGACCTCCATCGTCGTCGCGCGGCCCTCGTGGGAGGCGGAGATGTCGAGGAAGGTCAGCTCGTCGGCGCCCTCGGCATCGTAGAGCCGGGCGAGCTCGACCGGGTCGCCGGCGTCGCGGAGCTCGGTGAAGTTGACGCCCTTGACGACGCGCCCGCCGTCCACATCGAGGCACGGGATGACGCGGATCGCGAGGCTCATGCGCGTGCCTCCTCGACCCGGCGGGCGGCGAGCGCGATGTCGACGATCTCGGAGCGGGGCTGGCCCTCGAGGTCGGCGAGCGACACCCATGCGGCGTGGTCCGTCGAGCCGCCGACCTCGGTCGTCCCGAGCTCTCCGCCCGTGATGGTCGCCGCGAAGACGAACCGCTGCGAGCGGAACCATCCGTCGAAGGTCCGGCCGCGGGCGGTGAAGTGGTGGTCGGTCACGAGCGCGCCCGGATCGATGCGGTAGCCGGTCTCCTCGAAGACCTCCCGCACCAGCCCGTCGGTGATCGACTCGTCGAAGTCGATGCCGCCGCCGGGCAGCGACCACCCGGGGTCGCTGTGGCCCTCGCCGTTCCACCACGCGAGGAGCACGCGCTCGTCCTCGTCGACCAGCAGGGCGTACGCCGCCAGCCGGGTGTGGTAGTCGGTGAACTCCAGGCTCATGACGCCGGCCTCGTCAGGGCGAGCGCGTCCTCGAGGGTGAAACGACCCTCGTAGAGCGCCGTACCGGCGATGGCGCCCTCGACGCCCTCGCCGACGAGCGTCATCAGGGCGCGGATGTCGTCGAGGGTCGTGACGCCGCCGCTCGCCACGACGGGCTTGTCGGTGGCGGCGCAGACGTCGCGCAGCAGCTGGAGGTTGGGGCCCTGGAGCATTCCGTCCTTGTTGACGTCGGTGACGACGTAGCGCGCACACCCCTCGGAGTCGAGGCGGGCGAGGGTCTCGTAGAGGTCGCCGCCCTCGCGGGTCCAGCCACGTGCGGCCAGGGTCGTTCCCCGCACGTCGAGGCCCACGGCCACGCGGTCGCCGTACGTCGCGATCGCCTGCGCGCACCACTCGGGCTGCTCGAGCGCGGCGGTGCCGATGTTGACGCGCCGGCAGCCGGTGGCCATCGCGGCCTCCAGCGACTCGTCGTCGCGGATGCCGCCGCTCATCTCGACCTGGATGTCGAGGGTGCCGACGATCCTGGCCTGGAGGTCGCGGTTGTGGCCGTGCCCGAAGGCCGCATCGAGGTCGACGAGGTGGATCCACTCGGCGCCGGCCTCCTGCCAGCGCAGCGCGGCCTCGACCGGGTCGCCGAAGCGCTTCTCCGACCCGTCCACGCCCTGCACCAGCTGGACGGCCTGGCCGCCCTTGATGTCGACGGCGGGCAGGAGCTCGAGGTAGGGCTGCTCGGGGGTGCTGGGCATGGGTGAATCCTAGGAGTCGCGCAGTGCCGGGCCGGGAGGGCCCTCGCTGACGCGAGACGGGGCCCACGTCGGGTTGACTGGCCCCATGGGGATCGGTGGCGGAGGAGCACGGTGGTGACGACGACCAGCGCCTGGTCGGCTCGCGCGGTCGCCCACGTGGCGGCGGCGTCGTCGGGCGGTGCGTTGGACCGCTCGATGCGCGTGACGCTCAACTTCCACCCGGACCGGGTCCTCGACGGTGCGAGCGTGCTGGAATGCCTCGCCCGGGACGGCGTCTACCGCTCGCAGTTCGAGACCGGTACGAGCAACGGTGGGCTCACCGCGCATCCCGGCGGTGACCGGTGGCGGTGGGAGCAGCGCATCTTCGGCCATGCGTACGACGACGCACCGGCCGCCCAGCGACCGAAGTACGGCGCCCTGAACCACCGTCGTCGACCGATGGGCGGGGCACCGCGCTTCGGGTCCGCCCATCTCCGGCTGAGGGAGTCGGTCCTGGACCGCAGCACGTTCTGCTTCCCCGACTCGACCTTCGAGCCGACGGCGATGGGCACGGCCGAGCGGTTCGACCTGATCCAGCTCGCCGACGGTCAGGTGCACGGGGTGCTGGACGACTACGTCGAGGCCCACGTCCACGGCACGGTCAGGCTCGACACCGACGTCGAGGCGCTCGTGCTGGACCCGTGCTTCCGGGGCACCGAGGTCGAGGACCAGGCACGCATGCTGGGCGTCCTGGTCGAGTGGCACGAGGGCCGGCGGCTGACGATCGACGTGCTCGACCGGCACCCCGACTTCCGCGGACCCCGGATCGTCGACATCGGCAGGAGGATCGCCTCAGCCGGCGTCCTGGACGCCGGAGTCATCGGCGGCGCCGCGCTCCGCGGCGACGAGGATCCGCAGGACCTCAAGAAGGTCTGGCACTGCGTCGCGGCGCTCGGGGTACCTGCCTCCTCGTGACGCGCTGGCCGCGTCGGGCGGTCCCGGACGTGCCTGTGGCCCCGTCATCACGCGGGTGGCGGGGTGTGGGGCGGGGTCATCTTCGCGGTGAGGGGATCCGCGGTGCGCTGGAGTCGGGTGGATCAAGCGCGGTCGTGCCGGTGCGGTCTCGGCGGTATCTGTGGCCGTGCGGGGACGTCCACTCGAACACTCCGGGCGCGACCATCTCGTATCGCCAAGCACTGTGGGTCTTGAGGCGGTGGTGGAACCGGCACAACGCACCCAGGTTCTCGGTCTCCGTAGGGCCGGGCTGGGGCCGACCGTCTGCCTCGGCGTCGCGGTCGTACTCGGTCACGTGGTCGACGTCGCACCCACGCGCCGGGCGCCCGCACCACGGGAAAACGCAGGTCCGGTCGCGAAGGACCACGTGGTCGCGGATTCGGTCCGGGATCTCGTAGCCAGGCGCCGCCTTCTCCTGGTTGAGGTCGATGACCGGCTTGACCGTGATTTTCGTGCGGGAGTCGCGGCACCACGACTTCAGCTGCTCGAGCAAGAGGAGGCGCTGGCTTTCTTCGAGCCGCCCGGTGGGAGCGAAGGCCGTGGTGTCGCCGGACAGGCTGGCATCGAAGTGGGCGTGGAGGACGACCTCGCGGGCGACCGGGAGGTCCGACCCGTCGTCGGTGGTTGAGGTGCGAGCGGAGCGAGCCTCGAAACCATTCCCGCGGAGGTCGAGCGCGGTCTGCGTCCGCGCCAGGTCACCCAGCGCCTTCGCCCGGCGGGCGTCGAGCGACTCCACGGACCCGAGGGCCCTCTGTGTGGCCGCGCCATGGGCGAGCGCCTGCTGGAGATCGAGACCGTCGGCAAGGTCGATCTCGGCCTCGAGCCGCACGGTCCCGGCGAAGTGGACGTCCTCGTCGTGGATCGTCACGTGGCGCGGGTCGACGTGGAGGTAGCCGTCCTCGGGATCCGCGGCCGGGTCCACGTTTGGAAGGTCAAACTGCTTGATCGTCTCCGCCACCAGCCGGTCCAGCTGGACGGGACCGATCTTCGCCGCGACGGCGGCGACCTGCGCGTCGACGAACGCCGCGGCCTCCGCCGTCAACGCCGGGGTCGAGTGAATCGTCACCTCCGCGACGGCCCGAGCGCGCCAGGCCGGAACCCGCCCGGCATGGACCTGCGACCACAACCGCGGGAGGCGGTGGCGCAGCTCGAGGGCGTGACCGATCAACTTCTTCGCCGACACCGATGTGATGCCCAGGACGGTGCCGAGCTCGGCGACGCAGAACTCCGCGACGAGTGGAGTGCCCGGACCGGCGATGGGCTCCTCCATCTCGCACCCGGCAACGGTGAACGATGCGGCGGAGTGGATCGACTCCGGCGGGTGCAGGTCGGCCCATCGCGCGGCGAGATCCAACACGTCAGCTGCGGCCTGGTCCTCGGCGGCCCTGCGGGACCGGATCGAGGCGAGCAGGGCTGCGGGACCGAGGGCGTCTGCCCCGGCCTGCGGCCCTGCTTCCAGCCTCTCGATCATGCGTTCGATCCTACGGAACACCACCGACAGTCGGGAGGGTCAGATGCGCTTCGCGCAGTTCCGGATCTTCTCGCCCTGGCACACATCGCGCCCGCCCAGACGCCCGCTCACGATGTCCTTGCCCGGGCCGCCGATGAGGCGGTCATCGCCCTTGCTCCCGAAGATGGTGTCGTTGCCACGATCGCCGTAGATCGTGGCCCTGGGCTTGTCGCACCGCGGCGGGACCCACGTGCCGAGACCCCTGTACCTGGTGTCGACGTAGAGATCGTCCCGGCCCTTCCTGCCACTGATGGTCACCCGGCACGCGATGACGCCGATCCTGTTCGCGCGGTTGGTGCCGATGACGTCGGCGCGCTTCGCGCTCACGATGATGTCGTCGAAGCCGCGTACGCGGATCGAGTCCTCCTTGCCGGCCTTGGTGGCCGTCACCCGCGAACGGCTCAGGTCGGCGCGGACGCGACCGTGGCTGGTGAGCTCGAGCAGCAGCTGGTTGCGCCCGCCGTCGCCCTTGATCCGCGTCGCCTTCCCGCCCAGGGTGTCGGACTCGTAGGAGTCCTTGCCGCTGCGGAGCGCGATGTTGCGGTCGTACGTCGTCGGTGCGTTGACCTTGACGTGCTCGGTGCCGCTGGTGCCGCGGAACGTGAACATGCCGCGCTCGGCCGACGTGGTGAACACCAGCCTCTCGAAGTCGCCCGTCCAGGTGAGCGCCGTGTCGTCACCGGTCACGGTGCCCTTGGCGTACATGGCGACGTCGCCGGTGGCGGATCGAACGCCCAGGACGGCGCCCGTGCCCACGGACACCGCGCCCGTGGCGGTCTGGATGCCACCCCAGACGACCTCGCCGAAGTCGAGGTCGATGATGTCGGCGTTCGACTGGCCTGCCACACCGGAAAAGACGATGCCGTAACCGGCGCGAATGACGTCGGCCTCGGTGTCGGTGCCGTCCTGGGTGCCCGCGTTGATGGAGTTCCCTCCAATGGAGTCGGTGATGAACGTGTCGGCCCCCGCACCGAGGACGACGCTCACGCCATTCCCGCCGGTCCCGCACACGAGGTCATCGCCGCCAAGCGCGTCGACGAGCGTCGCACCATTCGTCACGATGACGTCCGCGCCCTCCGTGCCCACGATCTCGCCACCGGGCGTCCCGACGATGGTCGCCGCCTGCCCCTGACACGTCTCGCCCGCAGCGGTGGCCGTGCTCGTCGGGACGAGCAGGGCCGCGCCGAGCAACGCGGCGCCGGTCAGACTGGTGTACCTCATGGTTCCCCTCGATCATTGACGGACCTGTGTGACCCGGCACCGGCCCAAAAGGTTGTCACGAACCCGGGACACCCCGGGGAAAGGACGTCCCAGCGTCGATCACACCCGTCAGCCGAGGGACGGCCGACTAGCGTGGCAGCGTGATCGGCGATCGGTGGGGCGTGACGCAGGCCGAGGTCGAGCGGCACTACGGCTGCGATGCGCTCGTCACCTCCCCCACCCTCGAGGCATGGCGGGGCGTCACCGTGCGCGCCGATCCCGACACGGTGTGGGCGCGGCTGCGGCAGGTGCGGATCGCGCCCTACTCCTACGACCTCGTCGACAACCTCGGGCGCCGTTCGCCACGCGAGCTGCGCGACGTGCCCGAGCCCACGCCCGGCGACCCGTTCACCCGCGCCTTCGGGATCGACCAGGGCGAGGTGCTGGCGGTCGAGCCCGGACGCGAGCTGACGGCGCGGATCATGTCGGCGTACATGTCGTACGCCGTCGTGCCGGAGGCCACGGGCACCCGGCTGTTGCTGAAGGTGGCCGCACGCGCCCACCGCATCCTGGCGCCGGCGCTGTCGGTGGGCGACCTGGTGATGGCCCGCAAGCAGCTGCTCACCCTGAAGGCGCTCGCCGAGTCGGACCAGGGCGCGTCGGACTAGAGGCCCAGGCTCCGCGCCACGGCGGTGACCGCGGCGGCGGACGCGGTCAGCGCGTCGAGCTCGTCGTCGGCCAGCGGGGTGGCGAGCACGCTCTCGATCCCGTTGCGCCCGACCACCGACGGCATCGACAGGCAGACGTCGGAGAGGCCGTGCACGTCGTCGAGGCGTGAGGTCACCGGCAGCACCCGGTGCTCGTCGTTGAGCACCGCCTCCAGGATGCGGGAGACGGCCAGGCCGATCGCCAGGCTGGTGGCGCCCTTGCCGGCGATGATCTCGTAGGCCGAGGAGACCACCTGGTGGTGGATCCGGGTGCGCACCTCCTCGTCGAGGGTGCGTACGCCGTTGCCCTCCCAGTCCTTCACCGGCACGCCCCCGATGGTGGCGGTGGACCACAGCGGCACCTCGGAGTCCCCGTGCTCGCCCGCGATGTAGGCGTGCACGTTCTGCACGGCCACGCGGGTGTGCTCGGCGATGAGGAAGCGCAGCCGGGAGGAGTCCAGGACCGTGCCCGAGCCGAAGACCCGGTGCGGCGGCAGGCCGCTGAACTCCAGCGCGGCGTAGGTCACCACGTCGACGGGGTTGGTCACGACCAGCAGCAGCGCGTCGGGCGCCAGGCGCACCAGCTCGGGCACGAGCTCGCGGCACATCGCGACGTTGGCCGCGGCGAGGTCGAGACGGGTCTGACCGGGGTCCTGCTTGGCGCCGGCCGTGATGACGACGACGTCCGCCCCGGCGCAGACCTCGAGGTCGTCGCTCCCGGTGATGCGGGCCATCGGGGTGAACTGGAGGCCGTGGTTGAGGTCGAGCACCTCGGCGCGCACCTTGCCGGCGTTGAGGTCGAACAGTGCGAGCTCATGGCAGGTGCCGCGGATCTGTGCTGCATAGGCGATGGCGGTCCCGACCGCCCCGGCTCCGACGACTGCGACCTTGGACACGGACGACACTGTGGCACGCCGCGGCGCACCGCGACCACTGGTGCAGACCGGAGGTCAGCGCCAGACCGGCTCACGCACGCAGCGACGCGACCCAGTTCTTGAGGAGCTCTGCGCCGGCGTCACCGGACTTCTCGGGGTGGAACTGGGTCGCCGCGAGGGGCCCGTTCTCCACCGCCGCCACGAACCGGTCTCCCCCGTGCTCGGCCCACGTCACCAGCGGCGCCCGGGTGCGGTCGTTGGTGACCAGGTCCCACGACCGCGCGGCGTAGGAGTGCACGAAGTAGAACCGCTCGTCCTCGATGCCGCTGAAGAGCCGCGAACCGGACGGCACCTCGACCGTGTTCCAGCCCATGTGCGGCACCACGTCGGCCTCGAGGCGGGTGACCAGGCCGGGCCACTCGTCGCAGCCGTCGGTCTCGACGCCGTGCTCGACACCGCCGGAGAACAGCACCTGCATGCCCACGCAGATGCCCAGCACCGGCCGGCCGCCCGCGAGGCGCCGGCCGATGATGCGGTCGCCCTTGATGGCGCGCAGGCCTTCCATGCAGGCGGCGTACGCCCCCACGCCGGGCACCACGAGGCCGTCGGCCGCGAGAGCGGTCTCGAAGTCGCCGGTCAGGGTGACCTCGGCACCGGCGCGCTCGACGGCCCGCACGACCGAGCGCAGGTTGCCCGAGCCGTAGTCGAGGACGACGACGTCAGGGGTCACAGGCTGCCCTTGGTCGACGGCACACCCGTCTCGCGCGGGTCGATCGCGACCGCGTCGCGGAACGCCCGGGCGAACGCCTTGAACTGCGCCTCCACGAGGTGGTGCGGGTCGCGCCCTGCCAGCACGCGCACGTGCAGCGCGAGGTGGGCGTGGAAGGAGATGGTCTCGAAGACGTGGCGGGTCAGGGAGCCCTGGTACGCCGCACCGGTGCCGCCGATCGCGACGTAGACCTGGCCCTCGGGCTCGCCGGTGTGCACGCAGTAGGGGCGGCCGGAGACGTCGACGACGGCCTGGACGAGCGCCTCGTCGAGCGGCACGGTCGCGTCACCGAAGCGGCGGATGCCGGACTTGTCGCCCAGCGCCTCGCGCAGCGCCTGGCCGAGCACGATCGCGGTGTCCTCGACCGTGTGGTGGGCGTCGATGTGCGTGTCGCCCTCGGTGCGCACGACGAGGTCGGTGAGCGAGTGGCGCGAGAAGGCGTCGAGCATGTGGTCGTAGAACCCCACGCCGGTGGACACCTCGGAGCGGCCGGTCCCGTCGAGGTCGACCTCGACGAGCACCTTCGACTCCTTGGTGGTGCGCTCGATCCTGGCGGTGCGGCTCATGCTTGCTCCTCGTTCGCGTCGATGGTCACGTCCATCAGTGCCTTCCTGAATGCTGCCATCTCGTCGGGGGTGCCGACCGAGACGCGCAGCCAGCCCTCGGGTCCGGTCTCACGGATCAGCACCCCGCGGTCGACCAGCCCCTGCCAGACCGCGTGCCGGTCGCCGAAGCGGCCGAACAGCACGAAGTTGGCGTCGGAGTCGGCGACCTCGAAGCCCTGCTCGCGCAGCCACACCACGGTCGCGTCGCGCTCGGCGCGCAGGTCGTCGACCCGGCCGAGCAGCTCCGGCGCGTGGCGCAGCGCGGCGAGCGCGGTCGCCTGGGTGACGGCCGAGAGGTGGTAGGGCAGCCGCACCACACGGATCGCGTCGCCGATGGCGGGGTCCGCGGCGAGGTAGCCCAGCCGGGCGCCCGCCAGCGCGAACGCCTTGCTCATCGTGCGCGTCACCACGAGGTTGCGGTGCTCGGGCAGCAGCTCCAGCGCGCTCGGCGTGCCGGCGCGGCGGAACTCGCCGTAGGCCTCGTCGACGACCACCAGTCCCCCGGGCTCGTAGGACCCGGCAGCCTCGCAGAGCATGGACACCGCCTCGGGCGGGAGAGCCGTGCCGGTGGGGTTGTTGGGGCTGGGCAGCAGCACCACCGACGGCTTGCGCTCGAGGACGAGCTCCCTCGCGGCGTCGAGGTCGAGGGAGAAGTCCTCCGCGCGGTGGCCGGCAACCCACTCGGTCATCGTGTCGCGGGCGTACTCGGGATACATGGAGTACGTCGGCGCGAACGACAGCGCCACACGTCCGGGGCCACCGAACGCCTGCAGCAGCTGCAGCATCACCTCGTTGGACCCATTGGCCGCCCACACCATCGCGGGCGTGATGCCCGAGCCGCCCGACGTGTTGAGGTACGCCGCCAGCGCCTCGCGCAGCTCGACGAACTCGCGGTCGGGATAGCGGTTCAGCGTCACCGCCGCCTCGCCGACGGCACGCGCGATGTCGGCCGCGGCCTCCGGCGAGGGACCGTAGGGGTTCTCGTTGACGTTGAGCTGGACCGGCGCCTGCTCGAGGGTGAGCTGGGGCGCGCCGTAGGGCTCGATCCCCTGCAGCTCCTCGCGCAGGGGTGGGAACCGGCCGCTCACGGCTGCGTGGGCTCGGCGTCGAACCGGACGCTGACCGCCTGGCCGTGGCCGGGCAGGTCCTCGGCCCCCGACAGGGTCACCACGTGGTCGGCGACCTCGGCGAGCGCCTCACGCGAGTAGTCGATGACGTGCACCGACTTGGTGAAGGCGCGCACCGACAGCCCGCTGGAGTGGCAGGCGCAGCCGGCGGTGGGCAGCACGTGGTTGGAGCCTGCGCAGTAGTCGCCCAGCGACACCGGGGACCACGGTCCGACGAAGATCGCGCCTGCGTTGCGGATGCGCGCGGCGTGGCCGGCGGAGTCGCGGGTCTGGATCTCGAGGTGCTCGGCGGCGTAGGCGTCGACGACCTCCACGCCCTGGTCCATGTCGTCGACCAGCACGATGCCGGACTGGCGACCGCCGAGCGCGGTGAGGATCCGCTCGGTGTGGCGGGTGGCGTGGACCTGCTTGTCGAGCTCGGCCTCGACCGCGTCGGCGAGGGCGAGAGAGTCGGTGACCAGCACGGACGCGGCCATCGGGTCGTGCTCGGCCTGGCTGACCATGTCGGCGGCGACGTAGGCCGGGTCGGCGCTGTCGTCGGCGAGGATCGCGATCTCGGTGGGGCCGGCCTCGGAGTCGATGCCGACCACCCCGCGCAGCAGCCGCTTGGCCGCCGCGACGTAGATGTTGCCGGGGCCCGTGACCAGGTTGACCGGCGCGCACGGACCGGCTCCGTAGGCGAACATCGCGATCGCCTGGGCGCCGCCGACGGCGTACACCTCGTCGACGCCGAGCAGCGCGCAGGCAGCCAGGATCGCCGGCTCCGGCAGGCCGCCGTTGTTCTTCTGCGGCGGGCTGGCGAGGGCGATCGAGCGCACCCCGGCGACCTGGGCGGGCACGACGTTCATCACGACGCTGCTCACCAGCGGCGCGAGCCCGCCGGGGACGTAGAGGCCGACGCGGTCGATGGCCACCTTGCGGTGGGTCACGGTCGCGCCCGGTGCGACCTCGCTGGTGACGTCGTGCTCGAGCTCGGCCTCCGACGTCATCCTCAGCCGGCGGATCGACTCCTCCAGCGCGGCGCGGACGCCCGGGTCGAGCTCCTCGAGCGCGGCCCGGATGGCCTCACGCGGCACGGTGATGTCCTCGGTCTCGACGCCGTCGAAACGGGCGGAGAACTCGGTGATCGCCTCGACGCCCCGGGCCCGGACGGCGTCGATGATCGGCTGCACCTGATGCGTCGCGGCCTCGACGTCGAACTCGGCGCGAGGCACGCTCGCGCGATAGTCGACGGACGCCCGGTCGGCGTCCCGCAGGTCGATGCGGCGGATGAGGGACATGCCCCTGAGTCTAGGTTCCCCGGCGGGTCGGACCGAAGTCGCGGGTGCCGGGTGGACACGCCCGGCTAGTCTCGCAACGTGAGCGACCCGCTGCCGATGTTCCCGCTGAACACCGTGGTGTTCCCGGGGATGAGCCTGCCGCTCCACGTCTTCGAGGACCGCTACCGCATGCTCGTGCGGCACCTGCTCACGGTGGACGACCCGGCAGCACGGGTCTTCGGCACCGTGGCGATCCGCGAGGGCTACGAGGTCGGCGACCACGGCGCCCAGTCGGTCTACCGCGTGGGCTGCGTGCTGCAGCTCACCGAGGTCGACCGCCGCGAGGACGGCACCTTCGACATCGTCGCGGTCGCACGTGAGCGGCTGATGCTGGAGGAGATGTCGCGCGGCGACGAGTTCCCCCAGGGCATGGTCGCGGTGATGCCGGAGCCCGAGGTCGAGGTGCCCACCGACGTGCTCGACCGTGCACGCTCGACCTTCACGGCCTTCCGCGCAGCGATGACCGAGCTCCAGGGCGACCCGTTCAGCGGGACGCTGCCGCGCGACCCCGACTACCTCGCCTGGACGTTGTCCGCCCTCACCCCGCTGCCGATGGCCGAGCGCCAGTCGCTGCTCGAGGCGCCCGACGCCACCGAGCGGCTCCGGCTGGTGACGCGCCTGCTCACCGAGGAGCTCCGCGCGATCAACGTCATCCCCTCGCTGCCCGCGACACAGGTCGCGCGCACCGCGTGGTCGCCGAACTGAGACGCGCAGCGGCGCGTGAGGCACGAGCGCGGCGCGTGGGCGCGGCCAGATCGAGCAAGCGACGCGGCTGAGGAACGAAGTCGGACGAGCGCGTCGAAATCCACCATGCCGAACGCGAGGAGTGAGCAGCCGTGGCAAAGCGCAAGTCCGCCGGCGGCACCCCGGCCACCATGGCGCTGGGCGCTGCGGGCATCGCCTACGAGGTGCGCGCCTACGAGCACGACCCCCGCGCGGCGTCGTACGGCCTCGAGGCGGCCGAGGCGCTGGGCGTCGAGCCGGCACGGGTCTTCAAGACGCTGCTCGCCTCGCTCGACGGCCGGCTGGTCGTCGGCATCGTCCCGGTCTCGGGGCAGCTGGACCTGAAGGCGCTGGCGCGCGCCCTCGGCGGGAGCAAGGCGGTGATGGCCGACGTCGCGGCCGCCGAGCGGGCCACCGGCTACGTCGCGGGGGGCATCTCCCCCATCGGCCAGAAGCGCGCCCACCCGACCGTGCTGGACGCCTCCGCGCTCGAGCACGACACGATCCTGGTCTCGGGTGGGCGACGCGGCTTCGACCTCGAGCTCGCCCCGCACGACCTGGTGGCGGTCACCGGCGCGGTGACCGCCACCATCGGTCGCTGAGGGCGTACGAACGACTCAGTCGGTCGTCAGTTCCAGCTGGCCGTGCAGCACGTCGCCGTCGACCCAGCTGCTGACCCCGAAGGCCGAGAGCGGCTCGAGGTTCTCGCTCACCTCGGGCATGTCCTCGGTCACGCGGACCAGCCAGTTGTCGTCGGCGTCGAAGTTGACGTAGAGCACCGACTGGGCCTCGCCGTCCTCCACGACCCGGCCGTAGTCGTCGGTGCCACCGAGGTCGCCGCCGGCCTCCAGCTTGCCGCGGTAGTCGTCCTGGAACGCCAGGACGGCGTAGCCGTCGCCCTCGGTCACCTCCATCATCGGAGTCATCTCCGAGGGCACCTGGTCGACGATCTTGTCGAGCACCGCCTGGATCTCGTCGGCGTCACCCTTGATGGTGATGCCGGCGGGCAGCTCGCCGGGGCCGCCGTTGGCGATCGCGTCGGGGTCGATGCCCCCGCCGAGGGAGATCGTCACGCCCTCGCCCATCAGCGTCTCGATGTCCTCGGGGAACTCGAGCCCGGTCTCGTTCTCCAGCTCCGCGATGCCGTCGTCGATCGACGCCGTGTCGTCGGGCAGCGTGGTCTTGATGTAGTCGACGAACGCCTCGGCCCAGCCCTCCTCGAGGGAGAAGCCGAGTGCGGCCACGGTGTCCTCGGGGAGGCCGGCGACCATCGAGGCGCCCTCGTCGGAGTCGACGAACTTCGTCATGTCGGGCTGGTAGTTGGACACGGCGTACTCGATCTCCATCGAGCCGTCGTCGAAGCGGACGGTGGCGGCCATGCCGTCGAAGTCGTCGATCACCTGCTGGAGCTCCGGCGGGACCTCGCCCGAGCCGCTGTCGGAGGAGGGCTCGGTCGGCTCGGAGAAGCAGGCGTCGAACTCCTCGGACGTCGTGGCCGAGTCGAGGCACTCCTGGTCGAAGGGCTCGTCCAACCCGCCCATCGAGTCCGACGACATCCCGGTCAGCGGCGCACCCAGCGCGGCCACGTCGCCGAGGTACTGGGCGGCGCTCTTGGCGACGTAGAAGGACATGAAGCCGTCGTCACCCGCCTCGCCGGTCCACTTCGCGTAGGCCGCGTCGTCGGCGAGCGTGCCGGAGCCCCCGGCCTCGACCACCTGGTCGGCGATCTCGTCGGTCTCGGCCAGCACGAGCCAGTCGCCCTCGACGGCCCAGCCGCCCACGTCACCGCTCTCGTCGCTCGCCCCGCCACCGCAGGTGTCGATCAGGGTCTGGACCCCTTCCTCGGCCGCACCCGCGTCGGTCACCTGGACCACCGCGACCGGCGCGGGCTCGTCCTCACCGAGGTCGACGGCTGCCACGGCGGCACGCGAGCCCAGCCACGGCGCGACGTCCTCGGCGTAGTCGAGGCCCTCGCACTCGCCGGAGGAGGTGATCTCCTCGAACAGGCGCTCGCGGAGGTCGTCGTCGGTCTCGAGGTCGATCTCGTCGGTGAAGGCCGGGAACTTGCGCAGCGTCCGGATCGCCTCGATCTTCTGCCCGCCGCTGGGGTCGAGGTCGACGCTCATGTAGGCGACGGTCGAGGCGGGCAACGCCTCGGCGGGCTGCTCGCCGGTGGCGAAGAAGCTCGTGGCCGCCCAGGCGCCACCTGCAACCACCGCACCGCCGGCGACGATGGCGCCGAGCGCGATCAGCCGCTTGCGGTTGTCGTTGTCGGGGGCGGTCGTGGCCGGCCCCGATCCCTCGAGGTACTCCGGTCCACCCGGTGACATGCTCATCTTGCTCCCGCTCCCCCGTTGCAGCGTCCCGAGATGCTCGGGACTACCAGTGTGGTCGCGGGTCAGCCTACCCGCGGGAGGGCCGTCGCAACCCCCGACTTCCCAAGAGGTAGGTGCCGACCAGACCAGCCATCGCGCCCGCCGGGAAGGCCACCAGCGCGGTCGAGAGCCACGGCTCCCGATCGGGGTCCGGGGCGGTGAGCGCGAGGTCCCCCGAGAGCGGGGTGTAGTCCGGTGCACCCGCCGCCAGTGCCTGCGGGTCGGTCGGCCCCAGGGCGCTGCCGACGGCGTACATCACGACGGAGGCCAGCACCGCACCGGCGAGCACGCCGACGAGGGTCACGACCTCGTGGCCGCGCCACAGCCCGGCCACAGCGGCCAGCACCAGTCCCAGCGGGAAGGCGATCAGGACGAACAACGCGACACCCTCGAAGGACACGTCGGGGCCGGCCGGCTCGAGGAACCACTGCCCCTGGTAGGTCAGGCCACCGGGCGCGTCCCACAGCCGCTCCCACGCGACGCCCGCGCCCGCGCCCGCAGCGACGAACACTGCGACGAGGACGCCGACACGACCGAGCGCTCCTGCCGCGCCGCGCCTCTCCTGCTCGACGACCACCTGGTCGCTCATCCGGTCAGGCACCCCGGGCCGAGCAGCTGCTTGAGGTCGGCGAACAGCGCCGGGCTGGGACTGACGCGCAGGTTGTCGTCGAGGCGCAGCACCTTGGTGGAGCTGCGGGTCAGCAGGCGGAGCTGGACCTCGGTCATCCCGGGGTGCGTGCCGAGGACGTCGCGGAGCTGGGCGACGACCGGCGGGGTGCAGCGGGTCGACGGGAGGCTGATCACGACCGGTCCGGCGGGGCCCTGCGTCAGGTCGGGGGCACTGACCTCCTGGGCGCGGAGCTCGGGCTGGTCCTTGTCACGCGAGAGCTGGCCCTTGATCCGCACGATCTGGTCCTCGACCAGCAGCGTGGACGCGAGGGTGTAGGCGCTGGGGAAGAGGAGCACGTCGATGGCGCCGTCGAGGTCCTCGAGCGTGATGGTCGCCCACGGGTCGCCGCGCTTGGTGATCTTGCGTGCGACCGAGGTGATCAGCCCGCTGACCGTGAGGGTCGTGCCGTGGGGGCGGTCCTCGTCGAGCATCAGCTGGCCGATGCTGCAGTCGGTGCCCTGGGACAGGACGTGCTCGAGGCCGAGGAGCGGGTGGTCGGAGACGTAGAGCCCGAGCATCTCCCGCTCGTGGCCGAGCAGGGTCATCTTGTCCCAGTCGTCGATGTCGGGGATGGTCACGCTCACCCCGAAGCCGGCGTCGTCCTCGCTCAGGCCGCCGAAGAGGGAGTCCTGGCCGATGGCCTCGTTCTTCTTGAGGTCGACGAACTGGTCGACCGCGGTCTCGTGCACCGCCACCAGCGCGCGCCGCTTGTGCTTCATGTCGTCGAAGGCGCCCGCCTTGATGAGCGACTCGACCACGCGCTTGTTGCACACCAGCGCGGGGACCTTCTCCATGAAGTCGTTGAAGTCGGCGTAGCGGCCCTTCTGCTCGCGGGCGGAGGCGATGCCGTCGACGACGTTGCTGCCGACGTTGCGCACCGCGGTGAGGCCGAAGCGGATGTCGGTGCCGACGGGGGTGAAGTTGGCGTGGGACTCGTTGACGTCTGGCGGCAGCACCTGGATCTTCATCCGGCGACACTCGTTGAGGTAGATCGCCATCTTGTCCTTGTCGTCCTTCACCGAGGTGAGGAGCGCGGCCATGTATTCGGTCGGGTAGTTGGCCTTCAGGTAGGCGGTCCAGTAGGTGATGACGCCGTAGGCGGCGGAGTGCGACTTGTTGAAGGCGTAGTCGGAGAAGGGGAGCAGGATCTCCCACAGCTTGTCGATCGCGACCTGCGGGAAGCCCCGCTCGAGCATGCCGGCCTGGAACCCGGCGTACTGCTTGTCGAGCTCCTCCTTCTTCTTCTTGCCCATTGCGCGGCGCAGGTTGTCGGCGGCACCCAGGGTGAAGCCGGCGAGCACCTGCGCGATCGCCATCACCTGCTCCTGGTAGACGATGAGGCCGTAGGTCTCCCCCAGCACCGGCTCGAGCGCCTCCGCGAGCGCCGGGTGGATCGGCTCGATCGCCTCGCGGCCGTTCTTGCGGCGGGCGTACTTGTTGTGGGAGTCGGCACCCATCGGGCCGGGGCGGTAGAGCGCGCTGACGGCCGTGATGTCGGCGAACGCGTCGGGCTGCAGCGAGCGCAGCAGCGACCTCATGCCCGAGCCGTCGAGCTGGAAGACGCCGAGCGTGTCACCGCGGCCCATCAGCTCGTAGGTCGCGCGGTCCTCGAAGCCGAGCTCCTCCAGGACCACCGTCTCGCCGCGGTTGACCTCGATGTTGCTGATCGCGTCGTCGAGGATGCGGAGGTTGGACAGGCCGAGGAAGTCCATCTTGACCAGACCGAGCGACTCGCACATCGGGTAGTCGAACTGGGTGATGACCGCACCGTCCTGCGGCCTGGCCATGATCGGCACGATGTCGATGAGCGGCTCGCTCGACATGATCACGCCGGCGGCGTGCACGCCCCAGTTGCGGATCTGGCCCTCGAGGCCGACCGCGGTCTCGTAGATGGTGCGGACGTCGGGGTCCTGGCCGTGCAGCGCGCGGAACTCGCCACCGTCGTTGTAGCGCTTGTGGTCGGCGTTGAAGATGTCCTTGAGCGCAACGCCCTTGCCCATCACGTCGGCCGGATAGGCCTTGGTGATCCGGTCGCCGATCGCGAAGCCGTGGTCGAGGACGCGGGCGGCGTCCTTGATGGCGGCCTTGGCCTTGAGCCGTCCGAACGTCGCGATCTGGGCGACGCGGTCGGCGCCGTACTTCTCGCTGACGTAGTGGATGACCTCGCCGCGGCGGGCGTCGTCGAAGTCGATGTCGAAGTCGGGCATCGAGGGTCGCTCGGGGTTGAGGAACCGCTCGAAGAACAGGCCGTGCTCGAGCGGGCACAGGTCGGTGATCCGCAGCGCGTAGGCGGCGATCGACCCCGCACCCGAGCCACGACCGGGGCCGACGCGGATGCCGTTGTCCTTGGCCCAGTTGATGAAGTCGGCGACCACGAGGTAGTAGCCGCAGTAGCCCTTCTGGGAGATGATCGCGAGCTCCATCTCGACCCGGTCGCGGACCTCCTGGGTCGTCAGCTCGCCGGGGTAGCGGGCCTCGATGCCGCGCCACACCTCCTTGCGGAACCACGACTCCTCGCTCTCACCGGCCGGCACGTCGGCGCGCGCCATGTAGCCGCCGGTGGACTCGGTGAACTCGACCTCGCAGCGCTCGGCGATCGCGAGGGTGTTGTCGCACGCCTCGGGCATCCCGAAGCGGTCGGCCCACAGCTCGCGCATCTCGGCGGCCGACTTGATGTAGTAGCCGCCGCCGTCGAACTTGAGCCGGTTGGTGTCGGAGAGCCGCTTGCCGGACGCCACGCAGATGAGGGCGTCGTGGGCGGCGGCGTCCTCGGGGTTGTTGTAGTGGGAGTCGTTGGTGGCGATGGGCGGCAGGCCCATCTGCTTGCCGAGGCGCAGCAGGTCGTCGCGAACCCGCTTCTCGATGTCGATGCCGTGGTCCATCAGCTCGAGGAACACGTTGTCGCGGCCGAAGATGTCCTGGAGCTCGGCGGCCTCGCGGACCGCCTCGTCGTACTGGCCCAGGCGCAGGCGGGTCTGGATCGCGCCGCTGGGGCAGCCGGTGCTGACGATGAGGCCCTTGCTGTGCTCGGCGAGGATCTCCTTGTCCATCCGGGGCTTGAAGTAGTAGCCCTCGAGGCTCGAGCGCGACGAGAGCCGGAAGAGGTTGTGCATGCCCTCGGTGCTCTCGGCCCACATCGTCATGTGGGTGTAGGCCCCGCCGCCGGCGACGTCGTTGCCGCCCTCCTCGGCGAGGTCGCCCTGGCCCCACCGCACCCGGCGGCGCTCGCCGCGCTGGGTGCCGGGGGTGATGTAGGCCTCGATGCCGATGATCGGCTTCACGCCGTGCTTGCGCGCCTTGGAGTAGAAGTCGTAGGCGCCGTGGAGGTTGCCGTGGTCGGTCATCGCGATCGCCGGCATGCCGAGCTCGCTGGTGCGGCTGAAGAGGCCGTCGAGGAGCGAGGCCCCGTCGAGCATGGAGTACTCGGTGTGGACGTGCAGGTGCACGAAGCTGTCCGAGGAGCGTGGGGATGAGCCGGCCGACATGGAGGAGACTTCCGCACCTTTCGAGGAGTCGCTGACGGTGTCGTTTCTGGGGGGTCGCGCTGACTGCTCAGCCCTCGTGTCCAGAAGGGGGAAGGCCGTCAGCCTACGTCAGTGTGCATGGCCCCACCGACAGGACACCCGGCCCTGCGCCGGGTCCACTCAGAGCCAGTCGACGGTGTGGCCGTGGCCGTGGCTGAGGGCGACCGGGACGCCGTCGAGCGCGGTCACGAAGCGTCCCGGCGGGACCGCGCGGCCACCGGTCACGTGCGGGAGCACGCGTGGTCCCTCGTTGCTGATCCAGCGGCACCGACCGGCCGCGACCAGGTCCGTCATCAGCGCGTGGAAGCGGCGTCGGCCGGGCTCGTCGAGGTAGGCGACCACGGCCGAGTGGAGGACGACCGGGGTGCCGTGGGGCGCCGCCTGCTCCAGCAGGTCCGGCAGGTGGTCGAGGAGGTCGCCGCGCACCAGCAGCGGCGGGTCCGGGCGGGCCACGTCGATCGCTGCGCGCAGCCGCTCCCGACGCTCGTCCTGCTCGGGCCAGACGAGGTTCTCCAGCCATGCCGTCGCGTCCGGGTCGGTGACGTCGAGCGGGTTGAGGTCGATGCCGGCGCGCCAGGCCACCTCCGGGTGCCGGGCCGGCAGCGGCACGGGTCCGCTCGCCTGCGCGGTGAGCACGGGGCCGCCGCTCCCCCGCAGCCCGCCCAGCGGCGGCCAGGCGTAGTCGTAGCGGTCGGGGAACAGGCACAGCCCGGCGCTCGCACCGACCTCCACCAGCGCGAGCGGGCCCTCCACGAGCGCCAGCACGGGCACCAGCGTCGCGAGCCGGCCCACCTCGTTGGTCTGGGTGGCGCGGGCCATGACGGTGGCACGCACGTCCGGCTCGTGCTCAAGCAGCACCCGGCGCAGGCCGGCGTACGGCCCGGGTGCGGGAGCGCCGTGCCAGCGGGCGGCCGCGAACACGAGGTTGGGCTGGCGCTTGATCGTCGGGAGCGTGCCCAGCCAGGCCAGCACCTCGGGGTCGTCGGCGACGCCCCGCGCCCACTCCTCGAAGCAGGGCGAGTCGCCCGCGGCGTAGGCGGCGAAGTCGAGGTACTCGGCGATCACGTCGTCGTGGAGCAGCACGGCCCCATCCTGCCCCTGCCGACCGCGGGCTCAACGCCGGGTGGGGAACGGACCGTCCGGACCGACGCCGGCGTTGCCCAGGCGGATCCCGGAGAACTCCCGTCCGCGCTCGCGGACGTCGGCGAAGTGCTCCTCGAGCTCCGGCAGCACGAGCAGCTCGATCCCGTGGGCGGCGTGCAGGCCCACCAGGTCGTCGACCGGGACGGGAGGGCCGAGGGGGACGACCGGGTGCGTCGCGACGTGGGCATGCGGGCGGTCGCCGAAGGGCGCGAAGTCGACGGCGGCGAAGCGGTAGGCGTGGAGCGTGGTGGCCCGCACGGTCGCCAACCACCGCTCCTCGACGGCGTGCACCCGCGCGGCCCCCGCCGGCGCAGAGGAGTCCCAGGAGCAGACCCGCGGGCACTGGCGCGGGAACCAGTAGCAGGGGGCGTTCAGCGCGTCGACGGCCCAGACGTAGGCCTCCGGCTGCTGCGCGGTGGCGGCGACATGGGGCACGAACCGCTCGATCGCGGGGTCCTCGCTGAAGTGCAGGACCTCGCCGGGACGTGGCAGCACGTCAGCGGGCGGCGTCGAGGGACTCGGTGATGATGACGTCGACGATCCGCGCCACGCGCTCCTGGCCCAGCTCGGGGACGACGTCGGCCACCCGCCGGGCGATCTCGGCCTCGCGACGGGGGTCGCGCTCGCCGGTGGGCTTGACGGCCTGCACGGCCCGGGTGAGCGCCGCACGCCGGGCGAGGACGTCGCCGAGGACGAGGTCGACCTCGTCGATCATCGCGCGGAAGCAGGCGACCGGGTCGCTGCCGGGCCACACGAGGCGGATGTCGGGCGCGCGCTCCTCGTTGGCCGAGCCGTCGGTGCGCTCGAGGGCGACGAAGCCGTGGCGGGCGTAGAAGTCGCGGGCGGGCCGGTTGGACTCGAAGACCCACAGCCCGACGCCGTCGCGATGGCCCGCCAGCACGTCGCGCAGGAGGGCGGTCCCCACTCCCCTGCCCTGCGCGACGGGAGCGACGTAGAGGTCGTCGAGCCAGGTCGGCGTGGCCCGGGAGTAGCCGACGACCCGGCCGTCGAGATCGGCCACGCGGACGTCGTACGCCGACAGGTCCCAGCCGCGCACCCAGGCGCGCACCTCGTCGTCGGGGTGGACCGCAGGCGGGAACGCCGGACCCGCAGCCGCACGCGCGGCGAGGTGGACCTCGGCGAGTGCCGGGAGGTCGACGGCCGTGGCCGGACGCAGGACCGGCTCAGTGCTCATCACGGATGACCTCGAGCGCGTGCGCGAGGTCGTCGGGGTAGGTGGACTCGTAGGTGACGTGGTCGCCGCTCTCGGGGTGCTCGAAGCCGAGGCGCATGGCGTGCAGCCACTGGCGCTCGAGCCCCACGCGCTTGGCGAGGGTGGGGTCGGCGCCGTAGGTCAGGTCACCGACGCAGGGGTGCTTCAGTGCGCTCATGTGCACCCGGATCTGGTGGGTGCGGCCGGTCTCGAGGTGGACCTCCAGGAGGCTGGCGAACCGGTGGGCCTCGAGGGTCTCGTAGTGGGTGATGCTGGGGCGACCGTCGCCCATGACGGCGAACTTGTAGTCGTGCTGCGGGTGACGACCGATCGGGGCGTCGACCGTGCCGGCCAGCGGGTCCGGGTGGCCCTGCACGAGCGCGTGGTAGGTCTTGTCGACCGTGCGGTAGCGGAAGGCGTTCTTGAGCACCGAGTAGGCGCGCTCGGACTTCGCGATGACCATCACCCCGGACGTGCCGACGTCGAGTCGCTGGACGATGCCCTCGCGCTCCTTCGCACCCGAGGTCGAGATGCGGAAGCCGGCGCCGGCGAGGTGGCCCACGACGGTCGGTCCGCGCCAGCCCGGGGACGGGTGCACGGCCACGCCGACCGGCTTGTCGATCACCACGATGGCGTCGTCGTCGTGGATGATCCGGATGCCCTCGACGATCTCCGCCTTCACCTCCAGCGGGTCGCGCTCGGCGGGGATGGTGACGTCGAGCATGGAGCCGGCATGGACCCGGTCGCTCTTGCCCACGTCCGCGCCGTCGACCAGCACGTGGCCCTGGGCGATGAGGTCGGCGGCCTTGGTGCGGGAGAACCCGAACATCCGCGCCATGGCGGCGTCGACGCGCTCGCCGGCGAGCCCGTCGGGCACCAGCACGGTGCGCTGCTCGGTGTGGGTGCTCATGCGTCGGACTCCCGGGTGCCGTCGAGGGCGATCCCGCGGAAGGTCTGCAGGATGATCAGGCCGGCCGCGACGTTGATCCAGACGTCGGCGAGGTTGAAGACCGGCCAGTTGGGCAGCATCAGCAGGTCGACGACGTGCCCACGCAGCGGCTCGGGCGGGCGCACCAAGCGGTCGGTGAGGTTGCCGGCGACGCCGCCGAGCAGGAAGCCCAGGGCGAGCGCCCAGCCCGTGCTGGCGATCCGGCGGCTCAGCCACAGGACCACCACGACCGCGACCACGGCGAGGCCGGTGAAGACGATCGTGTACCGCGTCCCGGTGCTGAAGGCCGCCCCGGGGTTGAACGTCAGGTGGAGGACGAACCAGTCGCCCAGCACTGCGATGTCACCGTCGGCCAGCTCGGCAAGCGCCCACTGCTTCGACCCGAGGTCGAGGGCGTACGCCACCAGGGCGACCGACGCGAACAGCAGCAGGGCTCGGGGACGCCGAACAGAAGGGTCGTCCTGGACTGTGTCGCTGGAACTCAGCGACGCTCCTCGCGCTGCTTGCATGACAGGCACAGTGTGGCATGGGGCACCGCCATCAACCGATTCTTGCCGATGGGGTTGCCGCAGGAGTCGCAGACGCCGTAGGTGCCGTCGTCGATGTGGGCCAGGGCCCGGTCGAGCTGCCCGAGGGTCTCGCGCTCCTTGGCCAGGACGGTGAGCTCGTGGTCACGCTCGAAGCTGGTGGCGCCCACGTCGGCCTGGTCGTGGCCCGCACCGTCGCCGGCGTCGCGCATGAGGCGGGCCAGCTCCTCCTCGGCCTGGTCCACCGAGGTCGCGAGGCGCTCGCGGTGCTCACGCAGGTCCTTGACGACCTCGTTGAGCTCGGCGCGGGTCCAGGCGTCCTCGCCCTCCAGCACGACGAGGGTGGAGGGGGTGGCCTTGCGGGCCTTCTTCACGGGCGCAGCCTTCTCGGCGGACGCGGGCACGGCCTTGGTCACAGGAGCAGCCTTCGGGTTCGGGGAGGACGAGGTGGGAGCAGTCTTCTTCGCAGCGGCCTTCTTGGCCGGGGCCTTGTTGGCAGGTGCCGCCTTCTTGGCCGGAGCCTTCTTGGCAGGTGCCGCCTTCTTCGCAGGCGCAACCTTCTGGGCGGCGGCCTTCTTCCCGGGAGCGGCCTTCTTGGCCGGAGCGGCCTTCTTCGCGGCCGCCTTCTTCGCGGGAGCGGCCTTCTTCGCGGCCGCCTTCTTCGCGGGAGCGGCCTTCTTCGCGGCCGCCTTCTTGGCCGGAGCCGCCTTCTTGGCCGGAGCCGCCTTCTTGGCCGGAGCCGCCTTCTTCGCGGCCGCCTTCTTGGCCGGAGCCGCCTTCTTCGCGGCCGCCTTCTTGGCGGGAGCCGCCTTCTCCGGCGCGGGGGCCTCGGGTGCGGCGCCGCGGCGTCCGATCACCCGCTTGGCAGCGGCCGCGGCAGTGCCGGCCAGGGTCTTGCGCGTGCCAGCCATCTCCGAGGGCCTCCAGCCATGCATCGGGTGTGGCGGGAACCACACGTGGCAGGGAGGTTAGCCGCTGGGGACGGGGGTTCCAACACTGGCTCGCCGAAATGCGAGAACGGCCACCCTCTCGGGTGACCGTCCTCCTTCACAGGCGTGTTCGAGCCTGGTGACCTGCTCAGCTCTCGTCGTCGCCGAGCACCGAGCGCAGGCGCTTCGGCGCGCTCGAGCTGTCGACCGGGGCCTGGCTCTCGCTGCCGTTGGCCAGGGCCTCCAGCTGCTGCGTGAAGTAGGTCTTCAGGCGGGAGCGGTACTCGCGCTCGAACTGGCGGAGGGTCTCGACGTCGCTGTTGAGCTTGTCGCGCTCCTTCTCCAGGTCGCCGAACATCTGCTGGCGACGCTCGGCCGTCTCCGAGTCGAGCATCTGCGAGCGCTGGCGGGCGTCCGCCTCCATGCGGTCGGCCTTCGTCTTGGACTCGGCCTCGAGGCGCTCGGCCTTGGTGCGCGCGGCGCCGACGATGCGGTCGGCCTCGTTCTTGGCGTCCTCGACGAGCTCGTCGGCGTTGCGCGTGGCGATCTCGAGCAGACGGGCCGCCGCGTTGGACGCGTCGGCGATGTTGCTGACTCGGGCCGTCTGCGTCGGCGCGGCGGCGACGGCCGCCGGGGCAGCGCGCTCCGGCTCCGGCTCCGGCTCGGGCTCCGGCTCGGGTGCCGCCGGCGCGAACGACGTGGTCGCAGGGGCGGGAGCGGACGCGCCGGACTGCGCGGCGGAGAGCTTCGACCGCAGGTCGTCGTTCTCCTTGGTGAGCCGCGCGAGCTCCGCCTCGACCTCGTCGAGGAACTGGTCGACCTCGCCCATGTCGTAGCCCTCACGGAGGCGTACGGGCGTAAAGCGCTTGTTGCTCACGTCCTCAGGCGTCAGCGGCATGACCTCACCCAAACTTTCACGATCGATATCACGGTGGCTCTGCTGTCAGGAGACAATAGCGCCCGGGGATCCACAGGGCACAGTGACCCGTGTGGCGGATGGTTCAGCCTAGGCCGACAGGAAGAGAGTGGCGACCACTCTCAGCAGCAGCCAGGCCGTGACGAGCACGAGGATGAAGCTCAGGTCGAGGGCGACCGAGCCGATCCGCAGCGGCGGGACCACGCGGCGCAGCGCCATGATCGGCGGGTCCGTCGCGGAGTAGACGCCCTCCAGCGCCACGAGCAGGGGGCCACGGGGCTCCCACTGCCGCGCGAAGACCTGGACCCAGTCCACGATGAACCGGATCCAGAGCAGCGCGATGAAGAGGTAGAGGATGACGTAGAGGGTGAGGCCGAAGTAGTACACGGGTAGAGGGTGCCTCAGCTCTGGTTGAAGAAGCCGTCCTCGGCGATCCGCTGCTTGTCCTCGGCCGAGACCGCGACATTGGGCGGCGAGAGCAGGAAGACCTTGTTGGTCACGCGCTCGATCGTGCCTCGGGTGGCGAAGATCAGGCCGGCAGCGAAGTCGACGAGGCGCTTGGCGTCGTTGTCGTCCATCTCGCTGAGGTTCATGATCACGGGCGTGCCGTCACGGTAGTTCTCACCGATGAGACGGGCCTCGTTGTAGTTGCGGGGGTGCAGGGTGGTGATGCGGCTCAACTCAGCCACGACTCCTGTCTGGACCGGCGCCGGACGACGGCGCTCGGCGAGGTCGGACACGGGGGCAGGGCGACGCTCGCGCGCGACCGGACGCTGGTCGACAGCCTCCTGGGTCGTCGTCTCGGTGTCGCCGTCGTAGTCGTCGTAGTGGCCCGTGTCCTCGAGCAGGCCGAGGTACTCGCCGATCTTGCGCATCGCGCCGCTCATGAGACAGATCCTCCGGTAGACCGGGCGCCCGGGTCCGGGCGCCACTTGACTGATGTGGACACTACTTGACCGCGGGCCTCTCACCGAGGACCGCGGACCCGACACGCACGTGTGTCGCGCCGTGGCTGATGGCCTGCTCGAGGTCACCGCTCATCCCCGCGGACAGCACGGTGGCGTCCGGGTGGGCCTCGAGGAAGGTGGTGCGGATCCGCGCCAGACGCGCGAAGGCCTCCGCGGGGTCCTCCCCGAGCGGCGCCACGGCCATCAGCCCGCGCAGCCGCAGGTCCGCGGACTCCCCCACCGCGTCGGCCAGCGCCGCCAGCTCGTCGGGGTCGGCGCCGGCCCGGTGGCCGGCCCCCGGCGGGTCGAGGCTGACCTGGAGGAGCACGTCGACCTCGTGCCCGCGCGCGCCGGCCCCACGCGACAGCGGGGCGACGAGCTTGGGACGGTCGAGCGACTCCACCACGTCGGCGTACGACGCCACGGCGGCCGCCTTGTTGGACTGCAGCCCGCCGATGAAGTGCCAGCGCAGGCCGAGGTCGGCGCACTCGCGCGCCTTGGCCTCGGCCTCCTGGTGGCGGTTCTCGCCGACGTCGGTGACACCGAGGTCGGCCAGCAGCCGCACGTCGGATGCGGGGAAGAACTTGGTGACCACGACGAGCGAGACGTCGTCGTCCGGCCGCCCGGCCTCGGCGCAGGCGTCACGGATGCGACGGCGTACGTCGTCGAGGCGGGCGGCGACCTCGTCCGCGCGGGCACTCACGCGTGGCTCCAGATGACCCCGGCGAAGCGGGTGGACGCGGCGCCGTCACGCCGGTGGGACGGCCACGAGGAGTCCTCGCGGGTGCAGGCGTCGACGGACCGGACGTCGGTGATGCCGGCGGAGGCGAGCTGCGCGCGGACACCGGCACCGAGGTCGAGCGCCGGGGTTCCCCACGAGGTCGTGGAGCGGGACTCCGGCACGACGGCCGCCACCTCGTCCTGCAGGTCGGCGGGGACCTCGTAGCAGGCGCCGCACACGTGCGGCCCCACCCAGGCGACGCTCGGCTCCGCACCGTGCTCGCGCAGGTGGGCGATCGCCGCGGGCACCACGCCGGCGGCGAGGCCGGGGCGACCACTGTGCACGGCGGCGATCCAGCCGGTCGCAGGGTCGGCCAGCAGGACCGGGACGCAGTCGGCAGCGCGCGCGAGCAGGGCGACGCCGCTCCGGGAGGTGACCAGGGCGTCGCACGTGGGCGCGACACCCGGAGCCTCGACCGGCTCGACGTCGGCACCGTGCACCTGGTGCATGAGCACCGGGGACGCGCCGGTCTCGTCCGCGACCAGGCGCAGGGCCTCGTCACGGACGGCCGGCTCGGCGGCGTCGCCGAGGCTGAGGGAGACGTCGGTGAAGGCGACCTCGATGACGAGGTCGCCTTCGATCCGATCGCGGTGGCGCAGGTTCACGTGCTCACTTGAGGAAGTCGGGCACGTCGAGCTCGTCGTCGTCGAACTGCACCTGCCGGGCCGGGCGCGGCTGCGCGGGGGCAGCCGGCGTGGACGGGGTGGAGGACTGCGACGGCGCGGCCTGCTGCTGCTGGGACGGGGCCGAGGGGGCGAACGTCGTCTGAGCGGGGGCCTGGGTCCGACCCTGCCCCTGCTGACCGGCACCCTGGCCGGACGGCGTCGAGGAGCCCCCCGCCAGCTGCTGGGCGGCAGCGCGGGTCTGTTCCTGCGTCTGGGCGGGCTGGCTGCGCTGGAGCACGTTGCCGTCGGAGCGTCGCTTCGGCATCCCGCCGTCGAAGCCGGCGGCGATGACGGTCACGCGCACCTCGTCACCCAGGGCGTCGTCGATCGTGGCGCCGAAGATGATGTTGGCCTCGGCGTGCGCGGCCTGCGAGACGAGCGCCGCGGCCTCGTTGATCTCGAACAGGCCGAGGTCCGAGCCACCGGCGATGGAGAGGAGCACGCCGTGGGCACCCTCGATGCTCGCCTCGAGCAGCGGGCTGGAGACGGCCATCTCGGCCGCGGCGACCGCGCGGTCCTCGCCACGCGCCGAGCCGATGCCCATGAGGGCCGAGCCGGCGTTGGCCATGACGGACTTCACGTCGGCGAAGTCGAGGTTGATCAGGCCCGGCGTGGTGATGAGGTCGGTGATGCCCGAGACACCCTGCAGCAGGACCTGGTCGGCCTGCTTGAAGGCGTCGAGGATCGACACGCTGCGGTCGGTGATCGAGAGCAGCCGGTCGTTGGGGATCACGATGAGGGTGTCGACCTCCTCGCGGAGCTGGCTGATGCCCTCCTCCGCGGAGTTGGCGCGACGACGGCCCTCGAAGGCGAACGGGCGGGTCACGACACCGATGGTCAGTGCGCCCAGCGAGCGCGCGATGCGCGCCACGACGGGGGCGCCGCCGGTGCCGGTGCCGCCACCCTCGCCAGCCGTCACGAACACCATGTCGGCGCCCTTGATGACCTCTTCGATCTCGTCGGCGTGGTCCTCGGCGGCCTTGGCACCCACGTCGGGGTTGGCGCCGGCACCGAGGCCGCGGGTGAGCTCACGGCCGATGTCGAGCTTGACGTCGGCGTCGCTCATGAGGAGTGCCTGGGCGTCGGTGTTGATCGCGATGAACTCGACGCCCTTGAGGCCGACCTCGATCATCCGGTTGACGGCGTTGACGCCACCGCCACCGATGCCCACGACCTTGATGATCGCCAGGTAGTTCTGCGCTGCTGCCACGGCTCCGGGGCCTTCCTTGAGAGGTGTGCTGAGAAGTTCTGGTGACGGGTTGCTCGACTGCTGCCCTCGGGATCCGCGGAACCCTAACCGTGAACCTGAGGGTTATAGTTATGTCAACCTCGCCTTTCGCTAGACCCTAGGCAGCGGGCACACCGAAACGCCGGTGGACACGCCCACGAATGTGCCTGTTTCGGCCGTGGGTCGGGGTCAGCGGACCGTCGGGTTGCCGGGCACGCTGACGTCGTACACCGACGCCTCCTGCGCGGCCAGCAGGCGGTCGACCACCTGGGCCTTGAGCGCCGACTCCTCCGCGCTCCCCCACATCACCCGGCGCTGGTCGCGCATCACGAGGGTGATCTGGTCGACGGTGGCCACCTCGACGTGGTCGATGCGCGAGGCGAGGTCCTGCGGCAGGGCCGAGACGACGGTCGCGGCCTCCTTCAGCGCGTCGGTTCCGGCCGCGGCGCCCGGGCGGATGCGCGGCATGCCCTTCGGTGCGGTGCGGTAGTCACGGAACACCACGCCATCGGCGTCGAGCCCGCGCAGGCGCCCCGAGATGTCGACGACGGCCACGGCCGTGCGCTCCACCACCTCGATGCGTACGCCGTCGGGCCAGGCGCGCGTGACGTCGACCGAGCGGACCTCGGCCAGCGAGCCCACGCGCGCGTCGGCACGGTCGAGGTCGACGAGGGCGAGCTGCTCCCCCATCGGCAGGTCCGCCATCTCCCGGACCCGTGCGTCGCTGAGCAGGTCGTTGCCGACCACCTCGACCTTCTGCACCTGCAGGGTCGCGGAGAAGAAGACCAGCCAGACCGACGTGGCGAGCAGCGCCACGACGGCGACGGCCGCGACGACGTAGCGCAGCGAGAGCCAGCGGCGGGCCCACTGGCGGCGTGCGAAGCGGCGGCGGGTGCGCTGGGAGGTGCGCTCCTCGCGCTCCACTCACGCACCCCCAAGGAGGTCGAGGACCTGGGGCCCGACGCCGGTGATGTCGCCGGCGCCCAGGGTGATGACGAGGTCGCCGGGGCGGGCCCGCTCGACGAGCGCGCGGGCGGCGGACGGGAGCCCGTCGACGTAGGCTACCTGCGCGGCCGGCAGCGGGACGGCGTCGGCGACGAGCCGTCCGGAGACAGTCGGGTCGGGCTCCTCGCGGGCGACGTAGACGTCGAGCACCACGACCTCGTCGGCCGCGCCGAGGGCCACGCCCATCGCCTCCCCGAAGATCCGGGTGCGGGAGACCAGGTGCGGCTGGAAGGCGGCCACGACGCGCCCCTCGCCGGCCAGCGCGCGGGCGGCCTCGAGGTCGCCGCGGATCTCGACGGGGTGGTGGGCGTAGGAGTCGTAGACCCGCACTCCCCCGGCCTCGCCCTTGAGCTCCATGCGCCGGCCGGTCCCGGTGAAGGCGCCGAGGCCGGCGACGAGGTCGTCGAAGGCGCAGCCGAGCCGCAGGCCCATGGCCAGGGCGGCGACGGCGTCGAGGACGTAGTGGCGACCCGGGATGCGCAGGCGCAGCTCACCGAGGTCGGCGCCGTCGCGCCGGACGCGGCACACCGACGTGGACCCGTCGAGGGTGAGGCCCTCGATGCGGAGGTCGGCGTCGTCCGACTCCCCCACGGTGACGACCTCGAGGCCCGCGGCACGTGCGCGTCCGGCCAGGAGCGCGGCGCCCGGGTCGTCGACGACGCACACCAGGAAACCGGAGCGGTCGACCGTGTCGGCGAAGTCGTCGAACGCGCGGTGGTAGGCCTCCTCGGTGCCCCAGTTGTCGAGGTGGTCGGCCTCGACGTTGGTGACGATCGCCGCGTGCGGCCGGTAGACCAGGAAGGCGCCGTCGCTCTCGTCTGCCTCGGCCACGAAGAGGTCGTCGCTGCCCGCGTCGGCGTTGCGCCCCGTCGCGGTCAGCACCCCGCCCACGGCGTACGACGGGTCGACGCCGGCGGCGAGGAGGGCGGAGGTGAGCAGGCCGGTGGTCGTCGTCTTGCCGTGCGTGCCGGCGACGGCGAGCACCCGGGAGCCGGCCATCACGGCGGCGAGCCCGGCGGAGCGCGGCAGGATCCGCAGGCCGCGACGACGCGCCTCGAGGACCTCCGGGTTGTCCTCGCGCGCGGCGGTGGTGACCACGAGCGTGTCGGCGTCGCCGACGTGCGCGGCGTCGTAGCCGAGGTGGCAGGTGACGCCGAGCTCGCGCAGCGCGGGCAGGAAGGGGGTGTCGTGGTCGTCGCTGCCGGTCACCGGCACGCCCTGGGCGGCCATGATGCGGGCGATGGCCGAGATGCCCGCCCCGCCGATGCCGACGCAGTGGACGCGTCCGAGCTCGGCGGCGGGGAGGATCTCGTCGGGGACCGGGATCCTCACGGGGTCGCCCCCGGTGCAGCGGCGTCGAGGATCATCCGCGCGAGGAGCTCGTCGGCGTCGAGCGGGATGACCCCGCGGGCCGCAGCGCCCATCGACGCGAGGCGGGCGGCGTCGGTCATCAGCCCCGGCACGCTCGCCGCGACCCACTCCGGGGTCAGGGCGGCATCGGCGACCAGCAGTCCGCCACCGGCATCAACGACGGGACGCGCGTTGAGCGCCTGCTCGCCGTTGCCGATCGGGAGCGGGACGTAGATGGCGGGCAGGCCCACCCCGGAGACCTCGGTGACGGTGTTGCTGCCGGAGCGGCACAGGACCGCGTCGGCGGCGGCGTAGGCCAGGTCCATCCGGTCGACGTAGTTGACCACGACGTAGGGGACCTCGCCCGAAGCGACCTCGAGCTCGTTCTTCGGTCCGACGATGTGGAGCACCTGGACGCCGGCCGCGGCGAGCGCGGGCGCGGCACCGGAGACCGCGGCGTTGATCCGGGCGGCACCCTGCGAGCCGCCGGTCACCACGAGGGTGGGCAGGTCGTCGCGGAGGCCGAACGACGCGAGCGCCTCGCCGCGCAGGGCACCCCGGTCCAGGGTCGACACGAGCCGCCGGATCGGCAGGCCGGTGCAGACCGCGTGGGGCAGGTCGGTGCCGGGGAAGCTGGTGGCGACGTGCCGGGTCATGCGGGCGCCCAGCTTGTTGGCGATGCCGGGGATCGCGTTGCCCTCGTGGACCACGATGGGCAGCCCGCGCTTGCGCGCGGCGAGGTAGGCCGGGACCGAGACGTAGCCGCCGAAGCCGACGACGACGTCGGGGCGCACGCGGTCGACCACCTCGAGCGCGGCCGCGCGCGCGGCACGGAGGCGGGTCGGCGTACGGAGCAGGTCGGCGCTGGGGCGACGCGGCAGCGGGACTCGCGGCACGAACTCGAGCGGCAGCCCGGCCTCCGGCACCAGCCGGGCCTCCAGCCCCTCGCGGGTGCCGAGGCAGGTCACCTCCGTCGCCGGGTCCAGGCGACGCAGGGCGTCGGCGGTGGCGAGCAGGGGCGAGGTGTGGCCGGCGGAGCCGCCGCCGGCGAGGAGTACGCGCATCAGGGCAAATCTAGCGATGCGTGTCGGAGTGGGTCCCGGCGGACAGCCCCGCGGAGCGGTTGCGACGCCGCGCCGCCAGCGCAGCCGCCGCCTCGGGCTCGCGGCGGGCGAAGCCGATCACCAGGCCGAGCGCGACCAGCGACGGCAGCAGCGCGGAGCCGCCGTAGGAGACGATCGGCAGCGGGATCCCGATGACGGGCAGGACGGCCAGCACCATGCCGACGTTGATCATCATCTGCCCGAGCAGCCAGACCACGATGCCGAAGGTCGCGTAGCGCACGAACGGGTCCTGCGTGGTGAGCGCGACGCGGATCGCGGCGTAGGCGATGGTGAAGAACAGCGCGATGACCAGCAGCGTGCCGACCAGGCCGAGCTCCTCGCCCAGCACCGCGAAGATGAAGTCGGTGTGGGCCTCGGGCAGGTCGCCCCACTTCTGGGTCGAGGCACCGATCCCCTGCCCCAGCCAGCCCCCGCTGGAGAGCGCGTAGAGGCCGTGCGCGGGCTGCCACCCGGCGTCGGTGTAGTCCTTGAACGGATCGGTGAAGTGGGTGATGCGCTGGAGGCGCTCGCCATCGGTCGCCGCGAGCGCGACACCGGCGACGCCGAGCACCGACAGGCTCAGGCCGAAGAGCCGCATCGGGGCACCCACCACCCAGAGCATGCCGAGCAGGATCGCCGCGAGGACCATCGCGGTGCCGAGGTCGCGACCCACGAGCACCAGCCCGATGACGGCGAAGAGCCCCGGCACCACCGGCACGAGGAGGTGGTGGAGCTCGCGCAGGCGGCGCTCCTTGTGGGCGTAGATGTTGGCCGCCCACAGCACGATGGCGAGCTTGGCCACCTCGGCGGGCTGCATGGTGAAGGGCCCGATCGCCAGCCAGTTCTTGTTGCCGTTGATCAGCACGCCGAAGCGCGCCACGAGCGCGAGCAGCACCAGCGTCAGCAGGAAGCCGGGATAGGCCAGGCGGCGCACGTGCTTGATCGGCAGGCGCGAGGCGACCCACGCGCACGGGAGCCCGACCGCCACCCAGAGCAGCTGGCGCTTCACCACGGCGTAGGAGTCGTCGTAGAGGAGGAAGGAGCGCACGCTGGACGCGCTCAGCACCATGATGAGCCCGATGGTGAGCAGCAGCGCCGACGAGCCCAGCAGCAGGTAGTAGGAGGCGAGCGGCTTCTCCAGCGCGTCACGCACCGCGCCCGTGGTCGAGGCGACCGCGTCGCGGCCCCACCGCCACCCTGCGGCGATCCCGGAGCCCAGCGGCGGCCGGACACCGGCGGCCGGGGCCTCGGGACCGACGGCGACGTCCTCGGGGTTCGCGGTGGTCATCGTCGCGGCTCCCCTCCGGATGGCGGTCAGGTCTGGTCGTGGCGGGCGATGTGGGCGTGCACGGCGTCCGCGAACGCATCGCCGCGCGCGCCGTAGTTGAGGAACATGTCCATGGAGGCGCATCCCGGCGCCAGCAGCACCGTGTCACCGGACCTGGCGAGCCCGGCTGCCGCGTCGACCACGCGCTCCATCGGAGCACCAGTCTCGTCCGCGCCCACGTCGATGACGGGCACATCGGGCGCGTGTCGCGAAAGAGCGTCCGCGATGACCGCGCGGTCGCGACCGAGCAGCACCACACCGCGCAACCGGTCGCGGGCGGCGAGCACCAGGTCGTCGAAGCGTGCGCCCTTGGCCAGTCCCCCCGCGACCCAGACGACGTGCTCGAAGGCCCCGAGCGACGACTGCGCGGCGTGCGGGTTCGTGGCCTTGGAGTCGTCGATCCAGGTCACGCCCTGCGACTCGGCGACGTGGGCGATGCGGTGCCCGTCGGGGCGGAAGGCGCGCAGCCCGTCGCGCACCGCCTGCTGGCTGACGCCGTGGGCGCGGGCCAGCGCCGCCGCGGCGAGCGCGTTGGCGACGAAGTGCGGCGCGGGCGAGGCCAGGTCGGCGAGGGTGCAGAGCTCGGCCGCGCTGGAGGCGCGGTCGTCGATGAACGCCCGGTCGACCAGGAGGTCGTCGACGATCCCGACGTCACCAGACGACGGGGTGCCGAGGGTGAAGCCGACGGCGCGGGCCCCCTCGACCACGTCGGCCTCGCGCACCATCGCCTCCGTGGCGGGGTCGGCGAGGTTGTAGACGCAGGCGCGCTGGACGCGCTCGTAGATGCGCGCCTTGTCGGCGGCGTAGCGGTCCATCCCGGTCGGGGCGCCCGACGGCGCGCCCGGCTCGTCGGCGTACCAGTCGAGGTGGTCCTCGGCGACGTTGAGCACGACGGCCGACTCCGCTGACATCGAGTGGGTGTAGTGGAGCTGGAAGCTGGACAGCTCCACGGCGAGCACGTCGTAGGGCTCGGGATCCATCACGGCCTCGACGATCGGCAGGCCCACGTTGCCGACCGCGGCGGCGCGCAGGCCGGCGGCGGTGAGGATCGACTGCAGCATCTGCACGGTCGTGGTCTTGCCGTTGGTGCCGGTGACCGCGAGCCAGGGGGCCTGGTGCTCGGGGTCGCGCAGGCGCCAGGCGAGCTCCACCTCGCCCCAGACCGGGACGCCACGCTCGGCGGCCTGCGCCAGGAGTGGCGCGGTCGGGCGCCAGCCGGGCGAGGTCACGACCAGGTCGACACCGTCGGGCAGCACGTCGGTGGCGCCGGGCTCGAGGCGGACGGTGGCCCCCAGCGTCTCGAGGAGCTGGGCCTTCTCGGCCTTCTCCTCGCTCGTGGTCTCGTCGAGCGCGGTGACCTGGGCACCGAGGAAGAGCAGGTTGTCGGCCGCGGCGTAGCCGGAGACGCCGAAGCCGGCGACCACGACGCGTACGCCGGACCAGTCGCTGGTCCGACCCAGCCCGAGGACATCGGCCGTCATCGGGGTCCCCGCGGCGTTGTTCGGCGGAGGAGCGAAGCGGAGGAGACGAAGAACGTCGTGGGGTGACTATCCAACGCCCGCGACCCACTCGGCGTAGAAGATGCCGAGGCCGGTGGCGACCGCGAGGCCGGTGACGATCCAGAAGCGGATCACGATGGTGACCTGCTCCCAGCCGAGCATCTCGAAGTGGTGGTGCAGCGGCGTCATCCGGAAGACGCGGTGGCCGGCCTGGATCTTGAAGACCGACCGGACCAGCCCGCTGGCGCGGCTGAGCTTGAAGACCGAGACCTGGATCATCACCGACAGCGTGATGGCCACGAAGAGCCCGCCGATGATGACGAGCAGGAGCTCGGTGCGGGTCATGATCGCGAAGCCGGCCATCGCGCCGCCAAGGGCGAGCGATCCGGTGTCGCCCATGATGATCTGGGCGGGCGAGGCGTTCCACCACAGGAAGCCGAAGCAGGCGCCGGTGAGCGCCGCCGCCACGACCGCGAGGTCGAGCGGGTCGCGCACCTCGTAGCACTTCGGACCGGCCTCGAGTGCGCAGGACTGGCTGTTCTGCCAGATGTTGACCAGCGTGTAGGCGCCGAAGATGAACAGCGAGCAGCCGGCCGCGAGCCCGTCGAGCCCGTCGGCGAGGTTCACCGCGTTGCTGGCGCCGGTGACGATGAACCAGACCAGCAGGATGGCCAGGACCGTCGGGAGGGCGAACCCCTCGTAGTCGCGGATGAAGGACAGGTGGTCCGACGCCGGTCGCCAGCCGCGGTCGTCCTCGAGCACGGGCGAGAGGGCGAGGACGCCGAAGACCAGGCCGACCACGGTCTGGCCGATCATCTTGGCGCGGCTGCGCAGGCCGGTGCTGTGCTGGCGGCTGACCTTGAGGTAGTCGTCGAGGAAGCCCACCGCGCCGATCCCGACCAGCAGGAAGAGCAGCAGCAGGGCGGAGGCCGTCGGAGCCGTCTGGGTGATGAGCTTGGCGGAGAAGTAGCCGATGACGGTCGCGAGGATGATCACCGCGCCGCCCATGGTCGGGGTGCCGCGCTTGACGTGGTGGGTGGTGGGGCCGTCGTCGCGGATCGGCTGGCCGAAGCCCTGCCGCGTGAAGAACCGGATCGCGTAGCGGGTGCCGAGGAGGGAGATCAGCAGGGAGAGTCCTCCTCCGAACAGGATGGCTCTCATCTGGTGCGACTCCCTTCGTCCTCCGGCAGGAGGAGCTCTTCGGCGATCAGTTCCAGCGCCGCCCCCCGCGATGCCTTCACCAGGACGACATCAGCAGCCGAGACATTGTGCCGCAGCCAGTCGACGGCCGCGTCACGCCCCGCCGTGGGGATGCTCACTCCGCCGCTCCCGGCCGCGTCGTGACCCTCGCGGATGGGGTCCGCAGCGGGGCCGACCGTGACCAGCAGGTCGACGCCGACCTCGGCGGCGTACGCCCCGACGTCGTGGTGGGCCGCGCGGGCACCCTCGCCGAGCTCGAGCATCTCCCCCAGCACCGCGACCGTACGCCGACCGCTGCTGGCCCCGATGCCCGCGAGCGTGTCGAGCGCGGCGCGGACCGACTCGGGGTTGGCGTTGTAGGAGTCGTTGAGCACGACCAGGCCGTCGGCGCGCTCACCGAGCTCCATGCGCCACCGGCTCGCGGGCTCGGCGTCGCCCAGCGCGTCGGCCACGGTGTCGAGGTCGAGCCCCGCCGCGAGCGCCATGGCGGCGGCCGCCGCGGCGTTGCGCCACTGGAAGGCGCCGACCTGGGCGAGGTGGACGGTGGCGCCCGAGCCGCGGTGCACGAGCTCGAAGGACTGGCGGCCGAGCTCGTCGGTGGTGACCTCGCTGACGGCGACGTCGGCACCGTCGAGCCCGAACGTCGTCACTCCTGCGGAGGTGCGCGCGGCCATGGCGCGCACGAGGTCGTCGTCGGCGTTGAGCACCGCGGTGCCGTCGGCCGCCAGCGCCTCGACGATCTCGCCCTTGGCCACGGCGATCGCCTCGCGGCTGCCGAACTCGCCGATGTGGGCGGTGCCGACGTTGAGCACCGCGGCCACGTGCGGGGGTGCGATCTCGCAGAGCCGTGCGACGTGTCCGACACCGCGCGCACCCATCTCGACGACGAGGAAGCGGGTCTCCGGCGTGGCGCGCAGCACCGTCAGCGGCACCCCGAGCTCGTTGTTGAAGTTGCCGCGGGTGGCGACGGTCGGGCCGGACTCGGCGAGGAGGTGGGCGAGGTAGTCCTTGGTGCCGGTCTTGCCCTGCGACCCGGTCATCGCCAGCACGAGCACGTCCGGCAGCCGGTCCAGGACGTGGCGCGCCAGCAGGCCCAGCGCGACGGTGACGTCGTCGACCACGACGGTGGGCAGCTCGGTGGGACGACTGCCGAGCACGGCCACGGCTCCTGACTCCCCCGCCGCGGCGGCGAAGTCGTGCCCGTCGACGCGGTCGCCGGCGAGCGCGACGAACAGGCCGCCGGGCTCCGGGGTGCGGGTGTCGAGGAACGCGCCGCCGGTGACGACGGCGTCACCGTGCGCGGTGCCCCCGACGACGTCGGCGACCTCGGCCAGGGTCATCTCGATCATCGGAGGTCCTCCCGGGCCGCGATCTCCTCGCGGGCCACCACGCGGTCGTCGAACGGGTGCACCACTCCGTCGACCTCCTGGCCGCTCTCGTGGCCCTTGCCGGCGACCAGCACGACGTCGCCGGGACGCGCACGGCGGACGGCCTCGCGGATCGCCAGGCGGCGGTCGCCGATCTCCAGCACCTCGGCCGGGCCGCCGGCCCCCGCCAGCACGGCGGCACGGATGGCGGCGGGGTCCTCGGTGCGGGGGTTGTCGTCGGTCACGACGAGCACGTCGGCCAGTCGTGAGGCGATCTCGCCCATGAGCGGACGCTTGAGGGTGTCGCGGTCGCCGCCGGCGCCGACGACGGCGATCACCTGCCCTGCGGTCAGCGGACGCAGCGTGGCGAGCACGGCCTCCAGTGCGTCGGGCTTGTGGGCGTAGTCGACGACCACGGTGAAGTCCTGGCCGGCCGCCACCGGCTCGAGCCGACCGGGCACCCCGCTGACGCCGGCGACGCCGTCGGCGACCGAGAGGGGGTCGAGGCCGGCGAGGGCTGCGGACGCGATGGCGGCGAGGGCGTTGGAGACGTTGAACTCCCCCGGGATGCCGATCGCCGCGGGCACCTCGACGCCCGGTCCGACGACCGTGAAGGTGGCACCGCTCGGCGTCAGCGCGACGTCGACCGCGCGCCAGTCGGCGTCTGCGCCGCGGGAGGAGTAGGTCGACATCGGGATCGTCGTCACCTCGAGGAGCCGGCGGCCGAACTCGTCGTCGACGTTGGTCAGGCCCACCTTCGCCCGCTCCGGGGTGAAGAGGCCGGCCTTGGCGGCGAAGTAGTCGTCGAGGTCGCTGTGGAAGTCGAGGTGGTCGCGCCCGAGGTTGAGGAAGGTGGCGACGTCGAAGACCACGCCGTCCACCCGGCCGAGGACGAGGGCGTGGCTGGAGACCTCCATCGCGCAGGCGTCCACACCGTGCTCGCGCATGACCCCGAAGAGCCCGTGCAGGTCCGGCGCCTCGGGGGTGGTGAGCTGGGTCTTCACGTCGTGCCCGGCGATGCGGGTGCCGACGGTGCCGATCACGGCCGATGTCACCCCGGAGGTGGTGAGGCCCTGCTCGAGGATCCGCGTGGTGGTGGTCTTGCCCTGCGTGCCGGTGACGCCGATGACGCGCAGGCCGCGCGCCGGGTCGCCGTAGACGCGGGCCGACAGGCGCCCCAGCACGAGACGGGGGTCGGGCACGACGATCGCCGGCGTGCCCGCCGGCAGCAGGTCGAGCCCTGCGGGGTCGGTCAGCACGGCGACCGCACCCGCGTCGAGCGCCTGGCCGGCGAAGGTCGCACCGTGGGCACGCGTGCCCGGGAGGGCGGCGTACAGGTCACCGGGCCGGACCCGGGCCGTGCTGAGCGAGACCCCGGAGACGTCTGCGCCCAGGTCGCCGTGGACGTCCACGTCGGTCAGGGTCGTGAGCCACGCGGCGAGCTCCGTGGCGGGCGTCACCGGGGTCCACCGGGGCCGGGTGGCACTCGTCACCTCGGCAGGCTGGTCGACTGGATGGTCCACCGAGGGAGCGTATCGACTCACCACTCGACGGGGAGACGCGACGGCTTCCCGCCGGTCGGCTCCACGCCGTAGCGGCCCAGGACGTAGCCCATGATCCGGGAGAAGACCGGGCCGGCCGTCGAGCCGCCGCCGGCATCGCCCTTGGGTGCGTGGATGACGACGTAGACGGTGAAGCGGGCGTCGTCGGCCGGGGCGAACCCGCCGAAGGAGACCGAGGTGCTGCCGTCGTAGAGACCGGTGTCGGGGTTGACCCGCTGCGCCGTGCCGGTCTTGCCCGCGACGAGGTAGCCCGGGACCTGCGCGGCCGGCGCGACGCCGTCCTCGGGGTCGACGACCTTCTCCATCATCTTCGCCGTGGCGCGCGCAGCCTGCTTGCTGACCACGCGGGTCCGGGTGGCGACGTCGGTGCCGACCGTCGTCCCGTCGTCGGTGACCGCGGAGCCGGAGATGATGCTCGGGGAGACCAGGACACCACCGTTGGCGATGGTGTTGACCGCGGCAGCCATCTGGGCGACGTTGACCGACAGCGACTGGCCGAAGGCGACGCGGTCCTTGGTCTGCGAGGTCATCGCCTCGCCCGCGGTCAGGATGCCGGCCGTCTCGCCGCGCACGCCGATGTCGGTGCGCTGGCCCAGGCCGAAGCGCTGGAGGTAGGAGACCAGCTCCACCGGGGAGAAGGCGTCGGCGGCCAGGACCGTGCCGATGTTGGACGACTTGGCGATGATGCCGGCCAGGGTGAGGCGGATGTTGCCGTGGTCGAACCAGTCGCCGATGACCCGGTCCTGGCGCGGCAGGCTGCCCGGCACCTTGAACCTCTGGCGGGCGAAGGCCCTGCCTGCGTCGATGAGCGAGGCGGCGGTGAGCACCTTCTGCACCGAGCCGGGCTCGTAGGTGTCGTTCATGGCCCGGGAGCCGAGGTCCTCCTCGTCGGCCTCGGAGGGCTCGTTGGCGTCGAAGGTGGGGACGTCGGCCAGGGCGAGGATCTCGCCGGTGCGGGTGTCCATCACGATGGCGCTGCCGCTCGCGGCGCGGTACTGCTGGACCGTCTCGGCGAGCACCTTCTGGGTGAACCACTGGAGGTCGCGGTCGATGGTGGTGCGCAGCGGCGCGCCGTTCTGCGCGGTCTTCAGGGTGCTCTCGCGCAGCGGGATGCGGATGCCCTTGCCGGAGGTGGACTGCCAGGTGGCCTCGCCGTCGACGCCGGCCAGCTGCTCGTCGAAGGTGCGCTCGAAGCCGCCGAGCGGCTCGTCGGTGCCCATGTAGCCGAGCAGGTTGGCCGCGACGTCGCCGGCCGGGTAGTCGCGGATCGGGTCGTCCTGGAGGCTGATGCCGGAGAAGCCGGCCGCGTCGATCTCGGCGAGGGTGTCGCTGGCGAGCGTGCTCGGGACGCGGCGCGCGACGTACTCGTAGCGGCTACCCTCCTGGCGGCCCCGCAGCGCCGTCAGCGTGCGGAAGTAGTCGACGGACAGCCGGTCGGAGAGCAGCCGGGCGATCTCGGGGGCGCGGTCGGCGGTGAGCGCGGGGTCCGCGACGACCATCTTGCCCTTGATGGAGTCCGCGAGCGGGACGCCGTTGCGGTCGAGGATGTCGCCGCGCTCGGCGACCAGCGTCACCCGCGCCGCACCCTCGGCGGCGGCGCGCAGGGCGTACGCCTGGGGGTCGACGCCCTGCAGCTGGACCAGCCGCGCGCCGAAGAACGACAGGACGATCGCGATGAGGACGAACCCGATGCGCAGTCGCAGCATCGGCGCTCCGCGTGAGGCGCCGCGCTTGCCATGGCCGGTGCGGTTGCTCGGCACTGGTCTCCCTCGTTCCCGGCCCCGGCGCTTGCTCCGGTGCCTGACAGCAAATCTATGGGCGGTGCGGCGTGGATCCGTGGGACCGCGCCGTCACCGGTCGCGGTTCTTCTTCCGGCGCTCGGTGGCCTGGGCCTGCTCCTCCAACACCGGCTCCGGCGCGGCCGCCGGCGGCGGGACCTCGACGACCGTCGGCGCAGGTGCGAGCACCGCGGGCATCGGCGGGGCGGGCGGGACCAGCTGGATCGCGTCGTCCTTCGTGGCCGGCGTGCGGACCCCGCTGGTCTTCCCGGTCTCGAGGTCGAGGAAGACCGGGGCTGGCGGGATCACCATGCCCATCTGCTGCGCCTGCATCGCCACGCGCTGCGGGTCGCGGAGCTCGTCGAGCTCCATGCGCAGCGTCTGCTCACGCCCGGCGAGGGTGTCGGCCTGGGTCTCCAGCGCGGCGGCCGTGAAGGACGCCTGCTGCATGGAGGTGTTGAAGAGGAGGAGCCCGACGATGCCGCCCACCAGCACCAGGCTGACGAGCGTCACGAACGGCACCCGCGGGGCGCGCGTGCGGACCCGCGGGACGACCGAGAGGCGCGCCTTGTCGACGGCCTCCTGGGCGATCCGGGTGACGCGGGTCCGGGGCTGCGGGACGGGACTGCTCATCTGACGGCTCCAGGGGGAAGGAAGCGGGAAGCGGGTCGTGAGGTGGGACGTACGCGCTCGGCGGCACGCAGCCGGACGGACGCGGCCCGGGGGTTCTCGGCGATCTCGTGCTCGTCGGCCTGCTCGGAGCCCCGGGTGACCAGGCGGAAGGCGGGCTCGGCGCCCTCGGGCACGAAGGGCAGGTCGTGCGGCACGTCGAGGCGGGTGGCGTCGGCGAAGGCGCGCTTGACCAGCCGGTCCTCGAGGGAGTGGTAGGACTCCACGACCACGCGGCCGCCGACCCCGATCACCTCGAGGGAGGCGGGGACGGCGCGGCGCAGCACGGCGAGCTCGTCGTTGACCGCCATCCGCAGTGCCTGGAAGGTCCGCTTCGCCGGGTGCCCGCCCGTACGCCGGGCCGGGGCGGGGATGGTCGCGTAGAGCAGCTCGACGAGGTCGGCGCTCGTGGTGAACGGCGCGGACTCGCGGCGGCGTACGACCTCGCGGGCGATCTTGCTGGCGAACTTCTCCTCGCCGTACTCGCGCAGGATGCGGGTGAGCTCCTGCGGGGTCGCGGTGTTGAGCAGGTCGGCCGCGGTCGGGCCCGTCGTGGGGTCCATGCGCATGTCGAGCGGGGCGTCCTCGGAGTAGGCGAAGCCGCGCTCACGCACGTCGAGCTGCATGGAGGAGACGCCGAGGTCGAAGAACACCGCGTCGACGTGGTCGAGGCCCAGCGAGCCCACCACCTCGGGCAGCTCGTCGTAGACCGCGTGGACCGCGGTGAAGCGGTCTCCGTGGGCGGCCAGGCGCTCAGAGGACATCCGCAGCGCCTCGGGGTCGCGGTCGATGCCGACGACCCGGACGTGCGGCAGGCGCTCGAGGACCGCCTCGCTGTGGCCGCCGAGGCCGAGCGTGCAGTCGACGTAGACCGAGCCGGGTGCCTCGAGCGCAGGCGTCAGCAGGGCGACGACCCGGTCGAGGAGCACCGGGGCGTGGCTGGGAGTGATCATCGAGTCAGCCCTGGGAGCCCAGGTGGGTGAGCACCAGCAGTGCCACCGCGAGGCAGGAGGCCGTGGCCGCCGAGAACGCGATCAGGGCAGCTGCCTCGCGCGCCTGGTCACGCACCCGCAGCGGTGCCGCCGCGGTGCGTCCCAAGGGCTGGGTGCTGCTCATGGTCTCGACCCCACTGGTGTGCTCGGTGGTGCTGGTGCGTGCTGGCTGACGGGTGCTGCGGTGCTGCGGTGCTGACGGAAGTGGCGGTGCGGCTGACACTCCCCGCCGTGTGGCACGGGGCGAGCCGCCGCACCAGGTCCCTGCCCGCTCCCTGCTTTGGGGAGGCCCTCTGGTGCCGGGGAAGTGCCCCAGATGGCCACGCGAGGGAGCGGGCTCGAGACCTGGTGATACGGGTCGCGATGTCAGCTGTGGAGTTGGTGGTGCGGTGCTGCTGTTGGTGCTGCTGGTCGTGCTTCTCAGATGCCGGGGAAGACCTCGTCGCTGAGCTCGGAGAACTTCTGCTCCTGCTCCTCGGAGTAGGTCGCCCACGCGGCCGGGTCCCAGATCTCGATCCGGTTCATCGACCCGATGACGACGCACTCCTTGCGGAGCGAGGCGTACTCCCGCAGCGGAGCCGGGATGTTGATGCGTCCCTGCTTGTCCGGCACCTCCTGGCTGGCGGCGGCGAACAGCATGCGGACGTAGTCACGGGTGTTCTTCTGCGTGACCGGCGCCTCGCGGAGCCGATCGGTGAGCCGGCCGAAGTCCTCCAGCGACCAGACAGTGAGGCAGCGCTCCTGCCCCCTGGTCACCACGAGTCCCTCCGTCAGCTCGTCCCTGAACTTCGCCGGGAGGAAGAGCCGGCCCTTCTCGTCGAGCTTGGGCGTGTAGGTGCCGAAGAACATCCGGCACCTCCCCTTGCTCGGCGGGCAGATCGACCCTGTCCCCCACTTCGCACCACAGTACTCCACTTCGCTCCACCGTCAACCAGATCGAGCGTGTCCCACGCGGGAATTTCGGCGAATTCCCGGCTCGTCGCCGCGGCGAGCGGTCGGCGTACGCCTGTCGGCGCGGAGCGTGCGGCGCGGCACTTCCACGCTCAGATCGGCCGGTTCCGGGCGTCCTGGCAGCCCCGGTGGAGCGCCGGTGGGGGAAGGTGGGCGCGCCGGGTGGTGGGAAGTGGGGAAACCGGGGTGCGACCCCCGTGAGCCGTCGCTGTGGACGGGTATGTTGCGCGCACCACATACCGTGGTGGCGACCGAACGAGGGGATGCACGACGTGAGCACTGGGGCAACCGGGCCGGCACCTGACCTGGACACAGTGCGCCGGGTGACCGGCGCCGTACGCCAGAACATCGAGCGCGTGATCGCGGGGAAGCCCGACGTCGTCAACGCCGCCCTCGTCGTCCTTCTCGCCGAGGGCCACCTCCTCATCGAGGACGTCCCGGGCGTGGGCAAGACCCAGCTGAGCAAGGCGCTGGCGCGCAGCATCGACTGCTCGGTGCGACGCATCCAGTTCACCCCGGACCTGCTGCCCTCCGACGTCACCGGCGTCTCGGTCTTCAACCAGAACACCCGCGAGTTCGAGTTCCGCCCCGGTGGCGTGTTCGCCAACATCGTGGTCGGCGACGAGATCAACCGCGCCTCCCCCAAGACGCAGTCCGCGCTGCTCGAGGCGATGGAGGAGCGCCAGGTCACCGTCGACAACGCGACCTACACGCTCGAGAAGCCGTTCATGGTCATCGCCACCCAGAACCCCATCGAGATGGAGGGCACCTACGCCCTCCCCGAGGCCCAGCGCGACCGCTTCATGGCGCGGGTGTCGGTCGGCTACCCCGTCGAGGCCGCCGAGATCGCGATGCTCGAGGGGCACACCGCCCACAACCCGCTCGACGACCTCGAGCCGGTCACCGACGCCGGGGAGCTGCGCAAGGTGATCGAGATCGTCGGCCGGGTCCACGTCTCCTCGGCCGTCCACCGCTACGCCGTCGCACTGACCACCGCGACCCGCGTGAGCAACGACCTCCACCTCGGTGCCTCACCGCGCGCCACCCTCCACCTCGTGCGCGCCGCCAAGGCCGTCGCGGCGACGCAGGGGCGCGACTACGTCCTGCCCGACGACATCCACGGGATCACCTCGCCGGTGCTCGCGCACCGCCTGCTCCCCAACGTCGAGGCGACGATGAGCGGGCGCACCACGGCGGCGATCCTGTCGGGGATCATCGAGTCGGTCCCCGTCCCCGACGCCACCAGCCGTGCGTGAGGCCCTCGCTGCCCTGACCGTCCGCGGACGGGCGTTCCTGGCCGCCGGCACCGCCACGATCGTGGCGGCGATCGTAGTCGGTCACTCCTCCGTCGTCCGCATCGGCGTCCTGGTCGCCGTCCTGCCCCTGCTGACCGCGTGGTGGGTCGGGCGCTCGCGCTACCGGCTGGCGCTGGTCCGCACGGTCTCCCCCCAGCTCGTCGTCGCCGGCCAGCCCGCGACCGTCGAGCTCACCGTCGCCAACGAGTCGCGCACCCCCACGGGAGTGCTGCTGCTCGAGGAGCGGCTCCCCTACGTCCTCGGCACCCGGCCGCGCTTCGTGCTCGAGGGCCTGGGCCACGGCTGGCGCCGCCACGCGACCTACCACGTCCGCTCGGAGCTGCGCGGCCAGTTCGACATCGGTCCGATGTCGGTGCGGGTGACCGACCCGTTCGGCCTCGTCGAGCTCGGGCGCACGTTCCACGCCACCACCCGCCTCACCGTCACCCCGCGCACCATCCCGCTGCCCAGCATCCCGATGGGCGGCGCGTGGACGGGCTCGGGCGACAACCGTCCGCGTGCCTTCGCCACCGGCAGCGCCGAGGACGTCACCGTCCGCGAGTACCGCCGCGGCGACGACCTGCGACGCGTGCACTGGCGCAGCTCGGCGCGCACCGGCGAGCTGATGGTGCGCCGCGAGGAGCAGCCCTGGCAGTCACGGGCGACGGTCTTCCTCGACAACCGCGGCACCTCGCACCGTGGTCAGGGCGCGGCGAGCTCGCTGGAGGGGGCCGTGTCCGCCGCCGCCTCCATCGCGGTCCACCTCGCCCACCACGGCTACACAGTCCGGCTGGTGACCGCGTCCGGCGACAGCCGCGAGACGCAGTGGCACTCCCAGACCGCAGAGGCCAGCACGATCCCGCTGCTCGAGGCGCTCGCCGTCGTGCAGCTCGACCACTCCCCCGCCCCCGACACGCAGTGGCTCGCCGAGCCCGGACACGGGGGGCTCACCATCGGCGTCTTCGGCGGCCTCGGCGAGCGGGACCTGCCCTTCCTGCGCCGGCTCCAGCACCACGCGTCGTCGAGCCTGGCCATCGCGCTCGACGTCGACGCCTGGGCGCCCCACCTGCCCGTGCAGCCCGGCGTCGGGGCGACCACCCACCTCACCGCCAGCGGGTGGCGCTCGGTCACCCTCGGCCCCCGCGACCGCCTCGACACCAAGTGGCAGGAGCTCGGGATGATGCAGAGCCGCACCGTCGCACCGACAGGAGTCGCCCGATGAGCCCGACGAGTTCGTCGTGGAGCACGCTGCCGCACCAGCTCCGGATCGCGGGGATCGCCCTCCTCGCGGCCTGGGTCACCGTGCTGTCGTGGAGCGTCCTGACCGCCGGCTTCGCCCGCGTCGGCATCCCGCTGCTGATGATCGGCGTCGTCCTCTCCGGAGGCGGCGCCCTCGCCCGGTGGGCGCGACTCCCCGCCGCGGCGATCGTCGCCACGCAGGTCGTGCTGGGCGCGCTGCTCGTGCTCGGCACCACGACCGGCTCCCCCCTGCCCACGCCCGGCAACGTCGACGCCTTCCTCCTCGCCCTCGACGGCGCACTGGAGAGCTCGCGCAGCTATGCCGCACCCGTCCAGCTCGGGGTGCCGCCAGTGCACCCGCTGCTGCTCATCGGCGGCACGCTCATCGTGCTCCTCGTCGACGTCATCGCCTGCACCCTGCGCCGGGCACCGGTGGCCGGGCTCGTGCTGCTGGCGGCGTACACCCTCCCGGTGGCCGTCACGGGCGAGGCGGTCTCGTGGTGGCTCTTCGCCGCGATCGCTGCCCTCTTCCTCACCCTCGTCTTCCTCCAGCACGCCGACCACGTCACCAGCTGGGGCCGCTCGCCCGAGGCGGACCGATCGTCCTTCTCGGTCCGCACCGGCGCGATCGGCAACACCGCCGTCGCGCTCGGTGCCGCCGCGATCGCGCTGGCCGTGGTCGTTCCGGCTGCCGTGCCCACGATGAGCATGAGCGTCTTCGACGGCAACGGCCCCGGCACCCGCGAGGTCGAGGTGCAGGACCCGATGGTGGACCTGCGCCGCGACCTGAGCCGCGGCCAGGACATCCCGCTGCTGTGGGTGACCACCGCGGGCCCGCGACCGACCTACCTCCGCCTGTCGGTGCTGACGCGCTTCAACGGCTCCTCGTGGACCCCGGGCGACCGCGAGATCCCCGACACCCAGACCGCCACCGGCGCCCTTCCCCCATTGGACGGAGTCAACGCCAGCCTGCCTCGCAAGGAATACAAGTACGACGTGCGCGTCGGGCCGGACTTCGCGTCCACCTGGCTTCCCACGACAGCCCAGGTGAGCCGCATCGCGGCCGGCACGGACTGGCGCTACGACGTCGGCACACGGGACTTCATCGGCGCCCGCGACGGGGTCACCACTGCCGACCGGACCTACGACTTCACCGGCGTCGAGCTCGACTACGACGCCCAGGCCATGAACGATGCCGTCTCGGGAGCAGGCAGCGTCGCGGGTACCTACACCGACGTGCCGTCGTCACTCAACAACGAGATCCGCCGCCTCGCCGCGACCGTGACCGCCGACGCACCGACCCGCTTCCAGAAGGCGCAGCTGCTCCAGCAGTGGTTCCGAACGGACGGCGGCTTCCGCTACGACGTCGCGCAGGCCGAGTCGGCCGGGAGCGGCGGTGCGGACCTGCGGGCCTTCCTGCTCGAGGACCGCGTCGGCTACTGCGAGCAGTTCGCCGCCTCGATGGCAATCATGTCCCGCGTCGTCGGCATCCCGAGCCGTGTCGCCGTCGGTTTCCTCGCCCCGGAGCGGTCCACCAACGGCGCGTGGGAGTTCTCCTCCCACGACCTCCACGCGTGGCCCGAGCTCTACTTCCCCGGCTCGGGATGGGTGCGCTTCGAGCCCACGCCGCAGGCCCGAGCCACCCAGACGCCGGCCTACACCGAGGCCGAGTTCGAGGCCGTCACCGAGAGCCCCACCCCGAGCGCGAGCCGCTCCACCGAGCTCCTCCCCGAGCGCGGGGAGGAGCCCACCGCCGACACGGGCGCGGCCGACCCCGACACCACCTCGATCCCGTGGGTGCCGATCATCGCGTCCGTGCTGGGCCTCGCACTGCTGGCCCTGCTGCTGCTCACCCCGCGCCTGGTGCGCGGAGCCCGCCGCCGGCGCCGGCTCGACGGTGACATCGAGGACCTCTGGGTCGAGCTGCGCGACGTCGCCCAGGACCTCGGCCACGCCTGGCCCGCGGGCCGATCACCCCGTCGCGTCGGTGACTGGCTGGGTCGGCTCCTCGCCGCCCCCGCGGCCGGTCACGACCGACCGGACCGTCCGCGCCGCGGGCGCGACCAGGCCCCCGAGGCGGCGTACGCCCTCGACCGGCTCGTCGTCGCCCTCGAGCGGAGCCGCTACGCCCGCGACCCGGAGTCCTTCACCGCCGCCCAGCACGCCCACGACGCGGACCTGGTCGAGCAGGCGCTGGTCGCCGGCGTCACGCCGCGCGAGGTCCGTCGGGCGTCGTGGTGGCCGGCCTCGGTGGTGGGACGACGTACGACCTGGCGGCCGCGCGGTCGCGCCGGGACTGCCCAGAGTGAGACCCCGGACCACGAGACCAGCCGGACGGTCGACGAGCTCGTCGGCTGAGCGGGCACTTCCTCGCGCTGCACCAGGCCGAGCGGGCACTTCCTCGCGCTGGAACATGCCGAGCGGGCACTTCCTGGCGCTGGAACATGCCGAGCGGGCAGTTGCTCGCGCTGGGAGGTACCGACCGGGCAGTTCGTCAGGCTCGAGGCCCCGCTGTGGGTGCGAGGAAGTGCCCGGTCAGTGCGCGTCAGCGCGAGGAAGTGCCCGGTCAGTGCGCGTCAGCGCGAGGAAGTGCCCGGTCAGCGAGCGTCAGCGCGACGAAGTGCCCGGTCAGTGAGGCGAGGGCTCAGAAGCCGCGTTCGCGGCGGCGGCGCCACCGCTCCTCCATGCGCTCCATGAACGGAGCGCTGGAGCGCTGGCGGCCCGCACGACCGGGACGGTGCTGACGACCGCCGTCGACGACGCCGAAACCGCTCTTGCCGGCGGCGCGCACCTTGGGTGCCGGGTGGCCGGGGTTGCGGGCCGAGGTCAACGCCAGGATCGCGCCGCCGAGCATCACGACGAAGCCGAGGACACCCAGGCCGGTGCGGACCAGCGGGTTGTCACCCAGGAGCACGGCACCGATGAGCGCACCGACACCGACGACGAGGATGCCACCGCCGAGCACCATGCGGCGACGGGCGGCGCGCTGGAACGAGGTGCCACGCAGGGTCGAGGCGAACTTGGGGTCCTCTTCGACGAGCGCGCGCTCCATCTGCTCGAGCAGTCGCAGTTCTTCCTCGGAGAGCTCCACGGTTCCTCCTCACCTCGTGCCTCAAGTCTAGGCACGGTCCTGCACCTACGGTAGGCGTGATGGTGAAATTCCCCCGACCCGGGCACGTGATCCACCCGTACGGGTCCCTCCGGCGCCGTGTGAGGGGTCAGTCCCGACGGACGAGGCTCGCCGGACGCACCGCGGCAGCGCCGAAGCGGCGCGTGGCCCGGTCGACCGCGCGGTCGGCCTCCGCCCACCCCCGATCCGGCTCCCCGAGCGCCAGCTGGTGGTGGACCGTGGCGCGTGGCACCAGCCCTTCCACGCGTACGCCGACCAGGCGCAGGCGGGCGCGCTGGAGGCCGAGCGCGTCGTAGAGCCGGGTGACCGCGCGGTGGATCTCGACGGTCACGTCGGTGGCCTCCGCCAGCGTGCGCGAACGGGTGATGGTGGTGAAGTCGGAGAAGCGGACCTTGAGGGTGATCGTGCGCCCGGCCACCTCGGCCGAGCGCATCCGACCGGCCACCCGCGCCGACAGCCGCAGGAGCTCGCGCACGACAACGTCCCGGTCGTCGGTGTCGCGGGCGAAGGTCTCGTCGGCGCCCATCGAGCGCTGCGGCTCGTAGGGCCCGGACCGGACGGTGAGCTCGCCGCGGTCGGTGCCCCAGGCGAGGTGGTGGAGCTGGCGACCGAGGTGCACGCCCACGGTGCGCTGGAGCGCCGCCAGCGGGGTGTGGGCCACGTCGCCGACGGTGAGGAGGCCGAACCGGTGCAGCAGCGCCTGGGTCTTTTCCCCCACGCCGTAGAGCTCGCCGACGTCGAGCGGGTGGAGGAAGGAGGTGACCTCGGCCGGTGGCACCACGACGATCCCGTCGGGCTTGGCGCGCCGACTGGCGACCTTCGCCACCGACACCGACGCCGCGATGCCGACCGAGCAGGTGATGCCCTGCTCGTCGTGGATCACCGAGCGCAGCCGCTCGGCGATCTGCCGTGGCGTGCCGAGGCGCCGTGCGGACCCGCGCACGTCAAGGAACGCCTCGTCGAGCGACAACGCCTCCACCAGGGGCGTGACCTCGCGGAAGGTCTCCATCACCGAGGCCGAGACGCTCGTGAAGGTCGCGTAGTCGGGGGCGAGCACCACGACGTGCGGGCACAGGCGACGTACGCGGGCCATCGGCAGCGCCGAGCGGACGCCGTAGCGGCGGGCCACGTAGTTGGCGGCCAGCACCACGCCGCGCCCGCTGCCACCGACGACGACGGGCTGGTCCACGAGGTCGGGGCGCTCGCGGAGCGCCACGGAGGCGTAGAACGCGTCCATGTCGACGTGCAGGAGCGGGGTGTCGGTCACCGGCAGCCCCCGGCGGCGGGATCAGCGCGTGGCGATGACGTGCAGCTGCGCGGCGAGGGGGAGGTATTCCGGGCGGGTGGCCACGGCCTGCTCGAGCTCGACCAGCGCCGCGGTCGCGCCCGCCTCGAGGTCGAGGAGGCTGCCGGGGACGAGGTCGGCAAAGACGCGCACGGCCTGGACGACGGACGGCTGGAGGCCGGCCCCGACGAGGAGGTCGACGACCTCGTCGTGGGTGAAGCGGTGCCCGCTCCGACCGGCGGACGCAGCATCGCCGTCGAGGAGCTCGCGGGCGGCCTGGAAGTGACCGGCCATCGCGCGTGCCACGACGGCAGCGTGGCGCTGGGCGACCAGCAGGCTGAGGTGACCCCCGGGACGCAGCACACCCGCGATCGCCGCGAGGGAGGCCGCCGGGTCGTCGACCATCTCGAGCACGCCGTGGCACAGGACCAGGTCGGCGTCCGCGACCAGGCCGGCCAGGTCGGCGAGGTCGCCCTGCTGCCCGGTGACCCGGTCGGCGACACCCCGCTCGCGGGCGCGACGGTCGAGCGAGGCCAGCGCGTCGGGGCTGGGGTCGATGACCTCGACGGCGTGGCCGAGCTCGGCCAGCGGCACGGCGAAGCCGCCGGTGCCTCCGCCGACGTCGACGATCCGCGCCTGCTTGTCGGGGAAGGCGCCGGGCGCGTCGAGCACGCGGCGTACGCCGTCCCAGACCACGCCGGTCCGCACGGACTGGCGACGCTCGCTGGCGGAGGAGCTGGCAGAGGGCTGCGGCATGGGAGCAACCCTAGTGGGAGCGTCGGCGCGGCCCGGGTCATCCCGGGCTCCCCGGGCTGCGGTGCCACCGGCTGCGGGCGAGGCCTGCCTGTGTGCCGGCCGGGTCGCCGGCGCCACCTCACGCCACGCTGGCGTGCGGCACCAGGCCGAGCGCCTGCTCGATGACTGCCAGGAACCGGTCGGCGTCGCGCACCAGGTCGTCGGCCTCACGCTCGCTGACGGCACGGGTCGAGCCCGCCTCGGCGGCGGCGCGCTTGGCGGCACCGGAGGCGAAGAAGCTCGCCCACTCGGTGAGCTCGGGGGCGACCTCGGCGAGCAGGACCCACGCGTTCTTCTGCCGTCGGCCCCGCGGCGCCGGCCTGGCCCGTGCCGCGAGCAGGGCGGCCGCTGCGCACAACGCGGCGACGTGCGCGCAGGCATAGCGGGTGGGCACGTCGCGGGCGGTGATCGCGTCGTGGAGCGAGGTGGCCGAGCGCTGGAGGTAGGAGTGGGCGGACGCCGGGACGAGGTGGGGGCTCAGGGTGTGGTCCATCTCGGCGCCTCAGTCCAGGCAGCCGACGAGCTGCCAGCGCCCGTCGGTCCAGTCGAAGGACAGGTCGAACACGCCGTAGGTCGGCGGGGAATCCTCGTCGGGCACGGGACGGACGGGCGGGGCGCCGCGGCCGGCCTCCACCCGCCACAGCTCACGCTCGGCCAGCAGGTCGCCCGCAGCGCCGTCGCGGTCGGCGGAGCCCTGCCACCACGGGCCCGTCTCCACCCAGTGCGCGACCACGGCGCGCACCTTCCACAGCCGGCCGCGCCACAGGAACTGGTCGGGGTCCTGCTCCTCGCCACGTCGCACCTCGACGGGGTCGTCGTACTGCCTCATCACGCCTCCTCACGCTCCGTCGACCCCGGGGACGACCCGGGCGGAGGTGGGGGTCGAGGTCACCACCACCCGGGTCGCATCGAACAGATGTTCGAACACCCCGAACGTTACTCCTCCCCACCGACAACGCGTCAAGAGCGGCCGAGGAAGGGACGGTCGGAGCCCTGGGCGGGAGGCGCTCAGACGTCGCGGAGGTGGGCCGTGGTCTCGCGCTGCCAGAGGAAGAACGAGAGCACGAGGCCCTCGAGGATGACCAGCGCCGAGAGCACCACGAAGATCGTGGGGAGGTGGGAGTCGAGGCAGACCGCCCCCACCAGGACGCCGATGCCCGCGGTCGCGGTGAGCACCGGACGGGTCCAGGCGTGGCCGCCGAGGAAGAACGAGGCGAGGACCACCGCCAGCAGGGCGAAGCCGATGAACGCCACCACCGCCAGCGCCACGAAGCCCGGCACGATCGGGTCGTCACGCAGCTGCTCGATGCCGCCCTGGGCCAGCAGCTCCTGCGCCGTCGGGTTGCCCCGGGCCCAGCCGAGGATCACCTCGTCGCGCATCAGCCAGGTCAGCAGGGTGATCACGCCCGAGGTGGCCACGATCAGGCCCAGCACTCGCACGCTGTTGGTCACGGACCGGGGCACGTCGCGCGCCATGCATCACTCCTGAAGCTCATCGGTTGTCGTCGCTAGGCTCGCATCATGTCGACCGAGCACACATCGATCACCTCATTTCGAGGCGAGCTCACCCGGCGCGGCGGGACGGGTGACGTGGTCATCCTGCCCGACAGCGCCCACACGGCCGCACTTGCCGCGGCGGCACTGGGCTGCGAGGTCGGCGCCATCGCCAACAGCCTGCTGTTCGACGCCGGCGGGGAGCCGGTGCTCATCCTCACGTCGGGCGCCCACCGGGTCGACACCGCGGCGGTGGCCGGGCGCATCGGTGTCGGCCGGCTGAAGCGCGCGGACCCCGAGTTCGTGCGCCGTCACACCGGGCAGGTCATCGGTGGCGTCTCCCCCATCGACCACCCGGAGCCGGTCCGCACCTGGATCGACCCGTGGCTGCGGCGCCACGACGTGGTGTGGGCCGCGGCGGGCCACCCTGCTGCGGTCTTCTCCACGACGTACGACGAGCTCGTGGCGATGACGGGAGCCGTCGAGGTCGACGTCGAGGCCCCGCAGGACGGTGCCTGAGCCGTGGACGCGCTGTCCCTGACCTTCTCCAGCGGGTGGGCGAGCGGCATCAACGCCTACCTCGTCGTCCTCGTCCTGGGCATCGCCGACCGGGTCGGCACGGTCGCGGAGATCCCCGACGCGCTCGGGCGGTGGGACGTGCTGGCGGTCGCGGGCTTCCTCTACGCGATGGAGTTCATCGCCGACAAGATCCCCTACATCGACTCCACCTGGGACGCGATCTCCACCGCGATCCGTCCCACCGCGGGCGCCGTGATCGGCGTGCTGCTCGCCGGCGATGCCTCCTCGCTCGACCAGGCGGTCCTGGGCGTCGTCGGTGGCGGCACCGCCCTGCTCAGCCACCTCGCCAAGGCCGGCGGGCGACTGGCGATCAACACCTCCCCCGAGCCCGCGACCAACATCCTGGCCAGCCTCACCGAGGACGCCGCAGTGCTCGCCGTGGTGTGGTTCTCGCTCGAGCACCCGCGAGCCGCGGCAGCCGTGGCCGGCGTGCTGCTCCTGCTCGGCCTCGTGATGCTGTTCTTCCTCTCCCGCCTGATCCGCCGCGGCTGGCGTCGGTGGAAGGCGGGCCCGACACGCTCTGCCGTGGGAGGTCCGGTCGCCTAGGGTTCACCCGTGGCGCGCGTGGTGGTGGTCGGTGGCGGGTTCGGCGGCATGGCAGCGGCAGCGCGGCTGGCCAAGCTGGGCCACGACGTCACCCTCCTCGAGCGTGCCGACCACCTCGGCGGCGCCCTGACCTCGGTCGAGCACGACGGCTTCACCTGGGACGCCGGCCCCGCGAGCACCCTGCTCCCCGCCGTGGTCCGCGACCTGTTCCGCAAGTCGGGCCGTCCGCTGGAGCGCGAGCTCGACCTGCAGCCGCTCGACCCGGTCCGCGAGCACCGCTTCGGCGACGGGTCGTCGGTCCGGGTCCCCGGCGGTTCCCGCGCCGCCCAGCTCGCGGCCTTCGAGGGCCTGGGTCCGGGCCTGGGGCAGCAGTGGGTCGACCACGTGGCGTCGTACGGCGAGGCGTGGGAGCTGCTGCGCAAGGAATGGTTCGAGCGACCCTTCGACGCCGACGTAGCCCCGCGCGAGCTGGTCGACCTCCTCGGGCGACGCGAGTCGCTGGACAAGAGGCTGCGTCGGACGTTCCGCGACGAGCGGCTGCGGCTGGTCGCCGGGCACCGGCTGGTCATGGCCGGCCACGAGCCGCGCAACGCCCCGGTGCACGCCGGCGTCGACGTCTACCTCGAGCAGCGCTTCGGCGCCTGGACCGTCCCCGGTGGCCTCGCCGCCCTCGGCACCGCGATGGCCGCACGGCTCGAGCTGCGCGGTGTCACGGTCCTGACCGGGACCGAGGCGCTCGACCTCGTCGTGCGCGACGGACGGGTGGCGGCCGTCCGGACCGCCGACGGCGAGCTGGACGCCGACCACGTGGTGGTGGCGATCGACCCGCGCCGCCTGCCCGCGCTGGCGTCGTACGTCCGGCGCACGATGCCGGCGATGCCGCCCGTGGTCTGCCACGTCGGCCTGGCCGGTGACGTCCCGGACCTCCCGCACGAGGTGGTGGTGCACGGCGACCCGCTGCTGGTCGTGCGCACCGGGGGCCGTGCACCCGACGGCGCCGCGGCCTGGACGGTGCTGGGCCGCGGCCGCATCGCCGAGGACGTGCTGCTGGCGCTGGCCCGCCAGGGCATCGACGTGCGCCGGCAGGTCGTCGCGCGCGTCGACCGCAGCCCCCGCGACCTCGTCGAGGCCTGGGGCGGGTCGCCGTGGGGCGTGCTGTGGCAGGGGCCGCGCACGTCGCGCGACCGGCTCGGACCGCGTACGCCGATCCCGGGCGTGCTCACCGCCGGCGCGCACGCGACCACCGGCTCGGGACTCCCCTTCGCCGGCCTCAGCGCGGCGCTGGTGGCCGCGGTGGTCGGCCGCGCCTGACACGAGCGGTCAGTAGGCGAGCTCCCACACGACCGTGACGGTGCTCGTCACCGCCGCCTCGCCCGGCTCGATCGCGCCGGCGTCGTGGGCCATGGCCATCCGGGGCATCGGTGCCGGACCGCCCTGCCCCGCGTCTCCCTCGACGATCGACTGCACGGCGCCGAGGCCCGCGCCGGCCATCCGGGCGAGGGCAGCTGCCCGGTCGCGAGCGTCGTGGAACGCCGCCTCGCGCGCCTTGGCCCCCGCGCCGTGGTCCTCGGTGACCTCGAGGCCGACGCTGTCGACCGCGAGCGCGTCGCCGACCCCGGCTGCGAGCTCGCCGAGCATCGCGCCCGCCGCGGACAGGTCGGCGCACCCGATGGCGAAGGCGTGCCGGGCCTCGTAGCCCAGGCGGGTGCCGGAGTGGTCGTGCCAGGGCCACACGGTGATCCCGGTCGAGGCGATCCGGCGCTGCTCGGTGTGGCGCCGTGCCACCTCGACCACCGCACCGGCCGCCGACGACATGGACTCGTAGGCCTCCGCGACGCCGTTGCCGCGGGCGACCGCGGACAGCCGGACCACGGCGCTGTCGGGCGCGACGCGGGCGGTGCCGGTCCCCGTGACGGTGACGGTCATCATGCGAGCCACCGTAGCCGGAGCCGCAGCAGGCGTCAGGTCACACCGTGATGCGCAGGTTGGCGAAGATCTCGCGCGTCGCCTTCGACCGGTTGAGGGTGTAGAAGTGCAGGCCCGGTGCGCCGGCCTCGAGCAGGTCGCGGCAGAGCTCGGTCGCGATCGCGATGCCCTCGGCGCGCAGCCGCTCGGGCTCGTCGGCGAGCGGCTCGAGGCGGGAGGTGATCTCCTCGGGCAGCTGGCGGCGGGAGAACTCGACCATCCGCTGCATCGAGCGGAGGTTCAGGATCGGCATGATGCCGGGGATGATCGGCAGGTCGGCGCCCACCGCTCGCGCCCGCTCGACCAGGCCGATGTAGTCGGAGGCGCGCAGCACCATGTCGGTCACGGCGAACTCTGCGCCGGCGTCGTGCTTGGCCTTGAGCACGCGCGCGTCGGTCTCGAGGTCGACCGCGTCGACGTGGCCCTCGGGGAAGGCAGCGACGCCTATGCGCATGTCGGCCCGCTCGCGGATCAGCGCGACCAGCTCGTTGGCGTAGGTCAGGCCGCCCTCGGTCGGCGTCCAGGGGCTCCCGGGACCGCTCGGCGGGTCACCACGCAGCGCCATCACGTGGTGCACGCCGGCCCGGCTGAGGTCGTCGAGGATCGTGGTGAGCTCCTCGACCGTGTGGCCGACGCAGGTCAGGTGCGCGACCGGCAGCATGCTGGTCTCGCGGGCGATGCGCTCGGTGATGGCGACGGTGCGGTCGCGCGTGGTGCCGCCGGCGCCGTAGGTCACCGAGACGAAGGTCGGGCCGTAGGGCTCCAGGTCGGTGATGGCCTGCCACAGCTGTTCCTCGCCGGCCTCGTCCTTCGGCGGGAAGAACTCGAAGGAGAAGGACCGCTCGCCGCGCGCGAGCAGGTCGCGCATGCTCAGGCCCCGTCCGTCGCTCATGGGCGCAAGCCTACGGAGCCCCGCGATGCGCCGGTGCCCTTGTCCACTGATTAGGCTCCATGACGTGACGACCTGGGACCCCGCACCCTTCCGCGACCAGGTCCAGCAGGTGCTGGATGCCTTCCTCGACCGCCGCGCCGCCGAGCTCGCGCCGCTGGGCCCCGACGCCGGTCGCCTGATCGACGAGGCGCGTACGGCGGTGCGCGGCGGCAAGCGGTTCCGTGCCGCCTTCTGCCACTGGGGCTACCGCGCGGTGCGGCCCGACGTGGCCGACGACGCTGCGCTGGCACGCGCGTGCGCGTCGCTGGAGGTGCTGCACGCGAGTGCGCTGGTCCACGACGACCTCATGGACGCCTCCGACACGCGGCGCGGCCGTCCGGCCACGCACCGCGCCTTCGAGGGCGAGCACCGTGCGGCCGGCTGGCGAGGGGGTCCGGAGCAGTACGGCGCCGCTGCCGCGATCCTGCTCGGCGACCTGCTGCTCGGCTGGTCCGGCGACCTGCTGCGGGGCTCCGGCTTCGCCGCGGACGACGTCGCCTCCGGCATGGCGCTGCTCGAGCTCTGCCGCACCGAGGTGATCGCGGGGCAGTTCCTCGACGTGTCGGTCCAGGCCCGTGGCCACGCCGACGTCGACACGGCGATGACGGTGCTGCGCTACAAGTCCGCGAAGTACAGCATCGAGCGACCGCTCCACATCGGTGCCGGCCTCGCCGGTGCCACTGCGGCGCAGCTCGAGCAGCTGGGTCGTTTCGGCCTGCCGCTCGGCGAGGCCTTCCAGCTGCGCGACGACGTGCTCGGCGTCTTCGGCGACCCGGCCGCGACCGGCAAGCCGGCCGGTGACGACCTCGTGGAGGGCAAGCGCACGGTGCTCGTCGCGCTCGCCCTCGACGCTGCTCCCCCGGCCGCCGCCCGGCGCCTCGATGCCGCGCTCGGCACCCCGCTCGACGCGTCCGACGTGGAGGAGCTCCGCGCGATCATCGAGGAGTCCGGCGCCCGCGCGCAGGTCGAGGCGGTGATCGGCTCGCTGGCCGACCACGCCGTCGAGACGCTGCAGGCGGCCGAGATCGACGACGAGGCGCGCGTGGTGCTCACCGAGCTCGCGGCCGCGGCGACCCAGCGCACCGTCTGAGTCGTCGAGAGGCCTCAGTCGAGGCTGGTGATCCCGGGGAGCACCGGGCCCTCGCCGCGCAGCAGCACCGTGAACGGCACGCCCCGGTCGTCGTTGACCCGGGAGCCGAGGACGCTGAGGGCGATGCTGAAGGCCCGCTCGTCGGCGCGGGCCAGGGTGGCCCACCCGTCCCAGAGCAGGACGACCCCGTCGCGCCCGGCGCCGATGTCGTGCAGGAAGTCGGCGAGGGCGTCGAAGTTCCGGCCGTAGTGCCCGGGGAAGTCGAGCGCCTCCCCGACGGCGTCGAGGAAGCCGGCCTTGGTGTCCGCGTGGGTCCAGCCGTCGACGTGGGCGAAGCCCCACCCGGCGTGCTCGACGCTGTGGCGTACGTCGGCGGCGTCGAAGGCGCCGTGCCACCGGTGGATCCCGGGTGCCTCGCGCCCGGCCAGCACCGCGGCGAGCCCGCTCACGAGCCCACGTCCACGCGGGAGAAGGAGCTGTAGTGGTCGTCGGTCCAGTAGTACTCGCCGGGCGAGCCGGCCACGATGCGGCGCGCACCACGGTCGTTCGAGCCGGGCGTGGGCACGGTGTACTCGCGGTAGTAGCCGAACGGCTGGTCGGGCAGGAGCTCCTCGCGGTTGCCGAACACCCCGCCGTCGCGCTCGGGCTCGGGGAACGGCCCGCCCGACTCGATCAGCTCGATCGTCCGGGCGGCCTCCGGGGGAAGGTCGGAGAGCCCGACGAGCGGGAGGCCGCTCGCCGAGCCGGTCGACGGGAAGGTGGTCGGGGCGTCGGAGACCGCCTCGTCCAGCTGCGGCAACGGCTGCGACGGCGCGTCGCCCGTCCCGCTGCCGGCGCTGGGGTCGGTGCCGTCCCGGTCAGCCGGGATGAACATCGACACCAGCAGGATCACGGCCGCCGCGAGCAGCACCACCCACCGGTAGCGCTGCCGTGCGGCCGAGGCCGGCATCAGTACTCCAGCACCTGCGCGCGCCGCTTGACCTCGCTGCCGCGGTTCTCGCGCAGCGCGTCGATCGGGCGCCCGGGGAGGTCGTCGTCGGTGAAGAGCCACGCGATGCACTCGCGGTCGTCGAAGCGGTGGTCGTGCAGCAGCGTGAGGAGGCCGGGCAGGCCCTTCACGACCAGCCCGTCCTGGAAGAAGTCCGCCGGCACGCACGGGCCCGCACCTGGCCGGGGCACGGCGGCGGCGAGCTCGTGCTCGCGGATCATCGTGCGGACCTTGGCCGGCGTCACGCCCAGCAGGGCCGCCACCTGGCCCCAGTCCAGCCACTCGGTGACGAGGGCGGCCAGGTCACGCTCGGCGAGGGGGACGTCACTCGTGCCGGGGATGCCTTGCTCACTGCGCTCGCTCATGCCCGCAGCCTAGGTGAGGAGGGCCGCGGGCGGTGAGTCGCGGCGTACCGGCACGCGGCTGACGGTCCGCGGACAGAGTTGTCGCCCCGGCAGCGGATCCGTAGCGTGTCGTGGATGCACCCCCTCCGATCTGCCCTCGCCGCAGCCCTCGTGGGCCTGCTCGCCCTCACGCTCTCCCCCGTCGTCGCACCCGCCTCGGCCGACCACTACGACGGCGCCCCCGGACCGGTCCACGCCGGCAACACCTTCGGCTGGTACCAGCACGGCGTGTTCCGCCAGGAGTTCATCGGGCCCAAGCCGGCCTTCTGGAAGAAGAAGGGCCGCGGGGTCGTCCGCACCCAGAACGGCATGCTCACGCTGATGAGCACCCAGCGCGGCAGCGTCTCGGCGACGCTCGACCTCAAGGGCCACACCTACGGCCGCTGGGAGATCCGTATGCGGGCCCGCACCATGTCGAAGGTCAAGGGCGGCAAGCCCTTCAAGGTCGTCACCGAGCTCGTCCCCGGCGGCACCCGCGACCAGCACTGCGGCGGACGCGACATCGGCCTCGAGAACTTCACCCTCGGCACCAACACCGTGAAGTCCTACGTCCACACGCTCCCGAACAGCTCCTACCGCGGCTTCCTCGGTCGCCATCTGCGCAACGACCGGTGGCACACCTACGCCGTCGAGGTCGCCCAGGACCACGTCTCCTGGTTCGTCGACGGCCACGTCATCAACACCGAGCGCCGCGCCGACGCGCTGGACCCGGTGCCGCGGCAGCTGAAGTTCGAGCTGCGCGCGCAGGACGGCAAGAAGATGGACCCGGCGCGGATGCAGATGGACTGGATGCGCTACTGGTCGATGCGCGCGCCCAACGAGAAGTCGATCAAGGCCCCGCAGCTCGAGCTCAGCACCTTCAACGGCGCCTGCTGACCCGCGGCACCACACGACCACCGCCACGGCGGCCGAGGTCGGGCGACACGCCCGACCCGGCCGCCGTTCGCTTTCGTCGTACGCCCGTCGCTAACGTCGACTGCTTCGTTCGCGCGCTTCCCTCCCGGGGCCTCGTGCCCCGGGCGCAGCGGACGGGACGAGGAGCAACCCCCGTGCCCCGAGCAGACCAGTCCCGACATCCCCATCCCCGACGCCCCCGGCCCCGACACGACCGACCCCGCGCCCGCGCGCTCGTCACGACCGTCGGCGTTCTTGCCGCTTCGCTCGCCACGGTGCTGACCGCGACGCCGGCCCACGCCGACCACGAGCGGCTGCCCGCCGACCGGACCATGCGGTCCCACGTCGTCCAGCCCGGCGACACCGCGTCGGGCCTCGCCGTGCGCTTCCACGCGTGGACGGCCGAGATCGTCTCCCACAACCACCTCGACGGCGGCGGTTCGCTGCGCGTCGGCGACCGGATCGAGATCCCCGTGGTCGGGCGCACCGGCGACGGAAACAACGGCGACGGTCGCGACGGCGGGCGTGCCACCTCGATGTGGCAGCACCCCGACGCGGACCGGGAGAAGGTCCGGCGGGTGGTCGCGGGAGCCGCGCGCCGCCACGGCGTCGACCCCCAGCTCGCCCTGGCCGTGTCGTGGCAGGAGTCCGGCTGGCAGATGGGCGTGGTCTCCAGCGCCAACGCCATCGGTGCCATGCAGGTCCTGCCGTCGACCGCGCGCTGGATGGAGCAGTACGCCGGACGCTCGCTGCGGCTGCGCAAGCTCGGCGACAACGCGCAGGCCGGCGTGCTGCTGCTCAAGGTGCTCTCGGCCCAGACCGAGCGGCGTACGCACAAGATCGGCGCCTACTACCAGGGCCTCGGCGCGGTGCAGCGCCACGGGCTCTACGACGAGACCCGCACCTACGTCGACAACGTGGAGGCCATCAAGCGTCGCCTCGAGGACGGCCGCCCGCCGTCCTGAGCGTGGCAGGCCGCGCGCGGCGCGCCACGCCGGGACCGCGCCTGCGCGTGGCCGTGCCCCGCACTTCCGTACGATGAGCACGCCGGATCCTTCCCCGTCCGCTTGTGCGATCCGGCGCTGGAGGTCGAGCAGTGGAGCCACCCGAGCACGCCCGCGCGGCTGCGTCCGGCGGCTCCGGCGACCCCTTGGTCGGCCGGCTGCTCGACGGTCGCTACCGCATCGGCCCGCGCGTGGCCCGCGGTGGCATGGCCAGTGTCTACGAGGCCACCGACACCCGCCTCGACCGCACGGTCGCGGTCAAGGTGATGCACCCCGGCCTCGGTGACGACCGCGAGTTCGCCGAGCGCTTCGTCCGCGAGGCCCGCGCCGCGGCCCGGCTCAACCACCCCCACGTGGTGGGGGTCTACGACCAGGGCGACGACACCTCCGACGGGCAGGACACCGTCTTCCTCGTCATGGAGTACGTCCCCGGGCACACCCTGCGCGACGTGATCCGCAAGGAGGCGCCGATGCCGCCGGCCCGGGCGCTGGCGCTGCTCGAGCCGGTCGTGTCCGCCCTCGCCGCCGCCCACCGTGCCGGCCTGATCCACCGCGACGTCAAGCCCGAGAACGTGCTCATCGCCGACGAGGCCCACGGCGGTCGCGTCAAGGTCGCCGACTTCGGCCTGGCCAAGGCCGTCAGCGCCGACACCCAGCACACCGCGACCGGCGGCGTGCTGATCGGCACGGTGTCCTACCTCGCGCCCGAGCTGGTCGTCGACGGGCGGGCCGACGCGCGGGCGGACGTCTACGCCGCCGGCGTCGTCCTCTACGAGCTGCTCACCGGCAGCAAGCCCCACGAGGGCGAGTCGCCGATCCAGGTCGCCTACCGCCACGTCCACCACGACGTGCCGATGCCCTCGGCGGTGCAGCCCGGCATCCCCGACTACGTCGACGCGCTCGTCGCGCGCGCCACCTCGCGCGACCGCGAGCACCGCGCCGCCGACGCAGGCGTGCTGCTGCACCAGCTGCACCGCGTCGAGCAGGCGCTGCGTGACGGCCTGGCCTCGGACCCCGACCTGACCTCCGACCTGCTCCCCCGGCGTACGCCCGAGGCCGACGACGCCGACCCGGTCGGCAACGACACCACCCCCGAGCCGTTCGACGCCGGCGCCCTCGCGCTCCTGACCGAGGTCGACCCCCGCGACTCCGGGCTGGTCGACGACGGCAGCCCCGACCGCACGACCGCGATCGAGCGCCACCTCGTGCCGACCTCCGCTGCTCCTGCGCCCGCGCCGGAGTCCGCCCCGGTGACCGAGCCGATGACCGCCGCGGTGCGCCCGACGGCTGCACCTGCGGCCTCCGCCCCGCGCCCTGCACCGGGACGCGCCCCGTCCAGGGTCGCGCCGGTCGCGACGACCGCGCGGCGCCGTTCGGCGAAGGGCCCGCTCCTCCTGCTGCTCGCGCTCCTGCTGGTGGCCGGCATCGGCGTCGGTGCCTACTGGTTCGGCTGGGCGCGCTACACCACCACCCCCGCTGTGCTGAACCTCGACCAGGCCGCCGCGACCGCCGAGCTCGAGGCCGCCGGTCTGGAGGTCGAGGAGGGCGAGCCGGCCTACTCCGAGAACGTCGCCCCCGGCCTCGTCATCGGCACCGACCCGGGCCCGGGCGACCGGGTCCTCAGCGGAGGGACCGTCGCACTCGTCCTGTCCCTGGGACCGGAGCGCTACGACGTACCTGCCCTCGAAGGGAGCACCGAGGACCAGGCGCAGGACGCGCTGGCCGCGACCAATCTCGTCTTCGGCGAGAGCCGCGGCAGGTGGAGCGAGACCGTGCCCGAGGGGCAGGTGATCCGCACCTCGCCCAAGGCCGGCACCACCCTCAAGCCGGGTGCAGTCGTCGACCTGGTGCTCAGCCGCGGCCGCAAGCCGATCGAGGTCAGGGACTTCACCGGCAAGTCGTTCGACGACGCCCGGGAGGCGCTCGAGGCGCGGCGGCTCGAGGTGAGCGTGGCCGGCGAGGAGTTCAGCGACACGGTTCCCGAGGGGGTCGTGATCTCCCAGGACCCGACCGGCGGCACCCTCTTCCGCGGCAACACTGTCTCCTTCGTCGTCTCCCAGGGCCCCGAGCTCGTCGAGGTCCCGCGCGTCCGGGCGATGGGCGTCGAGGCCGCGACGTCGCTGCTCGAAGGACTCGGCTTCGCGGTCGAGACCGACGAGGCCGACGGCTACCTCGGACTCGGCTTCGTCTTCAGCTCCGACCCCGGGTCCGGGGAGTCGGTGCCGAAGGGCTCGACGATCACGTTGTTCCTCATCTGAGGTCCTAGCCTTTCTCCGTGGAGCACGAGCAGACCCGGCGTACGACCCTGCTCGCGGCGGCCGCGCTGCTGGCCATCGCGGCCTGCTGGGGCTCGACGTTCTTCCTCATCAAGGACCTGCTCGACCGGGTGCCGACGCTCGACTTCCTGGCCGTGCGGTTCAGCATCGCCGCAGTGGCGCTGCTGATCGTCGCACCCCGGGCGCTCGGTCGGCTCTCCCCGGTGGTGCGCCGCCACGCCGTCGTCCTTGGCGTGCTCTACGGGATCGCGCAGATCCTGCAGACCGCCGGCCTCGCGCACACGCCGGCGAGCATCAGCGGCTTCGTGACCGGGCTGTACGTCGTCTTCACCCCGCTGCTCGCCGCCGCGATCCTCCGCACCCGGATCCCGCCGGTCACGTGGGCCGCCGTGCTGCTGGCCACGATCGGGCTCGGCGTGCTGGCCCTGCGCGGCTTCAGCATCGGCTACGGCGAGGTCATCACGCTGGCCTCCGCAGTCCTCTACGCCCTGCACATCGTGGGGCTCGGCGCGTGGTCGACGGCCCAGGACGCGGTCGGCATGACGATCCTGCAGATCATCGTGATCGCAGTGATCTGCACCGTGGCCACCGCCCACGACGGGATCGTGCTCCCCGACCGCACGAGCGACTGGATCTCGGTCGTCTACATGGCCGTCGTCGTTGGTGCGCTCGGACTGCTCGCCCAGACCTGGGCGCAGGCCCACCTGCCACCGACGCGCAGCGCCATCATCATGAGCATGGAGCCCGTCTTCGCCTCGCTCTTCGCCGTCTGGCTGGGCGGGGAGGACGTCACCACGCGCCTGCTGCTGGGCGGGTCGATGGTGCTCGTCGCGATGCTGACCGTCGAGCTCGCCCCCCGTCGTGTGGTCGAGGGCGAGGTCCCGCACATCGTGGTCTGAGGCCCCGCCGCACGGCCGCCGACGTTCGCAGACCACGGGACGCGGTGGATCCGCCCGCCTAGGGTGGGGCCGTGGACAGCTGCGTGGCGTGCGGGGCAGAGCTCGGCGTGGGCCGGTTCTGCCTCAACTGCGGGCACCTGATCGGTGCGCCGGCGCCCGCCCCTGCTCCCCCGCCCGCGCCGGCCCCTGACCCGCCCCCTGTCGCGGCGGAGGCCGAGCAGCCGGTGGAGGTGCCGGTGCAGGCGGCCGACCCGACCCCGGTCCCCCCGACCGGTCCCGTCGAGCCCCCGCCGTCCGGTCCCGCGCCGTCCGAGCCCCCGCCTGCCGACGTGCGCCCCGCACGCAGCAGCACGTGGGACCCGCGCGACGACTTGCTCCCCTACGAGGAGGTCGACGACCTCGCGGCCGACGATCCGGTGCGCGGGTGGGCCTGGGCGGTCTGGGTCGCGTTCGCCGTCGCCCTGGTCGTCCTCGTGGTCGTGCTGATCCGTGTCCTCGGCACCGACGGCGACGCCACCGCGTCCGACCTCGACTCTGACGCGTCGAGCGCCGGTGCCCCGGTCGAGGAGAACCCGTCCACCCCTGCGAGCGACGTCCCGAGGGGTGTCGGCAAGCGCCTCGACCTCGCGGGCTCCGCGACCTTCGGGGTGCCGGCGACCGCTCCCGCCACCACCGACTTCGACGGCACCCTGGTGGCCTACGAGGCCTCCCAGATGGCCGACGGCAACCCGGCCACCACGTGGCGCACCGCCGGCGACGCCACCGGCGAGCAGGTCGTCATCACCCTGGCCGAGCCGGGGGTGGTCACCCGCGTGGGCCTGGTCAACGGCTACGCCAAGCAGGTCGCCGGCGTCGACTGGTACCCCAACAACCGGCGCATCCTCGCCGTCACCTGGACCTTCGAGGACGGCACCGAGGTCGAGCAGACGTTCGCCGAGCGACCCGCCATGCAGCTGATGAAGGTGCCGCCGGTGGAGACCTCGACGGTCACCGTGACGATCACGTCGGTGACGCCGCCGGGCAGCGGCAACCTCGGTCGCGACTACACCGCGATCAGCGAGGTCTCGGTCATCGGTCGCCGAGCCGGCTGAGCACCACCGCGGCCCGCTCGGCGTCGGTCCGCGACACGTCGAGGTGCGTCACGAGCCGTACGGCCCGGGGACCGACCGCCGCGATCCGCACGCCCTCCTCGGCCGCGCGCGCGACGAAGGACGCTGCGTCGGGCCGGTCGACGACCACGATGTTGGTGTCGACGGCGGCCGGGTCGAGGCCGAGCGCCTCGCCGAGCAGCCGGGCGTGGGCGTGGTCGTCAGCCAGCCGCTCGACGTGGTGCGCGAGGGCGTACGCCCCTGCCGCGGCCAGGATGCCGACCTGGCGCATCCCGCCGCCCATCCGCTTGCGCCGCACGCGGGCCTGGTCGATGGCGTCGGCCGAGCCGACCATGAGCGATCCCACCGGCGCGCCGAGGCCCTTGGAGAGGCAGACCGCGAGGACGTCGGCGATCCGGCCGTAGTCCGCCAGCGGCGTGCCGGTGGCGACGTGGGCGTTCCACAGCCGGGCTCCGTCGAGGTGCACCCGCGTGCCGGTCGTGTCCGCCCAGGCGCGCAGGTCGCGCAGGTCGTCGATCGGGACGACCGTGCCGCCCGCGAAGTTGTGGGTGTTCTCCACCGACACCGCCGCCGTGCGCACGAAGAACGGCCCCATGTCGGGCGCGTGCAGGCCCTCGATCGCCGCGAGGTCGACACGGCCGCGCTCACCGGTCCACGTACGCATCGTGATGCCGCTGATCGCGCCGTGCGCGCCCAGCTCGGCGCGGGCGATGTGGGCCGACGACTCGCACAGCACCTCCTCGCCCGGCTGCACGACGCTCGCCACGGCGAGCACGTTGGCCATCGACCCGGTCGGCGTGAAGAGCGCCGCCTCGTGGCCGAACAGCCCGGCCACGTGCTCCTGCAGGGCGGTGACCGTCGGGTCCTCGCCGTAGACGTCGTCGCCGACCTCGGCACGGGCCATCGCGGCCCGCATCGCCTCGGTCGGACGGGTGAGGGTGTCGGAGCGCAGGTCGATCACGGGGGCGAACCTACCCGTGGCGCGGCGGAGCCGACCCGCCGGGCGGCGGTGAGCCAGACACGTTACGAGCGGGTGGATTCAAGCGGTGGATGCAACACCGGTTGGTTTTTGTGGGTTCGACAGTAGGTCGTCGAGGGCTTGTGCGGGAGTTTGCCAGCTCAGGGTCTTGCGGGGGCGGCGGTTCAGCTTGGCCGCGACGTGGTCGAGGTAGTCGGGTT
>CAFBMW010000018.1_pt1 | contig 78462 bp, 79 predicted proteins | sample 7269061 | NCBI WGS metagenome assembly CAFBMW01 (sample SAMEA6814074, study PRJEB35770) | uncultured Nocardioides sp. | biome: Freshwater; feature: Freshwater reservoir; material: water | place: Czech Republic | collected 2017-05-23 | depth 30m m | reverse complement strand
CCTGGACCCACCAGCGCAGCGGGACGGTGAGGCGTTCGGCGTAGTCCACGGCGCAGAGCCTATAGATTCTCTCCTCGTGCCCGACGCCCACCTCACGCCCGAGCCCCAGACCCAGCTCGACGTCCAGCTCGACATCCAGGTCGTGCGGCTCGACCCCGACCTGCCGCTGCCGTCCTACGCCCACCCGGGCGACGCGGGCGCGGACCTGCACACCACCGTCGACGTCACCCTCGCCCCCGGCGAGCGGGCCCTCGTGCCGACCGGCATCGCGCTCGCGCTGCCCGACGGGTACGTCGCGCTGGTGCACCCGCGCTCCGGGCTGGCGGCGCGTCACGGGCTGTCCATCGTCAACACCCCCGGCACGGTGGACGCGGGATACCGCGGCGAGGTCAAGGTCCTGCTGATCAACCACGACCCCGTGGAGCCGGTCACGCTCCGCCGCGGCGAGCGGATCGCCCAGCTGGTCGTGCAGCGATTCGAGCGGGCGCGGTTCGTCGAGGTGGGGGTGCTGCCCGAGTCGGTGCGGGGCGACGGGGGCTACGGTTCTACTGGTACGGGTGTGCGCGCATGAGTCCCGCGCGCCTCGGGCCCATCGACAAGGAGTGCTGACGTGAAGTTCCGCCGCAAGGCAGAGGCCACCGACCCGGCCGTGACGGCCGACGACGCAACCGCCGCCGCGGACGAGCCGACCCCCGCCGCCACGGCGTCCGGGCCGTTCGACGTCTCGGAGGTGGAGGGCGACGGCATCGAGCGCGCCGACCTCGGCTCGGTGCTGGTCCCCGCTATCGCCGACCGCGAGCTGCGGCTGCAGGTCGACGAGCAGAGCGGGCAGGTGCGGGCCGTGATGCTCGCCGGCCAGGACGGTGCGGTCGAGTTCCAGGCCTTCGCCGCCCCGCGCAACGGGGACCTCTGGTCCGACGTCCGACCGCAGATCGCCGCCGACATGGCGCGCCGCGGAGGTCACGCCACCGAGCGCGAGGGCCGCTGGGGCACCGAGCTGGTCTGCGCGATGCCGGTCCAGCGTCCCGACGGCACCGCCGCCACCCAGCCCTCGCGCATCATCGGCATCAACGGCGAGCGGTGGATGCTCCGCGCGTCGTTCCTCGGACGCCCGGCCGTCGAGCCCGACGCCGCCTCGGAGTGGGAGGACGCCCTCGCCCAGGTCGTCGTACGCCGTGGCGAGGGCGCGATGCCGGTCGGCGAGCCGCTGCCGGTCCGCCTGCCGGACGACGCCCGCCGGGTGAGGTGAGCCGGGCCGTGGCCGAGAAGAGTCGCCTGCGACAGGCGCTGTCGAAGTGGGCCGACAGCTCGGAGGCCCACCAGCGCGACCTGCGCCAGTCGCAGACCAGCGACGAGGCCGTCTGCATCTCCGAGGCTCCCGAGCGCGAGCACGTCGTGGTCAACGGCGTGGTCCGCACCGTGACGCTGCGCCCCCGCGGGGGCGTCCCTGCCCTCGAGGCCGAGCTCGACGACGGCTCCGGGGTCATCACCGTCGTGTGGCTCGGGCGCCGCCGGATCTCCGGCATCGGCCCCGGCCGGGCGATGACCGTCGCCGGCTGCATCGGTCGCCAGAGCGGCGTGCCGATCATGTTCAACCCGCGTTACGAGCTGCGCCCGTGAGCGAGCCGACGAGGACCGCACCCGCGGCCGACACCGACACGGTCGAGGCCGTGGTGCGCCAGCAGCTCTCCAAGGCCCTCGGCGGGCGCCGGGGCATGGCCGAGGCGGCCGTCCCCACGATCCTCTTCACGCTGACGTGGCTCACGATGCGCGACCTCGACACCGCGATCTACGTCAGCGTCGGCGCGGCGCTCGTGCTGCTCATGATCCGGCTCGTGCAGCGCTCGACGGTGCAGTTCGTGGTCAACGCGCTGTTCGGCATCGGCATCGGGTGGTACTTCGTCTACCGCTCCGCTGCCGCCGGCGGCTCCGAGCAGGACCAGGCGCTGGCCTACTTCCTCCCCGGCATCCTCTACAACGGCGGCTACGCCCTGGTGCTGGGCTTCACCTGCGTCATCGGGTGGCCACTGGTCGGCTTCATGGTCGGCAGCATCACCGGCGACCCCACCGCCTGGCACTCCGACCGCCAGGTCGTGAAGCTCTGCAGCCGCCTCACCTGGCTGCTGGTCGCCCCCTGCGTGCTCCGCGTGGTCATCCAGGCGCCGATCTGGCTGGCGGGCAGCTCCGGGTCCATCGACCCCGACGCAGCCGTGGCCGCGCTCGGCGTGCTCAAGATCGTGCTCGGCTGGCCGCTCCAGCTGGCCGCGCTCGGCACGATGGTGTGGCTGCTCTCGCGCAACCGGACCCCGGTCACGCCGGCCACCGGCGACGCGTCTCCTGCCTGACGGCGTACGCCGCTGCGCTCAGCGGTGGCCGGGGGAGAGCAGCTGCTCGAGCTCGGTCTCGACCTCGGCCGGGACCACGAAGAGCAGCTCGTCGCCGGACTCCAGCGGCTGCTCGGCGTCGGGGGTGTAGACCTGCCCGTCGCGCAGGATCGTCACCAGCGCGCAGTTGTCCGGGAAGGGCACCAGCCCGCTCGGCGTCCCGACGTAGGGGGAGTCGGCCGACAGGGTGAGCTCCACGAGATTGGCGTTGCCCTGGCGGAAGGTGAACAGGCGCACGAGGTCGCCGATGGAGACGGCCTCCTCGACCAGCGCCGACATGATGCGCGGGGTGGACACGTTGACGTCGACGCCCCACGCCTCGGTGAACAGCCACTCGTTGTTGGGGTGGTTGACCCGCCCCACCGTGCGCGGCACGCCGAACTCGGTCTTGGCGAGCAGCGAGGTCACCAGGTTGGCCTTGTCGTCGCCGGTCGCTGCGATCACCACGTCGCACTTGCCCAGCTGCGCCTCGGCGAGCGAGGACAGCTCGCAGGAGTCGGCCAGCAGCCACTCCGCGTGCGGGACCCGCTCGGGTCGGATCGCCGAGGAGGCCTTGTCGATCAGCAGGACCTGGTGACCGTTCTCGATCAGCTCCCGGGCGATCGAGCGACCCACGGCTCCGGCTCCGGCGATGGCGACGCGCATGTGTGGTGCTCCTGCTTCAGTCTGGGGTCGGGTCAGTCGGCTTCGGGGCCGGCTTCGAGCGTGGCGTAGGCGTGTGCCGCGTGCTCCTCGCGCATGACCAGGTGGAGCATGTCGCCCTCCTGCAGCACGGTCTCGCGGGTCGGCAGCATGCCCTCACCGAGCCGGTCGATCCACGCGATGCGGCTGCGCGACTGCATCTGGAACTCGACTGTCCGGTTGCCGATCCACGCCTCCGGGATCGGCACGTGGTCGACGCGGATCGTGCCCGAGGGGTCACGGAAGTCGGGCTCGGCGCCCGCGGGAAGGATCCGGCGCAGCACCTGGTCGGCGGTCCACTTGACCGTGGCGACCGTGGTGATGCCGAGGCGCTGGTAGACCTCGGCGCGGCCCGGGTCGTAGATGCGGGCCACGACCTGCTGGAGGCCGAAGGTCTCGCGCGCCACCCGGGCGGCGATGATGTTGGAGTTGTCGCCGCTGGACACCGCGGCGAACGCGTCGGCGCGACGGATGCCGGCCTTCTCGAGCACCTGCTGGTCGAAGCCGTAGCCGGTGATCTTGTCGCCGTTGAACTCCGGACCCAGACGCCGGAACGCGTCCGGCTCGCTGTCGATGATCGACACGGTGTGGTTGCGGTCCTCGAGGCTGCGGGCGAGCGTCGAACCGACGCGGCCACAGCCCATGATCACGACGTGCACACCGGAACCGTATCCCAGCGAGGGTATCGGCGCGTGCGGGTCTAGGCTTCCGGCCTGTGAGTGTCGGCGACGTGTCCAAGCGGATCCTGCTGGGTCGCAAGCTGCGCAGCAGCCAGCTGGGGGAGACCCTGCTGCCCAAGCGGATCGCGCTGCCCGTCTTCGCCAGCGACGCGCTGTCGTCGGTGGCCTACGCGCCCGACGAGGTCTTCATCATGCTGGCCGTGGCCGGCGCCTCGACCTACGTCTGGTCGTGGAAGATCGGCCTCGCGGTCGCGCTGGTGATGCTCACGGTCGTGGCGAGCTACCGCCAGACCGTCCACGCCTACCCCTCGGGCGGCGGCGACTACGAGGTGGCATCGGTCAACCTCGGTCGCAACGCCGGCCTGACGGTGGCCAGCGCGCTGCTCGTCGACTACGTGCTGACCGTCGCGGTGTCGATCTCCTCGGCCTCGCAGTACGCCGCCGGCGCGATCCCACCGCTCATCGGCCACGAGGCGACCGTCGGTGTCGTCGCGGTGGCGCTGCTGGCGGCGATGAACCTGCGCGGCGTGCGCGAGTCGGGGTCGTTCTTCGCGGTGCCGACCTACCTCTTCATGGTCGCCATCCTCGGCATGTGCGCCTACGGCCTGCTGCGCCTGCTGTCCGGTGACCTGCCGCAGGCGGAGAGCGCCGGACTGCTCATCGAGGCGCAGCCGGGGTGGGACGAGCCGCTGACCCAGATCGGCCTGATGTTCCTGCTGGCGCGTGCCTTCTCGTCGGGCTGTGCCGCGCTCACCGGCGTCGAGGCGATCAGCAACGGCGTACCCGCCTTCCGCAAGCCCAAGAGCCGCAACGCGGCCACCACGCTGCTCCTGCTCGGCCTGATCGCGATCTCGATGATGATGAGCGTCATCGTCCTCGCCAACCAGATGGCCATCCGCTACGTCGACCCCCACGAGCTCGACCGGCTGCGTACGGCGTCGGGCGACGCACTGCCGGCGGGCTACGAGCAGCACCCGGTCATCTCCCAGATCGCGGCCGGGGTCTTCGACCACTTCCCGCCCGGCTTCTACTTCGTGGTCACGGTCACCGGCATCATCCTCGTGCTCGCCGCGAACACCGCCTTCAACGGCTTCCCGGTGCTCGGGTCGATCCTCGCCCAGGACGGGCTCGCGCCGCGCTCGCTCGGCTCGCGGGGCGACCGGCTGGCCTACAGCAACGGCATCGTCTTCCTCGCCGCGATGTCGATGCTGCTGATCTGGGTCTTCGACGCCGAGGTGACGAAGCTGATCCAGCTCTACATCGTCGGCGTCTTCGTCTCCTTCAACCTGAGCCAGCTCGGCATGATCCGCCACTGGACGCGCCACCTGAGGACCGAGACCGACCCGACGGCGCGCCGTCGGATGATGCGGTCGCGGGCGATCAACACCTTCGGGCTGGGCATGACCGCGGTCGTGCTGGTCATCGTCATCATCACGAAGTTCCTCGCCGGCGCCTGGATCGCCATCCTGGCGATGGGCTTCTTCTTCCTGGTCATGCGGGCGATCGGTCGCCACTACGACCGGGTGGAGCTCGAGCTCGCCGCCGACGAGCAGGACAAGGTGATGCCGACGCGCGTGCACGCGATCGTGCTCGCGTCCAAGCTCCACAAGCCCACGCTGCGCGCGCTGGCGTTCGCCCGCGCGACCCGGCCCAACGTGCTCGAGGCGATCTACGTCAGCATCGACGCCAGGGCCACCAGCCGCCTCCTCGAGGAGTGGGACGACCGCCACCTCGACATCCCGCTCAAGGTGCTGCACTCGCCCTACCGCGAGGTGGTACGACCGATCGTGGAGTACACCCAGGAGATCCGGCGGGCCAGCCCTCGCGGTGTCGTCGCGGTCTACATCCCGGAGTACGTCGTCGGGCGCTGGTGGGAGCAGCTCCTCCACAACCAGACCGCTCTGCGCCTCAAGGGCCGCCTGCTCTTCACCCCCGGAGTCATGGTCATCTCGGTGCCCTACCAGCTCCGCTCCTCGCTCGCGGCCCGCGAGCGCGAGGAACGCGACGAGGTACGCGTCCACGCCGGTGACCTGCGCCGCGGCCGTGTCACGTCCGAGCGTCCCTCCGACATCCGGGACGACCTGTGAGTCGCGGGTCCTACCGCCCCCGCAAGCCCCGCGGGCGCTCCCGGGTGGGAGAGCGCTTCGAGGCCGAGGTCGGTCCGGTGGCCCACGGCGGCCACTGCGTCGCCCGGCTGCCCGAGCCCGAGTCGCGCGTGGTGTTCGTCCGCCACGCGATCCCGGGCGAGCGCGTGGTCGTCGAGATCACCGAGGGCACCGACGGCGACCGCTTCTGGCGCGGCGACGCCGTGTCGGTGGTGTCGCCCTCGCCCGACCGGGTCGAGGCGCCGTGCCCGTACGCCGGTCCCGGGCTGTGCGGCGGCTGCGACTTCCAGCACGTCGCCGTGCCGGCCCAGCGCGACCTGAAGACCGCCGTGGTCCGCGAGCAGCTCGTGCGCCTCGGCCGTCTCGACGCGTCGTCACCGCTCGTCACCGGACTCCGGGTCGAGGCCGTGCCGGTGCCCGGCCGCGCGGATGACGGACTGCGGTGGCGCACCCGCCAGCGCTACGCCGTGCTCCCCGACGGCCGGCCCGCGATGCGCGCCCACCGCTCCCACGAGCTCGTCGCGATCGACGACTGCCTGATCGCCGCCGAGGGCGCACGTCCCGCCGACGCCGACGAGCCCGTCGGCCCGGACGAGGTCGTGGCCCAGAGCCTGGTCCACCACGAGGTGTCCGCGTCGGGGGCGACCCACGCGTTCACCGCTGCTGCCGACGGCTTCTGGCAGGTCCACCCCGAGGCGCCCCGCGTGCTCGTCGAGGCAGTGCTCGACCTGCTCGCGCCGCGGCCCGGGGAGCGGGCGCTCGACCTCTACTCCGGTGTCGGCCTCTTCGCGCGCTTCGTCGGCGAGGTCACTGGCGCGCGGGTGGTGGCCGTCGAGGGTGACCGGGCGGCGTGCCAGCACGCGCGCGGCAACCTCTCCGCACTCGAGGCCGCGGCGGTGGAGTGCGGTCCCACCGACAAGGTGCTGCGCGACGGCTTCGACGAGCCCTTCGACCTCGTCGTCCTCGACCCTCCCCGGGAGGGCGCCAAGCGCGCGGTCGTCGAGCAGGTCGTCGACCGCCGTCCCCGCGCAGTGGCGTACGTCGCCTGCGACCCCGCCGCGCTGGGGCGTGACGTGGCGATCTTCGCCGAGCACGGCTACGAGCTCACGACGATCCGGGCCTTCGACCTCTTCCCGATGACCCACCACGTGGAGTGCGTGGCACTGCTGCAGCCGCGTCATCGCGCTGCGTCGTAGGCGTCCTGCAGCCGGTCCCGGACCTCGTCATCGACCTCTGCGGGTGAGTGAAGCTCGAGGTGGTGCATCCACACCCCGGGCGAGGACATGGACGACCTCCTTCCACCGGGGGCTGCCGTCCTGGCGCGGCAGGGTCGGGCGCCGCAGCTCGCCGCCGCCGGTGATCAGTGCTTCTGCCGCTCCCAGGCGGCTGTCAACGCACGGCGTACGGCGTCGTCGTCGACCTTGGGCAGGTGCACGAGCACCTTGTCGTGCGCCTCGACGGCCGGCGTGACGTAGAACGCGTCGGGGTCCTCGGCCACGAACCGCTCGCGGTCGGCGGACAGGCAGCGGACGACGAGCGTCTCCGTGTCCTCGAGCCGGGCCACCAGCCGACCGCCGACGCGCCACGTCGCGCGGCCCCCGTCGGTGCTCATACGCACGCCCTCCAGTCCGGCGAGGTGCTCCTCGATCGCGGCAGCGTCCATCGGCCGATCATGGCAGGGTGCAGGCATGGCCACCTACGCCGTCAACCCGGCTGCAGTCGCCCACGCCCGCCGACTCATCGAGGGCAGGCAGTACGTCCTGGACAGCGACTGGGGCGTCGTGCAGCCGCGTGCCGAGGCGGAGAACGCCTACCTCGAGAACCACTCGTGGGACGACTACGCCGCGTGGCACCTCGGTCTCACCGAGGGCGCCAACGACGGGACCAAGGCCCGCTACGCGTTCGGGTACGGCGACCTCCGGCGGGTGCACCGCAGCGGGCTCATCGCCTGCGTCTACCGAGCCTCGGAGTGGCGGCACAAGGCGGTCGAGCTCGCCGCGCACGACCTGCTGCAGCGTCTTGACCAGAGGGCCGGCATCGACTGACTCCCCTCGGCTCACGGTCGTACGGCGTGCGCCAGCCCAGCCAGCGCGGACTCCATGTCCGTCGCGTCCACGACCGTCCACCCGTGGACCGGCGCGAGGTCGAGCAGCTGCTGCCGTCCCTCGAGGACGAGGGGGTCGCCGCCGCGCTCCTCGATGATCCGCGAGACGACGGCGGTCACGGGCGTGACGGCACGCGCGTGGAGGCGCTCGAGCAGCAGGTCGGGCGCGACGTCGAGCACCACGCCGACGTACGCCGCTCCCGCCTCGGCAGCGGCGGCCTCGAACCGCTCGGCCTGGGCCGGGGTCACGATGAGCTGGGGGAGTACGACGTCGCGGCCGGTGCGGAGGTACGCCGTCATCATCGCCAGGGCGGTCTGGCGGACCGCCTCACCGGTGCCGACGAAGTCGTCCTCCCAGCCCGACACCCACGACCGCAGCTCGTCGATGTCGCACAGCAGGGTCCCGGGGTGGCGGTCGGCCCACGCGAGCGCGAGAGTGGACTTGCCGACGCCGGAGGGACCGTTGAGGTGGAGGAGCGTGGGCACCGGCAGAGGGTAGGCCGACTGTGATATCTTGACGTCAAGATATTGCGACGTCAGAACTAAGGGTCGCCTTCCTTCCCGCACCTCAGGGTGCGACGGCAAGATGGACGCAGACCCGCCGAACTCCCGAGGAGATGTGGCTGATGGCCAGTCAGGACAGCTTCGGTGCCAAGAGCACCCTGGACGTGGACGGACAGTCCTACGAGATCTACCGCCTCGATGCGGTGAAGGGTGAGGGTCTCGACGTCGAGAGCCTGCCCTTCTCGCTCAAGGTGCTGCTGGAGAACCTGCTCCGCACCGAGGACGGCGCGGACATCACCGCCGACCACATCAAGGCGATCGCCGGCTGGGACGCCAGCGCCGCGCCCGACCAGGAGATCCAGTTCACGCCGGCGCGCGTGATCATGCAGGACTTCACCGGCGTGCCCTGCGTCGTCGACCTCGCCACGATGCGCGAGGCGATGGCCGAGCTCGGCGGCGACGCTACCAAGATCAACCCGCTCGCCCCGGCCGAGATGGTCATCGACCACTCCGTCATCGCCGACGTCTTCGGCACGCCGCAGGCGTTCGAGCGCAACGTCGAGATCGAGTACGAGCGCAACCGCGAGCGCTACCAGTTCCTGCGCTGGGGCCAGGGCGCCTTCGACGACTTCAAGGTCGTCCCGCCCGGCACCGGCATCGTGCACCAGGTCAACATCGAGCACCTCGCCCGCGTGGTCATGGTGCGCGACGGCGTCGCCTACCCCGACACCTGTGTCGGCACCGACTCCCACACCACGATGGTCAACGGCATCGGCGTGGTCGGCTGGGGCGTCGGCGGCATCGAGGCCGAGGCCGCGATGCTCGGCCAGCCGGTCTCCATGCTCATCCCTCGCGTCGTGGGCTTCAAGCTGTCCGGCGAGCTGCCCGCCGGCTCGACCGCCACCGACCTGGTGCTCACCATCACCGAGATGCTCCGCGAGCACGGTGTGGTCGGCAAGTTCGTCGAGTTCTACGGCGAGGGCGTCTCCGCGCTGCCGCTCGCCAACCGCGCCACGATCGGCAACATGAGCCCGGAGTTCGGCTCGACCATCGCCGTCTTCCCCATCGACGAGCAGACCGTCGACTACCTCCGCCTCACCGGTCGCTCCGAGGAGCAGCTCGCGCTCGTCGAGGCGTACGCCAAGGAGCAGGGCCTCTGGCACGACCCGAGCGCCGAGCCGCGCTACAGCGAGCGCCTCGAGCTCGACGTGTCGACCGTGGTGCCGTCGCTCGCCGGCCCGAAGCGTCCGCAGGACCGCGTCGAGGTCTCGGCTGCGAAGGACTCCTTCCGCGCCGCGCTCGCCGACTACGTCGACGAGGGCGACAGCGACCCGGACGACGCGGCGAAGGCCTCGGGCTACGACGAGGCCCTCGAGGAGTCGTTCCCGGCCTCCGACGCCCCGAGCCACGAGGGTGGCAACGGCAAGCCCGTGCACGTGGACGCGCCGCACGACGCCGGTCGACCCACGAAGAGGACGAAGGTCTCGCTCGACGGCCAGGAGGTCGAGATCGACCACGGCGCCGTCGTGATCGCTGCGATCACCTCGTGCACCAACACCTCCAACCCGAGCGTGATGATCGGCGCCGCGCTGCTGGCGAAGAAGGCCGTCGAGAAGGGCCTGACCCGCAAGCCGTGGGTCAAGACCTCGCTCGCCCCCGGCTCCAAGGTCGTCTCGGACTACTACGACCGCTCCGGCCTCACGCCTTACCTCGACAAGCTCGGCTTCAACCTCGTCGGCTACGGCTGCACGACCTGCATCGGCAACTCCGGCCCCCTCATCCCCGAGGTGTCCGCCGCCGTCAACGAGGCCGACCTCGCGGTCGTCTCGGTGCTGTCGGGCAACCGCAACTTCGAGGGCCGGATCAACCCCGACGTGAAGATGAACTACCTCGCGTCCCCGCCGCTCGTCGTGGCCTATGCCCTGGCCGGCTCGATGGACGTCGACCTGTTCGGCGACCCGCTGGGTCAGGACCAGGACGGCAACGACGTGTTCCTCGAGGACATCTGGCCGAGCCCGCAGGAGATCGAGGAGACGATCGCCGGCGCGATCACCGCCGACATGTTCGGCGAGTCCTACGCGGACGTCTTCAAGGGCGACGAGCGCTGGCAGTCGCTCCCCACCCCGGAGGGCAACACCTTCGAGTGGGACGAGGACTCGACCTACGTCCGCCGTCCTCCCTACTTCGACGGCATGCCCGACGAGCCCGAGGCGGTCACCGACATCGTCGGCGCCCGCGTGCTGCTCAAGCTGGGTGACTCGGTCACGACCGACCACATCAGCCCGGCAGGTGCGATCAAGAAGGACAGCCCGGCGGGCCACTACCTCGCCGAGCACGGCGTCGAGCAGCGCGACTTCAACTCCTACGGCTCGCGCCGCGGCAACCACGAGGTCATGATCCGCGGCACCTTCGCCAACATCCGCCTGCGCAACCAGCTGGCGCCGGGCACCGAGGGCGGTGTGACCAAGGACTTCACGAAGGACGGCGAGGTCACCAGCGTCTACGAGGCGAGCGCGAGCTACCAGGAGGCCGGCACGCCGCTGGTCGTGCTGGCGGGCAAGGAGTACGGCTCGGGGTCCTCGCGCGACTGGGCGGCCAAGGGCACCGCGCTGCTCGGCGTCAAGGCCGTCATCGCCGAGTCCTACGAGCGCATCCACCGCTCGAACCTCATCGGCATGGGCGTCATCCCGCTGCAGTTCCCCGAGGGCAAGACCGCCGACGACCTGGGCCTCACCGGTGCCGAGATCATCTCCATCTCCGGCATCACCGAGCTCAACGACGGCACGACCCCGAAGACCGTCACGGTCAAGGTCGAGCCGGCTCCCGGCACCGACATGGCGCACGGCGAGACCAGCGAGTTCGAGGCCACCGTGCGCATCGACACCCCCGGCGAGGCGAACTACTACCGCAACGGCGGGATCATGCAGTACGTCCTGCGGAACCTGCTCAAGGGCTGACCTTGCGCGAGTTCCTCACGAGGGCACAGGCGGCCGTCGACCCCACCACCACCGGTGGGGACGGCGGTCGCCTGCCGCTCGGTCCGATGGCCGACTGGGAGGTCTTCCCGTTCGAGCGCGAGGGCCTGCGCCCGCGCCCGCTCGTCGACTACGCCGACCCCGAGCCCGACCGTCGCAAGGCGCCGGAGGGCTGCAAGACCTGCACGGCGCTCAGCCGTGACGACCTGATGCTGCACACGGGGGAGCGGCTCGCCGTGATCCGTCCCGGCGGCACCTCGCTGCCGTTCGTCGCCAACGTGGTGTCCCGCACCCACGACGTGCTGGACGACCTCGACGACGACGGACACGTCGAGATGGGCCGCCTGCTCGGTCGCACGTACGCCGCCCTCCGCGCGCTCGAGGGCGTCGGCAACGTCCACATCAACAAGTGGGAGAACGGCACCGGCCACCTCTCGGTGACCCTGCTCGCCCGACCCCTCGGCGTGCTCCAGCTCAGGGGCTCCAACCTGCCGGTCTGGGCCGACATGCTGCCGCCGACCCCGCCCGAGGAGCTCTCGGCGCGGGCCGAGGTGGTCCGGGCCGCCTTGGGCCGCTCGGTGGTCGAGTAGTCCGCGAGCGCGCAAGCTTCATCGGTGGTCGAGTAGTCCGCGAGCGCCAGCGAGCGAACGTATCGAGACCCGGACCCCACCGAATGCACGGGTCGTGGCGTGTGGACGTGTGAGGCTGACCGTCCACTCGAGGAGCACCCATGTCCGCACCACCCACCGACGTCGTCGACAGGCTCCAGCGACTCGCCGCTGGCGCCCCCGGCGCGGGGGGCGACCCCGACGCACTGTGGACGCGGGGCCGGCGCAGGCAGCGGGTCAGGGCCGGCGGTGTCGCGGCCGCCCTCGTGCTCGTCGGTCTCGTCGGGGCCACGACCACCCCTTCGCTGGTCGAGCGCTCACAACAGGTCGAGCCCGCGCGCACCGACAAACGGATGGTGCTCCCGGACGTCATCCGGCAGCCAGGGGCGTGGGAGCCTGCGTTCCCGTCCGCCCCGGGGAAGTTGTCCGCGGTCGCGATGGGGGTACGTGGGGGCTTGCTGTCGGACCGGACGGCACTCTGGGGCGTCTCCGCGACGACGGGGGAGTCGCGGTTCCTGGATCTTCCTGTCGCCGAGCAGGCAGTGCTGTCCAGCGACGGGAGCAAGCTGGCCTACTGGGCGTCGACGGGGGACGCGGGCGAGAGTGCCGACGGCCGAGGCGCGGTCCCGACGAGTGTGCAGGTCCTCGACCTGGTCACTGGCGAGCAGCAGGGCTGGGACCCTGCGGCCGAGCACGGCCTGATGGTGGCCGGGCTCGCTTGGGCCGGCGACACGCTCTGGTTCGCCCAAGGGGCTTTCGAGGACGCCGAGCAGGACGGTGCGCAGATCACGACGAGGACCTGGCGGTGGGGCGCGGCCCCGGAACGGGTCGACGGGCCGTACGCGGACGACGTCGGACTCAGGACGGTGAGCCAGGATCCAGGCGGCTTCCTCGCCGCCAGCGGCACCGCGGCCACGGACGCCCGGCGTGTGGACGACGACGGATCCGTCAGTCGGATCCGATTTGTCACCGACAAGGCGGTGACCATGCCGCACATGTCGCCGGACGGCATCCGCGTCGCGGGCCTCGAGCAGGAGCGGGAGCGTCTGACGTTCGGCGCCGAGCGGCTGGTCGTGGGCACGGTTGACGACGGTCGCGCGGTGATGGAGCGAGTCCGTCCCATCGGGGCGCAGGAGGTGCTGGGGTGGCGCTCGCCGACCGAGGTCGTCGTGCTCGACGCCAGCGCCGGCGGCGATACGGACGGCGACGGGGTGCGCGAGACGAGGGAGCTGTGGGTCGCCGACCTCAGCGACCTCGATCGACCGGGGTACGCGCCGTGGATCCAGCTACAGGCCGCCACGCCTCATTTTGCTGCGGACGCCTTCGCAGGCGACGTGGTCGACGCGCCCGACGCACCCTTCGCCCCCGATCCGCGGCTGGTGGGGCTGGGCCTCCTCGCTGGCGCGTTCGTCGCATGGCGGCTCGTCGTACGGGTCAGGAGGCGACGTGGCGACGCCTGAGGGCTTCAGCGAGTTCGTCCTCGCCCGGCAGCCCGCCCTGCTGCGGACGGCGTACCTCCTGACCGGGCACGCGCAGGACGCCGAGGACCTCGTGCAGGTGGCGCTGGTGAAGGTCGTCCCGCAGTGGCGGCGCATCAGTGACAACCCGGAGCCCTACGTCCGCCAGGTGTTGGTCAACGAGAACATCTCGCGCTGGCGCCGCAGGCGATGGCGCGAGCACACCACCGACGAGCTGCCCGAGGTGCTCGCGCAGGACCCGGACCACGCCGAGCTGCTCGCCGTGCGCGATGCGCTGGCCGCGCTCGCGCCCCGCCAGCGCGCCGTGCTCGTCCTGCGCTACTACGAGGGTCTGTCCGAGGCGGAGATCGCCTCCACGCTCGGGATCGCGCCGGGGACCGTGAAGTCGCAGGCCCGCGACGCGCTGGCCAGGCTGCGCAAGGCACTGCCCGCCGAGGAGGGCGCCGAGGCGCTGGGCGTACGTCGGTAGCCTGACGCCGTGAGCGACCCCGACACCTCGTACGACGTGCCGCTGCCGACCACGGAGGTGCCGAGCTCCGGTCCGAGTCGCCTGCCGCTCGTGCTCGCGGGCGTCAGCGCGGCGCTGGTGATGGGCGCGGCACTGGCCGCACCGCTCGTCGACCGGGCCGTCCGCGGGGACGAGGCGGAGCAGCGGGCGATGGACCTCAGCGAGGTCGAGACCTTCGTCATCGACGACCGCGCCCACACCAGCGGCGAGGTGACCTACCCCCAGACACCGCCGGCCGGCGGGGCGCACGCCCCGATCTGGCTGGCATGCGGCGTGTACGACGAACCGGTGCGCGACGAGAACGCCGTCCACGACCTCGAGCACGGCACCGTCTGGATCACGCACGACCCCGAGCTGTCGCAGTCCGACCTCGACGCGCTGGCCGACCAGCTGCCCGACAACGGCATCATGTCGCCGCACGAGGACCTGCCGTCGCCGGTCGTCGTCACGGTCTGGGAGGCCCAGCTCGCGCTCGACGGCGCGGACGACGAGCGGCTCGGCCTCTTCCTCGAGGAGTACGGCGACGGACACACGGCGCCTGAGTTCGGCGCGAGCTGCCAGGGCGGGACGCCCGACCCTCAGGGTGCGCTGCCGGGCCAGGGCGCGAACGCCTGACCCTGCCAGGTGGGTCTCGATACGCCTCGCTCGTTCCTCGCTCGGCTACTCGACCAGCGAAAGCATCGGTGTGGTCGAGTAGGTCGCGAGCGCCAGCGAGCGGGCGTATCGAGACCCGGGGAACCGATCAGCGTGCGAGGAAGTCCAGCAGCGCGCGGTTGAACTCCTCGGCGTGGCTCACGTTGAAGCCGTGGGGCGCGCCCTCGACGACGACGAGCTCGGAGCCCGCGACCGCCTCGTGCGTGCGCCGGCCGGAGCCCTCGAGCGGCACGATGCCGTCGGCGTCGCCGTGGATGACGAGCGTCGGCACGGTGATCTTGGTGAGGTCGTCACGGAAGTCGGTCGTGCCGAAGGCCTCCATGCAGCCGAGCGCGGCGGTCTGGTCGCTCTGGTGGGCCAGGGCGATGGCCTCCTGGCGCTGGTCCTCGGTGACCTTGAGCTCGCCGTTCGCGGTGAAGAAGCCCTGGGTGAAGCCGTCGAAGAAGGTGGTGCGGTCGTCCTTCAGCCCCTGCTCCATCTCGTTGGCGGCGTCCTCGGTGAGCGGGCCGTCGGGGTTGTCGTCGCCCTTCATGAGGAAGGGCGGCACCGCGGCGGCGAAGACGGCCGAGCGGACACGCTCCTGACCGTGACGGGCGATATAGCGCGCGACCTCGCCGCCGCCCATGGAGAAGCCGACCAGCGTCACGTCGGTGAGGTCGAGCTCGGACAGGATGCCGTCGAGGTCGTCGGCGAGGGTGTCGTAGTCGTAGCCCTTGGACGGCTTGTCGCTGCGACCGAAGCCGCGCCGGTCGTAGGCGACGACGCGGTAGCCGGCTGCGCTGAGGGCGCCGACCTGCTCGCTCCAGGACTCCCCGGACAGCGGCCAGCCGTGGATGAGGACGACCGGGCGGCCGCTGCCGCCCGAGTCCTCGACGTGGACCTTGGTGGAGCTCAGCAGGCCGGAGCTTGCGGTGACGTCAGGCACGTGGTGTCCCTTCGTTCGGGGCCCCGTGGTCGGGGCCACTCGTGGGTCCTTCGAACGTAGGCACGGGCGCGGATGGGGTGTTCCACCCGAACAGGTGTGCAGGTCCCGACGCGCCCCGGAGGTGGGGGACGCCGCTGCACGGCGATGTCCTAGCGTTGCGGCATGCTCGTCGCCTTCTCCATCTCACCCGTCGCCCAGGACCCCACCGGGTCGGTCACCGAGGCGGTCGCCGCCGCCGTACGCGTCGTCCGCGAGTCGGGCCTGCCCCACGAGACCAACGCCATGTTCACCAACATCGAGGGGGAGTGGGACGAGGTGATGGCCGTGGTCAAGCGAGCCGTCGACGTCGTCGCCGAGGTCTCCCCGCGCGTCGGCCTGGTGCTGAAGGCCGACATCCGCCCCGGCTACGACGGGCAGCTCACGGCCAAGGTCGAGCGGATCGAGGAGGCGCTGCGCGATGGAGAGTGAGGTCCGGACCTATCGCACCGGCAGTGACGAGGTGGTGCTCGACCTGACCCGTGACGCCGCGGGCTTCGTGGCCGGTCGGGGCGACGGCCTGCTGCAGGTCTTCGTCCCGCACGCGACCGCTGGCATCGCGATCATCGAGACCGGTGCCGGGTCCGACGACGACCTGCTGGCCGCGCTGAAGGACCTGCTGCCGGCCGACGACCGCTGGCGCCACCGCCACGGCTCGCCCGGGCACGGCCGCTCCCACGTGATGCCGGCGATCGTGCCGCCGCACTGCACGGTGCCGGTGCTCGACGGTGCGCTCGCCCTCGGCACCTGGCAGAGCATCTGCCTGGTCGACCTCAACGTCGACAACGACCGGCGCGAGGTGCGCTGGTCCTTCCTCGAGGGCTGAGCCCTGACCGACCTGGGCATCCGGTCCGCCGGACCGGAGGACACCGCCGCCGTCGAGGAGGTCGTCGAGCAGTCCTTCGGTGACCAGGCGACCTCGATCATCGACGTGCTCGCCCTCCTGCGGTCCTTCGAGGACCTGCGCGTGGAGCTGCTCGCCGAGGACGAGGACGGCGTGCACGGCTACGTCGCGCTGTCGCGGGCGTGGCTCGACGCTCGTGAGCGCCTCGTCGACGTGCTCGTCCTCAGCCCGCTCGGCGTACGTCCCGAGCGGCAGGGGACCGGCATCGGCACCGCGCTCCTCGCCGCAGCGGTCGAGGCGGCCGCCGAGGACGGCGCGCCGCTGGTCTTCCTCGAAGGCTCGCCGGACTTCTACGCCGCCCGCGGCTGGGACTCAGCGTCCGAGCACCACCTCGACCGACCGTCGTTGCGCATCCCCGACCCGGCGTGCCGCGTCGTGCTGCTGCCCGGCCACGAGCCGTGGATGACGGGCCGGCTGGTCTATCCCGACGTGTGGTGGCGCCGTGACCTCGTGGGCCTCCGCGACCCCGACCTCGCTGCGGTGGAGTCGGCGACCCAGCCAGACTGACAGATCGAACGTCTGTTCGATACAGTGGCGTCATGTTTCCCGCTCCGCAGCCCCGCCAGCGGCCCACGCCGCCGCAGGGCCACCGGGGAGTGGCGCCGCCGGGCTGGCCTCGGCAGGTGCGACCACCGGACGCACCGGACTGGGAGGCGACGGCTGCCAGCTGGCTGCTCGACCTGTGCCCGCCGGACTACCGCCGGTTCCCCGGGCTGCGGCGCCACGTCGTCGTCCTGGCCCGCTTCGCGGTGCTCCACGTCGAGGCGCAGCAGCTCGCCACCAGTCGCGGGCTGAGCGAGATCCGTGGCGACCTCAAGGACGTGGCCGACGAGGCCGTCGTCCTCGCGGCCGTGCAGACCTTCCAGCTCGAGGACGCCCGCCTCCAGGGCGTACGCCGCGAGGTGGGCCTGGTCGAGGACGCCCTGCGTGGGCGTCGCTACCGCGTGCGGATGTGAGGGCTGGCTAGGGTCGCACGATGCATCGCTTCGGGGCTGTGGCCGTCGTCGACCCGCGCGGTCGCCTGCTCGTGCAGGAGCGCGGTGACGACGCGCTCCACGAGCCGGGCCGGTGGGGCTACCCCGGCGGCGACCTCGAGGCCGGGGAGGACTTCCGCACCGCCGCAGTGCGCGAGCTCCAGGAGGAGACCGGGCTCGTGGTCGCGCCGGAGCGTCTCGAGTCCCTCGGCGTGCGGCGCTTCCGCAGCGAGGGGTGCGGCGGGGACGACGGGTTCGAGCTGTTCGCCGTCAGGATGGCCGTCGGCGACGACGACGTGGTGTGCGGCGAGGGCCGGCAGATGGTGTTCGTCGATCCCGACGACCTCGCGGGACGTCCGCTCCACCGGGCGGTCGAGCTCACCCTCGACGAGGTCCTGGCCTGGCGGGCGACGGCGGTCCGCACCGACTTCGTCCAGGTGACCCTGCTCGACCCGCGCGGGCGGGTGCTGATGCAGGAGCGCGACGAGCACGCCCCGGTGTGGCCGGACATGTGGTGCTTCCCCGGCGGCGGTCTGGAGGAGGACGAGCAGCCCGTCGACGGTGCCGTGCGCGAGCTGGCGGAGGAGACCGGCGTCGTGCTCGCCCCCGACGACCTCTCCGACCTGGGGCGCTTCGAGCTGGTGACCGAGGACCGCGGCACCTTCTGGTTCCACGCCTTCATCGCCCGTACGACGCTCAGCGACCGCGACGTGGAGTGTCACGAGGGCCGGCAGATGGTCTTCGTCGACGCCGATCCACTGCCCGACGTGGACCTCGTCCCGTCCACGGCCATGGTCGCGCCGGTGCTGGCTGCCTGGGCCGAGGCGCACCCCTTCGTCCCGGCTGCGGACCAGCACCGCTTCGCCGGCGTCATCCTGGTCGACCGGCGCGGCTGGATCCTGCTCCAGGAGCGTGACGAGCACCCGCGCATCGACCCGGAGAAGTGGGGCCTCGCCGGCGGGCATCTCGACCCGAGCGAGGACTTCGAGCCCGCCGCCTTCCGCGAGCTGGAGGAGGAGACGGGCGTACGCCTCGAGTCCGGCTCGCTCGCGCTCTTCGGCGAGTTCGTCGTCGACCACCGCGAGGCCTACGGCACCTGGGACCGGATGCAGGTTTTCGTCGCGGTCACCGACCTGACCGACACTGACATCGACTGCCGCGAGGGACGCCAGATCATCTTCGTCGATCCCGAGGTCGCGCGCGGGCTCGACCTCACCTCCGCCGCCACCGACATCGTGCCGGCCTTCCTCGACAGCGATCTCTACGCCACGATGGCGCCATGACCCCGCAACCGGCCCTCACCGTCCACCCCGTCCCGTCGATGGGTGCCGAGGACGTGCTCGTCGGCCCCGACGGCACCGTCTGGACCGGCACGGAGGACGGCGCGATCTGGGCGCTCGCCCCCGCGACGGGCGCTGTGCGGCGCGTCGCGGACACCGGAGGGCGCCCCCTGGGTCTCGAGCTGCTGGGCGACGACCACCTCCTCGTCTGCGACGCCGAGCGTGGCGTGCTCCGCGTCTCGCGGTCGACCGGAGAGGTGGAGGTGCTGCTCGACCGGGTTGACGGCGCGCCGATGAGGTTCTGCAACAACGCGGCCGTGGCGAGCGACGGCACCGTCTGGTTCAGCGACTCGTCCCTGCACTACGGCGTCGCGCAGTGGAAGGACGACTTCGTCCAGGACACCGCCACCGGCCGCCTCCTGCGGCTCGACCCCGACGGCACCCTCACCGTGGTGCTCGAGGGCCTGCGGTTCGCCAACGGGGTTGCGCTGGCGGCCGACGAGTCCTTCGTCGCGGTCTCCGAGTGCCGCGGGCGCACCGTCGTACGCCTCTGGCTCACCGGCCCGCGTGCGGGGGAGCGCGACCACCTCGTCACCGACCTGCCCGGCTACCCCGACAACATCAGCCGCGGCAGCGACGGGCTCATCTGGGTGGCCGTGGCCAGCCCTGTCGACCCGCTGGTCGAGCGGCTCGGCTCCGCGCCGATGATCCTGCGCAAGGCGGTCACGCGGATCCCGGAGGCGCTCCAGCCCAAGCCGAAGCAGACGATCCGGGTGCAGGCCTACGACGACGACGGCCGCCTCGTGCACGACCTCGACCTCCGGCCACCCGCCAGCGGGCCCGGCTACCACATGGTCACGGGGGTGCGGGAGCACGACGGGAAGGTGTGGGTGGGGAGCCTGCACGAGCCGTCGGTGGCGGTCCTCGACCTGCCATGAAATAGACTCAGGCCCCATGGCACTCCTCGACTCGATCGGCTCCCCGCGCGACCTCCGTGGACTCTCGTCGGAGCAGCTCGACGAGCTCGCCGCGGAGATCCGCGACGTGATGATCCGCACGGTCGCGACCAACTCCGGACACCTCGGCCCGAACCTCGGCGTGGTCGAGCTGACGCTCGCTATCCACCGCGTCTTCGAGTCCCCGCACGACCGCGTGGTCTTCGACACCGGCCACCAGTCCTACGTGCACAAGCTCGTCACCGGCCGCTACGCCGACTTCTCCACGCTCCGCAAGGAGGGCGGCGTCAGCGGCTACCCGAGCCAGGCCGAGTCCGACCACGACATCGTGGAGAACTCCCACGCCTCCACCTCGCTGTCCTACGCCGACGGTCTGGCCAAGGCGTACGCCATCCGCGGCGACGACCGCCACGTGGTCGCCGTCATCGGTGACGGCGCCCTGACCGGCGGGATGGCGTGGGAGGCGCTCAACAACATCGCCATCGCCCGGTCGAGCCGTCTCGTGATCGTGGTCAACGACAACGAGCGCTCCTACACCCCGACGATCGGCGGCCTCGCGACCGCGCTGACGGCGCTGCGCACGAACCCGCGCTACGAGCAGGTCCTCGACCTGGTCAAGAAGCGCCTCAACCAGGTGCCGGGGGTCGGCCACGCGGCCTACGACGCGCTCCACGCGGTGAAGAAGGGCATGAAGGACGCCCTCGCGCCGCAGGGCCTCTTCGAGGACCTCGGTCTGAAGTACGTCGGACCCGTCGACGGCCACGACCGGGTCGCGATGGAGCACGCGCTGGCCCAGGCGAAGCGCTTCGGCGGGCCGGTCATCGTGCACGCGCTGACCCGCAAGGGCCAGGGCTACGACCCCGCGATGCGCCACGAGGCCGACCAGTTCCACGCCCCCGGGCCCTTCGACGTCCAGACGGGCGCGGAGAAGCCGAAGGGCAAGATCTGGACCGACCACTTCTCCGAGGCGGTCGTCGAGCTCGGCGAGCGCCGTGAGGACGTCGTGGCCATCACCGCCGCGATGATGCACCCGGTCGGGCTCGATGCCTTCGCTCGGAAGTTCCCCGAGCGCACCTTCGACGTGGGCATCGCCGAGCAGCACGCCGTCACCTCCGCAGCCGGGCTCGCCATGGGCGGGCTGCACCCGGTGTTCGCGGTCTACGCGACCTTCCTCAACCGCGCGTTCGACCAGGTCCTGATGGACGTCGCGCTGCACAGGTGCGGTGTGACCTTCGTGCTCGACCGGTCCGGGGTCACCGGTGACGACGGGGCCAGCCACAACGGCATGTGGGACATGTCGATCCTGCAGGTCGTGCCGGGCTTGCGCCTGGCCGCGCCGCGCGACGTCACCCGTCTCCACGAGCTGCTCGACGAGGCGGTCGAGGTCGACGACGCCCCGACGGTCCTCCGGTTCCCGAAGGGCCCGCCGCCGGCGGACGTGCCCGCGATCGACCGGGTCGGGGGCGCCGACGTGCTGATGCGCGAGGGCGAGCAGGACGTGCTGATCGTGGCCGTCGGGTCGATGGCCACCACGGCCGTCGACGTCGCGTCACGCCTGACGGCCCAGGGGATCGGCGTGACGGTGGTCGACCCGCGCTGGGTCAAGCCCGTCGATCCCGCCATCATCGAGCTCGCCCGTGAGCACCGCCTCGTGGTGAGCGTCGAGGACAACGGACGCGTGGGTGGCTGCGGCGCAGTGCTGCTCCAGACCCTGAACGACGCCGGCGTGCGCACGCCCTTCCGCCTCCACGGCATCCCGCAAGAGTTCCTCGACCACGCCAAGCGCGACGCGATCCTCGCCCGTATCGGCCTCGACGCGCAGACGATCGCGCGTCACGTCGTCGAGGACGTCACGGCGCTCGACCAGGGACTCACGCTGGTCGAGGTCGAGCACCCGGCCTGACCCGTGTGCCGCGCGCGAGGCGGCGTACGCCGTCAGAGGTCGCGCTTGACCTGTCCCGGCTCCTCGCCGGTGTAGCGGTTGATGTTCCAGATCGCGAGGGCCAGTCCTCCCCAGAGGACGAGCATCGCGACCAGCATCATGACGATGGCCGAGGTGGACATCAGTTGCTCCTCTCGTCCTGGCGGGCCTTGATCTCCGGATCGCCCAAGAAGGTGGTGTCGCGCCAAGGCAGGCGCGCGGCCAGGAACCCGATCAGGATCACGGCCACGGCAAGACCCCAGCCCAGGGTGTTGAGCATCCACGTCGGGTAGCCCTCGTAGGGCGTGCGGAGGTTGTCCACGAGCTCGTTGGCGAGGATGAACGTGAGGGCGGCGGGGGCGAAGACGCCGATCAGCAGCTCCCACCAGCGCCCGATCTTCACCGAGCCGTCGCGGTTGAGGTGCTCGCGCAGCAGGCCCGTCTTCCGGAACGCCCACGACAGCGCCAGCATGCTCACCACCGCGACCAGCAGGATGCCGAAGCGGTTGATGAAGTGGTCAATGATGTCGAGGACGTAGACGCCGGTGGTGGTGCCGAGCAGCACGATGCTGATCAGCGCAGCCGGGACGCCGACGGCCATCGAGGCGCCGACGCGCGACATCTCGAACTTGTCGCGGACCGCCGAGATGACGACCTCGATGACGCTGACCAGCGAGGTGACACCCGCCACGACGAGCGAGCCGAAGAACAGCACGCCGATCAGCGCGCCCGCGGGCGCCTCGCTGATGATCGCGGGGAAGGCGATGAACGCCAGGCCGAGGCCGTCCGTGGCCACCTCGTCGACGGGCACACCGGCCGACGTCGCCATGAAGCCCAGCGCCGCGAAGACGCCGATGCCGGCGAGCAGCTCGAAGCCGGAGTTGGCGAAGCCGACGACCAGGCCCGACCCGGTCATGTCGCTGCGCCGACCGACGTAGGAGGCGTAGGTGATCATGATGCCGAAGCCGACCGACAGCGAGAAGAAGATCTGCCCGTAGGCCGCGATCCACACGCTGGTCTCGCCCAGCGCGCTCCAGTCCGGCGTGAAGAGCGCGTCGAGGCCCGTGGAGGCGCCGTCGAGGGTCAGGGCGACCACCACGAGCGCGATGAAGGCGATGAACAGGACGGGGATGAAGACGACCGAGGCGGCGCCGATGCCCTTCTGGACGCCGAGCGCCATGATCGCGAGCACGGCCACCCAGACGAGCACGAGCGGGATGGTCACCCCGCTGACGAAGTCGAGGCCGATGCCCGGGTCGCCGGCCTGGAGGTAGGTGCCGAAGAGGAAGCCCTCGGGGTCGTCGCCCCAGGCCTTGTCGAAGGAGAAGAACGCGTAGCGCGCCGCCCACGCGATGACGGCGGCGTAGTAGACCGCGATCACGAAGCAGATCCCCACCTGCCACCAGCCCAGCCCCTCAGCGGCCTTGTGGGCCCGGCGGAAGGCCAGCGGGGCGGAGCCGCGGTAGCGGTGGCCGAGCCCGTAGTCGAGCAGGAGGAACGGCAGGCCCGCGGTCAGCAGCGCGATGAGGTAGGGGATGAGGAACGCCCCGCCACCGTTCTCGTAGGCGACGTAGGGGAAGCGCCAGATGTTGCCGAGACCGACGGCGGAGCCGATGGCGGCGAGGATGAAGACCTTCCGCGAGCTGAACGCCCCGCGGTTCTCCTCGGAGTGTTCGACGACCTGGCTCATGGTGCCTCCTGGCAGACGACGACGTCGGAGGGGCCAGCATGTCAGAGACGTGCCGGTGCCGGCGTCGCCGCCCGCCTCGCTCACTGCGCGAAGTGGAGTCCCGCCGGCAGCTGGAAGCCGGGCTCGAGCGGCTCGCCCTCGTCGCACGCGCCCGTGGACACCACGCACCTCACCAGGAACGGCTCCTCGGTGTCCTCCCCGAACGAGAACGCCAGGACCGCCACCGCGTCGGCATCCAGCCATTGGAAGGGCAGCGCCCAGTCGTAGCCGGTCGCCAACGGCACCCGGTCGCCGGTCGAGGTGTCGAGGAGGATGCCCTCGTCGTTGCTCTCCGCGACCACGTGGGCGCCGTCGGGCGAGAGGTTGGCGAAGCTGTCCGTGGTCAGCGTCAGGTCGCGACCAGGGCCTTCGACCCGCGCCCGGCGACCCGGCAGGGCCCGCAGCAGCGTCCCGTCCTCGGCGTCGATGACGACCGCCTTCCCGGACGGGTCGAGGACCTCGACCTCCCCGGTGCGGGTGTCCCAGGCCAGCACACCGTCGCCGCCGACGGCGTACACCGTGTCACCGTCCAGTGCGGTGACGCGTACGTCTCCGGCGCTGGAGACGTCCTGCGTGCTCGTCTCGCCGGAGACCGTGTCGAGGAGCACCAGCCGTCGGTCCGGGTCGACCCACGCCACGCGTGCGCCGTCGGCGACGAGCTCGGCGTCGTCGGGGTCGGGCGTCGCCACCGTTCCCACCTCCTCGAGCGAGCCGTCGTCCCAGAGCAGGACGCGGCGCCCGTCGTCGGTGAGGGCGACGGCCTCGCCGACCCACACCCACGCCCGTACGTCGACGCCCAGGTCGACGTCAGGGGCGCCGGACCGCCGGAGCGTGCTGCCGGTGGTCCAGGACAGGGGCGCCGGAGCTGCCGCGGTGCCGTCGGCGACGAGGTCGCGTGCCTCGCGACCGCCCCCGCCGTCACCGGCCAGCGACGGGACGGCGACCACGCCGATTGCGACCGCTGCCGCGATGCCGCCCACCAGTGTCGTACGCCGACGGCGTACGCGCCGGTCGCCGTCGCGGGTGATGCCAGCCAGGTCGAGGTCGGGGGCGTCGAGGTGGTCGGCGCGGTCGTGCATGAGGTCGGTCAGGAGCCCGGTCATCGGGACACCTCCAGAAGGTGCAGGGGGAGGCCGGCGTCGTCGGCGCGCTCGCCCAGGTGGTCGCGAAGCTTGCGGAGCCCGGCGTGCACCTGGCTCTTGACGGTGCCGGGGGCGCAGCCGAGGAGCTCGGCGGTGCGGGCCTCCGACAGGTCCTCGTAGAAGCGGAGCACGATCGCGGCCCGCTGCCGCGGCGGCAGGGACTGCAGCGCCTCCCAGAGGAGCTCGCGAGTGGTGAGGTCGTCGACGTGGTCGGCGCGGGGCCGCTCGGGCACCACGTCGGTCGGGCGCTCACCCCAGCTGCGCCGGCGGTACCACGTGATCGCGGTCGTCGTGATCGCCTTGCGGGTGTAGGCCTCGGCCTTCGCGGGGTCGCGCAGCCGCGGCCAGGCGACGTACGTCTTGGTCAGCGCCTCCTGCAACAGGTCCTGGGCCAGCTGGCGTTCGCCGACCATCAGGTACGCCGTGCGGTGCAGCGCCGCGGACCGCGCAGCCACGAACTCGGCGAAGGCCGCCGGGTCGCGTCGGGTCATCGGGTGCTCCTCGTGGGTGGGAGTGGGTCACCCCTACCGACGACGTGGGGGGTCGTTCTGGTTCGTCGGGTGCAGCGAGCGGTGGGTGAGGAGGATTGCCAGGCGCGCGAATCCTCCTGAGCCCCCGCTGACCGGCGTGTCGCGCTCCTGGCACGCCAAGGGCGGTGCGTGACGAGGATTCCGGAGTCCGGAAACCCTCCTCACGCACCGCCCAGCGGTGGTCGTACGGATCAGTGGAACCGCTTGCCGGTCGCCTTCTCCGAGATGCCCCGCACGTCGAGCATGAAGGTCAGCCCGCCGTTCCAGAAGGAGAACCCGGCGCCGGTGATCATGGCCAGGTCGATGTCCTGCGGCGCGGCCACGACGCCCTCGTCGAGCATCAGGCGGGCCTCCTCGGCGAGGCCGGCGAGCGTCTTCTCGCGGACCTCCTCGGCGGTGAGGACCACCGGCGAGGACGGCTTCTCGAGCATGGCCTCGACCTCGGGGTCGAGGTTGCCGTCGGGGCCGTAGTAGGCCGGCTTGCGGGCCTCGACGATCCGCTCGAGTGCGGGGGAGACGTAGAAGCGGTCGGGGAACGCGCCCTTCAGCGTCTCGTTGTTGTGCAGCGCGATGGCCGGCCCGACCAGCGACAGCAGCACGAACGGCGGCATCGGTGCGATGCCGGCGAAGGCGTTGTCGGCCACGGAGACCGGCGTGCCCTCGTCGACGATGCGGCCGACCTCGCTCATGAAGCGTCCCAGGAGGCGGTTCACGATGAAGGACGGGCTGTCCTTGACCAGGATCGAGGTCTTCTTCAGCGCCTTGCCGGTGGCGAAGGCCGTGGCCAGCGTCGCGTCGTCGGTGGCGTCGCCCTTGACGATCTCCAGCAGCGGCATCACCGCGACCGGGTTGAAGAAGTGGAAGCCGACGACCCGCTCGGGGTGCTCGAGGTCGGCGGCCATCTCGGTGATCGACAGCGACGAGGTGTTGGTGGCCAGCACGCACTCGGCGCTGACGACCTTCTCGACGTCGGCGAAGACGGTCTTCTTGACCGACATCTCCTCGAAGACGGCCTCGATGACGAAGTCGGCGTCACCGAAGGCGACCTGCTTGTCGGTCTCGCCGGACACCAGCGCCTTGTGGCGGTTGGCCTTGTCCTGGTTGATCCGGCCCTTGGCGAGCAGCTTGTCGATCTCGGCGTGGACGTAGGCCACGCCCTTGTCGGCACGCTCCTGGTCGAGGTCGGTCAGCACGACCGGCACCTCGAGGCGGCGTACGAACAGCAGCGCGAGCTGGCTGGCCATCAGGCCCGCGCCCACGATGCCGACCTTGGTCACCGGCCGGGCCAGCGACTTGTCGGGGGCACCGGCAGGACGCTTCGCACGCTTCTGCACCAGGTCGAACGAGTAGAGCGAGGCCAGCAGCTCGGCCGTCTGCGACATCGCCTCGAGGGCGTCGTCCTCGGCGGCGAAGCCGGCATCGCGGTCGGAGTCACGTGCGGCGGCAATCAGCTCGACCGCCTTCGCGGCGGCCGGGGACGCACCACCGGTCTTGGCGGCGACGATGCCCTCGGCGCGCTTGATCGCAGCGTCCCAGGCGTCTCCGCGGTCGACCTCGGGGCGCTCGACGACGGTCTCGCCGCGCAGCACGGATGCCGCCCAGAGCAGCGACTGCTCGAGGAAGGCGGCCCCACCGAAGACCGCGTCGGCCAGGCCGAGGTCGTACGCCGCCTGCCCGCCGAGCGTCTTGCCCTGGTTGAGCGGGTTCTCGAGGATCAGCGTGACGGCCTTGTCAGCGCCGAGGAGGTTCGGCACGAGCCACGCGCCGCCCCAGCCGGGCACCAGGCCGAGCATGACCTCGGGCAGGCCCAGCGCGGGGGCGGAGTCCATGACGGTGCGGTAGGTGCAGTGCAGCGCGACCTCGAGGCCGCCGCCGAGGGCGAGGCCGTTGATCAGGCCGAACGACGGCTTGCCGCCCTCGCCGAGCTTGCGGAAGACCGCGTGCCCGAGCTCGGCCACGGTGCGTACGGCGCCGGGGCCGCCGCCCTGGATCGAGGTGAGGTCCGCGCCCGCCGCGAGGATGAACGGCTTGCCGGTCACTGCGATCGCGTCGATGGCGTCGTCGGCCAGGGCCGCGTCGATCGCCTCGTTGAGCGCCAGCAGCGAGGCCGGGCCGAACGTGTTGGGCTTGGTGTGGTCCTCGCCGTTGTCGAGGGTGATCAGGCCGATCGTCGCGCCGGGCAGGGAGACCGTGCGCAGGTGCGCCTGCGTCACGCGCTCGGCGTCGGACACGATCGCCTGCGCGCGCTCGAAGATGCTGGAGTCGGGGGTGGTGCTCACTTGCTGTCTCCCTCGGTCGAGCCGTTCCAGTGGGGGTTCTCCCAGATCACGGTGCCGCCCATGCCGATGCCGATGCACATGGTGGTGAGGCCGTAGCGGACCTCGGGGCGCTCCTCGAACTGGCGTGCGAGCTGGTTCATCAGGCGTACGCCGGACGAGGCCAGCGGGTGGCCCATCGCGATCGCACCGCCGTAGGGGTTCACCCGGGCGTCGTCGTCGGCGATGCCGAAGTGCTCGAGGAAGGCCAGCACCTGCACGGCGAAGGCCTCGTTGACCTCGAAGGCCTCGATGTCGTCGATGGTGAGACCGGCGAGCCTGAGCGCCTTCTCCGTGGCGGGGATCGGGCCGGCACCCATCACCTCGGGCTCCACGCCCACGAAGGAGTAGGTCACCAGGCGCATCTTGACCGGCAGGCCGAGCTCGCGCGCGGTCTCCTCGTCGGCGAGCAGCGCGGCGGTGGCACCGTCGTTGATGCCCGCCGCGTTGCCCGCGGTGACGTTGCCGTGCGAGCGGAACGGCGTCTTGAGCCCGGCGAGGGACTCCATCGTCGTCTCCGGGCGCATCGGCTCGTCGGTGGTCGCCAGGCCCCAGCCGGCCTCGGCCGAGCGGGTCGCGACGGGCACGAGGTCGGGCTGGATCTTGCCGGCGTCGTAGGCCGCCTGGGTCTTCTGCTGGCTGCGCACGGCGTACTCGTCCACGCGCTGCTTGGTGATCGTGGGGTAGCGGTCGTGGAGGTTCTCCGCGGTCTTGCCCATCACGAGCGCGTCGGGGTTGACGATCCGCTCGGACAGGATGCGCGGGTTGGGGTCGACGCCCTCACCCATGGGGTGGCGGCCCATGTGCTCCACGCCGCCGGCGATGGCGACGTCGTAGGCACCGAAGGCGATGCCGGACGCGGTGTTGGTCACCGCGGTCATCGCACCGGCGCACATGCGGTCGATGGAGTAGCCGGGGACGCTCTGGGGCAGTCCGGCGAGGAGGGCGGCGGTGCGGCCGATGGTCAGGCCCTGGTCGCCGATCTGGGTGGTGGCGGCGACCGCGACCTCGTCGACCCGCTCGGGCGGGAGGGAGGGGTTGCGGCGCATCAGCTCACGGATGCACTTGATGACGAGGTCGTCGGCCCGCGTCTCGGCGTACTGGCCCTTGGCCTTGCCGAACGGGGTGCGTACGCCGTCGACGAAGACGACCTCACGCTGTGGACGGGACACTGGCTACTCCCAGGTGGAGGGGGACAGGGCGTGGTCAGGTTACCCCTGAGTAACAACGCCTGCCCACAGGGGCGGGTGTGTGTCGGGTCACTGGTCCGGTGTCACTAGGCTCACCCCATGGCCGAACGACTCGTGCACATCGTCGACGACGCCGAGGTGTTGGCCGAGGCCGGTGACCTCACGATGGTGTGCGTCCTGACCGGTTTCCTCGACGCGGGCAAGTCGGCCGAGCTCGCCGCGCGCCACCTCGCCGAGTTGTCGGACGGCAAGGTGGTGGCGACCTTCGACGTCGACTCGCTCCACGACTACCGCGCCCGCCGCCCTCCGGTGTCGTTCGTGCGCGACCACTACACCGACTACGAGGCGCCCCGGCTGGTGGTGCGCGCGCTGCGCGACACCGGCGGTACGCCCTTCCTGCTGCTCACCGGCCCCGAGCCCGACATCCGCTGGGAGGCCTTCGCCCGCGCGGTGCGCGAGGTGGTCGAGCACTTCGGCGTCTCCCGCGTGGTCACCCTGGGTGCGGTGCCGATGGCGGTGCCGCACACGCGCCCGATCGCGATCACCCCGCACGCCAACCGCCCCGACCTGGTGCCCGGCGAGAGCCCGTGGCAGGGCGAGCTCCGGGTCCCGGCCAGCGCCCAGGCGGTGCTCGAGATCCGGCTGGGGGAGTGGGGGCTCGACGCGCTCGGCTTCGTCGCACACATTCCTCACTACCTCGCGCAGATGGAGTATCCCCAGGCCGCACTGGTGCTGCTGGAGCACGTCGAGATCGGGGGCCGGCTGACGGTCGACCTCAGCGACCTGCGCGAGGCCGCGGAGATCACCGAGACCGAGGTCGACCGCTACCTGTCCACCCACGACGAGGTGGGCGACGTCGTACGCGGGCTGGAGCAGCAGTACGACTCCTTCCGCGAGGCCGAGGCCGCCGGCACCTCCCTGCTGGCCGGCGACGGGCCGCTGCCGACGGGCGAGGAGATCGGACGCGACTTCGAGGCGTTCCTCGCCGAGCTCGACGACCGTCCCAAGGACGACGGCGACGGACCTGCTGCCGGCTGGGAGGACCGCTGATGGCCGGCAGTGCCGAGGAGCTGGTCAAGCTCCTCGAGCTCGAGACGCTCGAGGTCGACCTCTTCCGGGGCGCCCAGGCGCGCACCGAGCGTCAGCGCGTCTTCGGTGGACAGGTCGCGGCCCAGGCCGTGGTCGCGGCGACCCGCAGCGTCGAGGGCGAGTTCGTGCTGCACTCGCTCCACTCCTACTTCCTCCGTCCGGGCGACACGACCGTGCCGATCGTCTACGACGTCGAGCGGATCCGCGACGGGCGCTCGTTCGCCACGCGGCGGGTCTCCGCGCGCCAGCACGGCCGCCCGATCTACTACATGACGGCCAACTTCCAGATCCCCGAGCCCGGCCTCGAGCACCAGGACCGGATGCCCGAGGTCGTCGGCCCCGACGAGGGGACGCCGCTGGTCGAGCTGGCGCGCCAGCGTGGCGACGAGGCGGCGGCGCACTGGGAGCGCGAGTGGTCGGCGCTGGACATCCGCCACGTGGGCATCACCGGCCACGGGATCCCCGACGACCCCGAGGCCCCGGCGCGGGCGCGCCTGTGGATCAAGGTCGACGGCGCGCTGTCCGATGACCCCACGACCCAGACGGCTGCGTTCACCTACGCCAGCGACCTGACGCTGCTCGGAGCCGCGCTGGTGCCGCACGGCATCCACATCGCCTCGCCCCGGCTCCAGCCGGCCTCCCTCGACCACACGATCTGGTTCCACAAGCCCTTCCGGGCCGACGAGTGGTGGCTCTACGACCAGTTCTCCCCGTTCGCTGGTGGCGCCCGCGGCCTGGCGCTCGCGCGGGTCTTCTCGCAGTCCGGCGAGCTGGTGGCGACGGTGGCCCAGGAGGGCCTCATCCGCCTCCGCGACGACCGCTGAGCCTCAGGGAGAGGTCGTACGCCCCACCAGGTGCGGCGAGCCGTCCTTCGGGTTGGTCAGGGCGAAGGTCCAGCCGGCGTCGCCCTGTCGCGCCGCGAACGTAACGGTGCCCGGCAGGAAGACCGGCTTCTTGAAGGCGACCTCGACCGTGACCGCCTCGGGGAGCCGGTTCTCGATGGCCGCCACGCTGCGCGCCAGGGTCCACATGCCGTGGGCGATCTGCCGCGGGAAGCCGAGCGCCTTCGCGGTCAGCGGGTAGAGGTGGATGGGGTTCGCGTCGCCCGAGACCGCTGCGTAGGTGCGTCCCAAGTCGGCGGGCAGGCGCCACTCGATGCCACCGGTGGGGGGGGCGGTGACGACCAGGCCGGGTGCCGCGTCGCCGTCGACGGAGCGTCCGCGGCGCAGGTAGGTCGACGTCGACTCCCACACCGTGGTGCCGCCGGCGGAGGCGGTGGTGACGAAGTCGAGCAGCACGCCCTTCGCGTGCGGCCGCGCGGCGCCCACCTCGGTGGCGACGTCGAGCGACTCGCCGACGCCGATGGCGCGGTGGGCGGTGATCGCGTTCTCGACGTGGACCATGCCGATGGCGGGGTAGGGGAACGCCGCGTCGCTCATGATCGCCATGTGCAACGGGAACGCCAGCATGTGGGGGAACGTCAGCGGCACGACGTCCTTGCGCGGGAAGCCGCACACGGCGGCGTACGCCTCGACGCGGGCACGCTCAGCCACGACGCCCTCGCGCCGGTAGGCCAGCCCGGTGAAGTCGGCGGCGGGTGCCTTGCGGACGCCGGGCAGCAGGTTGGCGCCCGGCACGACGGGGAGCGCCGCGCGCAGCAACGTGCCGAGGCGACCGGGCTCGCCGGTGAGCTCCTTGGCGGCGACCATCAGGCGCCCAGCATCATCTGGCCGCACACGCGGACCACGTTGCCGTTCACCGCGCCCGAGCCGGTGCTGGCGAACCAGGCGATCGTCTCGGCGACGTCGACCGGCAGCCCGCCCTGCGACATGGCGTTGAGGCGCTGGCCGACCTCGCGGGTCGCGAACGGCACGGCCGCGGTCATCTGCGTGATGATGAAGCCGGGCGCGACGGCGTTGACCGTGATGCCGCGGTCGAGCTCGTCGCGCAGGCTCTCCACGAGGCCGATCACGCCCGCCTTGGACGTGGCGTAGTTGGTCTGGCCGACGTTGCCTGCGATGCCGGCGATCGACGCGACGCCGATGATGCGGCCGCCGTCGTTGAGCACGCCGGAGTCGAGGAGCTCGCGGGTGATGAGCTCGGGAGCGGTGAGGTTGACCGCGACGACGCTGCTCCAGCGGTCCTCGGCCATGTTGGCGAGCTTCTTGTCGCGGGTGATGCCGGCGTTGTGGACGACCACGTCGACGCCGCCGTGGTGCTCGCGCAGGTGGTGGGCGATGCGCTGCGGGGCGTCCTTGGCGGTGATGTCGAGGACGAGGTGGTCGCCGTCGAGCTCCGCCATCAAGGTCTGCAGCTCGCTGGCGGCCTGCGGCACGTCGACGCCGACGACGGTGGCGCCGTCGCGGTGCAGCACGCGGGCGATCTCCTCGCCGATCCCGCGGCTGGCGCCGGTGACGAGCGCGACCTTCCCTGCCAGCGGCTGCGTCCAGTCGTCGACCTGGTCGGCCGCGGTGGCGCCGTGGGCGCCGATGCGCACGACCTGCCCCGAGACGTACGCCGACTTGGGCGACAGCAGGAAGGCGAGGGTCGAGCTGATCGCCCCGTCGGCGGCCGGCGCGACGTAGACGAGCTGGACGGTGCCGCCGCGGCCGATCTCCTTGCCGAGCGAGCGGGTGAAGCCCTCCAGCGCTCGCTGCGCGACGCGCTCGGAGCCCGACGCCAGCTCCGGCGGCGTACCGATCACGACCACGCGCGGGCACGACTCGAGCCGACGCATCAGGGGAGTGAAGAACTCCTGCAGCGCGAGCAGCCCGGTGGTGTCGGTGATGCCGGTGGCGTCGAAGACGAGTGCCTTGGCACGCGCGCCGTCGGCGAGGTCGGTCGCGGAGGCGATGCCGAGGCCGTCGAGGGTGGTGGGGAGCACCTCGGCCAGGCGTCCCTGCCCTCCCAGCACGACGAGCCCGTCGACGAGGGCGGCGCCGTCGCTCCAGCGCTCCAGCGTGGTCGGGTTGGGCAGGCCGAGGTTCTTGACGAACAGCTGGCCGATCGAGGTGGACACGAAGCCTTGGTAGCGGTCGCTCATGGTGGCGGGATCCCTCTTCGCTGGGTGCGGGTGCTCGGGTGGGCAGACGACATGTAACTGGTTGTGCAACTCGTCGTCTACTTTTCGTGACGTGGCCCTCACGCGGTTGGCGGCGAGGGCCGCACCGGCAAGGATATGGACATGCAGACCACCACGCGCCCCGTCGCCGTCGTCGGCGGCAACCGCATCCCCTTCGCCCGGTCCAACTCCGTCTACGCCGGTGTCTCCAACCAGGAGATGCTGACCGCCGCCCTCGACGGCCTCGTGGACCGTTTCGAGCTGCGCGGTGAGCGCCTGGGCGAGGTCGTCGCCGGCGCCGTGCTGAAGCACTCGCGCGACTTCAACCTCACCCGCGAGTCGGTGCTCGGCTCGGCGCTCGCACCGGAGACGCCCGCCACCGACATCCAGCAGGCGTGCGGCACCGGTCTCCAGGCCGCCATCCAGGTCGCCAACAAGATCGCCCTCGGCGTCATCGACGCCGGCATCGCCGGAGGCACCGACACCACCTCCGACGCACCGGTCGCGATCAGCGACAAACTGCGCAAGAAGCTGATGCGGGTCAACTCCGCCAAGGACACCGCCAGCCGGCTCAAGGCCCTCGGCGCCATCCGCCCCGGCGACATCGGGCTCGACATCCCGCAGAACGGTGAGCCCCGCACGCGGCTCTCGATGGGCGAGCACGCCGCCCTGACGGCGCTCGAGTGGCGCATCACCCGCGAGGCGCAGGACGAGCTCGCCGCCCGCTCGCACCACAACCTGGCCCGGTCCTACGACGAGGGCTTCCAGGACGACCTCATCACCGCCTTCCGCGGCGTCGAGCGCGACAACAACCTGCGCCCTGACTCCTCGGTCGAGAAGCTCGCGACCCTGAAGCCCGTCTTCGGTCGCGGAGCGGCAGCCACCATGACCGCGGGCAACAGCACGCCGCTGTCCGACGGCGCCTCGGCGGTGCTGCTCGCGAGCGACGAGTGGGCCGAGCAGCGCGGCCTGCCGGTGCTGGCGCACCTCGTCGACGCCGAGACGGCCGCCGTCGACTACGTGAACGGACACGAGGGCCTGCTGATGGCACCGGCGTACGCCGTCCCGCGCATGCTGGAGCGCAACGGGCTGACGCTCCAGGACTTCGACTACTACGAGATCCACGAGGCCTTCGCCTCGCAGGTGCTCTCCACGCTGGCGGCATGGGAGGACCCGGTGTTCTGCAAGGAGCGCCTCGGCCTCGACGCGCCCCTGGGCTCGATCGACCGCGAGAAGCTCAACGTCACAGGCTCGTCACTCGCCGCAGCGCACCCGTTCGCCGCCACCGGCGGCCGGATCCTGCCGGTGGCTGCGAAGCTGCTCGCCCAGAAGGGGTCGGGGCGCGCGCTGATCTCGATCTGCGCCGCCGGCGGGCAGGGCGTCGTCGCGATCCTCGAGCGCTGAGCGGCACTTCGTTCCGCCACCGAGCACCGAGCGGGCACTTCGTCGCGCCACGGATGACCGACCGGGCACTTCATTGCGCCACGAATCACCGACCGGGCACTTCGTTTCGGCCCGGTCGGCGGTCTCGAGCGCGAGGAAGTGCCCGGTCGGCGGTCTCGAGCGCGAGGAAGTGCCCGGTCGGCGGTCTCGAGCGCGAGGAAGTGCCCGGTCAGCGGGTCAGGCGGAACCAGGTGCTCGTGCGGCCGTGGCTGTTCGAGCCGTCCGGACCCGTCGGGTCGTCCGGCACCGCGGCCACCGTCCAACCGCGGAAGGCGCGCTCGAGGTCGTGCTGGGTGGCGCCCCGCGTCTTCAGCGGCCAGGACCGCGGAGGGGCGGCGTGCACCAGCACGGTGGAGCCGGGCAGCGCGAGCGCCGTGACACCACCGGCCATGAGGGTGCGGCCCGGGTCGTCCAGGGTCTGGAAGCAGCCGACGTCGAGGAAGAGGTCGAAACCGGAGCCGACCCCTGAGTGGACCAGGTGTCGGACGTCGCCGATCACGAAGCGCGCGTCGTCGAGACCGTTGCGGTGCACCGCGGTGTCCACTGCCTGGCGTACGTCGTCGACGCCGATCGCGTCCCAGCCGCGGTCGAGCAGCAGCTTGGTGTGCGCGCCGCGGCCACAGCCGAGGTCGATGGCCCGGCGGATCCCGTCGGGGCGGTCGGCCTCCTCGCGGTCGAGCAGTCGCTCGAGGGTCGGTCGGCCGGCTCGGCCTGCCTTCTCCCAGGGGATGATCCCCGTGCGGTATGCGGTGGCGTAGCCGATGCCCATGTTCAGTTCCTGACCTGCGTGAGACGGAAAGTACCGCTCCCTCTCGACGGTACTCCTGCGGCAGCCGATGCACTGCTTCCGGCTGCTAGGGTCTGAGCCGATCGACATCCTTTAACGAGCCGTCCCGTGAGGCGGAGAAGGAGGTCCGGCGCGCAGATGCCTGCCCCCGACAAGGCCGACCACCCGGCCCGCGACACCAGTCCCGAGAGGGCGGATCGCACCGTCCTCGACGCCCGTGACATCTCCCGGGCGCTGACCCGCATCTCCCACGAGCTGCTCGAGCGCAACAAGGGCGCCACCGACCTGGTGCTGCTCGGGCTGCACACCCGCGGCGTGCCGCTGGCGCGGCGCATCGCGGAGAGGATCGCCGCGGTCGAGGGAACCCCCGTGGCCGTCGGCGAGCTCGACGTGACGATGTACCGCGACGACCTGCGCTCGCAGCCCACCCGTCGCGCCCACAAGACTGCGCTGCCGCCCGGCGGCATCGACCGCAAGGTGGTGGTGCTGGTCGACGACGTGCTGTTCTCCGGACGCACGATCCGCGCCGCGCTCGACGCCCTCGCCGACCTCGGACGCCCCTCGGCCGTACGTCTCGCGGTGCTCGTCGACCGAGGCCACCGCGAGCTGCCGATCCGCGCCGACCACGTCGGCAAGAACCTGCCCAGCGCACTGGCCGAGCGGGTCAGCGTCCGGCTCAGCGAGGTCGACGGCACCGACGAGGTGACGATCTCGTGAAGCACCTGCTCTCCGTCGACGACCTGTCACGCGACGACATCGAGATGCTCTTCGCCACCGCGGCCGACATGCACGACGTGCAGAACCGCGAGGTCAAGAAGCTGCCCGCGCTGCGCGGGCGCACGGTCGTCAACATGTTCTTCGAGGACTCCACCCGCACGCGCTCGTCGTTCGAGATCGCCGGCAAGTGGCTCTCCGCCGACGTCATCAACGTCAGCGCCAAGGGATCGAGCGCGTCCAAGGGCGAGAGTCTGCGCGACACCGTGCTCACGGTCTGCGCCATGGGGGTCGACGGCCTCGTCATCCGCCACCCCGCCAGCGGCGCGGCGCTCCAGGTGAGCGAGTGGGTCGACGCGTCGGTGGTCAATGCCGGCGACGGCATGCACGAGCACCCGACCCAGGCCCTGCTCGACGCCTATACGCTCCAGCGCCGGCTCGGGTCGCTCGAGGGGCGCCACGTCGCGATCATCGGCGACCTCACCCACAGCCGGGTCTTCCGCTCCAACGTCCAGTGCCTGACCAAGCTCGGTGCGCGTGTCACGGTCGTGGCCCCGCCGACGCTGATGCCGAGCGGCGTCGGGGCGTGGTCGGCCGCGGCGGGCTTCGAGACGTCGTACGACGTCGACGCCGTGCTGCCGGAGGCGGACGCGGTGATGATGCTGCGGGTCCAGCGTGAGCGGATGTCGGGCGCGTTCTTCCCGAGTGCGCGGGAGTACACCGTCGGCTACGGACTCACCCGCAACCGGCTCGCGCTGCTCGGGCCGGACGTCCCGATCTGCCACCCCGGTCCGATGAACCGCGGCCTCGAGATCGCCGCCGACGCCGCCGACGCGGCCCAGTCGGCCGTGCTGGAGCAGGTCTCCAGTGGCCTGGCGATCCGGATGGCCGTGCTCTACCACCTGCTCGCAGGAGAGTCCGAAGGAGGCATTGCCTGATGTCGCTGGTGATCAAGGGAGCCTCGCTGCTCGGCGAGCAGACCACGGACCTCTACGTCGACGACGCGGGCGTCCTCGTAGACTCCGCGCCCGACGGCGCCGAGGTGATCGACGCCGACGGTCTGGTCGCGCTGCCCGGGCTCGTCGACCTCCACACCCACCTCCGCGAGCCCGGCCGGGAGGACGCGGAGACCGTGCTGACCGGCTCGCAGGCCGCCGCCCTCGGCGGCTACACGGCGATCCTCGCGATGGCCAACACGAGTCCCGTCACCGACACCGCCGAGGCCGCGACCCGCGTGTGGGAGCTCGGCCGCGAGGCCGGCCTCGTCCACGTTCAGCCGGTCGGCGCCGTGACCCGCGGCCTCGGCGGCGAGGAGCTCGCCGAGCTCGGGCTGATGCACCGCTCGCGCGCCGGCGTCACCGTCTTCTCCGACGACGGGAAGTGCGTCCACGACGCCCGCGTGATGCGGCGGGCGCTGGAGTACGTCAAGGCGTTCGGCGGCGTCGTGTCGCAGCACTCGCAGGACCCGGCGCTGGCCGGACCGGCGGCCTGCTGCCACGAGGGCGAGCTGTCCGGCCGCCTCGGGCTGCCGGGCTGGCCCGGGATCGCCGAGGAGGTCATCGTGGCCCGCGACGTGATGCTCGCGCGCCACACCGGCTCTCGCGTCCACGTCGCGCACGTCTCGACGGCCGGCTCCGTCGAGGTGCTCCGCTGGGCGAAGGCCCAGGGCATCTCGGTGACCGCCGAGGTCACGCCCCACCACCTGCTGCTGACCACCGACCTGCTCGCCGGCTACGACCCGACCTTCAAGGTCAACCCGCCGCTGCGCCCGCAGGAGGACGTCGAGGCGCTCCGCGCGGCGCTGGCCGACGGCACGATCGATGCGGTCGCCACCGACCACGCGCCGCACGCGCGCCACGACAAGGAGCACGCCTTCGTGGACGCCGCCTTCGGCATGGTGGGCCTCGAGACGGCGCTGGCGGTCGTGCGCACCGCCATGCCGGACCTCTCGTGGGCCGACGTCGCGCGGGTCATGTCGACCGCGCCGGCACGGATCGCCGGCTTGGCCGACCAGGGCCGGACGCTGGCGGCGGGGGCTCCGGCACACGTGGTGCTCGTCGAGCCCGACGCCGAGGTCACCGTCGACCGCGATGCCTCGGCGTCGCTGTCGCGCAACAACCCGTGGCACGGGCGCCGCCTGACGTCACGCGTGGTGCACACCGTCTACGGCGGTCGGGTCACCGTCCGCGACGGCGCTCTGGCCTGACGTCAGCGACGTCGCCGCGGGCGCAGGTCGAGGACGTTGTCCTCGCCGCGGTCGCGCAGCGTCGTACGCCCTCGCGCCACGGTGACTGCGTTGCGGTCGCCAGTCAGCACGAGCCGGTCGGACCGGGTCAGGCGCAGCACGTTGTCCGACCCGGTGATCCGCGTGCGGAAGGCCTTGCGCGCGGTCACCGTGTCCGACCCGCGCAGGCGGAGGACGTTGATCGTGTCCGCGGAGAGGACCGTCGAGGTGCCCGTCAGCTCGGCGTGCTCGACCAGGCCGGCCACCTCGATGCTCGACCCGGTCCCGGACGCGGTCAGGTTCTGCACGCTCGGCGTGGTGACCGTAGTGCCCGCGCCCAGGACCTCGAGGTCGGCCAGCGGCTTGGCGATGACGGCGTTGCCGGCGCCCTCGACGACCAACCGGGTGGCCGACGGCATGGTGACCGTGGCGTCGTCGGCGGTGATACGTACGACGCCGCACGTGCCGCGCAGGTCGTAGGCGACGTCGTCCCACGCCAGCACCGTCTCCTCGCCGAGCTCGCACTGCACCGGGAGCGCCAGTCCGTCGGCCTGCGCGGGTGCGGCGGCGAGGGTCGTCGCGAGGAGGAGAGGTGCGATGAGCAGGGTCCGCAGGGCGCGGGGCGGTCGGGTCACGGTGTCCTCGTCCGGGTCGGGGTTCGTGCAAACGAGAGTTACATACCGAGGGTACGCACGACGACACCCCGTGACGTGCGTCGGGTCACACCCGGGGCGCCACCGTCCCCGTCGACGGGTCACGGTCGGTGAGGCAGTAGACCTGGCCTCCCGGGGCTCGGAGCACCGTCCACCAGTCGTGGACGGCGACGACGAGCGCGCCGAGCGCCACGTGCCGGTCGGTGTCACCGGGCCGGTCCGCGGTCGCGAGGTCGGGGTGCGCGCGCACCGGGCCCTCGGTCTCGTCGAGGCGCTGGAGCAGGATCCGCAGCCGGTCGGCTGCCAGGAGCCGGGCGAAGCTCGACGACGACGCCTCCTGCACCTCTCGACCGGTCAGCTCGCTCCAGAAGGCGGTCTCGGCGTCCCAGCGCTCGCGGGGGATGTCGAGGCAGACCTGGTCGAGGATCGTGGCGCCGTCGCGCGCGAGCACCGGCTCGCCCCGCAGCAGCGTCTGGCAGAAGACGAACCCGCCGGGGGAGCGCATCACCTCGACGTCGTGGTAGGTCCAGGCGGTCGTCGCGCCGAGGTCGCGAGCCCGCTCGATGGCCGCCGGACGGTCGGCGGTGTCGAGGTCGAGGTGGATCCCGGCCGGCTGGTCCACGGCCTGGAGCTTGACGTACGCCGACCCGGCCGGCGGCACCAGCGTGAGGAACTGGCCGTCCTCCCCGCGCCGCTCGGAGGGCTGCCAACCGGTGGCTGCGGCCCAGAAGTCCACGGCCTCGTCGAAGGAGGCTGCCGGGGTGTCGAGGAAGACCTGGATCCAGGGGACCATGCGCCGATCCTCACACGTCGTACAGTCACGAGATGAGTGACGTCCCGCGCCTGCTCCACACGGTCCTCGACGCAGTCGACGTGCGTGCGGAGGCGGAGTTCTGGCGCGAGCTGCTGGGACTGGCCTACCGCCCCGGCGACGAGGCGGCCGGCGCCGACTGGCTGGTGCTTCTCGACGGTGGCGGGGGCCGCGGCCTCGCGATCCAGGAGGTCGAGGCGCTGACGCCCACCCGCTGGCCGGCGCCCGGGCATCCGTCGGTGAGCCATCTCGACACGACCGTGGCGACGCGCGAGGAGCTCGACGCGGCCGACGAGCGGGTCCTGGCGCTCGGCGGCGAACTGCGGCTCGACCGCACCGACGACCCGGACGAGCCGTTGCGGGCCTACGCCAGCCCCGCCGGCCACGTCTTCTGCGTCTTCGTGGCGCCGCCCGCGGACGAGCCGCGCCGCAGGCTCACCGGGACGTGCGCGTTCCGGCTGATGCCCACCGATGACTTCGTCACCACGCCCTCCACCCTCTCCGTCGACGCCGCGGCCGGGGGCGCGCAGCTGCTCACCTACACCTGGCTGCACCCCGAGGACGGCGAGCAGGCCGGCAGCCTGCTGCTCGGAGCGCCCTCCGCGGACGGTGGCGTCACCGCTGCGTGGACCGACACCTGGCACCAGCGCGACCTGACCCTGCTCACCGGCGCGACCCGCGGGCCGGTGACCACGATCGGCTACGACTACGCGCCCGGGTGGCGCTGGGAGGTCGACCTGGAGCTCGCCGGTGCCGTCGCGATGGTCATGCGCAACGTCGTCCCGGAGGGCGAGGACGGGCCGGCGGGACCGTACGACGTGATGCGCGCCCGCTGGACCTGAGCCTCACGCCAGGCCCAGCTCCCGCGCCTCCTCCCAGAGGTCGTCGCGCACGCTCGGGTGCGCGGCGTGCTCGATGAGGTTGTGGGCCTGCTCGCGCTCGCTCCGGCCCCACATCCAGGCCACGCCCTGCTCGGTGACGACCGCGCCGTGCTGGAAGGACGTCACCGGCTCGTCCACCAGCGGGACGATCGTCGAGACGTCGGCGCGCGGGTGCCAGCTGCGCAGCGCCATGAAGGCCCGGCCGCCGGGGGAGTGGCTGGCGCCGACGGTGAAGTCGGTCTGGCCGCCGAAGCCGCTGTAGATCCGGGCCCCGATCCGCGAGGCGTTGGCCTGGTCGAAGAGGTCGACCTGGAGCGCGGTGTTGATCGACGTCATCGCCGGCTGCTGCGCGATCGCGGCCGGGGAGTTGGTGGTCTCGGTGCGCAGCATCCGCACCCGCGGGTTGTCGTCGACCCAGTCGTAGAGCTCCTGGCTGCCGAAGACGAAGGACGTGCGCACCGGGGTGCCGCGGTCGAGCGCGCCGGCCTTCTCCAGGGTCAGGACCCCGTCGCTGAACATCTCGGTCCAGATCCGCAGGTCGCGGCGGTCGAGCACGCCGGCGATGGTGGCGTCCGGGACCTCGCCGATGCCGGCCTGGAGCGTGGCGCCGTCACCGATCTCCGCGGCCACACGTGAGCCGATGAGCCGGGCGTCGTCGCTGGGGGCACGGGCCACGTGGGTGGTGAGGGCGACGTCGACCTCGACCCCGAGGTCCACGTCCTCGATCGAGATCTCGGCGTCGCCGAAGGTCCACGGCATCCGCGGGTTGAGCTGGGCGACGACCACGGCACCGCGCTCACGGGCGGCCTCGATCGCCGCAGGCAGAACGTTGACCTCCAGGCCCAGGGAGACACGGCCGTTGTGCGGCAGCGTCGTGTGCACCACGACGACGTCGGGTGCGAGGGGTCCGTGGAAGAGGCGCGGCACCATGGAGAGCCGGCACGGCACGTAGGCCAGGCGCGGATGACGGCGGAACCCCGGCCCCACGAAGGTGGTCTCCGGGACGATGCCGTCGTGCACCGGCAGGTCGCGCTGGGCGTTCAGCGCGTGCAGACGAGCCTCGGGCAGCTCGGCCAGCACCGGGCCCAGCACGGTCACCGGCGTGGCGAAGTTGCCGCTGGTGACGACCCGCGGGGAGTGGTCGAGGGTGGCGCAGTGCTCGCGCACCTCACGGACGGCCTGGTCGATCTCGACGACGCGCATGGACCCAGCGTGCCAGCCCGCGGCCGAAAACCGGTGGGACCTCCGGCCCGTCCGCCGTAGGCTCTTGGTCATCATGTGGATCCAGGACTGACCCGACTCGCGTCCGCGGCGGCGCACCAGTGCGTCCGAGGCCCGGCGAATCACCCTCCTGCCCGAAGGTTGTCCCGCATGCCTGCCAGCCCCCTGTTCGCCCCGCTCGTCGTCACCGGCCTGTCGGTGACCTATCCCGACCGGGCAGTGCTGTCCGGGATCGACCTCGTCGCCCAGCCCGGTCGGCGCATCGGCCTCGTCGGCGAGAACGGCGTCGGAAAGTCGACCCTGCTGCGGGCGGTCGCGGGTCGGTTGCCGTCCCGTGCCCGGGTGACCGGCACCGTCACCGCGCCCGACGACCTGGTGCTGCTGGGCCAGGAGGCGCCGTTCCGCGGCTCCGCGACGGTGGAGCAGGTGCTGGCGATGACGCTCGCACCGCTGCGCCGGGCGGTGGCCGACGTCGAACGTCTCGCCGCTCGCGTCACGACGGCCGAGGGCGCGCAGTCCTACGAGCGGGCGCTCGAGCTCGCACTGGCCCACGACGCGTGGGACGCCGACCGACGGGCGGCGCAGGCGGCAGCCCGCCTCGGACTCGACGGACTCGACCCCGCACGGCCGGTGCGCACCCTGTCCGGCGGCCAGCGCACCCGGCTCGCCCTCGCCACGATCATGACGACCCGCCCCGCCTGCCTGCTGCTCGACGAGCCGACCAACCACCTCGACGACGACGCGATCGAGGTGCTCACCGCCTTCCTCCGCGAGCTGCCCGGCGTGGTCGTGCTGGCCAGCCACGACCGGGTGCTGCTCGACGACGTGTGCACCGACCTCGTGGACCTCGACGCCGGCGCACTGGGCACCGACGGCGCTGGCGGACGTCGGTTCGGGGGCGGGTGGAGCGCCTACGAGGCCGCCCGGGCCGAGGCACGCCGCCGGTGGGAGGAGACGTACGCCCTCCAGCAGAAGGAGCTGCATCGGCTGCGCGCCGGCACCCGGATCGGCTCCGACGCGATCGCCCACGACCGTGGTCCCAGTGACGGCGACAAGTTCATCTACTCGTTCAAGGGCGGCCGGGTCGACCGGACGCTTGCGCGTCGCAGGAAGGATGCGCAGCGCCGCCTCGAGGAGGCCGAGCGCGATCAGGTGCGCAAGCCTCCGGCGCCGTTGGTCTTCCGTGGTGACCTGACCACCGGTGCCGCCGGGCGGCTCGTGCACGTGCTCGACGTCGAGGTAGCCGGACGGCTCCGGCTCGACCGCCTCGACGTCGCAGCGGGGGAGCACCTGCTCGTCACGGGCCCCAACGGGTCGGGCAAGTCCACCCTGCTCGGGGTCCTGTCCGGTCGGCTCCCGCCGACGGCCGGGTCGGTCGACGTGGCTGCCCGCACCGTGCGCGAGCTGACCCAGGACCCGCAGGTCGCCGACCCGGCGCGCTCCGCGCGGGCGGCGTACGACGACGCGGTGCGCGCGCTGGTCGACCCGCCGCCCCTGCGCGAGCTCGGGCTGCTCCACCCGCGCGACCACCGGACCCCCGTCGGCCACCTGTCCGTGGGCCAGCGGCGCCGGCTCGCGCTGGCCGTCGCGATCGCGGCGTCACCGGACCTGCTGCTCCTCGACGAGCCGACCAACCACGTGTCGCTGGCCCTGGCCGGAGAGCTCGAGGACGCCCTGGCGACCTCTCCGGGCGGGATCGTCGTGGCCTCCCACGACCGCTGGCTGCGGCGACGGTGGGAGGGACCGGAGGTCAGGCTGCGCTGACCGACTTGTCGACCGTCGTGGTCGCTAGACGTCTGTCATGACGGGCGTCGAGCGGACGTGGGTCCGCTCGAGTAGACCCGCGGACACGATGCCGTCGTGACGTCGCCCCGCTGGTAGGGTCGGCGGCGGCTCGAACATCCTTTAACGATCCGTCCCGTGAGGCGGAGAAGGAGGTACGGCATGGCTCTGCCTGCCAAGAATCAGCACAGGAATCAGACCGCAGCGCTCTTGGTCCTCGAGGACGGGCGCACCTTCCGCGGTGAGTCCTTCGGTGCCGAGGGCGAGACCTTCGGCGAAGCGGTCTTCTCCACCGGCATGACCGGCTACCAGGAGACGCTCACCGACCCCAGCTACCACCGGCAGGTCGTCGTCATGACGGCCCCGCACGTCGGCAACACCGGGATGAACGACGAGGACCGGGAGTCCTCGCGCATCTGGGTCGCGGGCTACGTCGTGCGCGACCCCGCCCGGGTGCCGTCCAACTGGCGCAGCCAGCGCACCCTCGACGACGACCTGCGCGACCAGGGCGTGGTCGGCATCAGCGGGGTCGACACCCGTGCGCTCACCCGGCACCTGCGCGAGCGCGGCGCGATGCGCGTCGGCATCTCGACGACCGAGACCGACCCCGAGCGCCTGCTCGAGCGCGTGCGGGAGTCGGGCGAGATGACGGGCCTGAACCTGAGCGAGTCGGTCTCCACCGCCGAGGCGTACGTCGTCCCGGCGCAGGGCACCAAGCGCTTCACCGTCGCCGCGGTCGACCTCGGCATCAAGGCCAACACCCCGCGGATGATGAGCGAGCGCGGCATCGAGGTGCACGTGCTCCCCGCGACCGCGAGCCTCGCCGACGTCCAGGCGGTCGCCCCCGACGGGTTGTTCTTCTCCAACGGCCCCGGTGACCCGGCGGCCACGACCGCCCAGGTCGAGCTCCTGCAGGGCGCACTGCGCGCCGGCATCCCCTACTTCGGGATCTGCTTCGGCAACCAGCTCTTCGGCCGGGCGCTCGGCTTCGGCACCTACAAGCTGAAGTACGGGCACCGCGGCATCAACCAGCCGGTGATGGACCGCACCACCGGCAAGGTCGAGGTCACCGCGCACAACCACGGTTTCGCGGTCGACGCGCCGCTGGAGGGCGCGACCACCACCGAGTTCGGCGAGGCCACGGTGAGCCACGTGTGTCTCAACGACGACGTCGTCGAGGGCCTCGAGCTCCGCGACACCTCCGGCGCGCTGACGTCCTTCTCCGTCCAGTACCACCCGGAGGCCGCCGCCGGCCCGCACGACGCGGCGTACCTCTTCGACCGCTTCTGCGACCTCATGACCGATCAGCGCACCGAGCGGAAGGACGCCTGACATGCCCAAGCGCACCGACATCGAGAGCGTCCTGGTCATCGGCTCCGGGCCGATCATCATCGGCCAGGCCTGCGAGTTCGACTACTCCGGCACCCAGGCGTGCCGGGTGCTGCGCCAGGAGGGCCTGCGGGTCGTCCTGGTCAACTCCAACCCGGCCACGATCATGACCGACCCCGAGTTCGCGGACGCGACCTACGTCGAGCCGATCACCCCGGAGTACGTCGAGAAGGTCATCGCCAAGGAGCGCCCCGACGCGCTCCTGGCCACCCTCGGCGGCCAGACCGCGCTCAACTGCGCGATGGCCCTCGACAAGGCCGGCATCCTCGAGAAGTACGGCGTCGAGCTCATCGGCGCCTCGATCGAAGCGATCGAGCGCGGCGAGAACCGGCAGCAGTTCAAGAAGATCGTCGAGCAGCTCAGCGGCGAGTCCGCCCGCAGCGTGATCTGCCACTCGATGGACGACCTGCTGGCCGCGGCCGACGACCTCGGCTACCCCATGGTCGTACGCCCCTCCTTCACGATGGGCGGCACCGGCTCGGGCATGGCCTACGACGAGGTGGACCTGCGCCGCATCGGCGGCTCCGGCCTGGCGGCCAGCCCGACCACCGAGGTGCTCCTCGAGGAGTCCATCATCGGGTGGAAGGAGTACGAGCTGGAGGTGATGCGCGACAGCGCGGACAACACCGTCATCGTCTGCTCGATCGAGAACCTCGACCCGATGGGCGTGCACACCGGCGACTCGATCACGGTTGCGCCGGCCATGACGCTCACCGACCGCGAGTACCAGAAGATGCGCGACCTCGCGATCGGCATCATCCGCGCGGTGGGCGTCGACACGGGCGGCTGCAACATCCAGTACGCCGTGAACCCCGCCGACGGCCGCCTGATCGTCATCGAGATGAACCCCCGCGTCTCACGCTCGTCGGCACTGGCCTCCAAGGCCACCGGCTTCCCGATCGCCAAGATCGCGGCCAAGGTGGCCATCGGCTACACCCTCGACGAGATCCGCAACGACATCACCGCGCGCGAGGACGGGCAGAGCACCCCCGCCTCCTTCGAGCCCGCGCTCGACTACGTCGTGGTGAAGGTCCCGCGCTTCGCCTTCGAGAAGTTCCCCGAGGCCGACCCGACGCTGACCACGCACATGAAGTCGGTCGGCGAGGCGATGGCGATCGGTCGCAACTTCACCGAGGCGCTGCAGAAGGCCCTGCGCTCGCTGGAGAGCAAGCACGCGCCCTTCGACTGGCACAAGCACTTCGACGACGACCTCGCCTCGGAGACGACCAAGGCGGCGCTGCTCGAGGAGATCAGCGTCCCGCACGACGGTCGGCTCAAGAAGGTCATGGACGCGATCCGGGCCGGCGCGACACCGGAGGAGATCTTCGACGCGACCGCGATCGACCCGTGGTTCGTCGACCAGCTCGCGCTCATCAACGAGGTCGCGGTGCAGCTCATCGACGCCCCCGAGCTCACGCCCGACCTGCTCCGCCTGGCCAAGCGCCACGGGTTCTCCGACGAGCAGATCGGTCGCATCCGCGGCCTGAGCGCCGACGTCGTGCGCGGTGTGCGCCACGCGCTCGGCATCCGGCCGGTCTTCAAGACCGTCGACACCTGCGCCGCCGAGTTCGCCGCCCGCACGCCCTACCACTACTCCTCCTACGACGAGGAGAGCGAGGTGCAGCCGCGCGCGGAGGGCAAGGAGGCCGTGATCATCCTGGGCTCCGGTCCCAACCGCATCGGCCAGGGCATCGAGTTCGACTACAGCTGCGTGCACGCCTCGCTCGCCCTGGGCAGCGAGGAGGGCGGCGCCGGCTACGAGACCATCATGGTCAACTGCAACCCCGAGACCGTCAGCACCGACTACGACACCTCCGACCGGCTCTACTTCGAGCCGCTCACGCTCGAGGACGTGCTGGAGATCGTCCACGCCGAGCAGCAGGCCGGCCCGGTGGCGGGCGTGATCTGCCAGCTCGGCGGCCAGACGCCGCTCGGGCTCGCGCAGGGCCTGGCCGACGCGGGCGTGAAGATCGTCGGGACCTCGCCGGAGTCGATCCACCTCGCCGAGGAGCGCGGCGCCTTCGGCCGCGTGCTGGCCGACGCCAACCTGCCGGCGCCCAAGCACGGCACCGCGACGTCGTACCCGCAGGCGCAGCGCATCGCCCACGAGATCGGCTACCCGGTCCTGGTCCGGCCGTCCTACGTCCTGGGCGGGCGCGGCATGGAGATCGTCTACGACGATGCCGCGCTCGAGGCCTACCTGGAGAAGTACGTCGCCAACGGCCTGATCAACGAGCGCCAGCCGGTGCTGGTCGACCGCTTCCTCGACGACGCGGTCGAGATCGACGTCGACGCGCTCTTCGACGGCGAGGAGCTTTTCCTCGGCGGCGTGATGGAGCACATCGAGGAGGCCGGCATCCACTCCGGCGACTCCTCCTGCGCGCTGCCGCCGATCACCCTGGGTCGCGAGGAGATCGACCGGATCCGCACCTCGACCGAGGCGATCGCCCGTGGGCTCGACGTCCGCGGCCTGCTCAACATCCAGTTCGCCCTGGCCTCCGACGTGCTCTACGTCCTCGAGGCCAACCCGCGTGCGTCGCGGACGGTGCCCTTCGTGTCCAAGGCGACCGCCACCCCGCTCGCCAAGGCCGCGGCCCGGGTGATGCTGGGGGAGTCGATCGCGGACCTGCGCGCGATCGGCGTCCTGCCGGCCACCGGCGACGGCGGGCACCTGCCCGACGGATCGCCCATCGCGGTCAAGGAGGCGGTCATGCCCTTCGACCGCTTCAAGACCGCCGACGGTCGCACCGTGGACGCGCTGCTCGGTCCCGAGATGCGCTCGACCGGTGAGGTGATGGGCTTCGACGCCTTCTTCGGCACCGCCTTCGCCAAGGCGCAGGCCGCGGCCTACGGCTCACTCCCGCTGTCGGGCAAGGTCTTCGTGTCGGTCGCCAACCGCGACAAGCGCCACATGATCTTCCCGGTCAAGCAGATCGCCGACATGGGCTTCGAGATCCTCGCCACCGCCGGCACCGCGGAGGTGCTGCGGCGCAACGGCGTCACTGCCACGGTCGTGCGCAAGCACTCCGAGGGCGAGGGACCCGACGGCGAGCCCACCATCGTGGGTCGCATCTGGGCCCGCGAGGTCGACCTGGTCATCAACACGCCCCACGGCGCGACGAGCGGTGGCTCCCCGCGCATGGACGGCTACGACATCCGCACTGCCGCGGTGTCGACCGACATCCCCTGCATCACCACGATCCAGGGCCTCGGGGCGGCCGTGCAGGGCCTGGAGGCGATGCGGCGCGGCGACATCGGCGTGCGCTCCCTGCAGGACTGGGCCGCGCAGCTGCGCCCGCCGGCCGGGGCCGGGGAGGCGTGAGGGTGCGTCCCTACGACGTGCTCTTCGAGCGGGGCCTGACCCGCTTCGACGCCGAGCGCATCCACCACGCGGCCTTCCGGGCGATCCGGGCGGCCCGACCCGTGACGAGCAGGCTGGTCGGCACGCCGACTGAGCGTCGAGCCGGCGCGTCTGCGCAGGTGCGGGCGATGGGGATCACCTTCCCGCACGCGCTCGGCCTCGCGGCGGGCTTCGACAAGAACGCGGTGGGCATCGACGGGCTGGCCGCGCTCGGCTTCGGGCACGTCGAGGTCGGCACGGTCACCGGGGAGGCGCAGCCGGGCAACCCGCAGCCGCGCCTGTTCCGGCTCACCACCGACCGCGCGATCGTCAACCGGATGGGTTTCAACAACGACGGCGCCGAGGTCGTCGCGAGGCGCCTCGCCGCCTGGCGGGCGGCCGGTGGGTCGACGGTCCTCGGGGTGAACATCGGAAAGACCAAGGTCGTGCCGGAGGACGAGGCCGTCGCTGACTACGAGAAGTCGGCCGGGCTGCTGGCGCCCCACGCCGACTACCTCGTGGTCAACGTGTCCTCGCCCAACACCCCGGGCCTGCGGGACCTGCAGGCCGTGGAGAAGCTCGAGCCGCTGGTCGCCGCCGTACGCCGTCGCGCCGACGAGGTCAGCCCCGCGCGCCGGGTGCCGCTGCTGGTGAAGATCGCCCCGGACCTCAGCGACGACGACGTCCTCGCGGTCGCCGACCTCGCGCTCGCCAGCGGGCTCGACGGCATCATCGCCACCAACACCACGATCAGCCGCGAGGGCCTCGCGAGCAGCGCGGCCGACGTGGCGCGGGTCGGTGCCGGCGGGCTGAGCGGTCGGCCGCTGACGCAGCGCTCCGAGGACGTCGTACGCCTCCTGCGCGGTCGCGTGGGTCTCGACCTCACCCTCATCGGCGTCGGCGGCATCACGACCGTCGACGACGCCCGTCGTCGCCTCGACGCGGGCGCCGACCTCCTGCAGGCCTACACCGCGTTCGTCTACGAGGGCCCGCTGTGGCCGCGCCGGATCGTGCGGGGACTCGCCCCGGATGCCTGATGCCCGTGCCTGAGGTGAGGACTCCCGTCCACGTCGAGGGGGAGGTGGTGGCGACCAAGCGCGTCGGCGCCCACCGCCACCTGACCCTCACTGCGCCCGGCGTGCCCGAGCGGTTCCGCGCGGGCAACTTCGTCGCGGTCAGCGTCCCGGGCCACGTCGCGCGCCGGGCGCTGTGGATCCACCGCGTGCGCGCCTCGAGCGCCTTCGGGCCGACCCTCGACGTGGTGCTCGAGCCCTGCGGGGCGGGCACCTCCTGGCTGGCCGCACAGCCCGTCGGGACGCGGGTGTCGATCACCGGCCCACTGGGTCGCGCGTTCGCGCTGCCGAAGGACGCGGTCTCCTGCCTGCTCGTCGGTGAGGGCTACGCCGCGGCGCCACTCTTCCCCCTCGCCGAGCGCCTCCGTGAGCGGGGATGTGCGGTGTCCCTCGTGGTCTCGGCACCGGACGAGTCCCACCTGCTGTCGGCCCTGGAGGCACGCCGCGCGGTCAGGTCTGTCACCGTCCTCACCGCGGACGGCTCGGTCGGACAGCGCGGCGGGGTCGCCGACCACGTCGACGACCTGCTGCGGCGCGCCGACGCCGACGTCGTCTACGCCGCCGGGCCCGCCGACGTGCTCCGCGCCTGCGCCGCGGCCGCCGAGCGGGCGGGTGCGTGGAGCCAGGTCGGGCTGGAGGTCCCGACGCCGTGCGGCACCGGGCTGTGCCACGGGTGCCCGCTCCCGGTGGTCGGCGAGGACGGCGTCGACCGCGTCGTGCGCGCGTGCACCGAGGGTCCCGTCGTCCGGGGCGACCGCGTGCGGTGGGACGACCTGTGAGCGCCTACGTCCCCGGACCGGTCATGGTCGCGGCCGGCTGCGGAGGCACGGGTCGTGAGCTCGAGCCCTTCGCAGGTCCTGACGGCCTGGCCGGTCTCGACTTCGTCACCCGCTCGCTGACGCTCGACCCGCGCGCGGGCGGCGCCGGCCCGCGTCTCGTCGAGGTCCCGGGCGGGCTGGTCAACGCCGTCGGCCTGCCCAACCCCGGCCTCGAGCACTTCCTGGCCACCGAGCTGCCGTGGCTGGTGCGGGCCGGCGCGCGGGTCCTGGTGTCGATCGCGGGCGCGACGATGGGGGAGTACGCCGACCTGGCGCGGCGCCTGAGCCGCGCCCCCGGGGTCGGCGGACTCGAGGTCAACGTCGGCGCCCCCGACGAGATCGGGGCGGGGCTCTTCGAGGTGCGCGAGCCCTACCACGCGGCCAGCGTCATCGCCGCGGTGCGACGCGAGTTCCCCTCCGACCGGCCGGTGCTCGCCAAGCTGCGGCCCGACGTCTCCCGGATCGTGGAGGGAGCGCGGTCCTGCCACGAGGCGGGCGCCACGGCCGTGGTCGTCGGCAACGCCGTGCCCGCCGCGTTCCCCGACGGGCGCGCCGGCGGCCTCAGCGGCCCCGCCGTCGGTCCCATCGCGCTGCGCTGCGTCGCGGAGGTGCACCGGTCGCTGCCCGCCGTGCCCGTCATCGCCTGCGGCGGCGTACGCGACCTCGCCTCCGCCCGCACCTACCTCGCCGCCGGCGCCACCGCGGTGCAGGTGGGCACCGCCCTGCTCCACGACCCGACCACCGTCGCCCGGCTGCGGGCGGACCTCGCAGCCGACACCCAGGAGGACGCATGACCCCGTTCGGCACCCGCCTCGCCCGCGCGATCGACGAGCGCGGCCGCTTCTGCGTCGGTATCGACCCGCACGCGGCGCTGCTCGAGCAGTGGGGCCTGTCCGACGACGTCGCCTCCCTCGAGCGCTTCGCGCTGACCGTCGTCGAGGCGGTGGCCCCGGTGGTCAGCGTGGTCAAGCCGCAGAGCGCGTTCTACGAGCGCTTCGGCAGCCGCGGGATCGCGGTGCTCGAACGCGTCATCGCCGAGTCCCGCGACGCCGGCGCACTGGTGCTGCTCGACGTCAAGCGCGGCGACATCGGCTCGACCAGCCAGGCCTACGCCGATGCCTATCTCGACCCGGCCTCGCCGCTCGGCTCCGACGCGATCACCGCCAGCCCCTACCTCGGCTTCGGGTCGCTCGACCCCATGGTCGAGGCGTGCCACCGTCACGGCGGCGGGCTGTTCGTCCTGGCCCTGACCTCCAACAAGGAGGGTCCCGAGGTCCAGCACGCTCGCTCCGGTGGGCGCACCGTGGCCGGGACCGTCCTGGACCACCTCCGAGCGCTCAACGCGGGCGTGCAGCCGGTGGGCTCCTTCGGCGCGGTCGTCGGCGCCACCATCGGTGCGACCGACGAGGACCTCGACATCAACGGCCCCTTCCTCGTGCCGGGCTACGGCGCCCAGGGCGGCACGGTCGCCGACCTGCTCCGGATCTTCGGCGACTCCGCGAGGTGGGCGCTGCCCAGCTCCTCGCGCGAGGTGCTGGCCGCCGGACCCGACGTCTCCGCGCTCCGCGACGCCTCACTGCGTGGCAACGACGCCGTGCGAGGGTTGGGGGCGTGAGACTGCTCGCCGTGCTCCTCCTGCTCCCGCTCGCCGCGGCATGTTCCGGCGACCCGCAGGCGGACTACTGCGAGCGGGTCGAGGGGCACCAGGCGACGCTGTCCGAGGTGGCCGCGTCCGAGGACATGGCGGCGATCTTCGACGCCCTCGACGCCTACGACGACCTGGCCGAGCACGCACCCCGCGACGTCGTGGACGACTGGGACGCCGTGGTCGACCCGCTCCACGCCCTCGAGGACGTGCTCGGCGAGCACGACGTCGACGCCTCGACGTACTCCGCGGACGAGCCGCCCGCCGGCCTCGACGACGCGGCCCGGGACGAGACCGAGGCGGCCGCACGCGCGGTGGGCTCGGAGCGGACGGTGACCGCGATGGCCGCGGTCGAGCAGCACGCGCTCGACGTCTGCGGCACGCCGCTGTCGCGCTGAGGCGGGTCGCGCCTGTCGCGCACGTCACCTCGCGGTCGCGATCCTGCCGGCTCGATTGCCTGCCCCGTCGGGACCTGACTAGATTGAGCCGAACCTCCCGCCGGACCCATTCCTCGCGACCCTGAAGGACAGCTTTCGTGGCCTTGCCCCCTCTGACGCCCGAGCAGCGCCAGGCAGCCCTGGACAAGGCTGCGGCCTCCCGACGCGAGCGGGCCGAGGTGAAGAACCGCCTGAAGAACTCCGGTGGCTCCATCCTCGACGTGCTCAAGGAGGGCCAGACCAACGAGGTCATCGGGAAGATGCGGGTGGTCGAGCTCCTGCAGTCGGTGCCCGGCCTGGGCCGGGTGAGGGCGCGCCAGGTGATGGAGCGCCTCGGGATCGCCGAGAGCCGCCGCGTGCGCGGGCTCGGGGTCAAGCAGGTCGCCGCGCTCGAGCGCGAGTTCGGCCCCGACGCGTCGTGACCGAAGCAGCTCCCGCCACTCCCACCCGTCGTTCGCGCCTGATCGTCCTGGCCGGTCCCACCGCCGTCGGCAAGGGCACCGTCGCCGCCGCCGTGCGCGAGACCCACCCCGAGGTCTGGCTGTCGGTCTCCGCCACCACACGCCCGCCGCGCCCCGGCGAGGAGAACGGCGTCCACTACTGGTTCGTCTCCGACGAGGAGTTCGACGCCATGATCGAGAAGGGTGACCTGCTGGAGTGGGCGGTGGTCCACAAGGCCGCGCGCTACGGCACGCCCCGTGGTCCGGTCGACCTCGCCCTGGCCTCCGGCCAGCCCGCCATGCTCGAGATCGACCTGCAGGGCGCGCGCCAGGTGCGCGAGACGATGCCCGAGGCGCTCTTCGTCTTCCTCAAGCCGCCGTCGTGGGACGAGCTCGTACGCCGTCTCGTCGGCCGCGGCACCGAGACCGAGGCGGAGCGCGAGCGCCGTCTGGAGACCGCGCGTGCCGAGCTGGCCGCCGAGAGCGAGTTCGACGTGACCATCGTGAACCACGAAGTTCACGCTGCTGCCGACGAGTTGGTAGCCTTGATGGTTGGACCCGATCCGCACCGCCCGATCTGACTAGCGAGGCACCAACACCGTGGCATCTCCCACCATCGCCGCCGAGGGCGTCACCAACCCCTCGATCGACGACCTGCTCACCAAGACCGACAGCAAGTACAAGCTGGTGCTCTACAGCGCCCAGCGCGCCCGCCAGATCAACGCCTACTACTCCCAGCTCGGCGAGGGCCTGCTGGAGTACGTCGGCCCGCTCGTCGACACCCACGTGCAGGAGAAGCCGCTCTCGATCGCGCTCCGCGAGATCAATGACGACCTCCTGACCTGCGAGGACATCGACCCCGCCGCTGAGGCCGCCGCCGCCGAGGCCGCTGCCGCCGGCGACGCCACGGAGTGACGCGAGCCTCTCGATGACCGCACAGGTCGTCCTGGGCATCTCCGGCGGGATCGCGGCCTACAAAGCCTGCGAGCTGCTGCGCCGGTTCACCGAGTCGGGGCACGACGTCACCGTCGTGCCCACGGCTGCGGCGCTGGAGTTCGTGGGGGCGCCCACCTGGGCCGCGCTGTCGGGCAAGCCGGTGTCCACCGAGGTGTGGACCGACGTGCACGCGGTGCCGCACGTGAAGATCGGGCAGGCCGCCGACGTGGTCGTGGTCGCCCCGGCGACCGCCGACCTGATCGCCAAGGCGGCCCACGGCCTGGCCGACGACCTGCTCACCAACACGCTCCTCACGGCGCGCTGCCCGGTCGTCCTCGCCCCGGCGATGCACACCGAGATGTGGGAGCACCCGGCCACCCAGGCCAACGTGGCCACGCTGCGCCAGCGCGGTGTCGTCGTCATCGAGCCGGCCGAGGGCCGGCTCACCGGCGCCGACACCGGCAAGGGGCGCCTGCCTGACCCCGCGGAGATCTTCGAGCTCGCTCGTGGCGTGCTCGAGCGCGGCGTCGGCGCACCGGACCTCTCCGGGCTGAAGGTCGTCGTCTCGGCCGGTGGCACCCGGGAGTACCTCGACCCCGTGCGCTTCCTCGGCAACCGCTCCTCGGGCCTCCAGGGCTACGCCCTCGCCCGGGCGGCGGCGTCGCGGGGCGCCCACGTCACGCTGGTCAGCGCCAACGTGTCCCTGCCCGACCCGGCGGGTGTGAGCGTCGTACGGGTCGAGACGACCGACGAGCTGCGGGACGCCGTGGTCGCCGCGACAGCCACCGCGGACGCCGTCGTCATGGCCGCCGCGCCTGCGGACTTCCGTCCCACGAGCGTGAGCGACGCCAAGATCAAGAAGGCCGAGGACGGCTCCGCGCCGTCGATCGCGCTGGTGCAGAACCCCGACATCCTCGCCGAGATCTCCCATGACCGGGCGCGCGCGGGAGCGGTCGTGGTCGGCTTCGCCGCCGAGACCGGCGACGCGACCGGCTCGGTGCTCGAGCTCGGCCGCGCCAAGCTCGCCCGCAAGGGCTGCGACCTGCTCGTCGTCAACGACGTGAGCGGCGGGGCGGTCTTCGGCAGCAACGACAACGAGGCCGTGATCCTGGGTGCCGACGGCGACGTCGTCGAGGTGCCCCACGGCAGCAAGACCGCGCTCGCGCACGTGATCTGGGACGAGGTCCTCCGGCGATTCGCCGGGTGAGACGTGCGTCCCGGATGCTGGGCAGCAGGTAGGTTTGACCCGACTTTTCCACACGAGAATTGAGAGCACTGTGGCTGGACGCCTCTTCACCTCCGAGTCCGTGACCGAGGGTCACCCGGACAAGATCGCCGACCGGATCAGCGACTCCGTCCTCGACCACCTGATGGCCGAGGACCCCGACCGCGCCAACCTCCGCGTCGCGGTCGAGACGCTGCTCACCACCGGCCTGGTGGTCGTCGCCGGCGAGGTCCGCACCACGGCGTACGCCCCGGTCGCCGACATCGTCCGCAAGGCGATCCTCGAGATCGGCTACGACTCCTCGGACAAGGGCTTCGACGGCACCACGTGCGGCGTCCAGGTCGCCATCGGCGCCCAGTCCAGCGACATCGCCGCGGGCGTCGACGCCGGCCACGAGTCGCGCGTCGGCTCCAGCGAGGACGAGCTGGACAAGCGCGGCGCCGGTGACCAGGGCCTGATGTTCGGCTACGCCTGCGACGACACGCCCGAGCTGATGCCGCTGCCGATCACGATCGCCCAGCGCCTCGCCCAGCGGCTGACCGAGGTCCGCAAGGACGGGGTGCTCGACTACCTGCGCCCCGACGGCAAGACCCAGGTCACCATCGAGTACGACGAGGACGACCGCCCGGTGCGCATCGACACCGTCGTCCTGTCCACCCAGCACGGCCCCGACATCGAGCACGCCCAGCTCGAGGCCGACATCAAGCAGCACGTCATCGACCCGGTCCTGGCGTCCTTCGACATCCCCTCCGAGGGCTACCGGATGCTGGTCAACCCGACCGGCACCTTCGTCATCGGTGGCCCGATGGGCGACGCCGGCCTGACCGGTCGCAAGATCATCGTCGACACCTACGGCGGCATGGCCCGCCACGGCGGTGGCGCCTTCTCCGGCAAGGACCCGTCGAAGGTGGACCGCTCGGCGGCCTACGCGATGCGCTGGGTCGCCAAGAACGTCGTCGCGGCGGGCCTCGCCCGGCGCTGCGAGGCGCAGGTGGCCTACGCCATCGGCAAGGCGGCCCCGGTCGGCGTCTTCATCGAGACCTTCGGCACCGGTGTCGTGAGCGACGAGCAGATCCAGGACGCGGTGCTCGAGGTCTTCGACCTGCGCCCGGCCGCGATCATCCGCGACCTCGACCTGCTCCGCCCGATCTACGCCCAGACCTCGGCCTACGGCCACTTCGGCCGCGAGCTGCCGGAGTTCACCTGGGAGTCGACCGACCGCGCCGAGAAGCTGAAGGCTGCTGCGGGGATCTGAGGCCCGTGCTGCATGAGGCCCGTGCTGCATGAGTCCCCGCTGAAGCGGTGACTCCCGCGCTGCCGGGGTGTTGCAACGCCCCGACAGCGCAAGAGTTCGCACACCTGCCCGACCTCGGGCGGCACTGTCCGAGCCCGCTGACACAATCCACCGCATGAGCGATCACGAGGCCCCGGAAGCAGACATGCTCCCGGGGCTTCGTGCTGCCGTGGACGACGCCCGCGCGAAGGCCGCCGCCACCCGCCGCCGCAAGGCCGCGTCGTGGGAGCCGGCGGAGGTCGAGCCGGTGGCGCGCGTCCTCGTCGACATCGCGCTCGCCCACCTCGACCGCCCCTTCGACTACGCCGTGCCCCGCGCGATGGCCGACACGGCGGTCCCCGGGGCCCGGGTGAAGGTGCGCTTCGCCGGCCAGGACGTCGACGGATTCGTCGTGGAGCGGACCAGCGAGACCGACCACACCGGGACCCTCCAGCCGCTGCGTCGCGTGGTCAGCGCCGAACCCGTGCTGGCTCCCGAGGTCGCCGAGCTGAGCCGTACGCTCGCCCACCGCTACGCCGGCGCACGCTCCGACGTGCTGCGGCTGGCGGTGCCGCCACGGCACGCGACCGCGGAGAAGGCCGTCTCCGAGCCCGCGCCGACGCCCGCCCCTCCCACGGGCCCGTCACTGTGGACGGAGGTCGAGCACGCCGACGCCTTCCTGCGCCGCCTCGCCGCGGGGGAGTCGCCCCGCGCGGCGTGGTCGGCTGCACCCGCGGACGACTGGCCCGCCATGCTCGCCGAGGTCGTCGCGACGGCGTACGCCGCGGGGCAGGGCGCGCTGGTGTGCGTGCCCGACGCCCGCGACGTGGCGCGCGTGGGCGCCGCGCTCGACGCCCGGCTCGGCGCGGGACACCACGTGTGCCTCACCGCCGACGCGGGCCCGTCCGCCCGCTACCGGGAGTTCCTCGCCGTCTCGCGCGGGGCCCGCCGCGTGGTCGTCGGCACCCGTGCGGCGGCCTTCGCGCCCGTCCACGACCTCGGCCTGGTCGTGGTGTGGGACGACGGCGACGACCTCCACGCCGAGCCGCGCGCCCCCTACCCCCACACCCGCGACGTGCTGCTCACCCGCGCCGCCCAGCAGTCGACGGCCGTCCTCCTCGCGGGGGTGGCCCGCACCCCCGAGGTGCAGCAGCTGGTCGCCTCCGGCTGGGTCCACGAGCTCTCCGTGCCACGGCCGGAGCTCCGACGCCGGGTCCGCGTCGAGGCGGTGCCGGGCGAGGACCGCTCGATCGGCACCCGGGTCCCGCGCGCCGCCTACGACGCGCTCCGGGCCGGGCTGGTGTCGGGTCCGGTGCTGGTGCAGACCCCGCGGGCCGGCTACGCCGCGTCCCTGGCGTGCGACACCTGCCGCACGCCGGCGCGGTGCACGGCTTGCACGGGACCGCTGACGATCCCCGGACCGGCGGCGCCGCCGCAGTGCCGGTGGTGCGGCCACGTCGAGACCGCGTGGGCGTGCCCCACCTGCCGCGGCCGGGGACTGCGGGCCCCGGTGCGCGGCGAGGCTCGTACGGCCGAGGAGCTGGGCCGGATGTTCCCCGGCACGACGGTGCGCAGCTCCAGCGGCGAGCGGGTGCTCGACCACGTGGGAGGCGCGCACGACATCGTCGTGGCCACGGTCGGCGCGGAGCCGGTGGCAGAGGAGGGCTACGCCGCCGTGCTGCTGCTCGACACCTGGCTGACGCTGGCCCGTGACGACCTCAGGGCGGGGGAGGAGGCCCTGCGTCGCTGGCTCAACGCCGCAGCCCTCGTCCGGGCGGGCGGTCACGTGGTGGCAGTCGGCGACCCGGCCCACCCGGCGCTCCAGGCGCTCGTGCGCTGGGACCCGGCCGGGTTCGCGCGACGCGAGAGCGAGGAGCGCGCCGCCGCCCACCTGCCGCCCGCGGCGAGGATCGCGACCGTCACCGGCGAGCTGGGAGCCCTCGACGACGTGCTCCACCTCCTCGACCTCCCTGACGGCGCCGAGGTGCTGGGCCCGGTGCCGCTCGAGCACGACCCGGGGGAGCACCGCGTGGTGCTGCGGGTGCCGCGCTCGCGGGGGACGGCCCTGTCGGAGGCGCTCGGCGACCTGCAGCGGCTGCGCTCGGCCCGCAAGCTGGAGGCCGTGCGGATCCAGGTCGATCCGCTCAGCCTCTAGCGCCGATGGGACCCGCTGCGGGTCCGTCCCTAGACTTGGGTGCCTTCCGAGCACAGCAGTCCCCAGGTCCCAAGGAGTTCCGTGGCCGTCCAGCCCATCCGCCTCTTCGGCGATCCCGTGCTGCGCCAGCGCGCGATCGAGGTCGACAGCTTCGACCGCGAGCTGCGCCAGCTCGTCACCGACCTCACCGACACCATGCTCGCCGCGCCGGGGGCCGGCCTCGCTGCGCCACAGATCGGCGTCGGGCTGCGGGTCTTCACCTGGAACGTGCACGGCGAGGTCGGCCACCTCGTGAACCCGACGCTGCAGCTCTCCGACGAGACGCAGGACGGCGCCGAGGGGTGCCTGTCCCTGCCCGAGCTGACCTACGACTGCCTGCGGGCACTCTCCGTCGTGGCCACCGGCTTCGACGTGCACGGGGAGCCGGTGCGCATCGAGGCCTCGGAGCTGCTCGCCCGCGCGATGCAGCACGAGACCGACCACCTCGACGGCATCCTCTTCATCGACAAGCTCGACACCGACGCCCGCAAGGCGGCGATGAAGGAGATCCGCGAGTCCGAGTGGTTCGGCCTCGAGCGGCCGACCGTCCGCGTCAGCCCCCACGCGACCCACGGGTTCGCCCGGTGAGGACCGCCGTCCCCGTGACCCCATCCCTCCCGTCGAGCACCACCAGGAAGCAGGACTGATGCGCGTCGTCTTCGCCGGCACCCCCGAGGTCGCCGTCCCCGCGCTCGAGGCCGTCGCCGCGAGCCGCCACGAGCTCGTCGGCGTGGTCACCCGCCCCGACGCCCCGAGCGGTCGCGGGCGCAGGCTGGTCGCCAGCCCGGTCGCCCAGCGCGCCGAGGAGCTCGGCGTACCCGTGCTCAAGCCCGAGCACCCGCGCGACCCGGACTTCCAGGCAGCCCTCGCCGACCTCCGTCCCGACGCGTGCCCGGTCGTGGCCTACGGCGCGCTGCTGCCGCAGTCGGCCCTCGACCTGGTGCCGCACGGCTGGATCAACCTGCACTTCTCGGTGCTGCCGTCGTGGCGCGGCGCCGCACCGGTCCAGCACTCGCTGTGGGCCGGCGACGAGGTCACCGGCGCCACGACCTTCCGCATCGTCAAGGCGCTCGACGCCGGTCCGGTCTTCGGGGTCATGACCGAGCGGATCCGTCCCGGCGACACCGCGGGTGACCTGCTCGAGCGCCTCGCCGAGGGCGGCGCCGGCCTGCTCGTGCAGACCCTCGACGGCATCGAGGACGGCAGCCTCGAGGCCCGCGAGCAGCAGGCCGAGGGGGTGTCCTTCGCCCCGAAGATCCTGGTCGACGACGCCCGCGTCGACTGGACCCACCCGGCGGTCGGCATCGACCGCCAGGTCCGGGCCTGCACGCCCGCACCCGGGGCCTGGACGACGTACGCCGGGGAGCGGATGAAGCTCGGTCCCGTCACGCCGACCGACCTGCCGCCACTCGAGCCCGGGGTCATCGAGGTCACCAAGAACGCGGTCCACGTCGGCACCGGCACCACGCCCGTCCGGCTCGGGCAGGTCAAGGCGTTCGGCAAGAAGGAGATGGCCGCTGCCGACTGGGCGCGCGGCGTACGCCTCGAGTCGGGGGTGCGCCTCGGCGCCGAGGAGCCGACGGGGTGAGCACCCCCGAGGACCGGCCCGCACGTCCGGAGGACATCGACGAGATCTGCGCGTCGCTGCCCGAGACCGAGTTGGGCACCTCGTGGGGCGACCGGCCCACGTGGAAGGTGCCCCGCGGCGACAAGGGAAAGGGGTTCGTCCTCTACCGGGCCCCCGGCCGGACGGCGATCGACCCGGAGACCGGGGAGATGTACGACGACCTCGTGGTGATCATGACCCCCACCGAGGTCGAGAAGCACGCACTCGTGGAGGACGCCTCGACGCCGTTCTTCACCATCGACCACTTCAAGGGCTACAACGCCGTCCTGGTCCAGCAGTCCCGGCTCGACGAGATCGGTCGCGCCGAGCTCGCCGAGGTCATCACCGACGCGTGGGCGGCGAAGGCCCCGCGGGCGCTGGTCCGGGAGCACCTCGGTGAGTGAGCGCCGCCGCCGTCCGGTCGACCGCCCGCGCCGGGCCGCGCTCGACGTGCTCACCGCCGTGCGGGTCGACGACGCCTACGCCAACCTCGTACTGCCGCAGGTGCTGCGCAAGCACCGGCTCGAGGGCCGTGACGCCGGGCTCGCCACCGAGCTCGCCTCCGGCGCCATCCGCATGCAGGGCCTCTACGACCCGATCATCGACGCCTGCCTGACGCGGCCGAAGCTGCAGGCCGAGGTGCGCGACGTGCTGCGCCTGGGCGCCCACCAGCTGCTGTCGATGCGGGTGCCGGACCACGCAGCGATCTCCACGAGCGTCGACCTGGTCCGCGCGAGCGTGGGCCAGGGGCCGGCCGGTCTGGTCAACGCCGTGCTGCGCGCCATCAGCCGGCGCGAGCTCACCGACTGGGAGCGCGAGGTCGCCCCCGACGCCGCTACCGACCCGCGCGGCCACCTCGCCGTCGCGCATTCGCACCCGCGCTGGGTGGTCGACGCGCTGGCCGAGGCCCTCGGGGACGAGGAGCTCGCGGACCTGCTGGCGGCTGACAACGCGGCACCGCGCGTCACCCTGGTGGCCCGTCCCGGCCTGGCGTCGGTGGAGGAGCTCGAGACCGCCGGTGGCACCCGCACCCGCCTGTCGCCGTACGGCGTCGTGCTCGAGGGCGGCGACCCCTCGGGCGTCGCGGCCGTGGCGGAGGGCCGCGCGGGCGTGCAGGACGAGGGCTCGCAGCTGGTCGCCCTGGCGATGGCCGACGCCCCGCTCGAGGGGCGCGACGAGCGCTGGCTCGACCTGTGCGCCGGACCCGGCGGCAAGGCGGCGCTGCTCGGCGCCCTCGCAGCCGGACGGGGTGCCCGGCTCGTCGCCCACGAGCGGCAGCCCCACCGTGCCGCGCTCGTCGCCTCGGCGATGCGCGCCCTCCCGAGGGGTTCGGTCGACGTGCTGGCGGGCGACGGTGCGCGCCCCGCGTGGCTGCCCGGCACCTTCGACCGGGTGCTGGTCGACGCACCGTGCACGGGCCTCGGCGCCCTGCGACGGCGACCCGAGTCGCGCTGGCGGCGCACGCCCGAGGACCTCCACCTCCTGACGGCCCTGCAGCAGGTGCTGCTCGACGTGGCGTTGGAGTCGGTGCGCCCGGGCGGGATCGTGGTCTACGCGACCTGCTCGCCCGTGGTCGCCGAGACCACCGACGTCGTGGCTGCGGTCCTCGGACGCCGCGACGACACCGACGAGGTCGACCGCTTCCAGCTGTGGCCCCATCGCGAGGGCACGGACGCGATGTTCGCGGCGACCCTGCGACGCCGCTGAGCCCCGGTTAGCGCCTCAGCCGTCCTCGAGGTGCCGCAGGTAGGACCACGGCTCCGTGAGGTAGCGCCTCCAGTGGTCGACGAGGTCGAGGTCCTCCCACGCCGCCTCGCGCAGGCCCCACGGCCCGGCCTCGAGGATCCGCGCCCCGGGCATGGCCGCGAGGACGGGGGAGTGCGTCGCGCACAGGACCTGCCCGCCGCGGGCGACCACGCGCTGCAACGTCGCGATGAGCCCGAGGGTGGAGGAGAACGACAGGGCGGCCTCCGGCTCGTCGAGGCAGAAGAAGCCCTTGCCGGTGAAGCGCGTCTCGAGCACGGCGAGGAAGGACTCCCCGTGGCTGAGCTCGTGGAAGACCGGGTCGTCGGCGCTGGCGTGGTCCTCCATGTAGGAGTACCAGCCGTGCATCGTCTCGGCGCGCAGGAAGAAGCCCCACTTGGTGGAGCCGGCGCCGCGCACCAGCTGGAGCGCGTCACCGAGCGCGGACTCCGTGGCCCGGGTCGAGTGGCGGCTGTGGGTGCTGCCGCCCTCGGGCGAGAGCCCGAAGGCGAGGGCGACGGCCTCGACCAGGGTGGACTTCCCGGACCCGTTCTCCCCGACGAGGAAGGTCACGCCCGGATCGAGGTCGAGTCCGCCCGCGAGGACCTGCGCCACCGCGGGGATGGCGGCCGGGTAGCGGTCCGGCGCGAGGTCGTGGCCGGCCCGCGCCTCCACGCGCCGCACGGGATGGCGCGGGACGTCGGCACCCCTGAACGACATGGCGCCAACCTAGCCAGCGGTGGCGACAGCCACCCCGACAGGTGACATTCCGGGGACATCTGCGGGACACCTGTTCACATCCTTTGCCGACCCGACCATGATGGACCCAGTGCGTCGCACCGGAGGGGTGCGGCGGACGACGGGGAGCAGGAAGCGGATGCGAGTGCGGAGCAGGGCGACGGCCGTCGTGACGATGGTGGCGCTGGCCGCCGTGGGGACGGGCCCGGCGTACGCCGACGGCACGCGCACCCTGACCGGTCCGGTCACCGGCGACGCGGACGTCTTCATGACCTACGTCGGCTGCGACTCGCTCGACGGCCCCACCGCCGCGCCCGGGTCGCGGATCAACCTCGGCCCCTACTCCGCGCCCGTGGGCCGCCGCTCGCTCGGCCTCGTGCCCGGCGGGCCGGGCACCGCGTCCGGCCCCTTCGCCGCCTTCGGCTCGCTCGCGGGGGTGGACGCATCGGTCTCGGTCGCGGCGACCGGCGGCACCCGGGGCGTCTCCTACGTGATGGCGGTGACGCCCGACAGCCCGCCCGGCACCGCCTGGAGCGGGCGTGCCGACCTCGACGTCGCCGCAGGCTCCTGGTCGAGCGTGGCCGCCTCGTCGCTGACCTACGACTGGACGCTGGTCGACCTCACCACCCGCGCGCCACTCGCCCAGGAGGGCCGCGCCACGACCGGCGAGCTCGCCGCCCGGCACGGTGACGGGCCCGGCTTCGTGGTGACGGGCTTCGGCTGCGACGGCCGGGCCTTCAACCTCGACGCCGTGAAGGCGTCCGGCAGCACCCTCGACTTCGAGGGCACCACCCTCACCACCACGGTCGGGGTCGACCGCGACCAGGTCCCCGCCGGCGAGTCCGTCACCGTGACCGGCCGGGTCACCGAGCCCGGGGGACGCGCCACCGGCGACACGCTCGTGCTGGAGTCGCGCCGTCCCGGAGGCGCGTGGACGCCCGTCGGTGAGCCCGTCCTCTCCGGCCCCGACGGCCAGGCCCGGGTCGACGTACCCCTCACCGAGACCACCGAGCTGCGCTGGCACCGCCCGCAGAGCCAGTACGCCGACGAGGGCTGGTCCGAGCCGGTGACCGTCACCGTCGCGCAGCCCGCCACGCCCACGGACAGCGCCGAGCAGTAGCGCGACCGCGCGGCTAGGGTCGGGAGATGCCGTCGCCGTTCACCGAGGTCGAGGTCGACGGTCGCGTCGTCAAGGTCACCAACCCCGACCGGGTCTACTTCCCGCCCCTCGACGGCGGGCCGGGGGCGACCAAGCTCGACCTGGTCGACTACTACCTCTCTGTCGGCGACGGGATCGTCAACGCCCTCTTCGAGCGCCCGTGCATGCTGCACCGCTTCCCCAAGGGCCTCGCCGGTGACAAGGTCCACCAGAAGCGGCTCCCCGCCGGGGCGCCCGACTGGGTCGAGACCGTCGAGCTGTTCTTCCCCCGCTGGAAGCGCACCGCGGACGAGCTGTGCGTGACCGAGCTCGGCAGCGTCATCTGGGCGGTGCAGATGTCGACGGTCGAGTTCCACCCCTGGAACAGCCGACGCGCCGACACCGAGAAGCCCGACGAGTGGCGCATCGACCTCGACCCGGGCCCCGACTGCGACTGGGCGACGGTCCGGCGCGTGGCGCACGTCGCCCGCGAGGTGCTCGACGAGCTCGGCGCCACCGGCTTCCCCAAGACCAGCGGCGGGTCGGGGCTGCACGTCTACGTCCGGATCCCGCCCGACCACGGCTTCCAGGACGTACGCCGGGGGGCGCTGGCGTTCGCGCGCGAGGTCGAGCGGCGGGCCGGGGGAGAGGTCACCACCGCGTGGTGGCGCAAGGACCGCGACCCCGCGCAGCTGTTCGTCGACTACAACCAGAACGCCCGCGACCACACGATCGCGGCCGCCTACTCTGTGCGCGGCGTGCCCGAGGCGCGTGTCTCGGCGCCGATCCGCTGGGACGAGGTCGACGACTGCGAGCCCGACGACTTCACGATCTTCACCATGCCCGAGCGGTTCGCCGCGCTCGGCGACCTGCACGCCGACATCGACGCCCACCCCTTCGACATCGGACCGCTGCTCGAGTGGGCCGACCGCGACGAGGCCGACGGCGCCGCCGCGCCTCCCGAGCCGGACGAAGCGTAGGTCCACAGCCGCCGCACAGGTCGTCCTCACCGTCCTCTCACCTGCGCTGCCTACGGTCGAGGCATGCAGGACGCACCGCACCCCCAGCCCCGCACCGACCGCGTCGCCGTCGTCGTCAACACGGCTTCCCGCACCGGCTCCAGTGCCCTCCCGCTCGTCACCCGTGAGCTGGCGAGGGCCGCGGGGGAGGTGCAGGTGCACCCCGCCCACGGTGGAGCGGAACTCCGGGACGCGCTCGACGAGGCGATGGCCACGCAGCCGGACCTCCTCGTGGTCGGCGGCGGCGATGGCACGATCGGCTGCGCCGCCGGTCTCGTCGCGCACACGTCGACGACGCTCGGCGTGCTGCCGCTCGGCACCGCCAACGACTTCGCCCGGACCCTGGAGATCCCCACCGCGCTCACTGCAGCGGTCGACACCCTGCTGACCGGCAAGGTCGTCGACGTCGACCTCGGGCGGGTGGACGGGCAGGTCTACCTCAACGTCGCGTCGCTGGGCCTGTCGGTCGCGGTCGCCCAGCGCCTCACCCCGGGCCTCAAGCGCCGCCTCGGGCGCTTCGCCTATCCGGTCGCGACGCTCGCCGCCTATCGCGGCCACCGACCGTTCGCGGCCCGCCTCGAGCTGGACGACGGCTCCGAGCTGGAGCTGCGTGACCTGATGCAGGTGGCGGTCGGCAACGGCCGCCACTACGGCGGCGGGCTCACGGTCTCGCCGAACGCCTCGATCGACGACCACCTCCTGGACGTGTACGCCGTCGAGCAGGGGCACCTGCGCGACCACGTCTCGATCGCCCGGCTGCTGCGCACCGGCCACCTCGTCGAGCACGACCGGGTCCACCACGTGACGGCCCGCCGCCTCCGGCTGGTCACCGACGAGCCGATCGAGGTCAACCTCGACGGCGAGGTCGCGGCCACCACGCCCGCGACGTTCGAGGTCGACCGCAACGCCCTCCACGTCGTCGTACCCGCCCACGGCCGAGCCGCCCGGATGGACGAAGCACCGAGTCCCTAGGATCGTGGGCGTGGGCATCCAGATCACTCCCAGCATCCTCAACGCCGACCTGTCGCGCCTGGCCGACGAGGTCGCCCGGATCCCGAGCGCCGACTGGGTGCACGTCGACGTGATGGACAACCACTTCGTCCCCAACCTCACGCTCGGGCTGCCGGTGATCGAGGCGCTCAGCAAGCACGCCACCCAGCCGCTCGACGCGCACCTGATGATCGAGGACGCCGACCGGTGGGCGCCGGCGTACGCCGAGGCGGGCTGCGGTTCGGTCACCTTCCACGCCGAGGCGGCGAAGGCGCCGGTGCGCCTGGCCCGTGAGATCCGTGCGCAGGGCGCCCGCGCGTCGATGGCCCTCAAGCCGGCGACCCCGATCGAGCCCTACGAGGCGCTGCTGCCCGAGCTCGACATGGTGCTGATCATGACCGTCGAGCCCGGCTTCGGCGGACAGAAGTTCCTCGACCTCTGTCTTCCCAAGATCCGCAGGGCTCGGGAGCTGGTGCGCAAGCACGGCCTCGAGACCTGGCTCCAGGTCGACGGCGGGGTCTCGCTGGAGACCATCGAGCGTTGCGCGGAGGCAGGCGCCGACGTCTTCGTGGCCGGATCGGCCGTCTACTCTGCCGACGACCCTGACGCCATGGTGCGCGAGCTGAAGGCGAAGGCCGAGGCAGCAGTGCCGTGACCCGTCCGGCAACGGTCGACGACATCCACGCCACCGCGCGGGCGATGCCCCACGTCACCGTCTTCCGGCCCGGGAGCAATCCCGTCTACCAGGTCGGGAGCAAGTCGTTCGTCTTCTTCCGGACTCCACGCCCCGACGCAGTCGACCTGGAGACGGGGGAGCGCTACGACGACGTGATCGTCCTGTGGGTCGCCTCGGAGGGCGACAAGCAGGCGCTGCTCCAAGACGACCGGCTGCCGTTCTTCACCACCCCGCACTTCGACGGCCACCCGTCGGTGCTGCTGAGGGCCGCTCGTGTCGGAGAGGTGGACCGCGACGAGCTGGTCGAGCTCGTGGAGGAGGCATGGCTCGCCCAGGCCTCGGCCAGGCGTGGTCAGGCCTGGCTCACGAGCCGACCTCCCACTCCGTAGGTTGGTCGCATGAGCGCCGCCGAGACCGAGTCCGTCTGGGACTATCCCCGCCCGCCCCGCGTCGACGTGAGCTCCGAGCACGTCGTCGTCACCCACGGCGGCGGCGTGGTCGCCGACACCCACGCCAGCCTGCGGGTCCTGGAGACCAGCCACCCGCCGACCTACTACGTCCCGCGCGATGCGTTCGCCGCTGGCGTGCTGCGCCCCGGAGAGGGCGCCTCCTGGTGCGAGTGGAAGGGCCAGGCCGCCTACCTCGACATCGTCGTCGGCGACGAGGTGCTGCCGGCCATCGCGTGGACCTACCCGACGCCGTCGAAGGGCTTCGAGCAGCTCGTCGACCACGTCGCGCTCTACCCCGGGCGCGTCGACCGGTGCACCGTCGACGGTGAGGTCGTTCAGCCCCAGCCCGGACACTTCTACGGCGGCTGGATCACCTCACGGGTGACCGGCCCCTTCAAGGGAGCGCCCGGCACCTCCGGCTGGTGAGTGCAGGACCGGATCAGTGGAGCCCGCGGTCGTCGGCCTGCTGGCTCCGCAGGTGGGAGCCGTGGCGCGCCTGCTCGTCGACCCGTCGGCTGTCCGCGACGAGGGCCTCGCCAGCCAGCTCATCGGCGCGTGACTGCACCCGCTCGAGACGGTGCGCCCAGGTGTCGCACTCCCGAGCCACGTCGTCGAGCCGCGCAGAGGGGACGACGATGGCGTCGCCGTCGGTGCGGAGGCCGGGCTCCATGACAGCGAGCCCCGAGACCTCGTACGCCGTCAGCGGGCGCGTCAGCCGGATCCTGACCGGGTAGGTGTCACGGTCCACGTCGGCCGGGTCGACCGCCAGCTCGACGATCCTGAGGTCCGTGTGGTGCCGTCGTCCGGTTGCCATGGCGCTCCCTCCGTCGGGAACGGCCCGTCCGCTCCCGTTCCTCGAGTCGAGCACGCCGCGACCGGGGGCGACATGGGGTCCGGACCCCATGGACGCCCGTCAGCCGGCGAAGAGGGTCAGACGCTGGCGGATGATCTTGCGGCGAAGCACCACGCGGCGCTTGCCGTCGTGGCCGATCCGCAGCCGGTCGAGCTCCCAGCCGCCGTGCTCGGCCCGGTCGACGAGCAGGCGCGTCACGACGTTGCGCGAGAAGTCCTGCGGGAGCACGAGCGTCTCGTACTCCCACTCGATGCCGCGCCCGGGGGGACGGCGCTGGATCCTGGCCATGTGGTCTTCTCCCGTCTGCTCGGGGATCGGTCAGTCGGCGGACACGTCGTCGAGGGCGGCGACGATCTCGGGGGGCAGTGTCAGCTCCTCGACACCGAGGACGCCGTCGAGCTGGGCGGCGGTGCGCGCGCCGACGATCGGCGCGGTGACGCCGGGACGGTCGCGGACCCACGCCAGCGACACCTCGAGGGGCGACCACCCGAGGCCGTCCGCGGCGCGGGCGACGGCCTCGACGATGCCGCGACCGCGGTCGTCGAGGTAGGCGCCGACGAACCTCGCGAAGTGCTCGGTGGCCGCGCGGGAGTCCGACGGTGTGCCGGTGCGGTACTTGCCGGTGAGCACCCCGCGGCCGAGCGGCGACCACGGCAGCACGCCGAGGCCGAGCGCCTGCGCGGCGGGCAGCACCTCGTGCTCGACCTGCCGGTTCAGCAGGGAGTACTCGACCTGGGTGGACGCCAGCGGCGTACGCCCGGGGAAGGCGCGCTGCCAGGTCGCTGCCTGCGCGGTCTGCCACCCGGTGTAGTTGGAGATGCCGACGTAGGACGCCCGGCCCGACGACACCGCGAGCTCGAGCGCCGAGAGGGTCTCCTCGACGGGCGTCTCGTCGGTCCACACGTGCACCTGCCACAGGTCGACGTGGTCGACCCGGAGGCGGGCGAGCGACGCGTCGAGGGTGGTCAGAAGGGTGCCGCGCGAGGTGTCGGTCACCCGCTCGCCCGTACGCCGCGAGATGCCGGCCTTCGTGGCCAGCACGACCTCGTCGCGGGAGACCACGTCGCCGATCAGCGTGCCGATCAGCTCCTCGCTGGCGCCGTCGCCGTAGCCGGCCGCGGTGTCGAGCAGGGTCCCGCCGGCCTCGGCGAAGGCGATGAGCTGGTCACGCGCCTCGTGCTCGTCGGTGTCACGACCCCAGGTCATGGTGCCGAGGCCCAGACGGGAGACCTTGAGCCCGGTGGCGCCGACGGATCGCTGCTGCATGGAGGTGAGAGTAGCCACGGGGCGTGCACCGGTGGGCGGTGACTCGCCCGTAGGCTCACCCCCTGTGATCGATCTCCTCAAGGCAGTGGTCCTCGGCATCATCCAGGGACTCACCGAGTTCCTGCCGATCTCGAGCAGCGCCCACCTGCGGATCTTCCCCGAGCTCTTCGGCTGGGGCGATCCCGGCGCAGCCTTCACCGCCGTGATCCAGATCGGCACCGAGCTCGCGGTGCTCATCTACTTCCGCAAGGACATCTGGCGCATCGGCAGCGCGTGGGTGCGCTCGCTCTTCCAGCCGGAGTACCGCGGCACGCTCGACGCCCGGATGGGGTGGTACATCATCGTCGGCTCGCTGCCGATCGTGGTGCTCGGCGTGCTGCTCAAGGACATCATCGAGGACGACTTCCGCAACCTCTGGATCATCGGCACCACGCTGATCGTCATGGGCGTGGTGCTCGGCATCGCCGACCGTGTCGGCCGCACCGACCGGCCGCTCGGCAAGCTCACGATGAGGGACGCGGTGCTGATGGGTGCCGCGCAGGCCATGGCCCTGATCCCCGGCGTCTCGCGCTCGGGCGCGACGATCTCGATGGGCCGCTTCCTGGGCTTCGAGCGCGAGGCCGCCACCCGCTTCGCCTTCCTGCTGGCGATCCCGGCGGTCGTGGGTGCGGGCCTCTTCGAGCTCAAGGAGATCCCCAACGGCGACAACACCTACGGCTGGGGTCCGACGATCACCGCGACCGTCGTCTCCTTCGTCGTGGGGTACGCCGCCATCGCCTGGCTGCTGCGCTACGTCAGCACGCGGTCCTACACGCCGTTCGTCATCTACCGGATCCTCCTGGGCGCCGGCACGCTCATCCTGCTGGGTGCAGGCGTGCTGAGCGCCTGAACGTGTCGAGCAGCAGCCCCAGCGCCACCAGCTGCGTGAGCGCGACGACGACGACCAGCGCGACCAGCGAGCGCTCGTAGAGCCAGCCCGCGCCGACGCCGCCGACGATGGCCAGGAGACCCTGGATCCCCGCGAACACTCCGTACGCCGTCGCGCGCCGCGGCGCCTCGACGAGGTCGGCCACCACGGCCTTGACCGTCGAGTCCTGCACGCCCTGCGCGACCCCCCACGCGAGGACGCCGGCGAACACGGCCACGAGCGCCGAGCCGAGCGCGAGGGCGGGTACCAGGGCCACGAGGAACGGCACGACGAGGAGCACGCGGGGTCCGGCGCGGTCGTACACCGCTCCGACGACCAGCGCGGCGACCGCCTCGACCCCCATCGCGGCGGCGTAGAGGACCGGGACGGCGGCGACCGGCAGCAGCCCTTCCACCGTCAGGTGGTAGCCGATGATCCCGAAGGTGACGAGCGCACCGGTCGTCAGCGACGCGGCGAACGCGTAGCGGAAGAAGTCCCCGGACAGCCCGGCTCCGACGGTCTCGGCCCACCACCCTCGTCGCTCGCCGGCACTAGGACGCGGTGGGGCGGGCGCGACGTCGTACACCCCCGGGTCGGGGACCCGGCGCCTCAGCGCGACGAGCAGGACCATCGCGATCGCCCCCGGCACGGCGAGGACGGCCATCCCGGCCCAGAGCGAGCTGATCGCCACCACGCCCGCGACCGCCAGGGGACCCGCGAACGCGCCGACCTGGTCGAGGGCCTTGTGGACGCCGAACCCGCGCCCGCGCCCGACCCCGCTCGCCGCCTGGGCCAGCAGCGCGGACTTCGAGGGTGAGCGGACGGCCTTGCCGAGCCGCTCGAGCAGGATCATGGTCGTGGCGAAGCCGAGCCCCGCGACGCCGAGCCGAGGCGCGATCGCGAGCAGGGGCACGCAGATCGCGGTCAGCCCGTAGCCGACGATCGTCAGCGTCCAGTAGCGCCCGGTCCGGTCCGCGATCGGGCCGAAGGCCAGGCGCAGCACCAGCGCCACCGCCTCGCCGCCCCCCGTGACGAGGCCGACGACGACGGCCGAGGCGCCGAGTGCGGCGAGCAGCGGTCCGTAGACCGAGCGTGCGCCCTCGTAGACCATGTCGGCGGCGAGGCTGACGAAGCCGAACCACCACACCACGCGCCAGGCCGTCGGGGACGGACGGGTCACAGCCACCCGGACTTCTTGAACAGCGCGAAGAGCCCGGCCGCGACCCCCGCCATCAACGCCATCGCAAAGGGGTAGCCGTAGGTCCAGTGCAGCTCGGGCATGTGGTCGAAGTTCATGCCGTAGATGCCGGCGATCAGGGTGGGCACGACGACGAGGGCGGCGCCGGCGGAGATCTTGCGCATGTCCTCGTTCTGCTGCACCGAGATCCGCGCCAGGTGCCCGTCGAAGGCGGTCGACAGCAGGATGTCGAGGCTGTCGATCACCTCCGACACCCGCTGGAGGTGGTCGGAGACGTCGCGGAAGTAGGTCGCGGTCTCGGCGGTGATCGGGATGGGTGTCCGGATCGTCGGGACCGTGTCGGAGTGCATCGAGAACTTCCGCATCGGCTCGCGCAGGGGCATCACCGCTCGGCGCACCTCGGCGATCTCGCGCTTGAGGACGTAGATGCGGGTCGAGTCGTCGGTGCGGGCGGGGGAGAAGACCGACTCCTCCACCTCGTCGACGTCCTCCTCCAGCGCCGCGCCGACGCGCTCGTACTCGTCGACGACGCGGTCGCAGATGGCGTACATGACCCCCATCGGGCCGTGCTCGAGCACCTGCGCGCGCTCCTCGAGGTCCTTGCGCGAGTCGGCGAGGTCGATGCCCTCGCCGTGGCGGACGGTCACCACGAAGTCGGCGCCGACGAACATGTTGATCTCGCCGGTCTCGACCGCGTCCTCCTCGTCGACGTACCAGAGCGTCTTGAGGACCAGGAAGAGAGTGTCGCCGTAGTGCTCGAGCTTCGGGCGCTGGTGGGAGTCGCCCGCGTCCTCGACCGCCAGCGGGTGCAGGTCGAAGGTGTCGGCGATGAGCTGGAGCTCGTCGGGGCTGGGGTCGTGGATGCCGATCCACTGGAAGTCGCCGGGCGCGCACGGGATCCGTGCGTGGCCCAGGCTCTGGTCGCCCTCGCCGAGGGGCACCCGCTTGCCCCGGTGGTAGAGGGCGTTGTCCACGATCACGCGGTCAGGCTAGTCCTACCCCGTCTTGGCTAGGGTCGCTGGCGTGGCTACCGTCATCCTCGTCCGACACGGTCGTTCGACCGCCAACGCGACCGGCGTCCTGGCCGGGCGCCTGCCCGGCGTGCACCTCGACGACACCGGAGTGAAGCAGGCCGTCGCCGTGGGGGAGAGGCTGGCAGGCGTACGCCTCTCCGCAGCCGTGACGAGCCCGCTCGAGCGGTGCCGTGAGACCTGCCGCGAGGTCACCCGGCCCCAGGCCGTGCCGCTGCGGGCCAGCACCGACAAGCAGCTCTCCGAGTGCGACTACGGCGAGTGGCAGGGCCGGGCGCTGAAGGACCTCGCCAAGGAGAAGCTCTGGAAGACCGTCCAGACGCAGCCGTCCGCCGCGACCTTCCCCGGTGGGGAGTCGATGCGCGCCATGCAGGACCGGGCGGTGGCGGCGATCCGCCGCCACGACGCGCGGATCTCGGCCGAGCACGGCGACGACGCCGTCTGGCTGGCGGTGAGCCACGGCGACGTCATCAAGTCGATCCTCGCCGACGCGCTGGGGACGCACCTCGACCTCTTCCAGCGGATCCACGTCGACCCCGCGTCGGTGTCGATCGTGCGCTACACCGACTCGCGCCCCTTCGTCCTCGGCACCAACACCCATGCCGGCGACCTGTCGTGGCTCACGCCCCCCAAGAAGTCCCGGCGACGCCGCGGCAGTGACGCCGCGGTCGGCGGCGGCGCGGGCCCGCAGGCCACCCCCGAGACCCAGACAGCGACGTCCTAGGGTGAGTGACATGCCCGTCGTGCACCGCTTCGACCCGCCCGAGCGCTTCGTCGCCGGCACCGTTGGCGAGCCCGGCCAGCGCACCTTCTTCCTCCAGGCCCGCGAGGGCACCCGGCTGGTCAGCGTGTCGCTGGAGAAGCAGCAGGTGGCGGCCCTCGCCGAGCGCATCGACGAGCTGCTCGACGAGCTCATGCGCGCGGCCGGCGGCGAGCTCCTGATCCCCGCGATCGCCCCGCGCGACATGGTGGACGGCCAGCCCCTGGAGCAGCCGATCGAGGAGGAGTTCCGCGCCGGCACCATGACGCTGTCGTGGGACGGCACCGACGAGCGCGTGGTGATCGAGGTGTTCCCGTTCACCGAGGCGGCCGTCGTGTCGCCCGAGCAGCTCCAGGAGGACCTCGAGGACCTGCTCGAGCCCGAGCCGGAGGAGATCTTCCTCGTCCGCATCACCGCCGCGGCCGCCCGCTCCTTCGTCGAGCGGTCCCGCTCGGTGATCGGTGCCGGCCGACCGGACTGCCCGTTCTGCGGCGAGCCCGTCGACCCCGACGGCCACCTGTGCGTGCGCGCCAACGGCTTCCGGCGTCGTGACCCCTGACCAGCCCGAGGGCTTCCCGACCGGGGAGCTGACGCTCCACGGTCGCGTCCTGCCCGCCTCCAACGCCACCTTCGTCGGCGAGCTCGGCGGGGTGCGCGTGGTCTACAAGCCGGTCGCGGGGGAGCGTCCGCTGTGGGACTTCCCCGACCACACCCTCGCCGCGCGCGAGGTGGCGTCGTACGCCGTCTCCGAGGCGCTCGGCTGGGACATCGTGCCGCCCACGGTCCTCGGCGACGGGCCGCACGGCCCCGGCATGGTGCAGCTGTGGCGCGAGGAGGACGAGGACCAGGCGCCGGTCGACATCGTCGCCGAGGGCGAGCTGCCCGAGGGCTACCGCCACGTCTTCGACGGCCTCGACGCCCATGACCAGCCCGTCGCGCTGGTCCACGAGGACACCGCCGCGCTGCGGCGGATGGCGCTCTTCGACGTCGTGGTCAACAACGCCGACCGCAAGGGCGGTCACGTCCTGCCGATGCCCGACGGGCATCGCCACGGCGTCGACCACGGGCTGACCTTCCACCTCGAGCACAAGCTGCGCACGGTGCTCTGGGGCTGGGTCGGCGAGCCGATCACCGACGACGAGACCACCGGGCTGCGGTGCCTCGCCGCAGCGCTCGAGGGGTCGCTCGGTGCGACCCTCACCGACCTGCTGGCCGAGGCCGAGGTCGCGATGACCGTGAGCCGTGTCCAGCGGCTGCTGGCCCGCGGTGAGTTCCCGGGCCCCGCCACGTCGTCGTACCCCGTCATCCCCTGGCCGCCTTTTTGAGACGGGCAGCGTCGACCGAGGCACGAGGTCGGCGCGTGGGGCCCGGCCAGATCGAGTAGCCCCCGCGGCTGAGGAACGAAGCCGCGACGAGGGCGTATCGAGATCTCCTCCACAGTGAGTTCCGACCGGCCGATAGGCTGCGCCGCATGCGTGCCTGGTCGTCCCCCGACGTTCCCCGACTGCCTGTGACGGGCCCGGTGGTGCGTCTGCACGACACCGCCACCGGCTCCCTCGTCGAGACCCGTCCCGAGGGGCCGGCGCGGCTCTACGTCTGTGGCATCACGCCCTACGACGCGACGCACATGGGCCACGCCGCGACCTACGTCGGCTTCGACCTGCTCCACCGGGCGTGGCGCAACGCCGGCCACGACGTCACCTACGTCCAGAACGTCACCGACGTCGACGACCCGCTCCTCGAGCGCGCCGAGAAGGTCAAGGTCGACTGGGTCGAGCTGGCCGAGCGCGAGACGCAGCTCTTCCGCGACGACATGGAGGCGCTGCGGGTGCTGCCGCCGGCGCACTACATCGGTGCCGTCGAGTCGATCCCGCAGGTGATCACGCTCATCGAGCGCCTCGACCAGGCCGGTGCGGTCTACCGCGTCGACGACGACCTCTACTTCTCGGTGACCGCCGACGTGGACTTCGGGTCGGTCTCCGGCCTCGACCGCGAGACCATGCTGCAGATCTTCCCCGAGCGCGGCGGCGACCCCGACCGCGCAGGCAAGAAGGACCCGCTCGACTGCCTGCTGTGGCGGGCCGAGCGACCGGGTGAGCCCGCCTGGGACAGCCCGTGGGGCCCGGGGCGCCCCGGCTGGCACATCGAGTGCACCGCGATCGCCCTCGACCACCTCGGCACCGCGTTCGACGTGCAGGGCGGCGGCAGCGACCTGGTCTTCCCGCACCACGAGATGTCGGCCGGCCACGCCCAGGTCGCACACCCCGGCGAGCGGTTCGCCCGCGCCTACGCCCACGCCGGCATGGTCGCCTACGACGGCGAGAAGATGTCGAAGTCCAAGGGCAACCTCGTCTTCGTGTCCGCACTGCGGATGAGCGAGGTCGACCCGATGGCGATCCGGCTCGTGCTGCTGCGCCACCACTACCGCAGCGACTGGGAGTGGACCGACGACCAGCTCTGGGACGCCGTCGACACCCTCGCCACCTGGCGCCGGGCACTGGCCCTCGGTGCCGGCGCGGACGCCGCTCCGGTCGTGGAGCGCGTCCTCACCGCCCTGGCCGACGACCTCGACGCCCCCACCGCCGTGGCCGCCGTGCAGGAATGGGTCGAGGCCACCCTCGGCACCACCGGGCTCGCCGAGACCTCCGACCGCGAGGCGGCGGCGACCATCCACCGGCTGCTCGACGCGGCACTGGGCCTGTCGCTCTGACGTACGCCTCCGACAGCCGCCCGAAGCGGTGAGTGAGGGGCATTCCGCAGGCGCAAGATCCTCCTCATGCACCGCCACCTGGCGTGTCCGGCGCGGACTCGCCGACGGGGGTGAGTGAGGGGCATTCCGCCGGCCGCGAATCCCCCTCACTCACCGCTCACCAACGCGCGGCGGAGCGCTCGCGACCACGACGTACGCCCCCGCGAGACGGCCTCAGTCGGTGTCGCGGCGCTTGAGGTAGCGCTCGAACTCCCGCGCGATCGCCTCGCCGCTGGCCTCGGGGAGGTCGGCGGTGTCGCGGGTCTCCTCGAGCGCACGCACGTAGTCGGCCACGTCCTCGTCCTCCGCCGCGAGCTCGTCGACGCCGCGCTCCCACGCCTTGGCGTCCTCGACGAGGTCGCCCAGCGGCATCGGCGCCTCGAGCAGCTCCTCGAGCTGACCGAGCAGCGCGAGGGTCGCCTTGGGACAGGGCGGCTGGGCGACGTAGTGGGGGACCGCGGCCCAGTAGGACACGGCCGGGATGTCGAGCTGGGTGCACGCGTCGTTGAAGACGCCGACGATGCCGGTGGGCCCCTCGTAGCTCGACTGCTCGATGTTGAGCCGGTCGACCAGCTCGGGCTCGGTCGCGGTGCCGCTCACGGGGATCGGCCGCGTGTGGGGGCTGTCGGCCAGGAGCGCGCCGAGGGTGACCACGAGCTCGGCGCCGAGGTCGTCGCACGCGGCGAGCAGCTCGGCGCAGAACTGGCGCCACTTCATGTTCGGCTCGATCCCGCGCACGAGGATCACGTCGCGGTCCAGCTCGGCGGGACGCGCCACCGCAATGCGGGTCGTGGGCCAGGTGAGCCGCCGGTGACCGTTGTGGTCGGTGGCGATGATCGGGCGGTTGACCTGGAAGTCGTAGAACTCCTCGGGGTCGATCGCACCGATGACCTCGGCCTTCCACTCCTCGATGAGGTGGTCCACCAGGCCGGACGCCGCGTCGGCCGCGTCGTTCCACCCCTCGAAGGCGGCGATCACCACGGGGGAGACCAGGTCCTGCACGTCGTCGAACTCGATCACCGCCCCAGCCTAGGGCGCGCCGCCCAGCGCACCGTCGTGATTTCGTCGGCCGTGTCGCCGAGTGCCACCATGTGGGAACCCGGTCCGCGTGTCGGACGACCTTCCTAGGCTGGTCGTTCGCCGGCAAGAGGAAGGCTCCACGTGAACCCGCAGCACCGCCCCGACGCCACCGACGCCCTCACTGCGATCCTGAGCGAGCGGATCATGGTGCTGGACGGTGCGATGGGCACGGCCATCCAGCGCGACCGGCCCGACGAGGCCGGCTACCGCGGGGAGCGCTTCGCCGACCACCCCAGCGACCTGGTCGGCAACAACGACCTGCTGTCGATCACGCAGCCGCACATCATCCGGACGATCCACGAGGAGTACCTCCGCGCGGGCGCCGACATCATCGAGACGAACACCTTCAACGCCAACGCGGTCTCGCTCGCCGACTACGGCCTCGAGGACCTCGCCTACGAGCTGAACCTCGAGTCCGCGCGCCTGGCCCGCGCAGCAGCGGACGCGGTCGCCACCGACGACCGCCCGCGCTGGGTCGCCGGTGCGCTCGGCCCCACGACGCGTACGGCCTCGATCTCGCCCGACGTCAACGACCCGGGCGCGCGCAACGTCAGCTTCGACCAGCTCGCCGAGGCCTACCTCGTCGCCGCGCGCGGCCTCGTCGACGGCGGCTCGGACCTGCTGATGATCGAGACGATCTTCGACACCCTCAACGCCAAGGCGGCGATCTTCGCCGTCGAGACGCTGTTCGAGGAGCAGGAGCGCCGCTGGCCGGTCATCATCTCCGGCACCATCACCGATGCGTCGGGTCGTACGCTCTCCGGCCAGGTCACCGAGGCCTTCTGGGACTCCGTACGCCACGCGCGTCCGTTGGCTGTCGGCCTCAACTGCGCACTGGGCGCGCGCGACATGCGCCCCTACGTCGCGGAGCTCTCGCGCCTCGCGGACTCCTTCGTCTCGGTCTACCCCAACGCCGGACTGCCCAACGCGTTCGGCGAGTACGACGAGACGCCCGACCAGACGGCGTCGGTCCTGGCCGAGTTCGCCGAGGCTGGCTTCCTCAACCTCGTCGGTGGCTGCTGCGGCACCACGCCGGACCACATCGCCGCCATCGCGGGTGCCGTCGAGGGCCAGGAGCGGCGCGAGCCGGTGCCGCACGAGCCGGTGATGCGGCTCTCGGGCCTCGAGCCGCTGACCATCACCGACGAGAGCCTCTTCGTCAACGTGGGCGAGCGCACCAACATCACCGGCTCCGCCCGGTTCCGCAAGCTCATCAAGGACGGCGACTACGACACCGCCGTCAGCGTCGCAGCCCAGCAGGTCGAGGCTGGCGCGCAGGTGATCGACGTCAACATGGACGAGGGCATGATCGACGGCGTCGCCGCGATGGACCGCTTCCTCAAGCTGGTCGCCTCCGAGCCCGACATCAGCCGCGTGCCGGTGATGGTCGACTCCTCGAAGTGGGAGGTCATCGAGGCCGGCCTCAAGTGCGTCCAGGGCAAGGCCATCGTCAACTCGATCTCCATGAAGGAGGGTGAGGAGGCCTTCCGTCGCCACGCGCGCCTGTGCCGCAAGTACGGCGCCGCCGTCGTGGTCATGGCCTTCGACGAGGACGGCCAGGCCGACAACCTCGAGCGCCGCAAGGCGATCTGCGAGCGGGCCTACCGGATCCTCGTCGACGAGGTCGGGTTCCCTCCCGAGGACATCATCTTCGACCCCAACGTCTTCGCGGTCGCGACGGGCATCGAGGAGCACGCGACCTACGGCCAGGACTTCATCGAGGCCACGCGCTGGATCAAGCAGAACCTGCCCGGCGCCAAGGTCAGCGGCGGCATCTCCAACGTGTCCTTCTCCTTCCGCGGCAACAACCCGGTCCGCGAGGCGATCCACGCGGTCTTCCTCTTCCACGCCATCCGGGCCGGCCTCGACATGGGCATCGTCAACGCCGGCGCGCTCGTGGTCTACGACGAGGTCGACGCCGAGCTGCGCGAGCGCATCGAGGACGTGGTGCTCAACCGCCGCCCGGACGCGGCGGAGCGGCTCCTCGAGATCGCCGAGGCCCACAACCGCTCGGCCGAGGCCGAGGAGGTCACCGAGGACGAGTGGCGCGCCCTGCCCATCGGCGAGCGCATCACCCACGCCCTCGTGAAGGGAATCGACGCGCACGTCGAGTCCGACACCGAGATTCTGCGCCAGGAGATCGCCGAGCGCGGCGGGCGTCCGATCGAGGTGATCGAGGGTCCGCTCATGGACGGCATGAACGTCGTCGGCGACCTCTTCGGCGCCGGCAAGATGTTCCT